>ENA-ORBV01000645-ORBV01000645.1-microbial-mat-metagenome-genome-assembly--contig:-NODE-645-length-79202-cov-19.198471_pt1 | contig 79202 bp, 143 predicted proteins | sample MGYA00237777_ERZ505514 | MGnify/ENA primary metagenome ERZ505514 (study PRJEB26160, sample SAMN06269048) | microbial mat metagenome | isolation source: Oligotrophic lake microbial mat | place...
CCTCGTCGGCCATGGATCGGCTGACTCGGTACTCCACCCGTGAACCCCGCAGATCGAGCCATCCAGTACGTCACAGCGTTTCTACTTCAAGACGTCGATGCTCAAGAGATCCTGTTGGCCGAAACGGACGATCCGGTGATGGTTGCGGCTCTGGCCACCCTGGCTGGGGGATTCCTCAAGAACATGGCCGACAGGCAGGATGTCGAAGCCTGCGACCTGTGGTCAAGAACCCTCTCCCTCCACGCTGATCACTCTTTCTGAGTGATGTAGTATGGGGTAGTCAATTCCCAACGAGAAAGACATCCTCATGGCACAGGCCAAATTCTACTTCTGGTGTGACCTGGAGACCACGGGGCTGGACCAGGTGCACGACCCGATCATTGAGATTGGCGTCGTCGTCACCGAAATCGCCCCTCCGTGCGTCGATCTGGCCTCCTACACGGCCAACATCCTTCCATCCCACGACGATGCTTGGAAGCTCCGCATGGATGACCACGTCCTGGAGATGCACACGATCAACGGGCTTCTAACCGATATCGACTCAGACGGCAGGGGCCTACGCGAGGCTGAGATCGAAATCATCAACCTGCTCTCCACTTTCGGTCGACCGCACAACTTCATGCTTGCCGGTTCGGGCGTGAGTCACTTCGATCGCCGCTTCATAGCATCCCAGATGACCGGGCTCGACAAGTGGCTCCAGTACCCCAGCCTTGACGTGGGTACCGTCCGACGCGGCTTCACCTTCTGTGGACGTAAGGATCTCACCTCTTTCGGTGAGACTTTCAAGGGCGGCGACAAGCCACATCGCGCCCTCGCAGACATCCGAGACCACCTCAACGAATGGCGAAACTACGCCTCCATAATTGAGTCAATCGAAAGGACTCAAGATGACGATCAGTGACCCACAGCGCCCCAAGAGATCAAAGATCAAGCCCGCCAAGGGTGCCCCCACCATGCGAAAGGTGGAGGGCTACAACGTCACCCACGAGGAGTGGATGGAGCGGTTCGACGCCTTCCTCTCTGATCAGCCCTGCACTCTCTATGGGCGCGCCTTCGACATCCACTCGACCTCTGGGCGTCGCGATTGTGCAGAGTTTCTAGCCCGCTCCGTTGAGGGAGTTTTGAAGTGAGCGCTTACGACATCGAGGATCGGCCGGATCCAACCGGCGCCATGGCCGTAGCCCTTTGGTGCAACACCTGCATGTTGCCTTCCGGCGTGCGCTGGCCGTGGCCGGACGCCACCGATGGCTCCTTTTTCGACCAATGCTACGACTGCGATGGCTACTTGGACGAAGATGGGTCATTAATCGACCACGACGAGGGCTGATGCACCAGATCGCCAAGGGCCTTCTTCCGCTGGCCGTCGACATTGCCATTCCGAAGCTCCTCAAGGGGAACCCTCGCAGGGGTGATGTCGAGGCTGTGGCGCGCTCACTCAAGAAGTTTGGGCAACGCAAGCCCTTGACGGTCCATGTCGACACCAAGGAAGTCCTCACCGGCAACCACACCCTTCAAGCCGCCATATCCTTGGGGTGGGACCAGGTAGCCGTCCTATGGGTAGAAGATGACCCCACCGAGGCTCGCGCGTGGATCCTGGTCGATAACCGTACCTCTGAACTGGGTGGCTTCGACAATGAAGCCCTAATCGAGATGCTGGCCGAGGTTGCTGAATACGACGAAGAACTTCTTGAGGTGACCTCCTACACCTTCGACGACATAGACGACATCCTCGCCGCCGCTGCGATCGAGATGGAGGTTCCCACTCGGGAGCCCTCAACCAACGCGCCCGAGCCCCTGAAGGCCGCCGATCACGACTGGGAAGAAGACCCCATCGTCACGACTTTGCAGCCCAGGATCAAGATCGGCCTCTCGGACCGCTTCGTAGTCCCCCCCTTCTCCGTGTTGAGCGCTCGGGATGGCTGGTGGCAAGACCGTAAAACGGCTTGGATAGACCTTGGGATCGAGGGCGAGTTGGGTCGAGAGGATAAGCCCCGCACTTGGTACATCGCACCCCCAACCCACCTAGCTGAAGGCATTGTTCCCCAGGGCACCGCCGAGGACAAGAAGAAGGGTGTCGTTGAGGGAACCGACGGGCTGCTGTACGGCGATGGGTCCACCTCAATCTTCGATCCAACTCTCACCGAACTCGTGTATCGCTGGTTCTCACCGCCAGGCGGCCAGGTGCTCGACCCCTGCGCCGGGGGGTCAGTTCGAGGCATTGTCGCATCCAAGTTGGGCCGAAACTATACCGGCATCGAGTTGCGCCACAACCAGGTAGAGGCCAACGACCGCCAGCGAGAAGAGATCCTTACCAGCGGCCTCGCATTCGTGCCTGAGGTGCCCCAGGACAACCTCCCGGACTTCACGCCGATCGAGCAGCACGGCGAGATCTGGATGAAACGTGAGGACGCCCACGCCTTCGCTGGGGTGCGTGGGTCCAAGGTCCGAACGTGCGTGCACTTCATCGAGAGGGCGGCGGCGGCCAAGGTCGGCGTGACCACCGCCGGAAGTCGTCATTCGCCCCAAGTGAACTTTGTCGCTCAGATTGCACACCGTCTCGGTGTTCCCTGCCGCGTCCACGTTCCAACGGGTGAACTCACCCCCGAGTTGATCGCTGCGCGGGCTGCTGGCGCCAAGATCATCCAGCATGAGTATGGCTACAACACGGTCATCACGGCGCGAGCGCGCGAGGACGCTCAGGAACGAGGTTGGATCGAGATCCCTTATGGGATGGAGTCCAAGGAGGCCGTTGATTTCACCAAGCCTCAGGTCGCCAACATCCCGACAGAGGCGAAGCGCATCGTGAACTCCTGTGGGTCTGGTATGACCCTAGCTGGGATCCTCTGGGGCCTAGTTGACCAGGAGCGGAAGGTCCCCGTCATCGCCGTCTGCGTCGGCAACATCCCAGAGGAGCGCCTCGACCGTTGGGCGCCGCCGGGTTGGCGCGACATGGTCACCTTGATTGACGACCCCTCACGCTATGAGGATCCAGCCGACTACACGGTCTATGACGACGTCATCCTCGACGCTTACTACGAGGCGAAGTGCATCCCCTACCTAGAGCCAGGGGATCTGCTTTGGGTCTCGGCTATCCGTCCTAGTGCCGTGCCTGCTGTGGCTCCGGATCCAATCTGGATTGAAGGTGATGGCAGAGAGGTCGACTCTTACCTCGACCCCAGCGCCTTCCGAGCAGATCTGCTCTTTACGTGCCCTCCATACGGAGATTTGGAAGTCTACTCCGACGATCCCCGAGATCTGTCGACCATGGAGTATGACGACTTCATCAACGGCTTCTGGGACATAATGCGCCAGGGCTACAAGTTCCTGAAGGACGACAGTTTCGCCGTGTTGGTGGTAGGCGACTATCGGGATAAGGCCGGGTACTTTCACGGCTTCCCAGGAGACACCATCCACTACATGAAGGAGTGTGGGTTCAAGTACCTAAACGAGGGCATCTTGGTCACTCATCTAAACTCATTGCCCATCCGAACCGGCCGTCAGTTCGACGCCACTCGAAAGATGGGTAAAACTCATCAGCAGATGCTAGTTTTCGTCAAGGGTGACGCCAAGAAGGCAACTGAACGCTGTGGGCCCGTCGTATCTGCCGACACCCTTGGAGAATGACGTGGAAAATCCCAACTCAATCATTGGTGAGTCAGAAACCGTACCCGTGGCAGATCTTCTTCCATATCACGACAACCCCCGCATCGGAAACGTCGAGAAGATCATCGGGTCACTCACCCACAATTTCCAGTACCGAGCACTGGTCGTCAACCGACGCACCAATGAGGTGTTGGCTGGGAACCACACGCTTCAAGCAGCGAAGGCGCTCGGTTGGGAGTACGTCGATGTCGCCTGGGTAGATGCCGACGAAGACCATGCTCGCCGAATCGTCCTCGCCGACAACTCCACTTCCGACGACGGAACCTACAACGACCTTCTCCTGGCCGCCATTCTCGGCGAGATGCGCGAGGAGGACGAGATGCTCTTGGAGGGGACCGGCTACACCACCGAGGACGTAGACGAGATGCTTGCCAACGCACTCCTCTTTGAACCGGACGAGGACGATGAGGAACACGTCTCGTCCATCGGCGCCATGCTCAACCGCATCATGCCCCTCTCGACCGAGGAGCAGATAGAGGTAGACGCCCGCAACCAGCAGAAACTCATAGAGGCCGCTAGCCGCGCCGCCGAATTGAAGAGTAACGCTGACCGTCCATCGGCCAAGCCAACCGAGTACGTCATCTTCCAGTTCGGTGAACTGCGCGCCAAGGTGCTCAAAACCACCTATGACGAGTTCATGAAGTGGTACCTCCCAGAGAACGGTGGCAACCTCTCTGAAGCCGGGGTGGCCGCTGCCTTGAAGCTTGGGTTTGGAAAAGCCGATGTTCAGCCTGGAGTTTCTGAGGGCGTCGAGCGCTGGCTCTAGCCTATGGTAGGGTGCGGCCATGTCAGACCGCCTCGCATCCGACGCCAAGAAGATGGTGGGCGTCGTCGATGACCTCCTTGAGTGGATGCTTTCCTCCAGGCCCGACCTTGAAGGCAGCAGCACTATCACCTACGTCCAAAAGTGGAACGACCGACTCCGCGAAAGCGTCACTTTCGACCTGGAGTCCGCCTTAGACGACTCGGCCACCCGCGGTCGCATCACGGATCCAACCACGACCAATGCCGCTGCCGACATCGCCAAGATCCGCGCTGGATCCCAGAAGCAGAAATTGGGCGAAGTCTACTTCCAGTATCCTCAAGGCCTAACCGCTGAAGAAGCGGTCAAGGTGGCCGGACTTCACGGCAAGAGGTCTCCCTGGCATCGAGTCTCCGACCTGAAGATGGCGGGAGTGCTGCGGGCCACCGGCCGAGAGCGGGCAACCGAGAACAACGCACCAGCCGAAGTCTTGACCATGACCCTGACGGCCCGGACTGCATGGAGAGACAGGTATGGGGAACTTCCCCCCGCCGAGATTCTGTCCATCTTCGGAACTGACGTGGAGGTGGTGCGGCGAGACTAACATGGACTTGTAACGACCCCGAGGAAAGGCATGGACAGCCCTCCAGAGAGCAGGCCAAATCCAGATCCGTCGACACTGACGACCGACGCCCTTCAGCGCGAGATCGGACAGGCGCGTGAGACCGCTAGAATCGCCCTAATAGCTTCCGAAGTAGTCCAGGTCGCACGGTTTGAAAGCCTTGACAGGCAACTTGCCTCCGCCGAGAAACTGCGCCTGGAACAGAAGAAAGACTCGAAGGAAGCCCTCGATGCTGCCCTGGCTGCGCAAAAAGAAGCAGTCGGATTGCAAACCGAGGCTTCCGAGAAGTCGATCGCAAAGTCGGAAGCTGCAACCAACAAGCAGATCGAGCAGTTGCATGTCTCATCCAACGCCGCGGCCGACGGTCAGCGATCGTCGTTCAATGACCTGAAAGACCGGGTGGCCAGAATCGAGTCTGGCGGGAGTGGTCGCAAGGACGCCTATGCCCAGATGTACCCACTTGCCGCTTTCTTGATCGCACTAGCTAGCCTCGCCGTGGCGGCGTTCCGCTGACCGTGGGTGGTTTGGGGATGGCGTTGAATCTGTGCGTTAGGACTAACATTGATCCCATGGGCGACCCCAAGGAAACGCATCGCCAGGACATTCTGGATGCGATGGTGGATGCTGCCTTCCGGGCTGATGCGGAATCGTTCAAGATCTTCAATGAGGAGTGGGAGCGGGTCGACCAAGGTGAGAACCGCATCCGCTTGGCAGGTCTACCCCACCCCTACACGGCCCAAGGCCACTGCTTCCACTGCTCGGAGCCGTGGACCATTCACGGTGTGATCTTCGACGAAGACGATCGAGAGCACATCGAGGCCTACTGCCAGGCCATCCACATGATCAGCGCTTGCGATGAGTACGGCTCATGCTACTGCTACACGTCCGAGAAGCGCGAGGAGATGGTGTGCCAGATGTGCCTGACCTCCTTCGAGAAGTGTTACTGCGGGGACTTCTCAGCCCCAGGCCCCTGCGTCCGACCAGTGGTCACTGTGATTTGGGCTGGCTAGCGTCACACCCTTCTGCTAGGGTACCGAGACACACCTAGCGAAAGGGGTACGGATGAGCGGCGTAGTGCTACGCGACTACCAAGATGAGGCCATCGATCGAGTCCTGAAGGCTCGCGATAGGGGCATCAACAAGCAACTGGGTGTAGCCGCTACCGGGCTCGGCAAGCAGGCCCCCCTTGACGAGCCCGTGCTCACGCCCACCGGCTGGAGCGTCATGGGAGACCTTGTCCCTGGCTCGCTGGTCATCGGTGGAGACGGGTGCCCGGTCGAGGTTCAGAGCATCCACCCTCAAGGCATCAAGCCGGTCGTGAAGGTGACGTTCACTGATGGGTCGTGGACACGATGTGGACCTGAACACCTCTGGGCGGCTCGTACGAAGTACGACAAGTACCGTGACCGGCCCTATCGGACGATGCCCACCTCCGCCCTCCGTCCAGGGTGGCAGATCCCGCTGGTGGCCCCTGTTGAGTTCTCCACCACGGACCTCCCCGTAGACCCCTACACCCTCGGGGTCCTTCTTGGTGACGGTTCGGTTGGGTTGCCGCGCCTAAGCGTCTGCACCGATCGGTGGATCGCCGACCACCTGGGGTGGACCTACCTGGGGGACCATTCCACCAGCCCCTACACCGTTGAGGGCACGATCAAGGATCACGACCTGGTGGACGGCATGAAGGCCCTCAGTTTGTGGGGTAAGCACTCCTGGGAGAAGCATATCCCAACCCCCTATCTTACGGCCCCGGCACAGGACCGACTAGCGCTACTACGCGGTCTGCTTGACGCGGATGGGTACGCCATGTCCAGTGGTGGGGTCGAGTTCTGCTCCACTTCTGAGAACCTAGTGTTGTCTGTCGCTGAACTCGTGCGCAGTCTTGGTGGGGTCGCCCGCAACATCACTTCTCGAATCACTCAGTACCCTCATGGGGGGGAGAAGAAGAACGGCCGCAGATCTTGGCGCGTCAACATCAAGACCTCTCCCGACATGAACCCATTCCTCCTTCCTCGGAAGGCCGATGCGTGGGTTCCTCCCACCAAGTATTTACCAGCCCGAGTAGTGCGATCCGTGGAAGCGGATGGGCCAGATGTGGAGCAGGTCTGCATCAAGATCGCCAACGATGATGGCCTCTATGTGACACGGGACTACATCGTCACGCACAACACGATCGTCTTCTGTTCGCTGGCCATGCAGCTCAACGTCCCCACCCTGATCCTCGCCCATCGGGACGAGTTGATCTCTCAGGCTGTTGAGAAACTCCTGCTGGTGTGGCCCGAAGCTGATGTTGGCGTCGTCAAGGCGGAGCGCAATGAGACCAACCACCAGGTCGTGGTCGCTTCCGTGCAGTCCCTCCGGAAGCCCCGCCTGGCCAAGATGGCCCGAGACATGTTCGATGGTGGACTCATCATCACTGATGAAGCTCATCACGCCACAGCCACAAGCTACCGCAACGTCTACGAGCACTTCGGCTGTGGCAACCCCGGTGGTCCGCTACACCTCGGCGTCACGGCCACGCCGGACCGGGGTGATGGTGGTGGCCTGAATGCCATCTACGAGGAGATCACGTTCACCTACGACCTCCTATGGGGCATCCAGCGCGGCTACCTTGCCGATCTCAAGGGTCTACGCATCCAACTCAAGGACGTCGACTTCACACAGGCTCGCATCTCCCAGGGCGACTACGCCGCTGGCGACGTCGGCCAGATGTTGGAGAACGCAGACGCTCCGGATCTCATCGCCGCAGCTTGGCTGGAGCACGCCTCCGACCGCAAGACCCTGATCTTCACCCCAACCGTCGCCACGGCTGAGGCCACCGCCGAGTCTTTCATCTCCATGGGTGTCGAGGCTGCCGTAGTGTCTGCCAAAACGCCGCTCGACGAGCGTCGCCTTATGCTCAAGCGCTTCGCCGCTGGTGAGTTGCGGGTCATCGCCAACTGTGGCGTTCTGACCGAAGGCTTCGACGACCCAGCCGTCAACTGCATCGTCGTCGCTCGGCCGACTAAGAGTCGCGCCCTCTACGCTCAAATCGTCGGCCGCGGCTCTCGTAAGCACCCTGCAAAATCTGACTGCATCCTGGAGGGCCAGCGGGTCCTGACCGATGCGGGGCTCGTCCCCATCGAATCCGTGACGACCCAGATGAAGGTTTGGGATGGCGTCGAATTCGTTGACCATGAAGGCGCTATCTGCAAGGGGATGCAGCCTGTGGTTAGTTATGCTGGTTTGACGGCTACGCCCGACCACAAGGTCTGGACCGCAGAAGGATGGAAACCCCTTGGAGAATGTCAAGCACAAGAACAACTCGTCGCCGCTACCGGTGCCGAAGGGCACCCACTGCGGGAAGCTGATGGTTACTACCGGGGAGATCCTTCGCCTCAACGGACGACCGGCCGTCGAGACCACTTGTTCGGAGTGTGGGGACACGCGGGTCCGGTTGACCGCCGCCATCAGGAGCGAGCAAGCCAACTGCCGATCGTGCACCCGGAAGGTGCCTGGAACGATCCCCCTTTGGTTGAGGAATCGGTGTTCGTCGGCCAAGGACCGATGCACCAATCCCAACAACTCGCGGTACGCGGACTACGGAGGACGGGGGATCACCTTCGACTTCCCATCGGTCTCAGCCATGGGGTATTGGATCCAAGAGGCTCTCGGTCTTCATCGAGAGTTGCAGATCGATCGGGTCGACAACAACAAGGGGTACTCTCCGTCGAACCTGAGGCTGTCTACGCCCACTCAGAACATGGTGAACAGTCGTCTCGATCGGCATGGAGTTCCGTTCCACGCCTTCCGTACGATCCACCCCGAAGTGCGCTACGCGGACTCCACCCTGAAACGACTTCTGTCGTTGGGGCTGACGTTCGACGAAATCGTGGCCCGCTTCCACGAGCGATCGAACAAGCCCAAGGGCGTGTATGGGACCTTCTCAACGCCGGACCCCGACATCGCTTCACGGTGGAAGGTCTCCTAGTTTCCAACTGTTTGGTCATGGATGTCTGCGGAGCCTCGGACGAGAACTCGCTGCTCTCGGTCCCCAGCCTCTTCGGTATTGAGCCCAAAGACAAGGAGAAGTTCGACGCCAGCGAGGAAACCATTGGCGAGTTCATCTTCGCTATGGAGAAAGAGAAGGTCCGCCGAGGCGAGATGCAGGCCAAGGCCATCGACCTCTTCCAGAAGGTCATCGACTCGCCGATCAATTGGGTGCACTTCACTGCCCGATCCGGCCTGAAGACCTACGCCATCAACCTTGGGTCCAAAGACGCTGGGTCGATCGTGATCGATCACCTGGGTGGCGACGACGAGCGTCAGTGGCACTGCTACCTTCGCTGGGACCGGGGGGTAACCCCGACGGGCGACGACATCGCCACCTTCGCCAACGGCGACAGCTACCGGACCCTAATCCGTGAGGTCGACCTGGAGATGGCTCAGGGGGTTGGTGAGGACTACGTCCGCAAGAACGGCGTCTCGGCCCTCACCAACAAGAACGCTGCCTGGCGTGACCGACCCCCCACGGAGAAGCAGTTGGCATCTGCTGCCAAGTGGAAAATCGTCGTGGGGGACGGCTGGACCGCCGGTCAACTGTCGTCCGCCATAGACGAAAAGGCGCAGGCCTCCAAGCATCGCAGTAAGGACCAGGCCCCCAGAAAGCCGCCGCCATCTTGGGTGAACAAGAACCGCTAGACTTGAGGCTATGGCAACCTGCCTCCGATGCGACGGCTGTGGAAATGTGGCCAGCGAGCAAGACAACGGCCTGGACGCGTGGTGGCGCTTGGCGCGTTACGGCCAGGACTGGATCGATGAGCCCGGACGACACCAGGACGCATCTATATCCGTCAGCTCGATGATGACCTTCGCTGACCCGTTCGACGTGACGGAAGAAGGTGAGGTCGAGACGGATGCCCTAGACGACTTCACCTACGCCCCTGATGTCACCCTTCACTTCTGCAAGGCCGCGTGCTTGGCTCTCTGGTCTACGCAGGCCTCGGAGTTTGAAGACTAGGTGATCTCTCGGCCGCCAGCGTGCTGCGCCAAGTCGCGCAACAAGAAGAGATCCGGCCATCGTCATGACAACCGGCATCTCAAGCAGAAGCGCTCTAAGCCAGAGCAGATTCCGGATACGGAGCAACCCAGTTCCACGGCTTCTGGAGAATCAGAAGGTTCGAGTGATTCCGACGGGCGTGCTGCTGCGTAGACGGGGTACCGTCCTTACGCGTCCTGCCCTTCTCTTGGGGGCGCCCCCCACCGAGATGGATGAACTCGTCGACCAGGTTCAGGCCCAGGTTCTCTGAATGCCGTTTGGTCCTGTCGACTCCCCACCAGACCTTGCCTGACGAAACGTAGTTCATGCACTTGGCGAGGACGTAGCCTCTCCGGCGCACGAGGCGTGTCATTTCCGTCAGCCCGTCGTTGATCATGTCTTGGAGTTCAGCCGGTGAAGAGAATAGGCGGTCTTCAGCGCCACCCTCAGCCATGCCATACCGCCCATGAAACTCGGGGATGGTGGAGGACTTGATGCCGCCAATGGCTACGTACGGGGGGTCATAGGCGACGACATCGAAGGACTCATCCTCCTCACCACCCAAGAGCCTGAAGTCGGAACCGTCGACTTCGCGATGATACGTCACGAGATCGGCGGGTCGAAAGTTTCGCCACCACACCCCTTTCTCGTGGGTTGGATCTAGCACCCTATCTGTGGGTTTGATGTAACCAAGGCGGGCAACGTCAGCGATCAACTCGCCGTTATCCAACCACTTTGTCGCAGCGTAAACCAAGTCGCTCATCCAGCGAACCCAAAGACGCAGGGGATAACACGAATACCCTTGGTGTAGGCGCAGAGGATGCGACGTTGCCCATCCCAAACCCGGCCATCCCCGCCCAGGAGGACGGGTTCCTTGATACCCCCATCGCGAAGGATCTCGGCGGCCAGCAAGTGAAGCTCGCCCCGCGACCTCAGGTCGAGGATCTCATCAGCCCATGACCACATCGCATGCCTGGCTCTGGGCTTCCAGGTCGACACGATGAAGTCGGTCGGAAGAGTGACGAAGTTTGTGGCGATGGTCATGAACGCCTCGCTATTGAGGCGTTGGCCCGCATGACTGCCAAGTCGACGTGGTTGATCGCCTCGTCCAACTCAGGGCCACCTGGGCACGTCTCATGGAGAAAGAGGGCGAAGTCCCTAGCTCGATCGCGGATCTCTTCGTACTTCGGAACCTGAGCGGGTGTGGGGGCGTGGTAAGTGAACCGGCGAACGATGTCGTTGGTGGTGGTCACGCGTCTCCTTCGATCATTCGAGTGAGGCGGCGCAGCGCACCTCGGCAGGTGAGGGCGGGAGCGACCCGCACGATGCCGTCGTAGAAGGTCACCACCACGCAAGTGAGGCCATGCCTGGTCGAGACGTAGTTTGGCCAATCGACGCCGTGGTGAATCGGGAAGGTCATCAGATCTCCTCGATCGAGATGATGGCGGAGGTTGGGATGATCAGCGTCTTGCCGGTGAGTTTGATGAACCGCGAGAGGCCGCCGACCTCTTCGAGGGGCAGTGGATTGCCCGAGAAGACCGGGGTGACGATGACCACCTCGACGCGAAGCTGGTCGCGGTAAGTGAGCGCGTATGTGGTCATGGGGGTCCTTCTTCGGCGGCGAGCAGGTCGAGTGAGAAGATCAGAAGGTCATTCACGGTCGGCATCCTATCAGGGCTAGATGACGAGCTACCACCTATGCCGCCCCTAGACTGACCTCATGGACGAACTTGACCCAGACCATCTCGACCAGACTCTCGAAGTGGGCGAGCACTTCGCCAAGCTCGTCTCCGTGATCACCGCCTTCGAACTCAACATGGAAGAGGTCGCCGCCGAGATCATCGGCGAGATCTACGACGAAGGCCAAGAAGAAGTCATCAGGTTCGTCACGGTGGCCGCTTCGGCATGCGCTGGCTTGATCGGTGTTGTTGGCGCTTGGAGTGGTGTATCTCCATCTGAGATCCTTGCCAACATCGGACGCCAGCAAGCTTTGACGCAATCCGCCGTGGAGACACTGCGCGAAGGCTTGGACGACGACTGAGGCTGTCACCCCCCTCTGTTAGGTTGTCTTCAAATCGGCGCTGGTGGTCAGAACTGCGACGAGATCATCGCTGATTCGACATCGGCCATCGTCCTGGGGGATAGCATCAATACCCCAGCCGACTTCTCATGAGGAGATCTGACTCACCTTGGACAGTCTCGCCGCAGTGGCCTCCGCTATCCCCGCCCACGTCACGCGAGGGTGGGTCGTGGGGGTTGTCCAGAGTGATGAGGTTGTTGACCTCAGACGCTACCGAAGCATTATCAGCTCTACGGCTGCTCTCCCCTTTACCCATCGTCGGTACCCAACCGCTGATGTAGTGCACGGGGAGATCGACGCAATCATGGAGTGGTGTGCGGATCAATCAGTGGAGGCTTACGCATGAAGAGGGATCTGAAGGTCCATAGACGAGACCTCGACCTTGCCGGATGGATCTACGGCTACACCCGAGACAACGGGCACTCCCCCACCATTCGCGAGATGCAAGAGTTCCTCGGTCTCGCCTCCTCCTCGTCCGCCCACGCGGCCTTCAAGCGCCTCTTGATGCTCGAACTTGTCCACGTTCGGGGGGTGGCCCGACGGCCCCTCTTCGTCGACTACAACAAGCTCGTGGAGTGCGACGGTGGCTGAGAAGTGGGCGAATGCCGAGCTGTGGATTGAACATGACGGGTCCGACGCCGCCGTTCAGCAGATGGAAGATCTCATGGACCTCGTGATGGGTGTGATGGTCGACGTCCTGGAAGACACGCCCTGGGACCCCCACTGGTCGGGCACTCTCAACGGCGATCCCCCCGATTGGGCCACGGATGAAGGTTAGTTGCTCACTAGGACTGACCAGTCCATGCACATGGGACACGTCACCAACGAACCCCACCCCGTGAAGCGATCTGGGAGCCGGACTCCGGAAGCTGGCATCTCCTCATAGCCGCAGCGCGCCAGGAACCGGAACGGTTCGTCCTTGGGCCTGCCAGCCCCCTTGATGAGGTGGATCACCATTTGATCACATCTACGTCGTCCATCATGGCGCCATCCTAGCCACCGATGGCGACACCGTAGAACCATCGCGTCAGCCGACAGATGTAGGCTGAGAACAGATCTTCGAGACCCAGCTACCTTGGGATGCGGCATTGGCCGGGATGTGCTCCAGCGTCGGGGTGCACCCGGCCGCTGTCGTCTAAGTGGGCTAGCATGACCCCATGGGAAGACGCTGGCTCGGCCCGAAGCACGCCATCCGGGTCCGAAAGAACCCGCTCCACTACACCACGAAAATCGAGGACTCGAAGCCTTGTATTCGTTGTGGGCGGTGGCTCCACAAGAGTGCTTATGAGTACGTTGGCCAAACGGTGGGCGTTTGCGCTGAATGTCGGAGGGTGCTCTTCAGCGGAAGGACGGCGGGCCGCCGGAATTGATGTGGCGCCTAGCCGAACTGCTCGACCGCGACTTGCGACGATGGAGAGGGCCAGCAAGTTCAGCCCACGCCCAAACCGCTGAGTCGACGAGGTCGAAGGGCTTGACCTTCGGGAACCGCTTGAGGGATCCCTCCAAGGTCTCATGCGTACCCAAGACGTGGACAAAGATGTCGCGCTCGTAGTCGACAAGCATCCTCTCGGCTCGCAAGATCTTGGAGCCCGTGTCCTTGGAAGCCTTGACCTCCTTATAGCGGGGCATCCTTCGGAACCAGTCGCCTCCCTTCCCTCGCGTCTCGTTGCGTACGTCGGTGACGACCTGGTTGTATACCAGGCGCCAGGTGTCGCCACCCTGGTTGGTTTCAACCCCCACTACGTCGGCGTTGTACTCCAACGCCTTCTCTACGGCTTTCTTGATGGCAGCATAAGGCGTCGACCGCTGCTCCCAGGAAAAGAGACGGTAGATCTTCCCGTCCTTGCCGAGGGCATCTACCTGCACGCCCATCGAGTCGGAGGACTCTGTCGATGTGACCGCCGGGTCGACCCAAACGACGGTGCGCTTAAGCCTTGGAAGCTCACCGAAGGAGCAGTGTCTGAACTTCAGATGAGAGAAGATGTCTCCGTCTGGGGGACTGGTTACGTGTTGATACTCAGACATGAAAGCCGAGTACCCGATGTCGTTGATGACTCCCTGACACGATTCAAGGGGGAAGCCGTTGGGCCAAGCGGCGGTTCCTCCCGTGATCACGAACTTGCCATCGACGTCCTCGATCTCAAGATCGTAAACCGCCGGGATGGGACCATCTACGATTCGATCGCGCAGGAAATCGGCGGGTTCTGGCTGCCCCTCAAGACCCTTGGAGGAGAGTCTCGCAAACACCGAGTTGGCATGCACCAAGTTCTGAACCATAACGATGGCGCAGTCTTGAGAACCTGCGGGAATCAACTTATGGGTGATGGTTTTGATCTTCTTCTCCGTGGCAGCCTCAGAGTCCGCCTCGGAGTCGACGTCGTCCACTACGATGAAATCGGGGCGCTGTTCGTCAAACTTGGCGCCTCGGGCCGAAGAATCAAGACCCAGGGCGTCTAGAACGAACCCAGAAGAGGTCGTCAACCTATTGCGTCGCCACCCACGAGAGGCGCCGTGCTTGTTGACCATTGGTTGACCTAGGCCAGGGTAGGCCATCTCAACGATAGGGTTCGACAACAGGCTTGCCACCGAAGCCACATGGTCTTCTGCCTGATCGAGGGATTCGCAGATTATGAGCCCATACGAGCGCTTGCCTCTTGCCGCCAATGAAGCAATGGCCATCTCCACGCTTGAACTTTTCCCGAACCCGCGAGACCACACACTCACCCACGGAGGGGGCCTATTTCCGGGCTCTATTCTCCAGACGTGCTCGAAGAAGCGACGGTGCCCAGGAGAGAATGGCTTGGTGCAGATGTTGGGGAAGAACGTACTGAGCCAACTCTCCCACTCATCCTTCTCTACGGCTTTCTGCACTAGATAGGTAAAGTATGCCTCTTGCTCGCCGGGTGATGCCTTGGCAAGGAGTTCAGGTGGAATGAGGTAGGTCTCATCGTCATCATCGAGGAAGCCGAGATCAGTCATCTTCGTCACCCTCGGGCTCGTCCTCTACGAGGGATGCTTCGAGTTCGTCGAGAACTTCGGCGTCTACGATGTCTTGATCGTCCTCTTCCTGCTGTGCCGCTAGGCGACGAGCGAGAGCGGCGATGCCTTGAGTCGTAAGGTCAACCCCAGCGATCTGACCGCGATGCCCCTCACCCATGCCAACGATCTCAACGCGAGCGGTGTCGGACTTGGCCCATCGCTCTGGATGGCGGCGTTCCAGCCACCACGCCAGAGCCTGCCAATTGCCCTCGTTGCCGATTGAGCGAATCTTGGCAACCGCAGCCACCTCGGCGTCGGCGTTGGCCTTCTCGATGGCGGCGGCGAACTCCATCAGCTCTGGGGTGGCGTCTTCGCTCTGGGCTTTGATCAACCACCGCCGGAGGGTGTTGTAGCTGATGCCAGCGTGCTCAGCCGCCTGCTTCTGGTAGGCCCCACCACGGATGGCGTTGATGAGCTTCTCTGCGCGGTCCGGATTGAAGGCGGAGGGGCGGCCGCGCGCTGGCTGCGCTGGAGTCAGGGAAGATGACGACATCACACAAGATTATTCGAAATTGACAAACAGAACAGAAATGCCTGTCTCGCTAACCTGATAAGGTGGTCTAACCCATCAAGAGGAACCGTTATGGAATACACGCGCAAGCGCATCGTCTCCCCAGACCGCCCCACATTCAACGTTGTGGCCAACGTGTTGTCGGTCGCTGGAGTGAGCGTGAACGCTGGCTCCCCCGTCACGCTGGTCCACGTCGTGGGCCAGGTCAGCCCCAAGACCGCCGAGGCCCTCCTGGAATTGGGCGCGGAGATCATCGACTTCTGAAAGGCAGCCATGGCAGCCCTGACCAACTATCAGGCCCGCTCCTGGAGCACTTACCGAATCACATGGGAAGAGGGGGAGATGCTCCCCACTCGATCTGCGATGGGTGAGTTCATCGAGATGAACGCCGATTCCCCCATTGCGACCAAGCTCAGCGAGGCCGACGATTACGACGCCTCGACGATGTTCTTCGTCGACTTCGAGCAGGCTGCCGCCGGACACACTGAGCACGGCGCCGGGCCGCTCATGCGCTTGACTGAAGACCTCTGGGGGCACGCCCCGGAGAAGCTCGTCTTCTTGTCATACGAAGGGCTCGATGAAGTGCCAGCCCTCTACACCCTATTCGTGGAAAACTGATGGATCCTGAACGAACCTTCCTGCTGACGTAAAGAGGCCGACTAGACGCCCAGCCCGAAAGCTAGGAACCCGTACTTCAGCGACCGCCACGCCTCGGGCCCCATGTGGTGCTTGACTAGCAGTAGGTAGTTCTGGCGGAAGGCCACGTTGTGCTCCACGTCCCACGTGGCGAAGTGTGCCACCTCGTGGAGTAGGGTCAGATCACACTGCGCCCACGGCGGCAGGTAGATGGTGTTCTTCTCGAACCACGACCACGCGCAGGCGTGGCGCGATTCCTTCACCTGGATGTTGAGGTCGGGCATCCAAGGCCACCGGCCTTCAAACCAGCGGGTCCCTACCAGGTCGTCGTAGTACGCTTGTCCGTCCACCAGACGAGACGGGTACCCCTGCACGTGGAGGCAGCGTTCAGCTTCGTAAACCCCTGGGGCGTCTCGATCTGTCATGTCCCCATTCTTGCGAACGGGGCTGTCACTGGGTGACGATAGACTGCTGGGAACGCCTACTGAAAGCGACACCTAGTGACCATCAACACTCGATCTGACATGACCGTGACCTTCCGAGATGGCATGGGGGGCGACGAGTCCGTTATCGAAGCAATGTTGGTTTCATCTCAAGACGATGAGATCACCCAAGAGATGCTGGAGGAATCGACCACCTTTGGTCGCATCAACTTCCTCATGAAGAATCGCCACGGGACACCCTTCGAGCACAACGCCCTGAAGTTCTACGTCGAATGCCCGATCGCCGTGTTCCGCGAATGGCATCGACACCGCATCGCCTGGTCCTACAATGAGATGTCTGGGCGCTACAAGGAGATGGCCCCCACCTTCTACGTGCCTGGCCCCGAACGCAACATCGTGCAGGCCCCAGGAAGCAAGCCGGGACACTACGTCTTCATCCCCGGCACCCCTGAGCAGTATGCCGAGATGGTTCGAGATGAGCTGGAGGTCTACGAGCTGGCCTACTCCAAGTACCAGAAGCAGTTGAGTGACGGTATTGCCAAGGAGGTTGCACGATTCGTGCTCCCGGTGGGCACCTACTCAGCCATGTACGCCACCACGAACGCCCGTGCCCTCATGGCCTTCCTCTCCCTGCGCACCAAGGACGAAGAGTCCATGTTCCCCTCTTATCCACAGCGTGAGATCGAGATGGCTGCCGAAGTCATGGAGCAGCACTTTGCCGAGCGCTTCCCCTTGGTCTACCGCGCGTTCTGTGAGAACGGAAGGGTGGCCCCCTGATGCACCCCAACCCTCACATTCAGAGGGTACTGGGAGCCTTGGCCGACATCGACCCCTACCTCTTCGAGCAGTCGGCCACCTACCACGCTTGGGCGAACCTAAGGGCTCAGGCGATCATCCGGGAGGCGGAGTTCTTCGCCCAGTGCTGCCGAGAGACGGAGATCCTGAAGGCGGACCTTATCGAGCGCGTGAAAAACGGCTCGCCCTCCGACGTGCACGCAGCCGCTGCTGAGAAGCGCAGCAAGAAGGACGACGAGGTCTTCGATCGCCACTTGGCTCAACAGGCCATGGATGCTTGGGGATGACGAACGCACAGACCTTCTCGTTCTTGGAAGTGCTCAAGGCTATCGAGATGGGTTGGAGCCACGACACTTCGTACAATCCCGAGGAATGGGGGCAGTACCAATCTCGCGGCTACCAGGCTTGGGGGCAATGCGTCCCGACGGCGTATGTCCTACGCCTGCTCTACGGCGGCGAGATCGAACGAGGACGGGTCCGGCCCTACAAGCACAACCGCTCCTACTCCCACTACTGGAACATCATCGACGGGGAGCGGCTGGACTGCACCTGGTCCCAGTACGGGTGGGCGTCCTTCAGGGGTGAACCGATCTCCCAGATCAAGCCTGTGGCCGACCCCAAGAAGATGTTCCACCAGAAGGGTGTGCGAGAGCGGTGCGCCCTACTACACGCCCGAGTGGAACTCCAATTGCTAGAGTGGCAGAGTGAGCGCACTCGCGAAGAAGTTGACCACTCCTGAGATCATCACCCGACTCCAGGGACGCTACCCCCAGAACCGCGGGCAGTGGGCCACGGTTGTCGAGTTCGAGAAGATCGACTTCCTTGCCGTCGCCACATGGATGTCTCTAGGGTTCGATGTCCACGGACATGAGATCAAGGTATCTCGGTCTGATTGGTTGCGCGAGCTGAAGAAGCCCTACAAGGCGCGCTTCTCAATGGCCCGTTGCGACTACTGGTGGCTCGCCGCTCCCAGGGGCGTGGCCAAACCTGAAGAAGTCCCACTGGGTTGGGGTTTCATGGAGTTGGGGCCCAACGGCTTTCGCGCCGTCCTGAAGGCACCTCGCCTTCGACCGAAGCTTGAACGTCAGCGCACACTCTCGGATGGTTCGATCAACGAGGCCTTCTTCAATCGAGAGGCCTTCGCCATGTTGGCCCGGCGCTACGCCTACGCCATCTCTGACCGTGACGCCCTGATGAGCGCCGTGGTCGATCCCAAGCCACTCTTGGACCTGGCGGCCGATAAGACCGGTCGGTTCACTTCAGACGACCGCGCCGCCCAGCAGGCACACAAGAAGCAGATGTTGGAGTACCAGCGTCAGTGGATGAAGCGGTACCAGAACAAAGGCTAGGCGTGTCACGACAACATGCTATGCTCTCTCCACCCCCGCTGAGAGGAGCCCTGATGTCTGAACTGCCCCCCGCCCGTAAACATGCCTGCCACGAGTGCCCCTGGAGGCGCGCCGCCCTTCCTGGATGGCTTGGTCCACACGACGCTGAGACCTGGGTCGCAATCGCCCAAAGTGACCTGCCCATTGCCTGCCACTCCACGATCAACCCCACCGTGCCCGAAGATGAAGCCTGGGATGACCCGGACATCCTCCAGTGCGCCGGTTCGGCCATCTTCCGCTCGAACATCTGCAAGTCCTCACGGGTCCCCGACGTTGCCCGGATGCCCGCTGATCGCGAGTCCGTCTTCGCCAGGCCGAACGAGTTCATGGAACATCACCAGATGGGTCCTCGTGGCTGAGCACCCGAACTACGACCACATCCTCGGGCGTTCGTTCACTGTTGGCGACCAACTCTACGAGATACGTCGGAGTGCGGCCAAGGGTGACCTGAACAAGATTCAGCCGATCTACGTGCTCTGGCACTGGGACGACTACAAGAATCGTTGGGTTGGGGCTGGTACATTCCTCGACGCCGCCACCGAGCGTGTCGCCGCCGATCAACAGGCGGCATGGCACAGCAATCGGTCTCAGATCTTCGCAGCACTCCAGAACCACGCCACGCGAGGCACACCTGTCACGAACGCCTGATAGGGTGCCTCTCACAACCACCACGAGAGGGACACGAACCACATGGGATCCAAGCCGAATAAGGTCGTCAAGAAGGCTCCGGTCAAGCAGACCGAGATCACCTACAACCCCGTGATGTCCTGCAACGGTGGGCGCAATGCCTACGTCTGTCATGGCGGGAAGTCCGAGCACTTCGACACCGAGGCCGAGGCGTTCCTCGACGTCATTCGCGACTTGGGCTACGAGCGCCATGTGGCGGCCCTTGTCGCTTCCGCCTCTGACGACGTGTCGAACTGTTGGGCTGCCGTCTATGCTCGATTGGACGCGGCGTGACCAAGTCCTTCGATGAAGTCATGGGTGCCGTAACGACTCCGGATGGCGACACCGACATCACGCACCTGAAGGTGTTGGCCAACCGCATCGCTACCTCATACGTCAACCGACGCCTCACGCCCAACATGCGTCGAGCAGTCATTGCCTACACCTTGGGTGTCGGGGCCTGGGGCATTGGAAAGGTGTGGTACGAGCGGGCTCGCGGCTACATCGACTACACCATCTCGATCGAGTCCGACGACGACATCTACGACGAGGTCCATGAGTGGATGTTGCAAAACATTCCCCAGAAGCGCCAGCGCTCGATCATCGCCGCGAGTATTTCCAAGCGGAACCGACACAAGCCGGACGATCTTGCTCGGGATGAAGAACCCGAGGATACACACACCAAGCGCGACCGCTCCCTGCGCTTCTTCTACGACGGCGACCGCGCCGCTACCATCAAGTTGGATGGACATAAGGTCCAGGTGTCGGTCAACAAACCCGAGCGCCAGGCCTACGACCCCCAGAAACCCTTCGCCAGCAACCTGGCACTTAACGACATGATCACCTTCACCGTTTACGGGGCCAAGGCCAGGGATGCAGTGGTAAGCCTTCTCGACGGGATCTCTCACCGCGTCAACGCGACGGTCCCTCAGCGCCCCAAGTTTTACATGACCACCAAGTGGGGTGATTGGCGTAAGCAGTACGACGTGCCGTTGCGCACCATGGATTCCTTGGTTCTGAGTGAAGGTCAACTTGACGGAATCGTGACCGACCTAAAGACTTTCCTCGACCGCGAGGAGAAGTATGCGTCGCTGGGCATCCCCTACCATCGCGGCTACATTCTTCATGGCCCCGCTGGCACCGGGAAGACCAGCATAGCCAAGGCGCTCGCCGAGCACTTCGATATGGACCTCTACTACATCCACCTGTCGGGCATGGACAAGGACGCCAGCCTGATGTCGCTGATCAGTGGCATCACCCCCCGGTCGTTGTGTTTGATCGAAGACATCGACCGCCTGAAGGTCGCCCAAGAAGGCGACGTTAGTGACGATGGGCTGTCTATGTCCGGCCTACTCAATGCCCTTGATGGTGTTGGGACCCCGCAGGGCATCGTGTTCCTCTTGACAACGAACCATATCGAGCGCATCGACCCGGCCGTGCTCCGCCCCGGGCGCATCGATCTTCCACTCCACATCGGCTACGCCGACACCACTCAGGCCAACCTTCTGTTGGAACGCGCCTATGGTCAGAAGTTCAACTTCGAGCCGGGCACCTTCGAGGGCTTGGAAATCAGCCCGGCCGACATCATTGACTTCGTCAAGAAGAACTTTGACGACCCCGAGACAACCAAGAATGGCCTGGTGGGCCTGCTGGAGGAGAAGCGAAAGAAGCACAAGAAGAAGTCGCTCGGGAGCAAGCCCTCTTGATTAGGTACGTTCGTGGCGACGCCACGGCCCCATGGGGAGACGGTCCATTCCTACTCCCTCACATCTGCAACGCTAGTGGGGGGTGGGGAAAGGGCTACGTTCTCGCACTCTCTCGACGCTGGCCTGAGCCAGAAGCAGCCTTCCGAGAATGGGCTCGAACCGGATCAGACCAGGGGGTCGCTAGGCCTTATCGTCTAGGCGAGATCCAGTTTGTGAACGTGGGGGTCGAGCCCTACATCACCGTGGTCAACATGATCGCCCAAGATGGGTACCGACCCACCTACGCCGACGACGGCAAGAGATACACGGACTACGGAGCTTTGCGCCTCTGCCTGGGCACGCTTGCCGCCGCCACTTTCGGGGAGACTATCCACATGCCGCGCATCGGCGCTGGCCTTGGAGGGTCTCCTTGGGGGCCCATTGAAGACCTCATCAACGAAACCTTAGTCGCTAAAGGCCTTGACGTCTCCGTCTACGACATCGGTTGAGTCTCCCACTCGCCTATTTCTCGCCGTTCGAGACGGAAGTGCTCTGGTTCGTCCGGAAGCTGTGATTTGGCGAAATCCAGATCCTTCAAGAACCAGTCGGCCCTCTCGTCTTCCCTCAAGTCGTCGCATGAGGATTCGATCGCATCTCCCCACTCGCCATAGTGGCCCATGATGCGGTACTCGTACATCATGGCATCCACCACCGGGGTGATTCTTCTTTGGTGGCCTCAGCCAACCGTTTTTCAACTAGACATTGTCGTTCAAGTGCGTCGTCTAGTGCCTTTCGAACTTGGGCGATGACGTCGCCTCGATTCTCCGCAGAGCAAGGATCAAGCGGGGTAACAATCGCTGCTGGGAAATCCTGGGGTGCGATCTGAATAATGCACCGAACCCGGTCATTGGCGAAAGCGTGGCCGCCACAGCGGACCCACCCATCGTGGTCGGTCCACCCCTCAGCATTGATGATCGCCTTAGCGCCACAGCCAGAGGCGTCTGTGAAATCGATCTGCCACGTCTTGTCACTCATGGGGTTGATGATACCACGCCCGATTGAGCGTCCCACCCATCTGCTACGATGTCTGAACCCCCACGAGAGGATAGACCGTGATCGGCCTTCCATATAACGTGTTCATCCAAAAAAACGGCTCCAAGCGTTCTTGGCACGCTCCAATTTGGAGGTCGTTCTCCACCGAAGAGGACGCCGTTGCCGAAACGCTGGATCTTCTGACTCGCGAACAGATCGACTACGCCGAGGTCAATGGTCCACTCCGCTCGCGGCTCTTCGCGAGCGACGACCAGGGACCTCGCGAACTCATCTGATCGAGGTAAGTGTTCGCAGCGCCTGGACCTGGTTCAACGACTTGATGAGGTAGGTCCCCACGAGCACGGCATCATAGCCAATCTCGAATAGGAACTGTGCGTCGGTTGTGCTGGCGATGCCCGACTCGGCCACCACCAAGATCTCGTTGGGGATTTCATCGATCATGCGGCCATGGATCCGAGGGTCTATCTCCATGGTGCCCAGGTCCCTCTGATTCACCCCGACTGCTTCCGGGTCGACCTCCAACGCCTTCTCCAAGTCGTGGGGGGTATGCACTTCAACCAGAACGTCCATGCCCATAGATTGGGCCGCGTTCTGGAGTTCCCCCAGGGTCCCTTGATCCAAGTCTGACGCGATTAGAAGGACCGCATCGGCGCCGATGGTTGCCGACCTCTCAACGTCCTCAACACTGCGGATGAAATCCTTACGCAGGATGGGTAGGGACGAAGCGTTGTGGGCGGCACCCAGATCCTCGCACGAGCCATAGAATCGCTCGGAATCGGTGAGGACACTCAGACATGTGGCGCCACCCAACTCGTAGGCTTCAGCAACAAGAGATGGGTCTAGGTTGTGGTCCAGTTCACCCACTGAGGGCGAATGACGCTTGATCTCTGCGATGACCGCTAGGTGCCTAGCGTCTCGCTTGGCGGCGATGGCCGCCAAGAACCCACGAGGCGTGCCGTCGCTCACCCGGGGGTACTTTTGGGTCCGTAGATGTGTCGAGGCGACTTGGCCCCCTTGGGGGTCAAGTCGGCGTCAGCAAGTAGGTCAACAACGACGCCGTCTACAAACGCGTAGCGGTTGCGGTTCTTGCGCAGGAGTGGGAAGAAGACCTTCTTCTCGGAGACCTTCTTCTTGCTGGCCTCTCGGGTTTCTCGGCGGTCGGCCTTGGCGGCGTGGGAGTTACGGATGCTCATCTTCTACCACTCTTCCTGTGGGGTTTGATCCGCCAGCATACCATCAGTGATCAAGAAGCCGAGATCCGTCCGATCGGTTGCGTATTCAATCCACACTTGGTAATCGTTGGATCCGGCGAGAGATTCAATCGACTTGATCGAGTCCTCGTCGAGGAGAGAGCCATCCATGATCCTCATCACGCGCAGGGTGGGGTTGAGCGCCATGCCCATGGCGACTGAGACCTTGAGCTGCTCGGCAGAGGAAAGATCCTTGAATGGGATGTCGTTGAAGGTAACTCCGTCCTCGTCAAAGGCGAGGCCCTCAATCGGCATGTCGGCCTCCATGATGGCGTCGCGCTCGGTCTCAACAATGATCTTGAGCCGATCGTCTAGATCTTGAGCACCCTGGAGGGCCGCCGCAACCTGAGTCCGCAGTCCGATCCAGTCCTTCTTCTCGCGAACGAGGGCGTTTGTGGCCTCAACATCGGCGATCTGGGTCTCCAACTCGCTTGGATCTGGGTCGTTGAGATTCGCCACGATCTCTTCCAGGCCAACGACCTCCCGTTCCAGGTCGCCCTGGGTGGATCGAGCTTTCATCAGGCGCCCTTCGAGGTCGAGAACCTCGACTGAGGCACGTGCCATGGCGTCCTTATTGGCCTGGAGGTTGTGACGAGCCACCTCGTTGGCTGAGAGCAACTCCTGGGCCTCCTTGAAGCTCTCCATGAGTGTGGAAGCTGACACCTCAGTGTCTGGAGTTGAGTCGAGGGGCATTCGTTCGGCCTCAAATCGCGTGGAGAGCGCCTTGGCCTCGCGATTGGCGATGGTGCGCTCGTCGTAGAGCGCTTTCTTAGCTTCCCGCATGTTCTGGGCGTCAAACGGAAGCGTGATGAGATCCAAGAGCATCAAGCGCTGGTCTGCGGCCTTCATGTCGGCGAAAGCAAGTGGGTCGAACCACAACGCTCCATTCAGGCTGTCCAAGAACTTCTGCTGGGACGGGACAGACATCCCATGCCTGTTGCGAACGTCGAGAACGGAGGACCCGCCCTCGTTCCAAACGCGCGTAATGACGAAATCACCTAGGTCAACTCGGACAGACGCCCGAGTCTCCCCCTTGCGGATCGGCTGTTCGACCATCTTCGATGCCTTGCCCCCGGCGATGGCGAGGAGCAGACCGTCGAGCAAGGACGATTTTCCGTTTCCGTTTTTACCTGAGACGATCACCAAATCGTCCAAGGGGTGGATCGTCGCTGTGCGGATCCCCTTGATGTTGTCGACTTGCAGCTCGATGATCCTCATAGTGTTCCTCCGTGATGTATCTGGCCATGATCTTGGGATCGAGGCATCCGTTGGTGTTGCAGTTGTGGTTCAGCCATGGACGCTCACGCGCATCACACGGGCCTTCATGACCGCCAATTAGCTGGCACGGTAGGAGGTGCCATCTGTCGTAGGGCTTTCGAATCCCAAGAGCGGGACCAGGACACCAGGTAGCCATGAACTCGCGATGCCACGTCTGGTAAGAACGCCCGAGGCCGTCGAGGTCGGCCCGCATCTCCTCCTGCGTTAGCCATGTCACTAGACTTTGAGCCCCAGGACCCAGTCTTCGAAGGCTTGGTTGCAAAGCACGGCGGGAGAGCGTTTGTCGCGAAGTAGGGCGATGGCGTCCTGGGGCGGCATGCCGTCAAGATGCAGCGCCGCCGCCACGATGATGCCGGAGCGGTTCAACCCGGCCTGACACGTGACCAAAACGTTGCCGAGCTTCCGCCGTTCATGGACCCACTGGGCCCACTCTAGGATTTGGTCCAGTGCCTGGTCGAGTGAGTCGTACATCGTGACGATCTCGTGCTCCTCCAATTCGTGGCGGATCTGGTACGAGGCCCATGGGTAGAGCGTGAGGTAGTAGTCAATGACGCTGGGAAGAACAAGCTGACTACTTGTGCCCCCCATGTAGAGGTTGGGCGCGATCTCGGAGATGTATGGACAGTCGATCCGGAGACCCTTGTGATTCGTGAAGCCCCTTTCGTGAACCTGAAAGGGGTCCTGGAATGACTGCACTTCTTCCAACTCGACGTAGGTCGGGTCTTCGACGGGGAGTCCCGTGAACTCGTCGATCTCTTCGGTGGTCATAGGATGTGCTCTCCCGTTGCGGTCTCGTGGATAACTCGGAGGTTTCGAAGGGCGTTGACCCAACGGTGGTTCTCTTGGTGTGTTGGCACCGGGAACCGCGTCTCGTCCAAGGAGCGCACGTATTCGCCGATCGCCTCGGTTAGTCGCTCGACTTCAGACAGCGCCTCCTTGAGGGCCACTTCGGCCTGGTCGTGGGTCCCGGCGAATTGTTCCATGATGTTGATCCTACCAACTAGGCATGACGCTCAGCCGCCCATGCCGCCAATCGCTTGGTAGCGATGTCGACCATGGATTGCTTCTGATCGATGCCGACGAAGGTCGATCCAGGTACGGCCATGGCCCCCATGCCGGTTGACCCGGTTCCCATGAAGGGGTCGAGCAGTGCTCCACCGCTGGGGAGGACCAAGTTCGAGATCCACTCGTTGACGGCAGCGGGCTTCACGGACTTGGCCGGGTTTCCCTTGGTCACTAGGCCGACGTCCTTCTCCGTGCGAGACGTCTTGGCCTGGTAGAAGAACTTGGCGACCGTGCCCATCAGTCCGACTGGGCAGCCTTGCGAACATTCTCCTTCTGCTCCTTCACCTGCGCCTCCAAGGCCGCAGTGATCAGAGTGGGATAGAAGTACATCAGCAGGCCAGCGTCCGAGGCTGGTTGTACCGACAACCTTCTGAAGCTTCTGGAGGGCGAGCCCATGAGCATCTCCCTGCCCTTCTGGAATGTGGGTCGCGATGGCGTCGCGGTCTCCAGAGGGGATTCGAGTGGCATCGATGTTCACGACTCCAGTGCCGTAGCGGATGGCGTTGTCGGCGTAGGTTAGGTGGGTCGGCTTTCGAAAGAGGGCGATGGGTTCCCAGCTCGGGCGCAGCTCAGTCCCATACCCATACCAGGGGTTGTTGGTATCACCCATGAAGGCTTCGCGCTGTCCGTCGTTCATGGAACCAATAGTGCGGAAATATGGAACGCCTGGCCCACCGAGCTTCTTGTCTACCAGTTGACCGACGTCTAGTGACATCGGAGCGCCCTTGGGGAACACCCACATGAGGGTGTCCTTGATCTCCCACCCAGCGTCTTCGGCGGCGGTCTTCACGCGGTGATCCGTCTTGCGTCCGGAGTAGATGGCCATCCACGCGCCGGGCTTAGCGACGCGCAGCATTGCCATCCAGAACGACGGACCGGGTACCTGCCTTACCCATCCATCGAGATCCTCGGAAGTTGAGACCCCCGGATCTGTGATGATCGCGTCGAAGGAGTTGGCGGGCATCGAAGCCATGACTTCGCGACACTCCCCGACTAGAAGTTGGGGTACCGGACGGGGACCGACTGAGGTGTCAGTGGCAGTCGCTCGCTGGCGCGTTGTGGTCTTCGACTTCGGCCGAGCAGCAACGAGCTTAGCTAGCCTCTCGGCGGCAGTCTCAGCCATGGGCAATCTTGGAGCCCAAGACCACCCAACTGATGTCACCCGGGATCTCCGCCACGTCGCTGTAGTTCTCCTCATCACCTTCAGGGCATTGAACGACGTGAGAATCCCCCCGCACGGAGTGAATCCGCCATACGCCTGAACTGCCATAGGAGATCTGCACGACCGTCCCATTGGAGAAGGCTAGTAACCCGCCATCTTCGCCTTCGTCGTTCAGGATCAAGGAGTAGAACTCTTCGTTGACGTCGCCACTGACCACGATCAGGTCGTCGCTGGCTCCACGGACTTTTACACTCATGGGAATCCCTTCGGCTGTAAGGTCTCGAATCGTACCAGAAGGGAAAGACATGGCCGCCATAGTCACCCATGGATGAGAATGTCCACCTCACCTGATATGCTAAGTCACTGTTCCATCTCATCCACTAGGGAGTACCCCGTGAGTAACGCCAAGAACCTAGATCCCGAAATCCGTCAACAAGCACTCGACGTCTACGTTAAGGAGGGCGCCGAAGCCGCCAGGCTTGCCGTGGGGGTCTCAAAGCGAACGGTGCAGCGGTGGGCATCGGAAGCGGAGGTGGAGTACACCTACGTCCCGGTGCTCCTGCCGTGCCCCAGTATGGCCTCCTACGCCCGCGGCTGTCGCTGTGATGGTTGCATCGAAGTGAACCGCGAGCACCAGAAGGAAGTGAAGGCTCGCAGGGTTGCCTACGGCAAGGAGCACGGGAAGAAGAGAACGGGGGAACCAATCCCCCATGGCGTCTCTGGCTACTCCAACTGGGACTGTCGTTGCGGCAAGTGCAAGGCCGAGTGGTCTTCCTACCTTCGCACGAAGCGGTTGGCGCGTGCGGAGGCTGCCGTCTAGTCGAATTCACCTGGGCGCCGTCTAGTCGAATCAGAACACCGCCTGGGTCCGTCGGCCCGATTGGGGGTTGGCACGCTGGTGTGGTATTCTGCATCCTCATCTACGGAACGGAGACCCATGTGGCTACCACACCCAACATCAGTCTGAAGACAATCCTGGCGCGAGATCTCGCCGCCGACGTCATCTCCCGACTCGAATCGGCCAAGAGGGCCATCGAAGTCATCCCGATCACGGAAGGCCAAGAGACGGCTGCGTTGTTCTTGAGTCGGGCCACGATCGGCCTGAACGACGCCATCCAGTTCCTTGACGGAGCGCGCGGGGAGTTCTCGTGATGGATGATCGGAAGATGATAGCGGGCCCGGTGCTCCGACTGAACTCGATCTCCGAAGATCGGCGTCAGGTGCGGTGGATCTCGCCCCCTACAGGGTTCCCACTGCAGTTGCTCGGGAACTTCAACATCGACGACGAGCACCCCGTCATCCTCCCTGTCGGGGAGGTTCTCCACGCTTCGCTCATGCAGGACAACTCCTGGTGGGTCTTGGCAATGATCGATGGCGCCTACGCCCCTGGAGTGGGGGAGGATTATGACGTCGGTACCGAAATCACCGTCCTGGAGGCCGACATCGTGAAGGTTGACGGCGACCTACCCAACGGACCCGGATCCGAGATCGTTTGCTCGTTCATCCCCAACGGCGTTCTCACTGTCGACGATGGCACGTTGGATGCCGTCGTCGCCTACGTCACCATGGGGGCATCGTCGTTCGGTGATGTGTGGCTTCGGCGTCCGCCCGAGCGGGACCAGAATGAGCACTGGAATGATCAGGACTGGGAGAACCTCCAATCCATCCTGGTCGAGTACGACATGATCAAGTCCGGCTGGATTGGCGCACTCGACCACGAGCGCCGCTGAGAACCCGCGGCTCTGGGGCTACCCGTCCAACCTCTCGCCTTCCGTTCACCCTGATGGGTTCGACGCCCACACCACGTCCTCAAGGTGGGGGGTGCTTCAACATGGAGGTTGGCGATGGGCGCGGCACCAGGATTCATGTGAGGCTCACTCCATGTCGAGGACACTAGCACTCGCCCACGCCACAACCATAGGTCAAATGACCCATTGCCGCCGCCCGACCCACGCGGGTACGCTGTGGACATGACGACTACAGCAAGTCAGGGTCGGCAGCCGAAGCGAGCCGACTTCACCGTCGCTCCTGTTCATGGCCGTCGATCTGCTGAGCACAGTCAGATGTCGAGTTCTGGCAAGTCTGCGGCGGTGGCTTCCGTGCGGCGGGCGATCGCCAGCCAGAGCGCAGCACAGGCGCGAGAAGATGATGGTACGCCAACGAGAGGAGCACTACCCATGTCCTACGCTCAGATCAATCCCGAGCCACCCACGTCACCACCGGTCGTCACCGTCGATCGCTGGGGCTCGTTCCGAGAGGTCGTCACTTCCGACGCCTACGGCGACTTCGGTGACTTCAAGTCTGAAGCACACCGCCAACTCGACATCTTCCTCGCCGGGATCACCTCCACCTCGTGTGACCTCACCTTCACCATCGACTCCAAGAGCGGCACCTGATGGCACGTCGTGGGCTCGTCCCCGCTCGCCGTCGCAAGATCATCTCCAAGCGCAAGGGGGCCGCTGGCGCTTCGCGCTCGCTGGGTCGCAGCCTCCGAGGAAAGCGATGATCATCGCGTTCCCATCCTCTCCCTTCAATCGGCGCTACCCCGATTCCCACTTCGCCAACGAGTACGCTCAGGCGCGCGACTATGGCATCGACGTTGCCCTGGTGGACCACGACGCTCTCACCTCCGGTGATCCCTCGGAGGGTGTTCGGAAACTGCCCAAGACCGACGACCTCGTCTATCGCGGATGGATGATGACGTCGGCAGAGTATGCCACCTTCAGTTGGGCCGCGTTGATGAAGGGGGCCAGCGTTCGGACCAGTCCAGCCCAGTACAAGGCGGCTCACGAGCTTCCAGGGTGGGCTAAGGCGCTCGAACCACATACGGCCAAGACGGTGTGGACGTCTGATTCGATCAAGGATCTGGCTGGGATCGGTCAGATCTTCGGACGGCAACCTGTCGTTCTGCGGGACTTCGTGAAGTCCGCCAAGGGCCACTGGAAGGAAGCCTGTTTCATCCCAGACGCTGCCGATCTCCCTGGCGTCTGCAAGTCGGTCTCCCGCTTCTTGGAGATCCGAGGCAGTGACTTCACGGGCCAGCTCGTGTTCCGCGAGTTCGAAACCTACGTTGCCCCCGAAATCCGCACCTGGTGGATCGACGGCGCACACGAGCTAACAACACCCCACCCGGACACGCCCGAGAAACTTCCGACGGAGTTTGAGTTTCCGGAGGGCCTGGAGTTCTCCATCCGCGAACTGCGATTGCCGTTCGTAACGGTGGATTTAGCACCACGGGACGACGGGATCTGGCGCGTGATCGAGTTGGGCGATGGGCAGGTCAGTGATTGGCCGAACACCTTCGGCCCGGTGTGGTTGTCTTCGGCGCTAGCGAGACTCGTTCCGTGACCGGGGGGGCCAGAGATCGATTCGATCACACCTCGTGCACGCGTAGAAGCGAGGGGTTGTGGTCCAGGAGAGGTCGGAGTAACGCATGCCCTCACACGTACCACAGGTCACTTGACGGCCCGCTTGGAACCAAGCGAGCGCTTCTTCGGGGTTCGCTTCTTCGGGGTCGGCTTTGGGGAGGGCGTCTTCTCCAGGTGCTCTGGAAGAGTCTCCCGTTGAAAGATCGTCTTCGGGTTGATCATCTCGCGACGAATGGACCGCGAGCCAGCCCTGGTGCCACCACCGTAGCAGTCGACCCATTGAGCACCTTCCCGATTGGTGACGGTGCGGGTGTAGGAATAGACCTTGCCCCGCTCGTCGTGGATCTTGAACTGGGTTCCAGGCACGAGCGGGTGTCCTTCGACATCATCTTCGAAGGCAATGATCCACTCAGCGCTCACGGGGCGAGAGTACCATCAGACACGGACACCGTCACTGATTCACCATACCTGGGGGATACCATACCTCCAGCGACCGAAGGGAGAGCCATGACCATCATCGACATGAGGTTGGAGCCAGACGAGGCCGAGGTGAGCGCCGTGGCACTCGTCGACGCGGCACTCGAAGACATCACCTACGCCTCTATCGTGGATGCCAACAAGATGCGTGACGTCCTTCTGGACATCCGGCTAGCCCTCACAACGGACTGACGACTAGTCGTTGATCGTGTTGGCTAGTAGTACGGCGTGGAGGGCTACGGCCATATCCTCGGCGGCTTCCGGCGAGAAGCCCCGGTTGACGGCAGCTACCACATGGGCCTTGCATCGATCCAAGATCGCAAGGTAGACATCATCGAGTTCCTGTTCCATGGGAACAGCATACCCACTCACCACATACAACAAGATCGGAGTCACATATGAGCAAGACCCTACAGTTCATGCCCCTCGGACCCTTGGAGCGGTGCGCCCGCCTGAAGGCTGGAGAAGACGAAGAGTTCACGGACGTCTTGTTCGCCATCATGGCTGGCGTGTCGAAGCGGTCGATCGCCCGGTGGCGTGTCGATGGGCAGGTTCCGTGGACGTCCGCCGATACGGCAGCGGTCAGCCTGGGAAGGCACCCTCGCGACATCTGGGGGGACGTCTGGTACGAACTCGACAACTACGAACTCACCCAGAAGGATCTGGACAGCATCCAGATCGCCCTGGGTAGAGCCTTGGTCGAGACCGACGCCCTGCCTGATGACGCGTTCTCTGGAGTGGTGACCGGGGACTGAGAGCGCCGGGAAGTCGGCGTCGACTAGACTCGACGGTATGGGATACGCCACGGATCGCGCAGACCTCGAAGCCGCCGACGAGCAAGGTGAACGCGTCATCGCCAGCCTGTGGCCGGGTGACGCGTTCACCTTCCGCGGCGAAATGCACACCATCACATCACGCCAGATGCACTCTGACCGTGAGTCAATCTTCGTCACTTGTGACGATGGAAGGATCTTTCTCTTCCATGGCCTCTTGATGTTTCCGGCCTTCCTAACCGACGAGCACTTTGACGCCGAACAGAACAAGGAGTGGTAGGGAATGGCTTGTGGATGTAAGAAGGCTCCCCAGCAACAAGCTGGAGCCCGAGCGGCCAAGCCGAAGCGGGTCGCCCGCAACGCCCCACTCGCAGCGGGAAAAGTCGGCTACCAGCCCAGGCGCTACTACGTGATGCGAATAGACGAATCCCTCGATGAGGACGGCGTGACTTCCGCTGAAGTCCTCCCCACCCTGGCTGAAGCCCACAAGCGGTTGCGAGACTTGGGGCCCGGCTGGAAGGTCGAGTCTCGACGCGAATGAGCCATATGGCCCATTGAACCTGGGGTCCCTTGGGTCCATGATGGGGGTACACCAACGAAAGGGGACCTCATGTCCACGCTCATCGATACCACCCGGCTCTCGGATCTCTTCCAGCGGGGCAAGGAGATCGTCGGCTTCGAGCCTCGCACGCCGTGCGATCTCACCGACGCCAACGCCATCGCTGGTCTTCGCCAGCACCTGATGCACGAGAAGGCCGAGGCCGAGCTGGTCTTCGCCCAGAGCATCGCTCCGCTCCTCGCCGAGTACGACGCCCACCAGGCCATCCTCACCGGCCAGATCGCCGACATCGAGACCGGCCTGACCGACTTCCACGCCACGCGCATCGCAGAGGCCAAGGAGAACGGCGAGCCCGAGCCGCTCACGATCAAGCTCGACGCCGCCGAGCTGAAGTCCAACATGGGCCAGCAGAAGTGGTCCTACTTCGACGAGAAGGCCTTCGCTCGCTGGGTCCTCGGCAAGATCCCCACGGCCAAGAAGCCCGATCCCGAGCCGCAGATCAACAAGAACGTGGCCAAGAACGCTCTGGCCGACTGCGCCCCGGACGACGACGGCGTCATCACCTTCCGCGGTGAGAGTGTCCCCGGCGTCAAGGTGACTCCTCCCACCCGCGAGTTCCGGGTGGTCTGATGAACCAGATCGAGTTGCTCGTTAGCGTTGCCATGGACAAGTGGGTTCTGGCCCACAGCGCCACAATCGACGCCAACAACAAGATGCGCAGCGCCGTGAACGCCCTTCAGGTGGCCGTACAGACCCGAGTGGCCATGGCCCAGTCCATGGCGCGCTTGGAGGCAAACGAGGACCCAGACGATGAGGGTCATCTCAACGATGAACTGCGCCACCTGATGGCCCAGGACACCGTCGTGAGCGAACTGCGCTTTGAGGTGCAGACCCGAATCGACATGCGGTCTCGATACACCAACCAGGAGCACTTCGCCTACCTCGACTTCACCGAGGCCTACGACAAGTACCTCGCCTTCGAGAACTTCGAGGTCGACCCGTGAGCGGGGCCAGCGTGGGTTGGCTGGGCTGGGTTCTCTTCATTGTGGGGGGCGTCGCCATGCCAGCCGCTTTCGAGATCGGCCACAGGGTGGGGAGTGGTGGCGCCCAGAAATGGATGAGGTGGGCGTACCTCCTCAGCATGTTGGCAGCCCTCTCCGCCATTTACCTGGTTGCGGTGTTTGCCTGATGGTCGAGAAGATGTGTCGCGAGCGTGCCCTATCCCAACTCCGGGAGGTATCTTCCAATCTGGACGCCATGGCGAAGATCATGCGCGAGGTGGAGCCCCACGAGATAGAGGCCTTCGGGGAGTGCGACGACACGGACCCGCACTTCGGAGGGGCGAACACCACCCTGTGTGCGATCGCCACCCACAAGATCAGATCCGCCCAGCTCCTTGTCGACGAGATCTTCCATGATCTCGACCGGGTCTTCTGACCCCCAACCAGAAAGGGGACTTCACATGTCCTTCTCCAAGCCAGCAAAACCACTCACGCCAGCAGGGTTGCCGTCATGATCGCCAACTGGGTTTTGATGTGGGTGAGCCTTGTGGGGGCGCTCTGTGGCCTCTTCCTGGTGGGCGTATCCGCCGCCGAAAGGCGTGTCGAGCGGGCCGTCCTCTGGGCCGTTCTCTTCGCCTTCAATATCGGGGGCTTCGTCCTGAACTTGGCGGCACTCGTCCAAGCCACTCCATGAAGATCATCAAGAGCTGGCCCACTCACAACCTGATCGGCCATCCACTCTCAGAGATTCTGTATCTGGCCGGGGTGGGCCTTCAATCGCTTGGGCACCTCGTGCACGACAAGACGGTACCCAACCACGAGCCTGGGACCGGCCGGGGCTAGGAAACCTTCACGCCCATCTTGTATCCATGTTTGGCGTGGCCCCCTGGGTCGCCAGACCTGAGGTAGCGGGTGTAGTGCCCTGAACACCACCCACGCGACTCCACTGAGTCTTCACAGCCGTTGATGGAGCAGGTCCCCGATACCACCCGGAAGTGACCGTACTGATTAGTGACTCCGCCCTCGATGGCGTGGTCTCGATGATGTTCGCTTGCGGTCTTTGGTTCGAGATTCGAGGGGTCGTTGTTCTTCTTGTCCGCGTCCTTGTGGTGGATGTGGAGCGATGGATCGGTGAAGATCCCAACGTCCCAAGCAACTTTTCGGTGTTCGAACACGTAGCCGTCCGACATGGCCAAGGGGTGGGAGGGTTCCCAAATGGCGATATAGCCGTTTAGGGTCTCGCGAGACCCCCTCCCGTATCCTGGCCGGATGCGTGGAATGGGGTCACCTGTCGTGCGCCAACACGCGTAATGGGTATCACACCATCCACGAGCCTTCGTGGTTCGATCACATCCATCGATTGAACAGATCGACTTAACTTTGCGAAATCCTTTGGCTGGCATTCCAGCACCCTACCAGTTCCTGCCTTTAACACCCAGGACCATTCCACGGAGAGCGCCCAACGCTGGCCAGGGTGTCGTAGGCAGCCTCCCACTGTTGAGCGGGTGAGGCGTAGGAGGCCTTCGAGACCCCGTACCTGCCCACATAGCCAAGGTTGGCCCACGTGGAATCCAAGTATTGGAATAGTCCTGATGCTCCAGACGATGAATTGACCGCCGTCGGATCCCCGCTGGACTCGCGATGGACCACGCACTCCAGGAAAGCCCGGTCGCCGCTCGAAGCGTTTGAGGCCACCGGCTCCTCGTACGCGGGTTCCTCGTACGCGGGCTCAACCCAGACGGTCGTGGGTGGTGCCACGTAAACGGTCGTGGGTGGGACGTACTGGGTGGTCGGCGGGACGTAGGCCGTCGTGGTGGTCGTCTCGGGCGCTGTCGTGGTTGGGGCCACCGTCGTAGTGGATGCCTTAGTCGTGGTTGGAGCTTCAGTTGTGGTGACGTCCGCTGCCGCTTGGGGAATCTCTTCGAAACCTGGCCTGGTGGCGCCATACGTCACCCCGGCGAGCAGTAGGATGACAACAGCGGCTAGAAGGATTCTTCGGGACATGGGGACTCCTCGTCGTTTGGGAAATGGAAGGGCCGGTCCATGTCGAGTGGATCGGCCTTCCCCCACCTTAGCTGTTGGTGACGTCAACGACACACAACCGTCATACTCGGCCATCTGACAGGGTCGTACGACCTATGGCGCTCCTGGCACCCTCTTGTGCTAAGGTCTCGTCGTACGCCAACGAAAGGGGTAACCACCCATGGCATGGACACAGACCGTCAAGATCGGCCACATCTGGAAAGACGAGACCCTGGGCTGGCAGGAGATCCGAGACGCCGTCATTCCCCACCTCCGGCGCCTCAAGGGCGATGATTTCGGCAACCTGGAAGACATCATCGACGAGTTGGCCGAGACCACCACGGTCGGGGAGTTCGATACCGTCTGGGGCTTCCTCTACGACTACGCCGACGCCGAGCGCATCTGGATCGACATCTTCTGATGGCCCGCTCCAAGAACACCTACACGCCCGGCGACCGGCTGGAGATCTTCCACTCGTGGAATGGAGAATGGGCGGCGCTGTATCAGAACGGTGTCCTCGTCGATGGCTCTGGGGGCGACAGCTACCACGCCGATGAGTCCATCCAGGCCATGCTGGGTGTCATCCACGTCTACCCGGAGGACACCCAGAAGGACTTCCTCGTGGGTGGTCGTTACTACGAAGACGTCGCCAAGACCGTCGCCGAGATCGAGGCCTACGCCACTGACCGCGTTTCCAATCTGAAGCGAGCCGACGAACTGCGCGCTGAAGCTGATGCGTTGGTCGCCCAGGCGAACGGCCTGGCTGAGTCGTGAGCGGCAACCTCCCCGCCATCGAGTCAATCGTCATCGACGCGACCGAGGTCCGGACCATCGTAGAGGAGCCCACGGTCAGTGATCTGATGGACGATGTGAAGGGCGCCTCAGCAGAGCTGGTCAAGATCTCAAATAGGGTCGAGTCTCAAGAGGCTGGCACTGGTCTGGTTGCCGTCGAGTCGGCCCCCGAGATCAAGAAGCGCATGGCCGTCAATCGCGCCGAGATCATGAAGACAAAGCAGAAGTTGTCCAAGGCCACCGCTGCGCTTGAGGCGCGAGTTCAGGCCGATCTCGAAGCTGCGAACGCGATCCTAAAGCCGCTCATGGAACAGGTCGAGCGCCTCGAAGAGGGCATCTGGACCGTCAACCTCTACCTCGGTCGAGATGAGAAGATGGTCCGCCTGATCGACGGCGCACCGGCAGCTACGTCCGAACCCATCGCCGTGCGCCAGATGGTGCTGGCCATGGACGAGGAGTGCCGCATCGCCGCCGAGAAGGGCGGTATTGATGCCCAGAGCATCGAGTCCTTCGATGAGTGGCTCCTGGCCGACCCGGCCAACATCCAGCAGGTCATTCCCGAGCAGCGCGCCGTCGTGGTGCTGGTTCCTTCGCGACAGAAGAGGGACTACGGTTCCGTCGGCGTCAACATAATGATGGACGAGGAGAACGCCAAGTCCTACTGGTTGATCCGCAACGGCGAGAACCTTGTCCGGATGACCACCGACCTTGAAGTGGGCCAGCACGTCATCCCTGCCCAGGACGAGTTCACCAAGTTCTTCCGCCAGAAGGAATACAACTCCACGACCCACAAGTACGAGTGGATCGACCTGGAGCCGGGCTCGAAGGCGTGGCTCAATGCCGAGAAGGAGGCCGATAAGCACAAGCGCCACTACATGCGGGTCGCCCTGGTGCTCCAGGGTCTGATCGATCGTACTGCGGTGTTCCACCCACTACCCACTGAAGCGGTCTCGTTCCTCCAGCCGGATAGCTACGACGAGGGCTACGTCCGGATCATCACCGACGCCGAGCTGGCGCTGGGCACCGGCCTGACCCCGTACAAGAAGTGGCTGCATGGTCTCAATCGTGAGCTTCGTCCAGGCATGCGGATCATCGGCGCCTTCCATGGCTCACTCTTCCGATCACAGCGCTACGCTCGCCGGGACGAGTACGACGACGAGTCACATCGCGTCACCCCGAAGAACGCTTCGGAGCCCGAGTCGAACATGATCCACTACATCGACGGCTTCAGCCCTGACGGCGGCTTCACCTTCAAGTTCAAGCGCTCGGATATGAAGTCGGAGACGCACTTCGAGGAGGACCCCAACAAACCTGGTTGGGGTTGGAAGCGTTACCGCGATGTCGAGTTCAAGGCTCGCGCCACGTGCACGGTCTTTGCCCACGACGACTTCATCATCCCCATCGACCTGATCACGGTCGAGGAGTTGCAGGCGTACCTCGACGCTCGCACCGAGCGCGAGCATTACGTTTCGCTGATCCCATTGATGAAGACGGCGATGGACGTCAAGCGGGCCGAGTTCGCCGAAGAGGCTCCGGTGCGTCAGCTCATCACCGGTATCATCATGCGAGAAGAGGACGCCACCCTCGACGAAATCGAGGACGCGCTGCCCGATCTGATCACCTGGTGGAAGCTTGGCAACCGCTGGCATCGCCCGCTGGTCTCAGACGACAGTGAGGAGTTCGCCAAGGCCATGCGGATGATCTCTACGGAGTTCCGGGCCCGGCGCACTTCCAACGCCGAGGGCGCTGCTCAGGAGGACGTGGAGACTCGCGTTGTGGAAACGCTCGTCCAAGACCACTCCAATGTCGTGGCCATCTTCCGCAAGCGGGACGGCAAGTTCGCCATCTTCACGGCGGCCAACGACAGGGACATCTTCGTCCACCGCCACATCGCTGGCCTGCGCACTGAATCCAAACTCGACCGCGAGTGGATTCTACCCGGCAACGGTTGGCGGAAGTGGCGCTGCGTCTACTCCACCCAGCGCTGGATCGACTGGGAGGTGGCTGCCACACTCAAGGACAACCTCACCCAACCCGAGAAGGACGACCTCGTCGCTCAGTGCCTCAAGCTCCACCCCGAGTGCGGCGTGAAGCTGGCCGTTCGCCACTACAGTTGCCGCGGCGACCGCGGTCAGTTCGAGGTCCACGCCAGGGGCGAACGGGCCGCCACATTTCCGACAGACGACCACCTCTTGACCGGCGAGTGGAGTGACATCCAGACAGTATCTTTCCGGGTTGATTGGGAGCGCAAAGGCTCCAAAGTCAACCTGTGTGTAGGCCATTGGCCGTCCGATCAGCGCTGGGGTAACACTTTCAATCATGGCTCAGGTATCCCCTGGATCGACAGCGGTAAATTCTGGACGGTCCTGTGGGAGCAGCCTGGCGCCGTCGACACCATCCAGGCCGAGCGTGCCGATTACCTCGCCGCCAGAGAACGCGCCAAGCCGCTAGGTAAGATGTCGAGCGCCATCCAGCGGGGCGCTGAGGACGCATGGATGAACGAGATGGAGGCTAACGCCTACGAGCGATTCATCGAGGACTACGCCGACCCCGAGCTGTGGGACGACCACCGCAAGACTCTCAATTTCCCGCAGTCCCCGTTCTACTTCAGAAACAGCCCCATGAAGAACCTGGCGGACCGCGTGGCCGAGTTGGGTGCGTACCAGCACGCCCAACTCGTGACCATAGCCCACCTGGCCGAATTGGTCGGCTTCGACACGACGGGCCTCGAAGACGTCCTGCACCTCTCCATCGAGTCCGGCGTGGACCAAGACGACGAGTGGGAGGACGAGTGGGAGGACGAGTGACATCGACGGTTGGTAGTATCCTGGACAACCCCTACCTGGAGTTCGAAGAGTTGTGGCCCGAGGGTCGCAAGACCGCCATAGTCGGCGTCTACTCGAAGTCCCATGGGATGCGTCTAGGCCAGATCATGTGGTGGGGGCGCTGGCGTCAATACTGCTTCTTCCCAGACGGGCACACGATCTTCAACGTCGGGTGCATGGAGACAATTATGGCCCGGATCGACGAACTGATGGAGCGGAGAAAGTCATGACCAACCTCTACCTGAGTTACGTCGACTACTGGGACTACGACGCGCCTGGCCTCTGCGAGGGATTCGCTCACGGCGAATTCGAGGTCGTGGAAGCTGCCGTGATCCGACAGGTGGAGAAGTCATCCCTTGCCGATAGCGCTTGTTATCACATCGTCCACTATCTGATAACAAGCGACGGCTCTGTTATCAGGTCGTACAAGACCTACCGCAAGGCAGACCGACGACGGAAGACGGACCGCGAGTCCGGCCTCAAGGTTATCGTCTCCGAGTGGCTCCCCGAACTCCCCTAACGACGCAACCAGAAAGAAGGCACTGATGGGCACACGTTCAGATTACTACGTCGGTCGCGATCCAGAGACCATGGAGTGGCTCTGTAGCGACGCCTACGACGGCTACCCCAAGGGGGTCTTTGAGGAGACCGGCAAGGACGGCCACATCACGCCGAAGTTCGTGGTGGACGAAGAAACTTGGCGCGTTGAGGTCAACCACTACCTTTCCTCCCAGCAAAGCTGCGCCTGGCCCGAGGAGGGGTGGCCGTGGCCGTGGAACGATTCGAACACGACCGACTACGCCTACACCTACGACGATGGCCAGATCTGGGGCTCGTGCTTCGGCAGGCCATGGGCCCCCCTGGTGAATGGTGATCTGCCCGCCAGCGAAGATGAAGATGGCAACGAGATCAACGCCGAATACTGGGACGCCCCCAAGCACGACATGCCGGATATGTCGGAGCGTAAGAACGTCCGCATGGACGCTGGCTCTGGACTCATCACGATCGGCATGGACCCATCGGGCGGGATCGCCGTGGGCGGGAACGAGCCCGTCCACAACCGCGGTGGCGTGAGTTACGACAAGGCTGAGCCACCTGCCGTCGGGATGGGAACCGCAGACATGGGCGACATGGTCCTCATGTCTGCGATCGTAATGGAGGTCTGCTCTTGGGACCAACGCGAGCAGTCAACCGCCCAGGCCCTCTACCGCATTCGAGACCTCCTCGGGGTCTTCGATTGAGTCGTTCGGCCTAGAGACGCCTGGCTTCAGCTTGTGTAAGAATGGCTCTCATTCACTACGAAAGGACGCCTCCGTGCATTACCTCTACAACCCGATCCGAGCCAGCGTGATCCTGGTCCTGTTGATCGCCCTGAACTTCGGACACCCGCTCTACCATCAGTTCGAGGGAGGGGCTTTTGACTCCATCCTGGCCCAGATCAACGCTTTCGCTGCGAAGTTGAGCCAGGAGTGAGCGGCCCGCGAGTGACCGAGTCCAGGATCTTCGCAACGCTGGCCATTCTCTCTGCCTTGGTTGCGATCTGGACTTATCAAACCAGCACTTTCTCCGAAAAGCTGAGTTGGACGTGTGCTCTTTGCGTCGTCGCGGCGATCGTCTGTCTCGTGTTGGAGGCAGACACCTCATGAGTGAGGACGAGATCGATGGCTGCGCTGGCTGCCTGTTCTTTGTAGTGGGGGTCTCCATCGCTCTCGTGGCGCTTCTAGCCGTGGTTGGAGCCACCCTTCAAGCGTTGTGATCTCGCTCAAGAATCTGGCCAATCTCCAGGGGCGCTTCTGCCACTATTGCCGGTCCGAGTTTTGTCCGTCCTTGTTGGGGGCAACTAGAGATCATGTCATTCCCAAGGTAAGGGGTGGCTCGGATCGAATCGAGAATTTGGTCCTATCGTGCGTGTGGTGCAACACCCGCAAGGCCGAAATGGACTACGACGACTTCATGGAGATCCTTCCGAAGATCCTCTACGAGCGGTGGGGGAACGACCCACGGATCGCCGAAGCCGAGGCTGAGGCAGGGGCTCGTACCATCCTCATCCAACCCCTCGTCCACCAGCCCAAGGCCGCCGAGGACTCCAAGTACCGACGTTCCCTTTCGAACGCTCAGAACAAGCTGCGCTGGTCGGCCGAGAAGTTCCCCGCTGCTGAGGCGGATGGACACGTCAGGGGCCCATGGTGCGTCTGTCGCCCCAAGATCGTGAAGATCCGTGGCGGCTGGGTCATCCTCGAACACCAGGAGATCCAGTTAGCGAGTGGCGCGTCGCGCCAAGTGATACAGTAACGAACCCAGAACGAGAAGAGGGCCGGAGCGCTAACCCCGACCCTCCAACGATCACGGTGAAGAAGAACACCGGACACCCATCAAGGTGACCAAGTGTACCGGAGTCTTCTTGACCGTGCAACCCACGCGTAGAGGAGAGAGTGTATGAACATCCTGGGAGACCCACCAAGAGTGTTCGATTCATCTGGGGAGATGACCGAACAAGGAATCTGGGGACAGCGACCAGACCTTATCGAACCATTTCCACTCATTCGCATCTTCCCTTTCCTGGTGCGTGCCTTCAACGGCCGCTCCATCAACTCCGCCGTCGTGACGCGCGTGGACGATTGGCTCAGGGGTGGCTGCGGGCATGTCATTGGGGGGGAAGTTTGGGTCGAGGTAACTCATTCCGAGTTCGCCGAGTCTCTCGGCGTTACCCTATCGAAGGCTCGTCGCGCTGTCGACCAGGTGCAGGACCGAGGGGTGGTTCTGTCGATCTCGCCGGGGTTCGGATGGCATGGCCCAGGAAACTACAGGTGGTATCGGATCAACTACTCCCACCCACTCCTCAATGGAGACCCGTCTTCGCCCAGCGCCACCCCCAAGAAGAAGCGCTCCAAGTCTTCGCCTAGGAGGGTACTCCAACCTTGCATCGTGTGTGGGGTGGCGGGTGCGACCCGAAAGAACTCCGCGTGCTCGTTATGCCAACAACGCGCCAGCGCCCTACGCAAGGAGAACTCCCTTCCTAGCGACCTACGGATGTGGGTGTTCGAACGCGACGACAACCGTTGCGTGGTCCCTGAATGCCCTGATCTAGATCTGGTGGTGGACCACATCATTCCGATCCTCCACGGCGGCAAAACCAACCCCGACAATCTTCAGTCCATGTGCGCCACGCACAACAACATCAAGCGAGCGCGACTGGACTGGGCGTACAACGTCAGGCCGGGAACCGCCCATGAGGGGTGGGATCAATGAGTGCCCAGGCGGTCGGGTGGGTGTACTCCTACTCCCCCTATAGCAATAACGACTTCGTCGTCCATCTCGCCATTGCGGACGTCGTCAATGACACCAACCACAACGAGGTCTGGTGTCGCCACGGCCTCCTGGCCGACAAGGCTCGCGTCTCCCTGAGAGCGGTCGGTCGCTTCTTTGAGAAGGCCATCGAGGATGGTTACATGGATCTGCTGGAAAGCGGAAAGGCCACCAAGTCCGCCAATCGCTATCGGATGCTCATGCCTCCGACATCTCTAAAGTTGTTCGACCCATCCACAGGGCTGGTCGATATCTCGCAGAGCGCACTCAAGAACTCCCCCCTGCGCTACGAGGACCGAGTCGCCGCTGGCATGGTGGCAGACAAGTCACCATGTCTTGTCTCACCAGACAAGTCACCAGAACACTCAGACAAGTCACCACAGCATTCAGACAAGACACCAGAGACATCCAGACAAGTCACCATGACTGACATAACCCAAAGAACTCAAAAGAACCTAAAGGAACCCAAAACTACTCCGCCAACAGCTTCGCTGTCGCCGCGTCCTTGTATTGCCACTGACAATGACCAGGGCATGGCAACCGACAATGCCATTCCACCGCATAGCCCCTCCCCCCCAGAGGCGGCGGCGCCCCCCCTCCCCATGACGGAGGAGGAACCTATTGTCACGACAGTGACGCAGGCCCCCTCTAAGGTCGATAAGCCGACGGATGGAAGGGGTACTATCAAGCCCAAGAAGAAGGCGTCCAAGAACCCGGACCTAGTTCCCACGTTTGAGGTGGCAGAGCTGGTCGAGTTGTTTGTTGAGACCTACAACGCTCGGGAAGGAAACAAACCCCTGGTCGCTAAGGGGGCGCCGTGGAACAAGGTCTTTCGCTTGATGCTCGCCCCTTACGGCCCGGATGGGGGATGGACCGTGGACGAGGTCAAGAGCGCCATCATCTGGTCGATCAACGACGACTTCTGGAGCCGTACCGTTCACCAGCCACACGACCTCAGCCGGAACATGCGCAAGATTTCCTCCGCCATGAAGCCTGTCGGTCGTTCGGGGGTAGCCTCCAAGCGAACCGAAGCCCAGAAGTCTGATCTCCAGAGAATGCGCGAGGAGCTGTCTTGAAGCCCATCGAAGCGGTTGACGTCCTGGAGCACATCACGATGCTCTTCACCTGGTTTGACCTCAAGGGCCCGGAACAGGCAGCCCTGTGGGCGAAGCTCCTGGGGTCAGTCACCCGTGAGGAGGCCCTAGAAGCCGTTGAGAGGCACGCGCGGACCTCTTCGAAGCCTCCGACCATCCGAGACGTCCGCGAGAGCGTGGCGGGCACCAGGGGGCTCCTGGCGCCCAGCGCTGAAGTGGCCCTCCCCCAGATGCGAGCCTGGCTGTTCTTCATTGACCAAGCAGGGTATGTCAACGGGAGTGGGTATAGTCCGGCCAAACCCCAGGTTCACCCGGCCGTCCGCGAGGGATCGGCACGCATGGGTGGCAACTGGGAAGACGGCTTTCGGTTCGAATGGCCGAAGGTCGCCAAGGAGTACAACGACAAGATCTTGGGAGGACCGGCATGATCCACATCAGATCCGAGCGACGTCATTGGTGGCCCGGCCCCAAGAGGTGGCGAGCGTGGTATGTCGAAGGTGGCGTCAGCGTCGAACGCTTCGGGTGGACCGCAGCCGAGGCGCGCTTCCAATTGATCCAATTCATCTGCCTGGGTGGAGGCTTCCAGAAGTGACTGCCGGAGACTTCGACCTGGGGCTCGGGGACTTCTCCGATCTGGATGACGACTGCGAGGTCACCATCGATGGCGAAGAGTGGCGCGTGTGGACCGAGAACTCCCTCTGGTTTGTGAACTCGGAGGCGTTCATGCGGTGTCCGTTGATCGAGGCCCCTCGCCACTATCTAGACACACTGGAAGGCCCGCTCCCTGATGGCACCTGGACGCCCCACACAGGTTCCATCCGAACCGTGAAATGGCCCGACGGGGTACAGCTCCGGATCGTGCCAAGTGGGCGACCTGAAGGGTCTCAGGGCCTTGTCACAGGCATGGTCCAAAAAGTGGTGCGGGCACTTAGATGAACTTGGCGTCATCGCCACCTGCTAACTTCCCCCTCGACATCCCACCGAAAGGAGTAGTGCATGCCCGCAATCCTGACCGTCCTGGTGGTCGTACTTGTCGTGGCCCTCGGCTTCGGCATCTTCAGTGTTATCACCAGCCCAACTCGACAGCGGGCCAAGCTGGAACTCCAGCGCGTTCGTGACGGTTCGAAGCTCAACCTCAACCACCACGAGATGTACCTCTTCCTGACCGAGCTGGAGATCCGGGACTCCTACACGAGTACCCTTCTCAGCTCGACGGACCGGGATCGCGCCAAGCAGTTGCTATCCACCTACCGAAAGGAACTCACATCATGAAGAAGTTCACCCTGTCCATCCTGGCGGTTCTGTTCGCCCTCACCCTCGTGGGCTGTGCCAACGTGAGCACCCAACCCGATGAGGTGGCGCTGGCCTACACGGGCGGCCCCATCGAAGGCACCAAGTTCGATCAGATCGTACAGCCCGGTTCGGGCTTGGTCTGGTTGGGTATGAGCGACCAGAGCTACACCTATCCGACCACCCAACGCGACTACACGGCATCGAACGATTCCGCTGATTCGCCGGATGGCTCGGCCATCAACTGCACCACCAGAGATGGCGTTCCCAGTGAGTGGTCGGTCGCCGTCTACTTCAAGCTGAACACGTCCAAGATCCGTGCCTTCCACGAGAACACCGGCCTCAAGTTCTCCGCCTTCAACGGCGGCAAGTACACGGCGCCGGATGGTCGCGAAGTGACGGGCTGGGATGCCATGCTCGGCGTGCAGTTCCGTCAGCAGCTCGAAGGCACCGTGCAGGGCATCTGTCGCTCGCACACCGCCACCGAGATCCACCGCGACCCCGAGGTCTACAACCGGCTGAACGATGAGGTCTCTTCCGGCCTCAAGGACCAGGTCAATGTGGCCCTTGGTGACGCCTACTTCTGTGGTCCGACCTTCAGCGGCTCCGTTCAGGAGAACGGCGAGGCCGACTGCCCGGACTTCACGGTCGTTGTCAAGAAGGCGATCATCACCGATCCCAACGTCGTCGCTTCGTACTCGAACCAGCTGACCACCGAGAACAACAAGGTGTCCGCCGAGAACGATGGCCAGCGCAAGATCATCGAGGCCCAGCGCTCCGCCGACGCCCAGATCGCCGAGGCCAAGGGCAAGGCCGACTCCCAGGCGCAGTTGGAGGGCATCTACTCCGATCCGGCCTACGTCGAGTACCTCCGGGCGCTCGCCATGGCCCAGTGCGCGGGCAACTCGAACTGCACCCTCGTCATCACCAGCGACTCCGCCGGGAATGTCAACATCAACACAGGCGGCTGACCAAAGACTCATGAGGTCTTGCAACCGACTTCCATCTTTCCCCGTGGATGACGCAACCCTAGCGTGCGTCGAACACTCCATGCGGGGCTCATTCGTTCTCGACGGCGACGACAATCACGTTCTCGTCGGCGCCGACTACAGCTTCCACCAATTGATGGACTTCCTCTCGGCTTACGATCCTGAATCTCTCGTTCACCTAGAAGGCAACACCTACAGATATGTGGGGGGTCAACTCTACGAGCAGATGGCCGTGATCCGGGCTCTCATCTTCGAGGTTCGCCGACTACGCGACATGGTATCTGACGAGGTGCGTGAACCATAATGATCATCACACCGGAAACCGATAACGGGATGCTCCCAATCAAGGGCGTTGTCCCCGTGGTCTTTCTCGCTGGGGGGATCACCGGCTGTCCCGATTGGCAGTCTGATCTGATCGACCTCATCAAGTGTGAAGGCCCGTTCATCTTGGCCAACCCCCGGCGGGTGCTTTGGGACATGTCTACCGATTCCAGAGAACAGATCGCATGGGAGTACGCGTGGCTGGATCGAGCGGACATCATCTCGTTCTGGTTCCCATGCGAGACCCTCTGCCCGATCACACTGTTCGAGCTTGGCGACGTTGGTCGTCGGACCATGGGGAAGAGCGACTCGTCCCCCAGTCTCATTGTGGGTGCACACCCCAAGTACCAACACCTCTTCGACATCCAACAGCAGATGTCTCTTCGGAACCCAGCCTTTGGTGTCTGTGACTCCCTAGACGTCGTGGCATCTAGCGTCAACCAGCGGCTCGCTCGATGGTGGTGGGAGAACTCGTGAATGGCCTTCGGTTCGTAATCGTTCAAGAAACCCCGGGTGGGAATCTCTGGCTATCTCGACCGGCTAGATCGCGATCCAGCCACAGGCTAGAGATGTCGAAGTGGACATCGACCCAGGCTGACGCCTATCGCTACTCGACAATCGCCGACGCCATGAACTACCTAGAGGGCGTATCAGCGGATCACCCGACCACCATCGAGCCGGTTGTGGTGGTCGAGGCGGACGACCGCTTCTCGATTTCAAACGACCCCGTAGTGCCTGGCATGATCGTCGAGGAGACTTATCGCTCGCGCCCGAACCCCAAGACGGGCAAGACCCGCATCACCTATCGAGGAGTCCTGTGATTATGAAAGCCGTCGAACCCCTAGATGCGAACGATCTCGTTGAAGGTCTCGGCCTCGCCGCCTTCTGCGACTCAGGGCTGCTCTACTTGATCAACAAGCACGTGCTACACGACATGGGATTCGCCATGGCCGTCGACTACGACGCCGAGGACAATGTTGTGGGTTGGTCTCTGCTCGGGAGCGGCGTAGAGCTGTGGAGCTTCGACGCTGAAGCCGAAGGGTTGGGATCAGCCAAGGCTGAAGCCTTCCTTGCCTCGCGTCGCTCTGGGCTCAGATAGTGATGAACGGGTTGGTTCTTGCGGACGCTCGCCACCTTCCGGTCCGCGACGAGTCCGTCCAGGTGGTCCTGACTTCGTCGCCGTATTGGGGTCAACGAGACTACGAGTTTGATGAACAGATGGGTGTCGAGGATACCTATCAGGGGTTCATTGAGAACATGATGTTGGTGGCCCGAGAGGTCCATAGAATTCTCAAGCCCGAGGGCGTGTTCTGGTACAACTGTGGAGATACCTATAACACTCGGACGGTAATCCGGCCATCTTCCCATCAGGGTGGACTGGGACACGATAGTGAAAACATCCGCCTTTCGTGGTCTGAAGCGCGCGATCGCGGGTTGGTCCGCTATTCATCTCGTCAGCCGGGGTTAAAGGACAAGGATCTGATGGGGATCCCTTGGCGCCTATCTGAGGCGATGGTGGAAGACGGCTGGTTCCTTCGCGTTGATGTGATCTGGACCAAGCCTTGGGGGGCGCCAGAGAATGCTCAAGATCGTCCCACCCGAATGCACGAGTACATCTTCATGTTCTCGAAGAGTCCTCGGTACTTCTACGATAAGGAGGCATGTCCAGAGGCTCGGACTTCAGTGTGGGATATGGCTCCAGGGAGTGGCGACGGCAACAGGGCCGTATTTCCCGATGAGTTGGTGCGACGCTGCGTTCTTTCTTCCAGTCGCCCAGGGGACGTGGTCTATGATCCGTTCTGTGGATCAGGGACCACCCAACGGGTGTCCAACGGTTTAGGGCGAGTTGGCCTCGGCTCTGACGGCAGGTTGTGGTAGCCCATGACGAGTCAAGTTGGATCGGACGTCAACCACCGACACGGCTACTGCTCTTACGGGGACGATGGCGTTCCGCTAATCATGAGCAACAAGGTCTGGCGCCCACATGACACGGAACCCGGAGTTGAAGTTTTGGAGAGCGTCGAGTGGATACCCTGCCCCAAGTGCCGCCCAGATGCCCGCGAGTGAGTCCAAAACGGGCGAGGACCCCCGAAGGGGCCCAGGCCGAGATATGTGCCACCTCCTTGGGTAGGGGGTGCGCCCACACCTCGGGCGCTTCAACCAGTTTAGCCGGGGCTGTGGTTGGCGGCGGGCACAAGCATTGAAGTAATGAGTCCGCAACGCGAAGAAGGAAGTGAACCTTGAGCAATCTGAAGCCATTTTTCAGCTACTACGGCGGCAAATACAGAGCCGCCCCGAAGTACCCAGTGCCAAGGTTTGGCACGATCGTTGAACCCTTCGCCGGTTCCGCTGGGTACTCCATGCGGTATCCCGACCTTGACATCGTCCTCATTGAGCGCAACCCGGTTGTCGCTGGAGTTTGGAGGTATCTCATTCAGGCGTCACCCGGTGAGATTGAATCTCTTCCAGATTTGGAGAACGGTGAGTCTACCGCCGACCTAGACGTAGTTGAAGGCGCCAGGAACCTGATCGGTTTTTGGCTCAACAAGGGGTCAGAGCACCCATGTACGACTCCGTCTGCATGGATGCGGGAAGAGAGGTACAGGAGTCAGTTCTGGGGGCCGATGATAAGGGACCGCATTTCTAGCCAGGTCGAGCGCATTTCTCATTGGCGAGTGATTGAGGCTTCTTACGAAGACGCCCCCGACCTGGAAGCTACTTGGTTCGTTGACCCACCCTACGACAACTCAGCAGGTCGTCGTTACAGGTTCTCAGACATCGATTACGGCGCGCTTGGCGACTGGTGTAAGTCCAGGCGAGGGCAGGTTGTTGTGTGTGAGAATGAGGGAGGGGGCTGGCTTCCGTTCCGTCCGTTCGATGCCAAGGCGAAAGCAATGTCTGGCAGGGGCAGGGTCGGTACGTCTTCCGAAGTGATCTGGACGAACGACTAATTCCCCGTGACTCCGCCGCAACGCAAAGAGGACCGACCCGAAGGCCGGTCCTCTTCTAGATTTGGCGTTCACCTCCCTTCTTCGTGGATTTCGTGGGCTTGTTCGGCCCTGCGATGAGTAAACCGTACCAGATCGCGGTGACAACGCAAGTGGGTAATTCGGCCCATTAGTTGATGGCGTCGTCGTGGGGTACCATCGCGACACGCAACGGAAGGAGTCTGATGAGTATCATCGTCGTGGACGTGGCCCGAGAGATCGCCCTGAAAGCTCACGGAGGTTCCATCAACAAACACAACGGGGAGTTGTATCTCCTCCACGTCAACCGAGTTGCTGTCGGCGCTCGAAGTCAAGCCATGAGGGAGGGCGTGTACCTCGATCACGCCGAAGCCACCGCATGGCTCCATGATGTAGTGGAAGACACGGCGTGGGACTTCAGCGACATCTCGCTGGCCTTCGATGCTGCCGGGGTCGAGTTCACCGCCAAAGCCTCGATCATCTTCGCGGTTGATCTCCTCACCAAGACCGGTGGTCCCAACAAGACCTACTACAAACAGATCAAGAACAACGTCCTCGCCACCGTGGTGAAGCGGGCCGACATGCAGGACAACTTCTCGCGCAACCACAAGATCGAGGATGAGTCCACCCGGCTCCGCATGGCCGAGAAGTACAGCCTCGGCATGGAGATCCTCGGATGAAGCCCCACACCGAGAGTTACTTCGGCGTTCCCCACGACGAATCTTGGTTCGAGATGATGGGCGAAGAGTTGGAAGTGCTGGCTGAGACGACGAACGTCCACTCGACGGTCCTCTTCCTGGCTCAGCTCATCTCCTCCGGCAATCTCGTGCGGGTTGGCGACAAGGTCCAGTTGAACGTCCACACGCTCGACGGTTTTCCCATCGAAGAGTTGGACCTCTCGGCCGAGCAGGTTTACTTGCTCCGGCGCATTGAAGATGGTGTTGCTGAGGTGGAGAATGCCCTGGTCGAGATGTGGCCCCAGCCAGAAAACGAAGTCGGATGACGATGACCGAGATTATCCACCTCCATTCCTTCCACCCGTGGCGCGACACCGATGGTGGGTTCTGGTTGCAATACCGTCGCTGCGTGTGTGGTGAGACCGAGACTCGCGAACGCTATCCCGAGTGGGTCAACGGGGCGTGGGAGTATAAGGGCCCTCACCCCGACAGCCACACCGATCGATCGGTCATGTACTACACCGGGGGGTCTGAGATGGCGGGGGACCTCTTCTCGTCCTTCACGGTTCGGCTGCTGTGGTCGACGTTCCTGTTCTGCCACGGAGCTGCCGTGGACCCATCCAAGGTTCAGTCGCACTGATGGGTTCCACCTACTTCGAAGAAGATCCTCCGACGCCCGACTACGTCCAGGCTGGATGGCACTGCTTCTACCACGTCAACCAGATGTGCCACAACCCCATGGACTGCTACTTGGTTCCCTTGTGGCGTCGGGCGACTTACACCTTGGATCAGGTATCTGAGATCAGCGATAGGACGCAGCGCGTCAGCCAGGGTCTCTTGTGCTCGACCTGCGGTCACAAGACGAGCGAGCACGATGAGCCTGAAGCCTACGGCCAACATGGTTGTTCTCGTTCTTACTTCGGGGGCCGTCGCTGCTCTTGCGCTGGCTACAGGATTCCATGAATACCAAGCCTGGCGCTCGCCATGCCTGGGTTCCGAAGCCTGAAGCTCACTTCACCAAGCCCGGCGATCCGCTCACCCTCCTAAAGTGGCAGCACGAGGCCTACGCCGAGCTACACGAGAAGGACCACTGGATCATGGCAGCCATGACCGGGTCTGGAAAGGGGTTCGCCTTGCGCGCTCTAGGCGTTGCTGAACTGATCGAAAATCCTGCGATGAAGATGATCGTGGCCGTTCCTCAACTTTCAATTGCTCACGACTTCTTCGAGTCCTACTTCGACGTCCCGGGGCATGGGCCGTTCCAATGGGATATGCGCGATGGGGTCGAGCTATGCGGGCTCGATCGAACCCAACGCTCCGAGGCCAAGGATGCTCGCGGGAACATCAGCAACGGCTGTAAAGTTGACAAGCTTCTGGCTGTCTTCCGCGTTCGGTCGAAGGATGTCATGGCTAGGGTGGTTCTCTGCACCCACGCTACCCTGGCCGAAGCATTCAAGCGGGAGCCGAAGAAGTTCCGTAACGTCCGGATCGTCATAGACGAAGCCCATCATCTGTCGCACCGTGAAAGCGAATTCGATGATCAACACAACCAGATCGGTGCCGTGGTCTCGCGTGCGATGCGAGTCCCGAGCGCGAACATCCGCATCGGCCTGTGTTCCGCCACCCCATTCCGGGCGGACGGTCAGGGCCTCGTGTCGGCCACACACCTAGAGAAGATCGCTCGCTTCGAGTTCCCGTTCGATGAGTTCCTTCAGAGTCTCAAGTACCTGTCCTCATTCAAGTACGACTTCGCCACCTACTCCGACGACTACCGGGGAGCGCTCAAGGAGTTGCTCAAAGATCGCGTCGGCCGCTCGATAATCTACATCCCTGGCGTGAACTCGAACCACCAGATCGGCACCAAGTACGACGATCGCGATGCCGTCTACGCGTCCATCGCTGGGTCAGACACTCCCAAGATCCGTCAGAATGGGGCGGTCACTGAAGTGTTCGCCAATCGGTTTCGCAAGTGGATTCCTTGCATCGACCTAGTTGATGAAGATGGTCGTTCGGCGAAGTACGCCCAGATCAACGAGTGGCATGGGAGCGACACCCCACCTGAGCAGTTTGTCATCATCTCTCTAAACACCTTCAAAGAAGGCGCCAACTGCAAATGGTTGGACGCCGAGTACGTCCTAGGCCCACGTCAATCCCAGGTGTCGGTCATGCAAATGCTGGGACGCGTATTCCGCGATGCGCCCGGGAAGGAGTCGGTGTCGATCTACCAGCTTCTCCCTTTCAACCCGACGGTCTCCAACGAGGAGCAGCGCAAGAACCTCAACGACTACTGGGTGTGTCTCGTCGGAGCTATGATGATGTTGGACGCGGTTCGTCCTATCCAAATCCAGACCGTCAAAGCCAAGCGCGAAGACAAGCGCACCGGTCGCGTGGGTGGTTGGAAGGATAGGGCCTTCTCCGACCCTCAGGAAGCCCAAGACATGCTCACCTTGGGCCGTCAGGTTCTCATCCTCCACCAGGAGGAGTATCAGGTCACGGAGCCAGCGGATCGGATCGAGGCGTTCTATCGCCACCTTCATCCCCGAGTGGTGGAAGCTGGGCACGAGGAATGGGCGTTAGAGATCGCCGAGTGGGTCTACCGGTCGGTCACGGCCATGACGATGCAGGCTCAGTCCAACCCACTCCAAGATGTGGATTTCGACGTCGTCACCCACGGCCAACTACTGCTCGATTTTGTCCCGTCCTATTTCGAGTCTACGGCCGACAACGGTGGGTTGTCGCTATTGCGAGAGTTGGCAGGTGGGTACTACAACCTTGAGACCCATCAGGCATGGGCTTACCTGAACGAGGTTTCCACACGCGATCAATGGTATGGGGTAGATAGACCCCTCGGCCTATATGCGGACATCCCTGGTCCGTTGGGGATTAGTTGGCCCGAGTTTTTTGGTCGCGAACGGTTCCGTGTCCGCGTTGACTGCAACTTCGAAGGTTGCGATAAACCACACGAGGCTCGCGGATATTGCAAAGCTCACTACATGCAACTCCGAAGGGGCCAAAAGCTGCGGCCGTTGAAGGCAGTAGTCGTTGACTGCAACTTCGAAGGTTGCGATAAACCATACTACGCTCGCGGATATTGCAAAGCTCACTACGTGCAACTCCAAAGGGGCCAGGAGTTGCGGCCGTTGAAGGTAGTGGGCGAGTAAGTCGTGATCTTCACTGACGAAACAAAACTCCGGTCGCGTGCCGCCACGATCGCAAATCCTTACGTCGAGATCTTCGGTCGCACCTCAATTCCCAAGGGTCGCACCTTTTGGTCACTCTGCGCTGACCCGGGCACGGGGTGCGAGTTGGACCATCTGTCATCCCTTGGTCTCTTCACCCTTGAACAGTACGTGGGCGTCAACAATAGCGAGGCCATCATCCATGCCAACCGAGAGGTTTACCCGGAGGCTCGGTGGGTCCACGACGACTTTTACGCTGCCCTGGCATGGGAGGTTGGGGAAGATGTCTTCCGTCCAGCAATCGTCAACTACGACTCGACGTCCATGGGTGGGGCAGTGGGTACCGCTCGTCGCCTCCTAGGACTTTTGGGCCACCTAGACAACCTAATGCTGGTCGTGAACGTGGTGGTCAGCGCTCGGTCTCACGAGCTAGACGACCTGGCGATGACTCAGATGTTGGAGGATTGCCACCACTGGGAGAAGAACGGCTGGCGCGAGCATCCGGCCTTCTACGCCTACAGCGGGGGGAGTCGAGCGGTGAACACGAAGATGGAGACCCACATCTTCTGGAAGCCGTGACTGGTCAGTTGGCCGACTTGGGCCATTGAACTATTCGCAGGCGTTCGGGGTCAGCCCTCGGAGGCACCCTTGATCTGTCCGGCGATGCTCTTCGCCGTCGGGCTAGCGCTAGACCTGCGTGCCTGGATGAGCTTCCCGTAGGCCTCGTCGTAGTCCATGGGTTCGAGCGTCAGGGCTTCCCATGGCCAGCGCATGGCGAGGCCCAGACGCTTGGCCTTGGAGCGGGGGATGGCCGTCTCAGTCGTCTCCCAGGCCAAGACTTCTTCGGCGCGTACGCCGACCATCTGGCCAAGGGCCTTGTGGGAGAGGCTTCGGAGGGAACGAGTGAACGCTAGATGCGTCACTCGTCCCTCTGGGTCCTTCGACAACTCCATGCGTCCCATGATAGGGGCAAGGAGCCGTCTGCGGGGGTTACCGACCTTCGATCCGGACTTTGACCCAGGGAGCGCAGTGAATGCGCTGCATGGATCCCCTAACAGGGATCCACTCGTGGCAATGACGACCACGAACGTTGGGCGGTCTCCTTCACGTTTGACGGGCCGACGACGTACCAGGTCGAACAGCGCGCAGGACGGCTTGACCAAGGGGGAAAGGAGGCAAACCCCAGGCCCCCCGCAGACAGACCTTGTTACGTCCATCAACCTACCACCCGGGAGTGCCATCCAGGATGGTCCGTTCGACCCATTCCATCGGCTGGTCCGGGTCGGTATGGTGACAGCAGCGAAAGGGGGACTCATGTCCAGCGATTTGATCTTCAACTCAGCCAACCTGGCTCACCGCCTCAACACCCCGTGGATCTCCGTGTCTAACCACCGGTTCGCCATCTACTGGATCGGAGATGACGGTAAGACGACGATGCACCACACCTACCGGCTGCGAACCGGCAGTTCTCTGCACTCAGACAAGAGCAACGAGAAGATCACCCATGGTTCCTGGGCTGAGTCGGTCGAGATCGCCCAACAACGCTTCGGGCTCGATCCCCACGATTGGCGCCCAGCGTCCGGCCCCAATGGTCAGGGCTACTGGTTCCCTGGAGTGGCCGCCGAGGCCGCGAAGGCCGGAAATCTCTGCTGGAGGGACAACCCCAAGTCGAGGATCAAGTTCGGCCCGACAGGTCGGCCATGCACGGTCATTCAACACGGCAACGGTCATGGATCTCCCAGCCACGCCTGTGGGCGCCTAGCAGTCATCGAGCACGAGTCCTCCCGCATGGGTTCTGAGGATGGCATCGAGTACCGGTGCAAGTTGCACCAGTCTGTGGTCGAGCGAGCCGACGCCGGGGATGTCGAGCGGAAAGAACGTCAGGATGCCAGGACGGAGGAGCGCGAGCGCAAGAACGCCAACCGCTCCCGTTGCGAGGAAGTGTTGGAGAAGATCCGGCCACTCCTGGCCGAGCTTGGAATCCACCCAGACACCCTGTCTGTCGGAACTGAGGGTGCTCGGGTCGGCATCCTCCTCCCAGCCGAGGTGGCCGAGTTGTTGACTTCGAACGCGGTGGAGTGGAACGAGGTGATCGGCGGCGACTTCTAGCCGTCATCGCACCCGTGTAGGATCAACCCACAGACTACGAATGGAAGTATCCGCATGGGTCTCGATGTCACCGCCTACGAGCAAATCGAGTTGGTCGAGGTGCGTCGCGCATCCTCGATGTCCGAAGATGATTGGGACAACCTCGGCCCCGACCAGGTCTGGCTGGAGAACTACGACTTCCCCGAGCGCAGCTCCGGCTGGCCTGCCGGGATCTACCGGGCATCCGGTGCCGTCGGTTCCGAGCAGAACTCTTACTACGGGTTCAGTTCCTTCCGCGAGGCCATCGCCGCCGCTGCCCACCCAGATCTCACCGTGGCAGACCTGCGATTGATGTCGATCGAAGATCTGATGGGTGTGCCGCTGGGCGAGTTCATCTGGTTCAGTGACTGCGAGGGCTTCCTGTCTGGCCCGGTCTGCGCCCGCTTGGACAAGGCAGCGCAGTGCATCCCGGAGCCCAAGTTTGACACCGAGTGGTACGGCGAAAAGTGGCAGAACTGGAAGAACCTCTTCGCTTTGGCTGCTGGAGATGGGGCCATTTGCTATACCTGAGAGGTCCAGATTTCGGCCCGGCTCTGGTAGAATTTGTCCATGGCAGCAGCGAAGAAGAAGACGGGCCCGAACGAGAATCTTGAGGCCGCCCTGGCCCAAATCGAGAAGCAGTACGGCAAGGGCTCGGTCATGAAGATGGGCGACAAGCTGGACATGCAGGTGGAGGTCATCCCCACTGGAGTCCTGGCCCTCGACATCGCCCTCGGCGTGGGCGGCATCCCCCGAGGTCGGGTCATCGAGCTGTACGGGCACGAATCCGGCGGCAAGTCGACCCTCGCCATGCACATCGTGGCGCAAGCGCAGATAGCGGGCGGCATCTGCGCCTACGTGGACGCCGAGCATTGCTTGGCTGAGGGAACTCGCATCTACGACGCTGAAGATGGCATAAACCGTCCAGTGGAGTGGATGTTCCAGAACAAGCCGAACTTCCTAGCGTCGTCCGCGGTTGATGGCAACATCATCAACCAGAAGGGGGAGATCCGGAAGTCTTCAGATCGGGAAACCTTCGCCGTCAAGACCACCTATGGACGAACGATCGAACTGACGAACAATCATCGGGTCCTCACTCATCGAGGGTGGCTCAGGATTGACGAGCTGGCGGTTGGCGACACCATGTACGCCCCAGCATCTCTCCCTTCTCCTACTGAGAGCGCTTTGGAGCCAACGGCAAACGAAGTCAACCTATACAGGTTGCTGGGGTACCACATTTCAGACGGGGTCCACGGCGTCGCCTCGATTTCTTCAACCGACCCCAGCGTTGAGGAGGATCTTCGGTCCATGGCTGCCGGGTTTGATCTATCGATTACCAGGGAAAAGTGCAGCCTGAAAGTAGTGGGAGACAAGAAGTATGTTCTCGACGTCGACGAACTCTTGGCGCACTATGATTCGGGGTGCACGATCGAAGAATTGGCCACCTCCTATGGAGTGAGCAGGGATCTGATCAGCGAGCGCCTAGCTTCGACCGGCAAGGTCTTCGACCATCGCGCACATGGCCTTGATTTGAGGATGAAGCGTCGACTGCGACGCGAAGTTCCCAATGTCAAGATCTCCAAGGATCGCAACAACGAGATCCACAAGTTTCTTGCTCAGTTCGAGTGTTTCTACAACTACAGCAAGGACCGTCACCTTCCTCCCAACTTGAATGATTGGCAGTTGCGTGAGGTCCTTCGGGGGATGTTTGTGTCGGACGGCACGGTCGTTGGGGACAAGGGCCAGGCCAAGTGTCACTTTAGCTATTCCACATCAAGCCCCGGCTTGGCCCTCGATGTGCAGACTGCCCTACTTAGGGGTGGGGTTACTTCTACGATCTCCTTCGACGTCAAGAAGGCTCCAGATGGAAGCGACTACGCACCCAACTACCAGGTCGGGGTCAGTATCCGCAACAACGTGCAGAGGCTCCAAGACTGGTTGGGTTTGTACGGTTACAAGGGAGATCGCCTGAACCTGGCAATCGAGACGGTTCGCAACTGTGAACGCCGATCCCTCATTGGGGAAATGATGGAATTGACGGTTGAATCTATTGAATCAACCGGCGTGAAGGCCACCTACGATGTTTCCATAGATGCCCTGGACTTCGACCACCAGAATTTCGTTGCCAATGGCCTGATCGTCCACAATTCGATGGATCCGACCTACGCCGCGGCGCTGGGGGTGGACACGAGTGAGCTACTCATCAGTCAGCCCGACAGTGGCGAGCAGGCGCTGGAGATCACGGACACGCTGGTCCGGTCGGGCGCCATCGATCTCATCGTCATCGACTCTGTCGCGGCGCTCACACCCCGTGCTGAGATCGAGGGTGAGATGGGTGATACCCACGTTGGCCTCCAGGCCCGCATGATGTCCCAGGCGCTGCGCAAGCTCACGGCCAACCTCAACAAGACCAAGACGAGCATCATCTTCATCAACCAGATCCGCGAGAAGATTGGAGTGAGCTGGGGATCCAACGAGACGACGCCTGGTGGGCGTGCGCTCAAGTTCTACTCCTCGGTCCGCCTCGACATCCGTCGCATTGGGGCCGTCAAGGTGGGCGAAGAGATAGTCGGCAACGAAACCCGGATCAAGGTCGTCAAGAACAAGGTCGCCCCACCCTTCACCATGTGTGAAGTGCAGATGATCTACGGGGAGGGCTTCTCGAACGAGTTGGCTCTCATCAGCCTTGGTTTGGACTACGGCATCCTCTCCCTGCGCGGGGCCTGGATCGCGTATGGCGACCAACAGATCGGAAACGGCAAAGAGAAGACGCGTTTGATCCTGAAGGATCACCCCGAGTTGGCTGCCGAGATCGAGAACAAGATCCGCATTGCCTCTGGCTTGATTGAGGGGCCGGAAGAGGAAGAGGTCCCCGAGGTGGTCGAGGAAGACCCGATCGGAGAGCCCTCCGTTCCCGAAGAGCTGTAGTGTTGGCGCTATAGTGGGGGGCATGCCTCAACCCCAGATCTACGGTCGCTTCGAGATCGCCGAGCTACTCGACGTCGACTCCCGCACCCCCCACGCGTGGTCGCACCGAGGACTCCTGCCTCCCCCCGACCACGTCTCGGTGAACAACGGTCCAGCCTGGGACAGGTCAACGATCATTCGCTGGGCGGTGGAGACGGGACGACTCCCCGAATCCCTAGCCGAAGAGGGCTCTCAGTATGGGCCGGTCCGCAAGATCCGCGGAAGGATGAAGAACCATGCCTGATCCATTCGTCAATCCAGTGGGACTTCTAGCGTTCGTTGTGCTGTTGGGGTTGATCTCCTATCGGATCACCCGGTTCTTCGTGAGCGATTCCCTGATCGGAATGGGCGATCCGGACAACGACAACGACAACAGGGATGCCACGAGTCCTATGGCTGTCTGGCTCGACAGGTTTGCCTACATGGACGATGGCGACGATCGCTCGTTCATCCGGGGCAAGCTGGGCGACTTGTTCTCTTGCATCTTCTGCCTCGGTTGGTGGGTGAGCGTTGGCGTCTACGCGCTCTTCACCTGGAGCCTTCCATGGACTGTTGACGACCCCCAGGTTTGGGTTCTCATGACCTTCGGCATCGCCGGGGTTCAGGCCTTTATCGGATCGAGAATGAACGCCTAATGGGCCTGTTCAAGAAGAAGCCAAAGGAGAATGTTGCCGCTGCGGCGTTTCTCTGGGCAGTCCTTGTCGAGTTGCGGTGGGATGAGGAAGACGACCCAAAAGACGTAGAACTGCATCGGCAGTTGATGGATACGGCAATCCGCTCATGGCCATGGCTGGATGAGGCCGCCGACATCTACAGAGAACGGGCTGGAGTCTCCAAGTCGGATTGGGCGCGAGAGGCGCACCCAGAGCGCTGACCCTTAGTCCTGGAGTGCAAGCCTGTCGTAATAGAGCAGGCGCTTCTCACTGGATGTGGGTCCATGGCTCTCGATGACTACCGGCACATCCAGTAGATCTTCGATGGCTTGTAGTGGTTCGTCAACTTCATCTGGATCCCAGCGGCTAAGGATCGGACGCACCCGGAACAGATACTCCGTGATTCGCTTGTTGATGCTGAGGTCCATGCCCTCCCATGGGGCCTTGGGCGCGATGTTGCTCGCTCTGAGATTGTCCAGCACGTACTCGTTGCAGAACAACCCCGGCGCTCGATCGAGGTGCGTGATGGCTAGGCCATCCACGCGAGCACACACGTTGATGGCATAGCGCGCCAACACTGCATCGAACGGGCCCGCCCTCCAGGCTCCCTGGAAGCGCCCTGTGCCATTGTGAAGCTCCGGGGGCATCGATCTGGGCTCGGCCTCGGTCGGGAACGGTCCAGCCCCGTGACGGGTCGTGTAGGACCGCAGGACGCCCAGGTTGAAGACAGGCTTCGGTGTGAGGTGGGCTGAGGTGGCGAAGGTGGTCGTGGACCAGGTGGTGTAGGGGTGAAATCCATTGCACTCATCGAGCAATACGCCCTGGCTTCCTTCGAAGACGACTTTGCTCTCATCCACGAGATTGAAACAGTCTTCGGGACCGAGCGTCTTGACCTCGTTGCGGAACTCACAGTAGGCCTGAGCCAAGTCGGTGGGTGTCCAGCGACGCACCAGCTCATGTTGGAGAAAGGCGTCGCCCAACTCCCAAGCGTAGACGTCGCGCATCTCGACGAGTAGAGCGTGGATGTCGTCGTAGATCCAACAGTCTTGGACCCGCGGGGCACCGTGCTCGATGCCGTAGGCCATGGTCTCACCCACACCAATGCCGCAGGAGCCATGGGCATCCGCCCCTCGGGCGATCTCTCGGATCTGGTTGGCGGCGGCGTGGTAGGGCGTGGTGATCTTGGCCTGCCCACTGACCGATAAGAGTGCCCAGGGATTCTCGACACCTAGAGCGTGGAGGGCGTCGGCCTCTGTGTTGAGCCTGAGTGGGTCCACCATGAAGAACTTACTGAGGTGGGTCCGGGCGCCGTTGAAGGTGCCGGAGCCGAACTGGGCGAAGCGGTGTACGGTCCCGTCCTCACGAACCACGTGGTGGGCGCATTGGGCGCCGCCAGACGACTTCACCACGAGGTCGTAGTCATACTTGGCCGTCAAGTAGTCGGTGATGGAGCCCTTGCCCTCATCTCCGAATCCCAGTCCGACCACGTGTACGTGTTGACCGAAGGGGAGGGTCACAACTCCACCTCATGGCCGAGACCAACCGGAACCATGATCTTGCTGCCTGGAAGGGCCTTGACGTGGACCTGACCCCAGCGAGTTCCCATGTCTTGGGAGCGCCTCTCAACGCACTCGTTACAGGCGTAGATGGATTCTCCAGCCGTTGCGGGATCTCCACCGATCACGAGACCGGTTGGATTACCAACATCACAGTTGGCGCAGGCACCTTCATCTTCGAGCCGCTCCATCTCCTCTTCGAGATAGGGGAGCACGTTTTCGAAAGCCCGTCGACCGATCTGGTCGTCGCGCTCCCGGGCTGCTTTGGCGAGCCGGTTGATGTAGACGTACACGTCGTTGATGTCAAGCTCACTCACAACCCATGGCCTCCACGATCTCCATAGCCCTGGCCAGCCCACCAGCCCGCCCCAGCGCTTCGCGTCGAGATTGGAAGTCCTCGGCGGTTGGAAACCTACCACGCAGCACCTCCAGGCAGCGTTCGTGCTCGGCGTTGGCATCGCGTAGCGCCAACCGCAACGCCTGGTAGATGTCCTCACGAACCTGTGCTGGGGTGGGGCCTAGATTCTTTAGGATGGCGAGCAGCTCGGCGTCGTCACCGCTGGCGACCATCATGGTCGGAGCCTCGTGGCGCCAGCGCCGTCGAGACCGGCGGGGCTGGCCGAGGTGGTCACAGCGCCCTTGGGGGTAAGGTGCGCGAGAGCTGAGCTGACCGTCCCACTTGCCGAACCAGCTCCGATCTCTTCGAGGTCGTTGACGACGTCGTCGAGATCATCGACGGCACCTTCCATGAGGCCGATGGTTGAGCCGATGACCTCGCAAATGTTCTCAATGTCATCGACGACGAGCACGCGTTCACCCGAACCGTGGTTGGTCTGCTCAAAGATTCGGCGCCACTTCTCGTGGAAGCCCTGGCGGTAGTAGCTGGTCTCCGATGGGTAGATCCAGAAGACCTCGAAGTTCTCCTGGGCAGCGTTGATAGCGTCGACCAGCGAGACCGGCTCGCTGATTTCCTCGCCAATGCGGACTTTCACATCGCTTGGGCGGACGGTGTCGTAGGACATCTCGTCGCCAATGACGAAGAGGTAGCCGCGCTTGCCGCGCTTGTTGACTGAGTCGAGGTTGGGAAGGTTGCCGAGCGCCCAGAAGGCCAGCTCGTAGCCCTCCATGGACTGACCGCCACCGTTGCCTTCCAGGATGATGTTCTCCAGAGCGGCGTCGACGCGGTTGTCTGCCTCAAACTGTGAGATCTGGATGGGGAAGCGGTCGGTGCGCGAGTCACCGATGCCGCCGACGAGGATTTGGGGGTCCTCGCAGTAGCCCTTGCGTAAGAGTAGGCCGAAGAGGTTGGTGAGCTTGTCTTGGAGGCGCCGGGGGATACTTCCCATCGACCCGGTGACGTCGAACATGATTGCCACGGGCGTGGAGTTCGGATGGTCGTCGGAGTCGAAGCACTCGCGAGTCCTCACGTTGAGTGTGTTCAGCTTGGCCGGATCCAAGTCGTCGTGGACCTTGCCGCTGGCCATTCCCTTACTGGAGTAGGCGAACGGGTCGATGTCGTTGGCCCTGCGAGTGGCACGCGTTGTCGAGTAGCTTGTAGCGTCCCAGTTGCCGTTTCCCATAGTGGCCTCCTATCTAATGGCGGTTGATGTGGGCACTGTATCACTTGGGCGTGACAGCGACGCCCATGGCGAGTTGGGACAAGTGGCTAAGTAAAGCCACGCCCTTTCTAGAACGTTTGGATTATCGTCCGCCAACCCGAGAAGAGTGTTGCAGTTGCTGCATAGGAGCCCTCGCACCAACCCTGTAGAGTGATCGTGGTCGACCGCTAAGGGGCGGCTTAGAGTGTTGGGTGATCGCAGACATATAGCGCAAACCCCATCTTGTTTGTCAAGTAGGCCCTGGTATTCGGCTGGAGCCACCCCGTACTTCTTCTGTCGACTTCGCTGACGGAGCGACTCCTTACACAACCACCTTCCAGTGGTATGCCGGTAGAGGTCTTGTACCGGCCCACATTGAAGACAGGTGGCAGTGCCGATGGCCTCATCTACATCCGTCAGACTGTGCCATTGACTTGCTGGGGATCCCTTAGCTCCAGTCTCTTTGCGGCGACGAGCATTCCCCTCAGCCTTTCGGGTTCCACACATCCACCCAGACCCGTAACCGACATTTCGAAGGTAGACGTTGATTTCTCCACACACCGAGCAAATCCCCCTTCGGTCATTCGCGTCGACATCAGAAATGTAGTGGCGTGGCCCACTCATTCATCGCACCCGGGCATGGAGAATGGATGGAACTTGCGCTTGCCATACATTCGGTCGAGCAGCTCATCCAGTTCCCCGAGAAGTTCGGCGGGGGAGGGGGGGCTAGCCACAGCGCACCCATTGGCGAAGGCGCGCATCTCTCGTGGAGCTTTCGACCCCATGACTCGGATCATGGCCTGGCCCACCATTGACGAGTCAAGGGCGTGGGCCTGTTGGACCTTGTCCCGGACCGAGTCTGGGTACCAAGTCGGGTAGCCCCCGGGCATCGCCGTCATGACCTGGTCCGTGCGGAGGTCGGTGCTGAAGCACCAATCGATGAGCACCACGCCATGTTGCTCGGGATGGATCATCACGTTCTCGGGCGTGACCGCACCGTGAACCAGGTCATTGTCGTGGGCTAGACCGATAGCCACGAAGAGCCGCCGCCACATCCACGCAGCATCCCGAGGGTCCACGCCGTCGATGTAGGCGTCCATCACTTCGCGCAGGGTGACGAACCCGTCAAGCCGTTCGAGAACGTTGACCCGCCGCTCCTGCTTGGTGGCCGCATCACGGTGGCGAAAGGACTCCACGAGGGTTGGAGCGAACTTTCGGAAGTCTGGGTTGGCTTCAGCGTCGAGTCGTTTGAGTGCTCGGGCCTCGCGCTCCATGAGGTCGTTGTCGATTGGGTTGAGTGGCATCTTCACGACGTTCAGGCCCGAGGCGTAGACGTTCGAGATGTCCCCCTCGCAGAGAAGGTCACCTATTGGGTGCGAGCCCTTCTTGGTCTTGATGACCACGGGGTCGACCTTGCCCCGCGACTGCGCGTAGAGATGCGAGAGCTTGGACATCGCTTGGTTGGCTCGGGCTTGTCTGTTCGCGGGCACCTTGTCGGGGTGGACCGTTCGCGAAAATCGTCGGTAGTCGGCATCTTCGAAACCTGGACGGAGAAGATCGGAGGGAACCTTGGCCAGCATGACGTCAGCCCATGCAGCATCGAAGTCGATGAGGGCGGACATCATGCTTCCCAATCGATGGGTTCAGTCAGGGCGTCAGCCTCCATGCGTTGGTCGGCAAGGATGAGGTTGGCGTAAGAGCTGAGATCCTTGCGTTCCAACCACCTGCACTCGTCGCCAGCCTGATTGAGTACGCGGATATAGTCATCGTCCCAGGCGCCGGTCTGGTAGTTACGGTCCGATGTTCCGTTTTCGTCGGCCCGGTCCAGCGCGTCGAAGTCGCCATGGAGGCCGAACTGCTCCTTGATCTCGGATAGCGTTTCCTCGCGGTTCCCGATGAGGATCCACGAGTCGATAACCGACGAGTAGGTGAGGTAGAGATCCTCATCTTGCGCCACTTTGATGATGCAGCGTCCCATCAGATGAAGATCACCTTCGTGCCGTCCTCGGCCTCGTACTCGGATCGGACGAAGTCTTCATCAAGCATCTCGCGCCACCGCTCCGCCGAGACCATGTCGTGAGCGAAGACGGAGCAGTTCTCTGCCGCATACTCGCACAACTCCTCGATCGTCTCGAAGACCGGCGACGTGGGAGAGCCCTCAGATGTGGTCTCCCAGAGTTGATAGCCGTCCCCCTCGGGCGGTTCGGTGTGCCGCCATGCCGCACTCTCGGCACGCTGGCCCCCGTACTTCTCCAGGTTGCCATGTCCATCGCAGATGGCACAGGTATCGGACAGGCCAGCGGCGGCGCACTTGGCCTTGATCAAGGTGTACTCACCCGGAGTCTGCATGGCAGTCAGCGACCAAAGGTTGACTTCCTCAGCCGCGACCGTGGGGGTGGGTTCGATGGCCACCCAACCCTCGCCCCTCACGAAGGTGTGCGTGAAGTCATGCAAGCACTCATCGGCAACGAGGATGTCCACCTCTTCTTGGGTCAGATGGTGTTGCCACATCCCGTTCCAAAGGGAGGCAAGGCGGCGTCCCTCGCGATCTAGGGCGCCCCCACCACTCCCGTAGAAGTCGGGAGCACTGTCCAGGTTGCGCTGGGCGAAGGCCCGAACTTCAGGGGTTTCCGACGAGAGGGGGATGCGGCCGCTCGTCGCCGGGTCGAAGCGGTCGTAGCCCCACCAGAGATTGTGGAGCCGTCGGGCAAGGGCGGAGTAGCCGGAGCCACCACAGTCCAGACACCTCTCCTCCTGGAGGTGCTCGGGCATCAAGTAGCCTTGCCACACCTCCTTCAGTGCCCAATCGAAGTCGAGGGGCACGCGCTTGAGTTCGCTTCCCATCAGTCGGCCCACTCGGCGGAGACGAAGGTGACGTCGAAGGCTTGGCTGGGGTTGGCGCAGGCGTGCTCCTGGTAGAGCGCCACGATGTCCTCGGCGATCTCGTGGGGGTCATTGAGCGCCTTGATGTCCAGCTCGTCCGTGACGTCCAGCGTGATGATGATCTTTGCCATGAAAGCTCCTTTCGTTTGGTTGGGTGACCTTATCACCCAGGAGTGTCAAGTGGAAGTGCTTTCCACCAAGCCAGCTCCATGTCCGGGACTGACGAATAGCCCCAGTAGGCGTCTCCGCCATCAACCGGGACGGCGGGCACATAACAGCCGATGGCGTGCACGCGTGGGGCGTTCTCGCCGACCATGAAGGGGTGGGGAACAGTGCCGTCCTCGGTGAGCCCCGATAGGTCTTCATTGGGCTGGCGCTTGGCGAGGCACCGCAAACAACAGACGTCCGGGCAGAAGCTCTGGTACAGTCGCCAAAGCTTCTGGTTGGAGGCTCCGCAGTCGGTGCATGCGTAGCCCACGTTCACGTTCACGAGTCGATTTCGGCCAGGGCCTGGTCGGCCAGCTTGATGGCCTCTCGGCAGAACTCGTGGGCTCCTCGGGCATGGATGATCTCCAACTGCTCGGTGGCCGTGCGCTGGGCGCGTGCCTCCTGACGCTCGATGGCCTCGGCCTGACGGCTCTCTCGGTTGTGGCGATCGCCACGACGACGTGTGCTCATGATGGGCTCCTTTCAGGAGGGGTTGCTGGCGGGTTTGATGAGACCTTACACCCAGAGGATGCCAAGTCTCCATGGGTCATTCGGCCCCAGACGCGCCGCAGCCCCCGAAGGGGAAGACGGGGGCTGGGCGGGCAACAGAACTTGACGTCAGCAGAACCAGTAGTGGGAGAAGGTCTCTCCGTGCTGGTCCACACTCTGACGATAGTGGGGCGAACCCTGGGGTCGGCGCAAGCACCGGTTCGGATCCCGTCGCTCGATGTAGGAGCACTCCCGGAACTCGCTGAAAGTGCGGGGGGATCCGTACTCGTCGATGATGGCAACGTCGCCCTGGTTCTTCATGAATTCCTCCCAGGCGTCTCGTGTCACGAGACCCAGCTCATCATGTGCCCGCCATGAGAAGGTCCAGCCCATACACCACTTGCCGATGTGTATGCCGTAATCGTCTTCCTCGTCCTTGAACTCGTCGAGGTGGGGGGCGGCGAGATAGAAGTTGGTGCTCATATCAGCCCCCTCCCGGGGCGGTCCAACCGGCAGTCCCGTAGTTGGGGTCGTCGTTCATGATGCGGGTGTGGATGCCATTGAGGATGCGATTCTTGGCGTCGTCGATCCACGCCTCATCGCCAGATGCGAGGGCGGCATGCCATTCGTCCATCTCAACTTCGCGCTGCTCGTCGGGGGTCACTTGATGTGCACCGTGTCGATGTCGTCCCAGTCGATGAAGGACCACTCGCTGACGGCGGAGCCGCGCTCGGGCTCGATTATGAGGCAGCCGTCGCTGAACGTGACGATGAAGCCCGAGACGATCGGAGCGTCCGGGTCCTTGCGGTGGATGAGCACCTCGTCTCGCTTGAAGCCGAACTCCATGGCGTGGGCGATCTCGTCCCCGCGATTGGTTGTGGGGTCGAAGGAGATGTTCATCGCTGGCGCTCCGCTGCCGCGGCATCGTCGGCGTTCCGGCCCGCCTCGGCGGCGTTGGCCGCGAGTACGGTGTAGGTCTTGATCACGCCGTTGACCTGGCGCTGGACCTTGAACTTCTTGAGACGATCGACATCGCTCACGTGTTTCCCCTTTCGTCTGGCGGCTCGGTGCCGCTCGATGCCATGAAGGTACCCCCAACCAAGGGGGAATGGAATGGGCAATTCGGACTATATGTTATGACGTGGACAGGGTATACGGTTTGCGGGTCAACCAAACGAGAGGGGACTCCATGCGATACGAATCCGAACTCACCCACCCACCGGACGTGATCATCGTCGATGACGTCAACGGCCGCTGGTACTTCGTCTACAACGGACAGGAAGGCTTCGATCCCCAGACCTACGCCATCAAGGCAGACTCGGCAGACTCGGCTGAGGATGTTTGGTGTGAGCGCCCCCGCAACCAGCACGCAGACACCGAACAACTCCGCATCGACCGTCTGGACCGGAGCCGATGAGTGTTGGCTTCTCTCTAGCCGGGACCCACACCTGCGAGGGGTGTGGGGTGGAGATGTTCGCTCATGTGAGGGCTGATGATACCTGGGGCTTCGTTGATGGCGATGGTCGGTACGGCACCGACCTAGCGCCAGACGGGAGGAACCTGTACGAGATCCTCAACGAGATGAGCGACGCCATCCTTGCCGACTGCAAGCAGGCGAAGAAGAAGGGCAACCCCCTTCAGCTCCCAGAGTGGTACGTTGATTGGTACTCGCTTTACGCCATGGCCGTGAACATCGGCATCAACCCGTTCCACCACAACCACCATGTCATCACCAAGCCCTCGGACGGGTGCTTCTGGCATTGCGGCGAGCCCATGTGGTTCCGGCCCTCCGGCTGGCACTGCCGAGCCAACTGCCAGAATGGGCCATTCGACCCATTGTCCCTGACGTGGGTTTTGAACGACACTGCCTGAGCACGCCAACCGAACCAACCACACGAACGGAGAACCCCGATGGAAATCGCCACCCGAGCAGCGGCCGAGTACGTCCAGATCGTCATGGAGAACGGCGCAGTAGGCGCCGTCGCCGAAGAACTCGATTTTGCCGCCGACACCGGCAACGGTTCGTTGGCCTGCGGTGAAATCTGGTGGGAGGTCATGGAGACGATCAGCCAACTTCCAGGAGTCGACATGGGGGACGATGAGGGGACCCAGACCGAGCTTTGGGGCACCGCTGATGCCGCAACCGAGATTGTCGCCGTCGCGATCCGGGCCATCATGGCCGACAGGGGTGCGATGAAGGCGAACACCTAACAGCGAATGAGCCATACGGCCTATTGAACTCAGGGTCACTTGGGTCCATGATGGGGGTACACCAACGAAAGGGGACCTCATGTACATCAAGTGGCCGCTGAGCGCCGCCATGCAGGCGATCCAAGCCAGGTACGACGGCGTCAACCCGTACCGGGTACGCGACCTGCTCGGCGACGTCGCCTTCCAGGCGCAGCTCAACTCTGAGCTGCTGCTGTTCATCGCCGGGATGAAGGCGTCTGACGAGACTCTGGTAGCGACGCTCCGTCTGGGGCGCACCCAGATCATCGACTACATGAACCGGGAGGACTGATGGGTGGGCAGAAGAACACGTCCGTCATGCAGGCCATCCAAGACCTAGACGATAGGTCGGCCCGTCAAGACTGTCGCGTTAAGGAGTTGACGGCCGCCCTCCACAAAGCCAACGGCATCATCACCGCCATGGCGTTGGGCACCTACGAGGACGATGTCCGAGTGGACATGCACGTCCTTAGCGGCGTCCTGGTGGGGGTAGATCAGATCGAGATCTAGGGCCGTTCGGCCCATGGACCCACCAGGATCCGTCCGGCATACTGAAGCCACACCAACGGAGCACCACTGAGGTGCCAACAGAAAAGGGGAACACCACCATGAACAAGACCCGCAAGATCGCCCGCAAGTACGCCCAGGGCACCGACGTCTTCCAGGCCTGTCGCGAGCTGCGCCCGACCTTCGTCCCCAACTGGGTGACGATGACCCGGGACGAGCTGCGCCCGGCCGCCGCCCGCCGTGACATCGCCGGTCGAGGCCGCATGACCAAGGACGAGCTGATCGTCGCCCTCACCGCCGTCGCCCAGCCCGCCGTCGTGCGGCCCAAGGTCGGCGTCTGATGCCCGGCGCCGCCGTGAACACCGACGTGGACGTGGCGCAGTCCAAGGCCCTCGATGCCTTGTCCTACTTCAAGAGCAAGCACACGGGCTTGATGGAGGACAAGGCATCGAGGGCCTACTCCAAGGTTCTCCTCGGCCTGCCGGTCGAGATGTCCACCGTAGAGGTGGCGGTCACGTTCGACGGGAACGCGATCGCGACGGCGGCAGTGATCGAGTACATCATCCTTGGTGCCGTGCATGAGGCGTCCCAGATCGACAACGAAGACTGAGAGGAGAGCGTCATGAACATCTACGACCGCTACGAGTACACGGGCAAGAACACGTGGGAGGGGCCCAACGGGGTCGTCTCCAAGAGGAAGGGCCGCTACCTGGCGTCGCCCAAGGACCCGAGCCATCCGGTCTGCGTGGACCCGGAGAACCCTCAGGCCTGGCACGACTCCTTCGAAGCGGCCGTCGCTGCCATCGAGTTCGTCGACGCCGAAGAGGCCGACCCGATGGACGTCTCGTGACCGGCTTCGAAGTCGTATTGGGGCGCCTCACTGATGGCGCTCCAGGCAACCGCAAGGTCGAGGCCACGGTCTACCTGGCCGAGGTCGAACTCCTCTCCATCGAGGTGCCGCTCAGTAGTGGGCCTGGCGCCGATCGAGAGGCCGAGGCCCAAGCCATGTCCTGCCTCGCCCTCAAACTCAAACGAGTCCTGGAGGCATCGTGAGGCGATCGACGTGGGCCATCATTGGCTTGTTGATTGTAGTCTTCGCCGTCCTGGTGGTTGCTCCAGCGGTCTTCTCTTGACCGTGTAGGATGGTTTCCGTGAACCACGAACTAACGCCAGAAGACGCCGCCCTCATCTCCTCGGCCACCGCCGACAAGGTGAAGCGAGAAACGGGACACACGGGTGTTGAGTTCGCTACCGTGGTTTCGATGTCCCAGTCCGAGGGCAATGTTCCCTACGTGGTCATCAGTCTCGCCGCTGGCAAGCCCGGACAGACCTTGACCGTCCCATCCAGGACCGGCCAGATCTACTATCCGGGACAGCGGGTCAGTATCGAGTGGGATCCTCCGGCCGGATGCTATGTGACTGGGACGGCTGACCTGGAGGCCGTACCGCGCGTTCGCGCCAGCCTTCTATGTGGGGACGATGAACTCACCTGGACTTTCACGGGTCTGGGACCCGTCACACCCAGCGACCTGGTCGAATGGAGCACGGGCGAGCAGTGCCTCGCTGGCACCTGGAGGGTCCTGAACTTCACCGTAGAGATAGACGTCCCGCTTGAGGATGCTCAGGACTTCGTCTTGACGTTGGGTGCGTTCAACTCTTTCGTGATTTCACTCGACGCAGGACAGACGACCGGCAGCACATTCGTCGGTGGGGATTGGGACCTGAGCCTCTACTGCCCAACCATGTATATCTCAGCTCCCATCTACATGACGGGGTCCGTCGTGATGCGGCTTGGATTCGAAGGAGAGCGCGTGAGCGAGTCTTTCCCGCTGGAGTTGCTCTAGGCCTTTCGGCCCCTTGTTGGCACGTCCCGCCCTCCCGTCATCCCGATGGTGTAAGGTCATACCATTCAACGAAGGGAGAGCATGATGGCACTTGACGAAACACCACTCGCGTCAGTGGAGGTACTCGCCCGTGCGAAGTGCCTTCGGATCGCGGCTGTCGCTTCTCGGGAGAACTACCCCGAGAGCTTCCAGCCCGACCCGGACTGGGATCAGCTCGATCAATTCAACAAGGACGCGTGGCTCCGGCTGGCACGCCAACTCATCGCCGTGGATGGTGGGCTGTGATCGATACCACCTCAGAGGTCTACGACCACATCTCCCTCCCGCCAGAGTTCTCGTGGACGAGGTACGACGTTGAGGGTCCCTGTGCCGTGGTCTGGCTAGGGGCAGAGGAAGTCCCGGATGTCGTCGACCCCGACGGCTTCGGATTCCCTGGCGACATTGTCTTGCCCTTTCCTCGCCGAGAGTGGTTGGGGGGGGGTGGCTCTGGATGCCATCACCGCCGTAGCGGTGCGCGCCCCACACGAGGGCTTCGAGTGGGTCAAGGTTGATGGCCAGCGCATGGCTACGCCCCACCCAGAAGGGGACGCCGAGGAAGAGTCCTGGCAACTTCTGACCGACGCCATCGGCAAGGCTGTCAAGGAGTACGCCGAGCGCTGGCCGGTGGAGCCATGACCCGCATTCGTTGCGGTGTGTGCAAGGAAGCCGAGAAGATGCAACGGATCGATCGCGGGCAGCACTGCTCGATCTGGTGGTGCCCCGACTGTGGGTCCAGTGACGTGCTGGAGAATCACCACCCCCACCCTCACGTCGTCAAGAGAAGCGTGGCCGCATGACCAAGAGTGTTGGTGGAGTCACCCCAACTCAGAAGGCGGCGATCAAGGAGTTCCTGGAGACCGCCAAACCCGTTGTCGCCCCTCGATCAGTGATGGTGGAGTACGTCTACTACACGGGCATCGTCGAAGAGCCCACATGGACCCATATCATGCTGCGGTCCGACGTGGCCATAGCGCGATGCTTCCCCAACCAACTTGAAGCCCGCAAACACCAGGAACCCGGGTTCAAGATTTGGCGTCGGGAGATCGTCGGGAAGGGATTCGGCGGCGCAGAACTGGTCAAAGAATGAGCCTTCTGGCCCAGAGACGTCGGCCACCTCGTTCGGTAGGGTCAGTTCATCCATCAAACGAAAGGGGACTTCATGTTCCCGAGTGGAACCCGAGAACAATCGAACGGATCGAAGCCTCGTGAGTACCCCCCGTCGATCGTCGTCGGCGGCTGGTAAGGTCGTGGAATGACTGCCCTTTCGTACTTCCCATCCTGGGAACAGATCCCACCCCGCGCTCGGTTCACCGTGCGGCCAGCCAGCATCGGCCCCAACGACGACATCACCCCCGGCAGGGTCTATGAGGCTTGCAAGGTGGGCTCGCGCCAGGCCTGGTTCTACGACGACGCCGGTCGGGAGCGCATGCTGCACGGCAGCTGCCTGGTCCCATCTGAATGAGTCATTCGACCTATGGCGGTCGGCTTCGGCCGGGACCATACTGAGACCACGAGCCGGAGGGACCGGCTGCGTAGAAAGTGAGGGACCATGCAGACCAAGGATCTCGAAATCGGCATGATCGTCGGCGTGGAGAGCCGCGGTGGGGGTGGTGCTGCCTCCGCCACGCGCGCCATGGTGCTCGATAACCGGCGGTGGAGCAGGCGGTTCCGCTTCGAAGCCTTCAGTTTGGGCGGCGGCAAGAACTCCGGCATCCCCCTCGCCATGGAGTCCGTAGAGCGACGGTTGATCGACGACGAGATCGTGACGCTCAGCGCATCCTGGGTCCATAGGCTCACGAACCCGTCCAGGATCCTCGGCCCGTGGGATGAAGTCCAAGCCCAGGCAGCGATCCAGAAGCAGGTCCAAGCGGACTACCACTCCAAGCAGAGCGCCGATCGGGAGGCTTTCAAGATCGCCCACTCCGAGGATGAGGTGGCAGCAGGAGACCACGACGTCAACCTGCGCCTCATCCCGGGCCACGCCAGCGGCACCGCCCCCGCCAACTACTCGATCTCCCGTGCGGATCTTCACAAGCTCCTGGCGGCAGCTGGGGGTGCGTCCTGATGCAGACCTACGAGCAACTCAAGAAGCGTAAGTGCATCGCCCTTCAGATCGACGAGCGGTGTTCCGCGACGCCCATGTTTGTGGGCTCTCATATCGACACAGGTGAGAACGCCGTGGCCTGCATGGGTCACGTCTATCTGCTGGGGGACCCCGGCTACGAGATGATCGAAGCGGTCGGCGCCAAAGAAGAGGAGGCATCCCATGATTCCTGACCCACTGCCGGAAGTCCACCTGTCCGACATGGCTTTCACCGCCATGCACTGGATCGACACCTGGCGTGAGAAGCGTGAGGGCGAGGCCCCCACCTTCGACTTGGAGGCGCCATACCAACGAGGCTCGGTCTGGACCGTCGATCAGCGTCGGAACCTCATCAAGTCTCTACTCATGGGCTTGCCGGTCGGCAACATCGTCGTCTCCAAGCTGCCGTACACCAAGATCTCGGAGCCGCCGTTCCGTATCGTGGATGGCAAGCAGCGCATCGAGGCTATCCGCGCCTTCCATGAAGACGAGTTCACGATCCCGGGCCATTGGCTCAAAGAGCATGATCTCAACGACCCCTCGCTTCGTGAGGGTCACGCCCTCTACTCGGACTTCTCCCCACGCGGCCAGCGGATCCTCTACAGCGCCCACATGGGGGCCTTGGAGTTCTCCCCAGGGGTGGTCACAACCGAGAACGTGGAGTTCGACAAGGCGCTCGTTGACCCCCATCGCGGTCGACCGATTGCCGGTCACGAGAAGGACCCGCGCGCCCAACGCTGGAATCACTACACCCGCACCGCCGAGGAGATCATCCAGGCTGAGGCTGAGCTGTATCTGCTCGTCAACTTCGGCGGCGTGGAGCAGACGGACGCCGACCGCGAGCGTGCCGAGAAGATCGCCGACGGGTCATGAGGGCCCGCATTCCGAAGGGAACGATCATCACGGGCACTTTCTCTGGCGGGGCCAAGGAGGCGGGCCGGACCTATTCCGTGGAGGTCCACTCGGTAGACGCGGGCCACACCGGCCTGTGTCACTGTCGACGCGAAGAGCCCCAAGCCTGGAACGCCACCGAGCACAGTAAGCACTGTTTCCCGCCTCGCCCTGCCCAGGTGTGCTGGGTTGGGACGGCGGGGTATTGGTACTATGCCGACTTGGCGGACGTGCAGTTGTTGGATGAAGTGAAGGAGGGGGATCTGTGAAGATTACCACCATGTGGGTTCGGCAGTGTGGCGATAACGAGATATGGCTCGCTTCTGCCTATGACGAGTTCACCGCTGACGTATGGAACGGTGTCCCCCCCTTCTACACCGAAGAGATAGAAAGGGCGGTCGGTGATGAAGAGGGCATCGAGATGCGAGAGATCGTCATCACCGTGAGCCTCGACTCCATCCTCGATGCTTTCGATCCGACCGTTGTCACGGGGGAGATCGAGTGATGCAGTCCCACGAGGAGGTCACCCAATTCGAAGAGTTGGTCGCGATCTGGCGGGACCTGAACATCCCCGCCGAGACCATTCTGCGAGCCGGTGTCGAGGCTGGCGTTCTGGGTGACGACTCCTTCGAGGCGTGCGTCCACATCGACCAGAACGAGTGTGGCCACTACAACACCTACCGAAGATACAACGAGTGCGTTGGTTCGGCCTGTCCCACCTTCGACGTGGACGGTTGGTACATCGTTGCCGATAACGCCGAGTACGAAAGGCTTTCGTGATCCACACAACCGCCAACCCCCACGAGAAGGTTTGCAAGAAGTGCGGCCTACCCGTGGTGCCTTGGATGTCCGATGATGGCTTGGGGTGGGTTCATGATCACGACGGGTATTCGGACTGCAACGGCTTCCCCATCCAGATGATCTATGGTCCGGCGTTGGAACGCAAATACGCCTTCGATGCTCCGATTTACTACGCCGGGAAGCCGCTGGAATCCGCCGCATGGGAGTCCGGCTACCACGCTGCCGTCGAAGCGGTCGAGGGCTACATCCGCCTACTGGAAGAGGCCCTCGACGCTCCGACGCTTGGGTCCGAGGGCGTGCGTTGACCTGCTCCGCTTGACCCCGAGGACGAAGAAGGCCCTTGGTTGTCACCTGCGGCTGGTAGTGTGATGTCGCGCTCGACCAGCCCTTAACTTGGAGGACAATCCATGGCCATCTTCTTCGCAGTCTCCTTCTTCATCCAGCTGCTACTGACGGTATTCTTCGCCACTAGACGCGCTTGGGGTTGGACTATCTGGTGCGGGTTCTTTACGGTGTGGAACGCCTTCTTCTTCTTCCACAACCTGGCAAAGTAGTGGGGAACCGCCCCCGTGGTCGGATCTCAGTGAGCAGTGTCACCTTGGTCTGCTAAGGTCTGTCTCACAACAACAGAGAGGGGAAGGCCCATGGCCCGCACCAAGAAGATCAGCCTGGAAGAGTTCGTCGCAGCGATCGAGCCATACCGTGGCAGCCGTCGGAAGAACCCGATGCTCAACGACGAGTTCTGCTGCGCCTACACGGATCCCAAGAACGCGCAGCGTCACTGCATCTTCGGAACCGTGATGGACGATTTGGGTATTCTACCCATCGCCAATTGGGAGGGTCTCGGTGCCAATGAACTACTGGACCGAGACGGGGGCCGTCTTGACAAGGTCGTTTACGTCAACGACCACGACGACGTGTCTGAGATCGCTCGCTGCCTCCAGATCGCTGCCGACGGAGATCTCAGCGAGTTCGGTGATCTCAGGTCGGTTCGTCCCTGGGGTAGCGCCATCAGCCTGGTAACGAAGGGCGTCAAGGCGGGCGAACTTCTGGGGACATACCCGAAGGCCAAGGCTGCATGGCTGGACGCGTTCGGATGAACCTCGTCACATGATCGATTCTTTCGACTTCAGCCTAGACGGTCTCATCCCCAAGCACACGGCGAATGACCTCTTCGACCTCTACACCGAAGGGCAATGCTATGAGCTGGCCGTCGGGTTCAACGATCGCTACGGTTGGCCCGTACACCTCCTTAGCAGCGTCAACCGGACCAAGTATTACCAGAACGTTCTCCATGGTCCCGATGCCGCGATATGCCATGTCGTGGCTCAAGCCGGTCCAGGCTTGTTCGTCGACATCAGTGGTGGTCGAGGGCCCGAACTGTTCATGGAGGAGTGGAGTCTGCCCCACTTCTTCCAGCTTCGAGCCAAGACGCCGAAAGGCCTAGCTCGACACTTCGAGAGGTTGTGGGATATGGGTACTGAGATCCACGTTGGCTCAACTACGGCCAGCATCCTCGATGCCCTACACCATCAAATCCCTGAGACTTGGAGAGTCCAAGTATGACCATCGAAGGTCATCGCATCTACGCCCTAAGCTTCACCACCTCGCCACTTCTAGGGAAGGATGGGCTTCCCCTATTTCCAGTCGCGCTTGTCGGGCCTAGGGAGGAGCGAACGTGACCGTCCAGAGCATCGTCCAGAACCACATTACGTGCGACGTTTGGCTTTGTCAGGAGCGATGTCGCTACGAGGGTGACGCCGATGACTTCTGGGGACAGCCTGGCTTGCCTGAGGGTTGGACAGCGGTTCGACTGCCGAAGCACGCTCGGCACTTGACCCACTGCCCGTACCACTCGCGACCCAACGCAATCTGCGGAGCACACTTGGGTATGGAACCAGGCTGGAACAGCGATCAATACGACGCCGACTGCTGTAGGTGCGACTCTCTCCCCAACCATGAGGGCGAATGCACCTGCGCCCACACGCGACAAGGAGACGTCGATGGCAGATGAGTCCATACCGACACTAGCGGAGCAACTGCGCGTCAACGCCGAACAACTGCGCGTCAACGCCGAACAACTGACCCACCTACGGTTCCGAGCGACACACCATCAGTACATCCCTCAGCGGACCATCCTCGCACTCATCGACGAGGTCGACCGGCCGCGCAAGGACGCTGGTCGTCTCGACGCACTCGAAGCGGTGGCCGAGGCGGCACGCCTGAACCGTTCGGCGCGTGCGACGTGGACGCAGCAGCGCCGGGCCATCGACGTCGCCAGGCTCAAGATGTCTCAGGAGCAGATCGACGCCGCCCTGGACGCTCTCGACACGCAGGAGGACCCAACATGAGCACCGACCGAGGACTCAGAGGACGCAACAGGAGCGACGAGACCGACCCGGCAGCACCGATCGAACGTGATTCGATCGTCGAGGAGACGGTCGACACCCGCCGACCGTCCGTGCCGCAACCGGCGGAGGTCTACGTCGGCTCGTACATGACCGACGCCCAGCTCGTCGCCGCAGCGACCTACAGGGGCCAGACGATCCACACAGACAGCGACGGGAACGAGTGGGTCGGTGGCACCTACACGCCCGCCACCGAATCCCACCGTTGGTCTGACGGTCCCGCAGTGACACGTTGGGCAGAGCACCGAGGAGACCCCATGAAGAAGCGACCGTCAATGCCACTGTTGATTCAGATGGAGATCACCGGCAACCTCTTTCGTGCCTTGCTGTGGACTCTGGCCGCCGGGGCGATGACCCTTGCACGCCAGCCGGAGCGTCACGAAGCCAACGATAGGGCGGCATGGCATCAACGCGAAGCCGACCGTCTTGACGCCGACTGGAAGGCCCTAGTCGACAGCCACTACACGGAGGACCCAACATGAGCGACGAGACCGAACAGCTCTTCGACCAATGGCTGACCGAGCGGCGAGAGTGGCTCCATATGTCACGGCTGGCGGCCACGGCTCCAAAGACGACGGTCCTCCGGCTGCTCAACGAGATCGACCGTCTCCGCGCTCTTAACCCCGTAGGAGAACCGCCGATCGACGCTATCCGCGCCCTCGTGGACGTGTCGGCGGACCGGTGCGGCCACGTCGGCGACGGTCTCTGCCCGGACAGGTTGCCGTACCCTGGTGAGACGGTCGCCGACGCGCACAATCGCCGAGACCGCGAGTGCCCGGCGTGCGTTGCAACCGACGCCGTGATCGCATGGCTTGACGCCAAGGAGACCCCGTGAGCGATGAGACTCAACCGACGACGCTCAAGGTGTCGTGGCACCCCGACGCCATCCTCGCCGCACACGAACGACTGATCGCTTACCGAGACTGGATCGACGCAGGCGACCCAACAGTCAGACCCCCGATGCTTGGCCGCATGGATGCGTGTGCCGCGGCCGACTGCATTCGGGCATGTGGAGCCGCCACGCCAGCGACCGAGGAGACCCCATGAGTGAGACTGAAGCATTCTTGAGCGGGGCGGCGTGGATCGCAGCGTTGATCCTCTTCTGCTTCGGCGGATTCTGGGCCCCAAGGACGTCAAGCGTCGTCGGGCCCGTGTGCCTGGTGGCGGGGGCCACGATCTCGCTTGTGCGGGTCGAGTGGATCTTCGGGCAATCGTGGGTGTCGCTCGTCTACGCCGCGCTGATCGGCGCCGCCACGACCCTCGCCGTCATCCGTTACCGTGCCGACCTCAGCGACCAGCGATCCGATTCCGAAGGGCCCGTGGCTGAATAAGCCATTCGACCCATTGGCAGAACTTGGTTCGGCATGGCAAGATCTCCCCAACAAGCAAGCCACCCGAACGAGAGGACACACACCATGAGCGACGCCTACTACATCGCATCCGTCATCAACGCTGAGGGCACCGACGTCGAGAACGTCGACCTGCGCGACCTGCCGCCGCGTCGGCTTGCGATGCTGCGCAGCGAAGCGGCCGTCGTCGGGGACCTCGACATGGTCAGGGTCATCGATGACATCACCGCACCGATGGGGCCGGGCATCGCCTACGACGGTGAAGACGGCTTCCGATGAGTGAGGGCCAGCGTCGCAGCGTCATCACCGACAAGCAAGCCCGTGACGTCACGCCGGGCCCGTGTGTCGAGCATGGAGATCCAGCGTGGACGGTGGCCGTTTCATCCACGGTGTCCGGCGAACTCGGCTTCACGGGCCAAGAGGTCACGGTCACCCCAGGCTTCTACGGGATCGGCGACATCGACGCTGGTGAGTGTCTCGGCCTGATCACTGAGTCGGCCGGATCTGACGACGTGGTGTGGGTCAAAGCCCAAGACCTCGGGCTGCTCGACTGCCTCGACTGCTCGGGTCGCGGGCAGTACACATACCGCGTCTACGAGGATGAGTGGGACGCCGACCAATGCGAGTCCTGTGAGGGCTGGGGCATGGTCAAGCCAGATGTCGCTGAAGCCCAGCAGGTGGAGATCGACTCCGCTCGTGAGGCGTGGCACCTGTGACCAAGAACATGAACCTCGCCCAGCGCAAGCGCATGTTTCGCGCCTACCTGTACTCTGAGGCGGCCCACGAAATCGGCTGCATCGAGATCGGGGCCGATGACTGCAAGCGTTTCGGTCTCACCTACGCCGACGTCATCGAGGTCGTTGACGAGGTTGTTCTGAAGTTCGACGGCCTGGCCAACGACTCCACACGCGTCAAAGATCCTCGACTGTGGGATCTGTGAAGAACCTCCACCCCTTGCCCGGCTTCACCACTCGACACCCGACTGTCACCGCAAGGGTATACAGTCTCAGTAAAGTGCTAGTTCCACTCAACCAACCCCAAGGAGAGACATCATGAACACCCCAACATCCATCACGATCGACGACGTCGTGTACGTCCGGGCCGACAGCATCCTTGCCCCGAACGGAGTTCACGTCATGGTTCGGTCCAGGGACGCCGGAGTGTTCGCCGGGCGCCTGGTCTGTCGTACCGGCGACGAGGTCGAACTCTCGGACGCCCGACGCATCTGGCGTTGGGAGGGCGCGGCGACGCTGTCCGAACTTGCAACGCGGGGAACGTCGAAGCCGTCGAGCTGCAAGTTCCCGGCGTCGGTACCCTCGATCGTGGTCTTGGGGGTGTGTGAGGTCATCCCAATGACCGACCGAGCGGTAGCGTCGATCGGCACAGTCCCGGCGTGGTCGCAGGCGTGACCGGCGACGGCTCCGGCGACGGCTCCGGCTCCGGCTCCGGCTCCGGCTCCGGCTTCGGCTCCGGCGACGGCTTCGGCTTCGGCTTCGGCTTCGGCGACGGCTCTGGCTCTGGCTCCGGCTCTGGCTTCGGCTACGGCTTCGGCTACGGCTACGGCTACGGCTCCGGCGACGGCTCCGGCGACGGCTCCGGCCAATAGGTCCATCCGGCCCATAGATAGTGAGCGGTACATGAGTCATAGTGCCTGTGTGCCCCCCAACCAAAGGAGCCCCCCAATATGGTCAAGAACCCCGTCGTCGCCCTCAAGAAGATCGTCGCCAACGACACCCTCCAAGCGGACGCCGCCCTGGAACTCATCGACCGGGTGATCGATCCGATCCGTGAGGTCATGTCCCTGTTGGAAACCATCGCCGATCAGGCCGAAGATGCCAAG
>ENA-ORBV01000648-ORBV01000648.1-microbial-mat-metagenome-genome-assembly--contig:-NODE-648-length-78921-cov-6.947161_pt1 | contig 78921 bp, 65 predicted proteins | sample MGYA00237777_ERZ505514 | MGnify/ENA primary metagenome ERZ505514 (study PRJEB26160, sample SAMN06269048) | microbial mat metagenome | isolation source: Oligotrophic lake microbial mat | place...
TCAAGCAGAAGACGGCATACGAGATTCGCCTTAGTCTCGTGGGCTCGGAGATGTGTATAAGAGACAGCTTCTGGCCGACTACAACTCCGTCGGAATCACCGGCATCGTTCAGCGGAGTGCTGGCGAAGAGGATGTGAAGCTCTTTGACAGTCTCAAACAGGAAGGCCGACTCACCTGTCGCACATTCTTATGCTGGAATGTCAATCCTGCGGGCGAATGGGACACGGTGGCCGAGCAGATCCGGACAGCGGCCGAACATCCGGCCCACAAGTATGACAACCTGCTCTGGCTTCGCGGAGTCAAGGTGTTTCTGGACGGAGGCATGCTGACCGGAAGTGCCTGGATGCGCCAGCCGTGGGGAGTCAGCTCGATCTATTCCATCAGCGATCCCAATTATCGCGGTGTGCTGTACATCGAACCGGATCGCCTGTACGAAATCGCAAAGTACTGCCTGGAGAACGACCTCCAGATCACAGCCCATTCCGTGGGTGACGGTGCTGTTCATGCGTTGATTGATGCCTATGAACGGGTCAACAATGACTTTCCGATTCGAGACAAGCGGCCTTGTATCACGCACTGCAACTTCATGAGTCTCGAGGCGATTCAGAAGATGCAGCAGTATGGAATCGTGGCGGATATTCAACCGATTTGGCTTTATCTGGACGGGCGAACTCTGCTGAAACAGTTTGGTGAAGAGCGGACACGTTACTTCCAGCCTTACAAAACGATCTTCGAACACGGTGTCATCGCGGGAGGCGGCTCAGACCATATGCAGAGAATCGGAAGCCTGCGGTCTGTGAATCCGTACAATCCGTTTTTGGGACTCTGGACGACGCTGACTCGCCTGCCGCGCGGGGCGGATATACCCTTGCACCAGGAGCAGGAAATTACTCGTGAACAGGCCATTCGGTTCTATACGATCAACAATGCCTGGCTGACGTTCGAGGAGAAAGAGAAAGGTTCCCTTGAATCCGGCAAGCTGGCGGATTTCATCGTGATTGACCGCGACATCCTCACATGTCCGATTGACGAAGTGAAGGACACCGTTGTGGAACAAACATGGCTCGGCGGCAGACAGGTTTATTCGCGGTTCGATCCGTAGCCCCCGCTCTACTGTTGTCCCGCCGCTCCGTCGGCGGGGTATCGCGGGTGCATCATGAATGGCGAAATCTCGGCGGGAGCACTAACCCGATGCGTGAGTTTTGAAGTTGCGCTATTGCCTGATTCGCGGAATTGTCCTGAACCTGAACGGTTCGCAGCGGGCAGCCGGCGGTCGCGCAGCGCACCGCCGGAATGGAAAAAAATGCCTGATTCACCACGGCAGGGGTGACAGCGGATATCGAGAATGCACAACTTCTAAAAGCGTAAGCGAGGCCGATCACCAGGGGATTGCGTTCATTGCCGGGGTTTCCGCACTTACGACTTGGGCTCCGAGATTCCAGGATCATGGCGTCCCGGAAGAACATGAAACACGGTGAGGACATCAGCACGCCAAGCCTTCAGATGCCATGTGATGACCATCGTTTCAAGGTTTGTCAGCGTCACACCGGCCATGGCAATTCGGAATGGCCAGACGGAATAATCCAGCAGCAGACAAATCCCTCCGACAAGAATCAGCCAGTAACAGAACTTTGCGGCATAGGTATGGTAACTGGGCGCTTTCCCGTATTTCCAGAGCCCTGCCGAGATGGTCAGAATGTAACTCAGAAAGGCGGCAATCCACCAGGGAGCTTCGGATTGCAGTACGTCCCAGCGCAGCCACGCGATTCCAAAGAACAGAGCCGCGTATAAAACAGCGTCGGCCACGCTGTCGAATCTTGCCCCAAAGACAGACCGCTGATTCAGCCACCGCGCGAGTTTGCCGTCAATCCAGTCACTGAGGCTGAGGACGATGAACACTCCGGTGAACAGTCGAGGGCTGCCGGTCAATGCAATCCCGAACAGCGCGATCGAGCCCACCAGTCGAAAGGCACAGATGATATTCGGAATCGTGACGATTCGATCGCGAAACGGACTGTCCGCGGTGGTATCGGCGTTTGTCGGTGGTGTCGTCGACCCCAACCCTGGCACGGCCTCTGTGCTGAAATTCTGTGGTTGCCTTTGATCGCTCATCAACGTGCCGCTTCCCTGAAAAACAACGCAACGCCCCCTTACCCCGGCCCTCTCCCCCGAATCGGGGGAGAGGGGACAGGACAAATCACATGACGATCCGGACGAAGTAATAGAAGACGGGGGCTGTAAACGTCAGGCTGTCGACGCGATCGATCATACCACCCTGACCAGGCAACAGGCTGCTTCCGTCTTTCACACCGACATCCCGCTTGATGCCGGACATGTTGATGTCACCCAGGAAGCCAAAGAGGGAAATCAATACTCCGGCACCGACAGAAACGAGTAGTCCGGCGCCAAACGAGCGCCCGACAGTCAGGCCGGTCAGCCAGGGCGCACTGACCACCGCCAGCACAGTCGTTGTCGCCATTCCTCCCAGCAGGCCTTCCAGGGACTTGTTCGGAGAGACACGAGGCGTGATTTTTGTGCTTCCGAATCGGCGGCCCGTAATCGCCTGCATGATGTCATTGGTCTCGGTCAAAAGCACAAGGAACAGGAACCAGCCCACATTGCCCACCGGCGGCTCAGAAACGGTGTGCGTCTCAATCACCAGGTAGGCATGCGACAGGCAGTAGACGAACAGCAGCAGTCCCCAGATCATTGCTGCTGTGCTGCGGAGGTATCCTTCGATCAGTCCCAGCCAGGCTCGCATCCCGCCCAGGACGATCAGGTAGACAATCGGTGCCGCCTGACGCACACGTTCGCTGTGTCCCATGAACAACAGAAGGTAGTACACCAGCGCGATCGTAAATACCACGATGGTGGTGGGAATTCCGACATGCTCACGGCCCACCAGACTGACAAACTCTCGCAGACTGAGCACGGCAGCCGCACAGAGCAGGACCAGAATGCCCCACTTGCCGCAGACAACGGCTGCGGCCAGCAGACAGGCCAGAATCCACCACGTCTTCAGGCTTGCAAGTCGAGATTGCGCCACATCCGGCGTTGCCCCGCGGAGTGAGACAAACCGCACGAGTGTTCCGCAGCAAAGCGCCGCAAACGCACCCGCAACGATCCAAAGCAGTAAAGAATCAGCGGTGAACATCGGTCGCTCAGGTAAGTGTTTGACGGCTTTCGGAATCGCCATCCGCGTTCCGCGCTGCACGTCGACGGCTGACAGCGGTGGCAATCCACTTGACGATCAATGGAAGAATCGATGTCGCTGCTAACGCCGCGATCAGGGAAGAGTCCAGCAGTGCAAAGAAGCCTCGATCCGCAAGCTTCGACAGAGATGGAATACGAGTTCCGGCGAAGACCAGGATCATTGTACTCGGCAGAATTCCCAGATGCGTTGTCCACCAGAATGTCCGTGGCCGAACGATATTGGTAGCACCGGCTGCGTAGTTGACAAAACTGAACGGCGTATGAAACAGTCTGAGCATCAGCAGGTAGAATCCCGCGCTGGATTCCAGTCGTCGTCGGAAGCGAACAAGATGCATTCCGAAACGAGATTCGACCCAATCCCGAAGGAGGAAGCGACTGGCAAAGAAGGTTGCCAGGGCTGCGACCGTTAATGCTCCGTCCACCATCAGCACGGCCCCCCAGAAGCCGAACAACCAGCCACAGATGACGGATTTTCCCGCCATTCCAGGAACCAGAGAAAGGGATGTGTAGATCAGGAATCCGATGAGCCACGACTGCACAGGGTGGGTCTGGACGAATTCCCGAAGACGCGTCTCCCGCGACACCAGCCAATCGAGCGACGTGTATTGGTGAGCCATCACTCCCAAAGTTGTTATGATGACAACCACGGCAAGTGACGCCAGAATTCGCTGATGGATTCCCTTCACGTCTGTTGAACCTCGTTTCCTTGTTGTCCACGGACAATTCCAGCAGTCGAGTCATCGGCAAACAGAAAGCTTCTGAACCGTGATCGGGCCTGACGACACACAGCTCACACTTCTGCAGATCTCAGACCTGCATTTCGGACCACCCTACATTGAGAAGATCGGCGAGGCTGCGCTTCGCATTGCACCGGAACTGAAACCAGATGCCGTCATCGTGAGCGGCGATCTGACTCAGCGAGCGAAACGGGAGCAATTCGAAGCCGCGAAAGAATTCATGTCCCGGCTGCCGGACGTGCCGCGGCTTGTCATTCCTGGCAATCATGATGTGCCGCTGTATCGATTCTACGAGCGCATGTTCAACTTCCGGCAGATCCGCTACTTCGATATTGCCGGCAAGCTCACCGGCCTGCACTCGCGGGCAATGACCAGCCCCGACGGCAAGATTCGCATTCCGATCAACGAAGACGCTGGCGAACAAGGCCAGATCGAGGAGTACCTGCAGCAGTACGGCGGCGAGGGGATTCAGCACATCGCGCTTGGCTCCACCGATCTGTATGCCTCGATCGAGACCTTGCTCGAGCGCGGTGTCGAGTTCATGCCGGCGCCGAACCCGGTCTACTACTCACGCATTGATCGCCGCCTGCCCGGCCACGGCGAGGACCTCGACCGGCTGGCGCGCACCGGTGCGCTGATCGATGGCGAGGGGGTCGTCGAAGGTGGTTTTACGAAAGTGCTGCTGCAACGGTTCGGCAAGACCGCGATCGGCCCGATCTTCTTCGAGTTCATCCAACGCAAGGGAGACGATGGGTTTGGTGAGGGCAACTTCAAGGCGTTGTTCGAGTCGATCGAAGAGGATCAGATCCGCCGCGGCGTATTGAAACCCGAATCGGCGAGCTGATGCCCTGGACCTTCGTCGCGCCGCTCTCGGCGTTGGCCGGCCGCGAGATCATTGGCGCCGTCTGTCACGGCCAGCGGCTGGCCCTTTATCGCCTCAACGACGGCTACTTCGCCACCAGCGACAGCTGTCCGCACCAGGGCGCCGCGGTGTCCGAGGGCTGTGTCGTCGACGGATTGGTCGAGTGTCCCCGGCACTTTGCGTTGTTCGATATTCGCACCGGCGCCGCCGATGGCGGTGTAACGACGACGGGTCTGAGGACGTTTGCCACCAAGGTGGTCAACGACGAGATTCATGTCGATCTCGACGCCTGACCGGCGCAAGATGGAGTCGATCTGATGACACCAGCATCCTACCTGTCCGGCTTTGGCAATGGTTTCGAGACCGAGGCGTTGCCGGGCGCGTTGCCGATTGGTCGCAACTCGCCGCAGAAGTGCGCCTATGGTCTCTACGCCGAGCAACTGAGCGGTTCGCCATTTACGGCGCCACGCGCCAGCAACGAGCGGTCGTGGCTCTATCGCATTCGCCCGACGGTGGCGCACATGGGTGCGTTCGAACGGGTGGACATGGGGCTGTGGCGCACGGCCCCGTGTCACGAGATCGAGGTGCCGATCGCGCCTCTGCGATGGGATCCGCTGCCGATTCCGAGTCACCCGCAGTCGTTTCTTGAAGGCGTGCGAACCATCACGACGGCTGGCGATGCCGGCGCGCTGGCGGGGATGGGCACGCACGTCTATCTCGCGACGCGGTCGATGGTCGACGAATATTTCTACAACGCCGATGGCGAACTGCTGCTGGTGCCCCAGGAGGGGGATCTGCGGCTGTGCACCGAGTTCGGCATCATCGAGATCGAGCCGGGCGAGTGCGCGGTGATACCGCGTGGTGTCAAGATGCGCGTCGAACTGACGAACGGGCCGGCCCGCGGCTACCTCTGCGAGAACTACGGCGGCGCGTTCACGTTGCCGGAACGAGGGCCGATTGGCGCGAACTGTCTGGCCAACCCGCGCGACTTCCTGACCCCCACCGCCACCTACGAAGATACCGACGCGACCTCGCGGCTGTACGTCAAATGGGGCGGTGCCCTGTGGGCCGCCACCATCGAGCATTCGCCGCTCGATGTCGTCGCGTGGCACGGCAACTACGCGCCCTACAAGTACGATCTGCGCCGCTTCTCGCCGGTCGGTCCCCTGCTGTTTGACCACGCCGATCCCTCGATCTTCACGGTGTTGACCTCGCCGTCAGAGACCAGCGGCACCGCCAACATCGACTTCGTGATCTTTCCGGAACGGTGGCTGGTTGCCGAGAACACCTTCCGTCCGCCGTGGTACCACATGAACGTGATGAGCGAGTTCATGGGACTGGTCTTCGGGCAGTACGATGCGAAGCCACAGGGCTTCGTCCCGGGCGGCATCTCGGTGCACAACACCATGCTGCCGCATGGCCCCGACAGCGACGCCTTCGAGGCGGCCAGCAACGTCGAGTTGCGACCGCGCAAGCTCGAAGGCACGCTCGCGTTCATGTTCGAGACCCGCTTTCCACAGCGGGTCACGACGTTCGCCGCGCAGACCGAGGCGTTGCAGTCCTCATATGCCGCCTATGGCCGGCAACTGCAGAAGCACTTCAACCCGAACCGGCGCTGACGCGATGGGATACTCAAGCGTCCCGCTCGATCACACGCACGATCCCCACCGGCGCAGTTGGGTGGCGTCGGCCAACGGCCACGCTGATTTTCCGATTCAGAACCTGCCGTTCGGTCTCTTCTCGCCAGCTGGTGAGAGCCCGCGGGCCGGCGTCGCGATCGGCGATGAGATTCTGGATCTCGCCGCGGCTCGGCAGGCCGGCTGGCTCACCGCCGATGCCGCCCCCGGCATCGCGACAGCGGGTCAACGTGCGCTCAACGACTTCATGGCGTCCGGTGCGAGTCAGCGTCGCGCCATCCGCCTGCGCGTGTCCGAGGTACTGAGTGAAGGACATCCTGCATCACGCGACGCGGCCGGTGTGCTGCACCGAGCCGCCGATTGCATCATGCATCTGCCGGCAGCGATCGGTGACTACACCGATTTCTATGCCGGCATTCATCATGCGATGAATGCCGGGGCGCTGTTTCGGCCCGACAATCCGCTACTGCCCAATTACAAGCACATCCCGATCGGGTACCACGGTCGCAGTTCGTCGATCAGCGTATCGGGCACGCCCGTCCGTCGACCGAGCGGCCAGCAGAAAGCTCCCGATGAGGCGATGCCGTCGTTCGGTCCCAGTCGCCGTCTCGACTTCGAACTCGAACTGGGCGTCTGGATCGGTCCGGGCAACACGCTGGGGCAGCCGATCGCGCTCGCGAACGCAGCCGACCATATCGCCGGCTTCTGCCTGCTGAACGACTGGTCGGCGCGGGACATCCAGGGCTGGGAGTACCAACCGCTCGGCCCGTTCCTCGGCAAGAGTTTCGCGACCTCGATCTCGCCGTGGATGGTGACGCCTGAGGCGCTGGCGCCGTTCCGCGTGGCTCAACCACCCCGGCCAGATGGCGACCCGGCGCTGCTGCCGTATCTGGTCGATCAGGATGATCAGCAGTTCGGCGCCTTCGACGTGGAACTGGAGGTGCTGCTCCAAACGGCGCAGTCACGGCGCGAGGGCCGCGCGCCCCAGCGCATCGCCCTCAGCAGCACTCGGCACCTGTACTGGACCGTCGCGCAACTGGTGACGCATCACAGCAGCAACGGCTGCAACCTCCGGCCAGGCGACTTGCTTGGCACCGGCACGATCTCGGCACCGACGCCCGACGGCCTTGGCTCTCTGCTGGAAATCAGTCACGGAGGGCGAGTGCCTCTCGATCTTGGTGCCGGCGAGTCCCGCCGGTTTCTCGAAGACGGCGACGAGGTGTGCATCAGGGCCCGCGCCTGTCGAACGGGCTACGTCACCATCGGTTTCGGCGAAGTGCGCGGCACAGTACTACCGGCGAGCGGCATCGTGCATAATCCCTAACCATGCGCACACTGGTATTGGCGGTGGCCCTCGGCTTCCCGGCCCTCGCGTTCGCCCAAAGCCCATTCACGGGCGTCACTGACGTCGCGGTCGAGCATGGTCGTCAGCTCAGGGGCCAGGTGGCTCTGACCGTCGACGGCAAGGCCGTCACCAAGCGCTTTGTCATTCGCGTGCCTGCCGCCAAGGTGACGACGCCACAGGTGCCGGCGTGGAATGGCTCGCTGGTGATTGGGGCGCACGGCGGCTCTGGCGGCAACAGCGTTGATCGCACCGGTAAGGTGTTCGGGACCAGCGAGACGGCGTTGGACGACGTCATCGGGCAGCACGCGTTGGCCCACGGGTTCGCGTATGCCAGCGTCGATCGCGATGGCGCCATCTCGTCGCGCGGCGGTCTTGAACTCACCTACGAGTTCACGACGCTGGCGACAGCCGAAGTCGCGCGGCTTGGCGGCCGCGCCCCGGCGCGCGTCTATCTCGTTGGGTTATCAATGGGCGGCGGAATCGCACGGCTCGCCGCTGAGGATCCCGACAAAGTGTTCGCCGGCACCTTGATTATCGCCGGCGCCGGCGGTGATTTGGTGACGCGCCTGGATCGCATGACCAAGATGGCGACCCTCTGGCCGCTGATCGACCCGCGGGCCCACGCCGGCCTGTTGTCGAGCGATCCGAAGATTCGCGCCTACGCCGACGCGCTCGGCACCGCGGTTGACGCACGGCGACTATGGCCGTACACCGGCGCCGGCGCGGTCGCCGCCGCTGCGCGCCCGCCGACCGCGACTGAAGAGACCACCGGTGAGGTCCAGGTGCCGACCATCGAGGTGGTGGGTACCTGGGACGACCTGGTGATCAGGGAACTGCGCGCCTACAGCCGCCGCGCGCAACCGCGCGAGCGCCATCGGCTGTATCAAGTCAACCGCGTCTGGCACATGTCGGGCGATGACGATGGCGTGATGGGGTTTCAGTACATTGCTGAATCACGCATGAAGTTGGACAGGGATGTCGCTGACGCGATGGGCGAGGGGCCGTCGTACATTCCGACGGTCCGCGCGGCGTTCGATCACCTGGTGAGCTGGGTCGAGAAGGGCACTCCGGCTCCAGCAAGCCAGACCATCGAGCCCGGCACACGCCTGAAATAATTACAACACCCAAGCCCTACAGAGGCGGGTGTCTGCGATGCCACTCGGTGGCCTGCTCGTAGGCGAGCGCGACCCGGCACACCGTCGCCTCGTCATACAACCGTCCCGTGACCATGATCGACGCCGGCATGTTGTCGATGAATCCGCACTTGAGGGCGATGGCAGGATGACCGGTCAGGTTGGTGATGGTCAGACTCGCGCTGCCGGGTGCGGGGCTGAGGAAGACGTCGTATTGCGACATCAGCCTGTCCATCTCCTGCATCAGCAGGCGTCTCGCCCGCATGGCGCGAATGTATTCCACCGCGGGTATGAATCGCGAGCTGCGAAAGGTGTTGGGCCAGTCGCCCGGTGACTGCGCCGTGAGCGTCGCGAGCTTGTCCTTGTCGCGAGTTAAATCGTCGAACGCCGCCGCGGCTTCAGCGCTCAGCACAAAGCTGATGGCGCCGGTGGGGAAGTCGGGCATCGCAATGGGTTCCAGCTTGGCTCCAGCCTGGCGGAAGACCTCGAGCGCTTCGGCGTACATGGTCCGTCGCGCGCCAGCGGTGGTGCGCTGCGCCTCGGTCGGGTTGGGATTGTTTGGCCCGGCTTCGAGTTCCTTCTGGATGTAGCCGATTCGCAAGGCGCTGAGTGGGCGCTCGGGCACCCAGTCGAGCGGCGCGTCGGTCACGGTGTCGTCGTGGCCATCGGCGCCGTAGATCGCATTCAGCACCAGCACGCAGTCCTCAACCGATCGACACATCGGCCCAATCTTGTCCATCGTCCAGCTGAGCGCCATGGCGCCGTGGCGGCTGACGCGGCCATAGGTGGGACGCAGGCCTGTGACGCCATTGGTGACCGACGGCGAGATGATCGAACCGAGTGTTTCCGTACCGATCGAGAAACCGACGAGTCCAGCTGCGGTCGCGGCACCGGGGCCGGCGGACGACCCACTGGAGCTGCGCTCGATATTCCATGGGTTGCGGGTCGAGCCGCCGAACCACACGCCGCCCTGGGCCAGCGCGCCCATCGAGAGTTTGGCCACGAGCACCGCGCCGGCATCGCGCAAGCGCTCGACGACAGTGGCGTCGAGGTCGATCACTTGATCCTGATAGGGCGTCGCGCCCCAGGTGGTCTTGTAGCCCTTGGTGGCGAGCAGATCCTTGGCGCCCCACGGAATGCCGTGCAGCGGGCCGCGATACTTACCGGCCTTGATCTCAGCGTCGGCGGCGGCCGCCTGCTTCAACGCCAGTGCCTCGGTCAGTGTCACCACGCATTTGAGCGGGTCGCCGTACTTCTTGAGCCGGTCGAGATACAGCCTGGTGAGCTCGGTCGAGGTGATCCGTCTGCTTTCGAGCAGCGCCGCGAGCGCGGTGACCGGCAGAAACGCAATCTGTTCCGGCGTGAGATTGTCGGGCACCTGCGGCTTGCTGACCCGCAGTCGCGCCCCCGGCGTCGCCCTGCCCGTGGGCTTCTTGCCGGGCAGATAGGGCCTGAACGTGATTGCCGGTTCGGTATCGAGCGGGATGTTGAGTTGGCGCAGTTGCTCGAAGCTCTCGAGGTTGCGATTGACGCTGTTGAGCGCCATCTGTTCTTCGGCCTCGGTAAAGTCCACGCCGAAGAGGCTCTCGGCGGCGTCAAGGCGCAGGCGGTCGATGCGTTGCGGGCCGGCGGCCGGAGTTTGGGCCAGGGCGGGCGCGGCGGCGCCGGCAGCAAAGGCCGATGTGAGGGCGGAGAAGAAGCGTCGTCTGTTCATGAGGTGCCCATTTTTACCTGAACCGTGAATGTGAAGCAGGTTCCATTTCACGTGGCATGACTTTGGCTTTGTGAGGTGCCGGAGACACGTGAAATGTTGGAATCACGGGAAAAAGCATCCACCATCGGTCCGGTTGTGACGGCGGCCCGATCTGAAAGTGTCGGCTGGCCGACACGCCGGTCTACGTACCTGCCGTTCGGCCAGCCAGACTTTGGTGACGAAGAGATTGCCGCCGTCACCCGGGTGCTGCGTTCGGGGTGGGTTGGCCTGGGTCCGGAGACGATTGCCTTCGAGCAGGAACTTGCGGAGGCCTTCCGCGTCCCGCACGTCGTCACCGTCAATTCGTGCACGTCGGCGCTGTTCCTGTCGATGCTCGTTCATGGCATCGGTCCAGGCGATGAGGTGATCGTACCGAGCCTGACGTGGATCAGCACCGCCAACGCCGCCAGGCACCTGGGCGCGACCCCGGTGTTCTGCGACGTTGATCCCGACACCATGTGCGTGACGCCCGCGTCGGTGCGCGCGCGCCTTACGCCGCGGACCAAGGCCATAGTCATCGTCCACCTGGGCGGCCTGGCGGTGGATGTCGATGCCATCCGTCGTGCCATTCCGTCGCACATTGCCACCATCGAGGACGCGGCGCACGCGTGTGGCGCGCGGTTCTCCGATGGCACGGCGGTGGGCGCCTCCGGCAACCTGACCTGCTTCAGCTTTTACGCCAACAAGAACCTGTCAACCGGTGATGGTGGCGCCATCGCGCTCGGCAACGGCCAGCTGGCCGATCGTCTGCGGTCGTTGCGTCAGCACGCCTTGCCCAATGACGCGTGGAAGCGCTTTATCGATCCCCGCGTCGCCGGCGCCAATGCCATTGGCGAAGTGGGTTACAAGATGAACTACACCGATCTGCAGGCGGCCATTGGCCGGGTGCAGTTGCGGCGGCAGCCGGAGTTTGCCGATCGCCGTTTCGCCATCGCCCTGGCCTATTCGCAGGCCCTCGCCAAGCTGCCGTGGCCGGTCGCCGTGCAGGGCGGCGTGCTCGGCCTTGGCCATGCCCGCCACCTGTTTCTCGTGAAGTTGCCGGTCGAACAGTCAGGCCACTCGCGCAACGACGTGCTGCGTGGGCTGCGCGAACTGAACATCGGCGCCAGCATCCACTACCAGCCCATTCACACGATGCCTCTCTACGGGCCGCTCGATCAGAGCTCGCGCTCGGCGTTGCCGGTGACCGACGACCTTGCCAGCCGCATCCTGACACTCCCGATCAGCGCCTCGATGACGACGGAGGACGCGCGCCAGGTCATGCGCGCGCTCGTGCAGGTGCTGTCCGCCGCCCCAGTGCACGCCATGGCGAAGAGGAACGCCAGCTGATGGAGTACGGATTCGGGGGCGGCCTGTCGGCCGCGTTCCCCTCGCAAGTGATCATCGACGTGACCGAGCTGTGCAACCTGTCGTGCACGCACTGTCCGCATCCGGCGTTCAAGCAGTCCGATTTCTACGACGGCCGCTCGCTCGGTCGCGAGCTGGTCTCGAAGGCCATCAACGAGGTGGCTACCGCTGGCCGCGGTCACGTGCAGTACGTGCGCTTTGCCAGCGACGGCGAGCCGCTGCTGAACAAGGGCATCTATTCCATGCTCACCGAGGCGGTGAGCAATTCCGGCACTTTCGTCTCGCTGACGACGAATGGCACGCTGCTGACACCGCCACGGATCGAGCAGTTGATCGCGACCGGCGTGCAGCTGGTTGACATCAGCATTGATGCGTTCTCGGCCGAGACCTACTCGAAGATTCGCGTCCGCGGCGACCTCTCGGTGACCCGTGGCAACGTCGAGCGGTTGATCGCGCGCGGGCGTGAATCGGGTTCGCCCATGCGCATTGCCGTCAGCTACATCGAACAGCCCGGCAACGCGCACGAGACCGCCGACTTCGAGCAGTTCTGGACCAACGCCGGCGCGCACTCGGTGGCCATTCGCCGACTGCACTCGGCATCGGGCGCGGTCATCTCGGTGGCCGAGGTCATGCGCAAGAAGGGCGCGATCAAACAGCGCACCCCATGCGTCTACCCATGGGAGCGTGTCGTCGTCACGCCGCGAGCGACGCTGGCGTTCTGCCCGTCCGATTGGACCGGCGGTTCGTCGCTCGTGGACTATCACACCAACACCATTGCTGATGTTTGGAAGAGCCGTCAGTACGACGCGCTGCGACGCGCGCACCTCACCAACGACTACAAGGCGCACGCGTTCTGCGGTCAGTGTCCCGACTGGCAGGAAACGCGCTGGCCTGGCGAAGGCCGCACCTACGCCACCCTCGTCGCCGGCCTGAAGGAGCTTGCGGCATGAGTCCCGCTGAACGCACCGTGACGCCGCTGGTGTCCGAGATTGAGACGCTGGTCGCCGGCGTTCATGGCTGGTCGCCGATCGATCAGTTGTTCAGCCTGGCGATGCTCGCACACACCACCTCGCACCTCGCCGGCGACGTCGTCGAAGTCGGGTCGTGGTTTGGCCGTTCGGCGATCGCGCTGGGCGCCGCCGTCCGCGATACGCACGGCAAGCTGTACTGCGTGGACCTGTTTCCGGAGCGTGACGACTGGCGGCAGAACGCCGACGGCAGCTATTCGTTCGAGACCGAGGTCGATGGCCGGCGTCACGCCGGCTACCAGGAACAGACTGTGTGGGGCGCGCCGTTCGAGGCACAAATGGCGCCGGTCTACGCCACGAGCCCCAGCATGCTGGCCGGCTTTCTCGACAACATTCGGAACAGTGGCCTTGAGAGCGTCGTGGTTCCGCACCGCGGTAGCGCGGCGACATTCGTCAAGCAGGTGCCCGCGTCATTCCGTTGCCGTTTGATTTTCCTCGACGGCGATCACGGTTACCAGGCCGTGAAGGACGACATCGCGCTCTTGACGCCACTGCTCGTGCCCGGCGGCTGGTTCTGCTTTGATGATGCGTTCTCAAGCTACGACGGCGTCAACCGGGCGATCACCGAGCTGGTGGTCGAGAGCCCCGACTTCGACTTGAAGCGCCAGCTCACCCGCAAGTGCTTCGCGGCGAGAAAAGCGTTGCGGGTCTGAGGCGTAGCAGGGCCATGAAGCGCGTCGCCATTCTGCAATCCAACTACATCCCGTGGAAGGGGTACTTCGACATCATCCACGATGCCGATACCTTCATCTTCTATGACGATGTGCAGTACACGACCAACGATTGGCGGAACCGCAATCGGATCAAGACTGCTGCGGGTCCGCAGTGGTTGACCATTCCCGTCGGAAAACACATTCACCGGCGGATGTGTGATGTGGCGTTGCCGGCTGGGCGCGATTGGGCGGCGCAGCATTGGCGGCGCATCACGGCCGCCTACCAGGACGCGCCCTTCTTCAAGACCTACGCGCCCTACTTCGAGGTGTTCTATCGTGATGCCGCCTGGGCGTCATTGTCGGAGTTCAACCAGGCGATTGTGATGGCGGTGTCGCGCGATCTGCTCGGGCTGGCGACGACGTTTGAGTACTCCAGCGACTACGCGCTGACCGGCACCAAGGGGGATCGCCTGCTCGATCTCCTGACCCAGGCCAAGGCGGCGCACTACATCTCCGGCCCTGCCGCGCGGGCCTACTTGAGCGAAGAGCAGCTGGCGGCCGCAGGCATCGCCGTGACCTGGAAGGACTACTCGGGTTACCCGGAGTACCCACAGATGCATGGGCCCTTCCAGCACGACGTGACCATTCTCGATCTCCTGTTTCACAAGGGACCGGCGGCAGCCTGGCACATCTGGGGCTGGCGCGATGCTACGCAGGTGGTGGCCGCGTGATGACCACGCTCGACCCGGTCGCCGCGGCGGAGCAGTGGCTTGCGCCTGTCAAACTCGAGACGACCGCGATCATCTTTGTGATCGGCTTCGGTGACGGCCACGTCCTTGAGGCGCTGGGCCGGCGGGGTTGGAGTGGGCATGTCGTTGCGCTCGAACCGGACGCGGCGACGGCAGCCGACTGCCCGAGCCGCAAGCCGGTCCGGGAATGGCAGATGGCCGGCCGTCTCACCATCCTCGCCGGACCCGACTACACCGGTTTGGCCAAGGTGCTGGCGACGCTGACGCTCGACACCGAGAAGCCGGTGATGGCCGGCAACCCGGAAGCTGTCCGCGCGCATCGCGAGGCGTGTGTGCATGCCGTGCGGACCGTGACGCGCGCATGGTTTGGCGCCCGCGCGAACGACGAGGCCAGGCGAAAGAATGCCGGGCGATACCTGCAGAACACGCTCCGCAACGCCGCAGCGATTCTCCGGGAAGATGATGCGGCCGTGCTCAAGGATCTGTTCACGGGCGTGCCCGCACTGGTTGTCGGCGCGGGGCCGTCGCTTGATCGCAATGTGGCGGACATTGTCCGTTACCGCGACCGCGTGATCATCATCGCCGCCGACACGTCGCTGCGGCCGCTGTTGGCCGCCGGCGTGGAGCCGGACGTCGTGATCGCGACCGATCCGACCGAGACCAACGCCCGGCACCTGAACGACCTGCCATCCTGCGAGCGAACGTACCTGGCAGCGGAAGGCAGCGTCGATCCGGAGTCGCTCCCGCATTTCGAGGGGCGCACGTTCTTCTTCCGCATTGGCGATCACCATCCCTGGCCGTGGCTGCGCCAGCAAGGCCACGACCGGGTGCATCTGCGAGCGTGGGGATCGGTCCTGACGACGGCCTTCGATCTGGCCCTGATGATGGGTTGTGATCCGATCGTGTTTGCTGGCGCCGATCTGGCGTTCACCGATGGCCGGCCGTACGCGCGCGGCACGACTTACGAGGAAGTGTGGCGGCGTGCCGAGATGTGGGGGCAGCCGATCGAAGAGTGCTGGTCGGCGGCGATCGCCGGCTGGCCCGACACGTGGGAGGCCAGTGTCACAGGCGAGATGGTACGGACCGCGCCGCACTTGCGCTCGTTCCGCGATTGGATTGCCGCCGAGGCCGCGAAGACCACCGGCCGGACCATCATCAACGGCACTGGTGGCGGCATTCTTGTGGGGTCGGCGATTTTGCAGCAGAGCCTCTTCGAAGCCCTCTCGAGTCTGCCACCGCCTGGCGTCGAGGTTGCTGAACGGCTCGCTGCGGCCCGATCCGCGACTGGCGCTCGGGGGATGGTCACGATTGGCGAGCCCGACGAAGTGACGCGTGCGGCCTGGCAGGCTTTTGCCGGATCCGCGGTCATTCCCGCGCCGGTGACGGTGGTGGTGCCAGAGGTTGTGGAACCGGAGGTCGCGGAACCGGCAGTCGTGTTCGACTGCCTGCCAGGCGGTGACCTGGCAGCGGACATTGAGGCAGCGTGGCAGGCAGTGCCGCAGTCGGTGCTGCGCCTTGTCTTGCGCGACCGCACGGGCAGTCCCACCGGCGCTTCGGTCAGGCGCGCGTTGTTCGCCTTTCTGGAAGGCCATCCCGAGGTGTCTGCGCGCTTTGGCCGCTTCTTCGATCCCCAGGACGATCGTTCCTGGGTGGATCGCCGCCCTGTGGCGCAGCTCTTTCCCGGCGAGGATCGCGACAAGTGGCAAGACCATCATGCCGAAGTCGCCAACCGCCTGACGCCGCTCATCGTCGAACGGCTGAAGCCGGCGTCGGTACTCGACATGGGTTGCGGGGCGGGCCATTGGGTGCGCGCGTTTGCGGCCAATGGGGTCGTCGACGTTGACGGCATCGAGTTCAATCTCGACCGCTTCACGCCTTCGCGGGAGTACGATGTGTCGCTCTGCCTTGGCGTGGCACACCTGATGCCGATGGTCTCGGCGGCGGCGGTGATTGCTTCCTGCACGGAGGCGAGCGACACCGTGGTGTTCGCCGTTCCTGCCGCCGCGGTCGGGGGGGCCGGCTTCATCAACCAGCAGCCGGCGAGCGTGTGGGCCCGCGTGTTCGCCGATCGTGGTTTTGCGGCGCACGACGAGTTGCGGCCTCTGATCGAAGGCCGCTGGGGCGGCTACCAGAACCTGTATGACCTTGCGACTGTCTATCGCCGCGTCGTCCGCCGCGGCGAGGTGATGCCCTCGGCCATTCGGGCGGCCATGATCGCATCGGCGAGCCGTGTCGACGAGCTCATGTTGCAGGTTCATCTCAGCGTCCCGATCGCAGCGGCCGGAGCCCGTGCGCGCCCGCGCCAGGATCCGCCGCGTATGGCGACGGCCGAACTGGAGATCCCGCCTGCGCGCATGGAGGCGACAGAGCTGGCCGGCACTCGCCGGTTCACGTTACGCACGGCGGCGGGCGCCCTTGCGTTGGCGGCGGGACTCGAATCCCTCAATGTCGCGGAAGACGGGCATCCAGCGATATTTGCAGCCGAGCGGGATTCAGTCACCTTCAGGTCATTGGACGGCACCGACCCACGCGGTAATGGCCGCCGCTACACCGTCACGCTCCCTGTTCATCTGGCTTGGCTCGAGCGCCTGACGCTCGACGAAATTATCCGCCAGCGGATCTGACTGCCGCCGCGAGAGGACGACTATGACGAACGGCATGTTGCTCTACGCGCATATCGAACCCGGGCGCCGGCCGAAGATGTTCGCGCCCAGTTGGGGCGCACAGGCGTACGAGCGCTACCAGATCCCTCTTTACCTTGACGAAATCCGCCGCGTACGCCAAGGCGACTACACCTGTTGGACGCCTGGTGTTCAGCATCTCGCCGTGGCGCTTCAAGTGCTCTCAGGTTCGTCAGCTGACATTCTCTTCGAGGAACTCGGCTCGACACTGTTTGCGAGCATCGACAAGCTCGCCAAGGCCAAACAGGAACTAGGCCTGGAACTGGACCTGGGAACGATCGACTTTCGTGGCATCGAAGTCATGCCGATGATGAGTTGGCTCGCCGAACAGCTCCACCCGGGTTACCGACTCCATCACCGCGCCAGTGTCGGCACTGAGCCCGTCGGAACCCGATGCGAGGTAAGCAAATGCTATCAGGCGTCGAGCTATGCCTTCCGGACCAGTCAGGAACTGGCGCAGTGGGTGTCTCGCGCCAGATTCAGTTTGCAGGGAGTCTTCTTCGCGCGCGGTGGCGGTGACCGCACGGTAAACCTGCTTGGCAACGCCTTCACGGTGTTTGACAGGGACGAATTCTGCCGAGAGATGGAACTACGGGGTTGCCGGTTGTTGCCGCTCGGCGCAGCAAACCTGGACTACGACGATACGATTGCTTGCGACGAAGTGTTCTTCATCTCGCATCGGTTGACGTCGGACGAATATGCAGCATTCGAAGCCTTATGTGCGCAGCACGGTCTTCCGGCGCGCTCGGAGCCGCTGCCGGTGCCGGCCAGCGCGCTCCGGCCGGCGCCGGCAACGGTTGGCCGGAGATCGAGCTTCATGACAGCGGGCTCGAAATGTGGTGACGGTGATGCCGATCTTGGCTTCCGGATTGCCCTGGACTTCTACGACGAGAGAATCGCCCACTCGTTCATCGACAACTTCGATGTCTCTTCATTGACGCCCGAGGAGTGCGAACAGCTCCCAGTTGTGACGACGGTGGCCGGCCCGATCGAGCACGAGAGCGGCCACTGTTATGTTTCACGGTTGCCGCCAACCGTCGAACCCGGTGACAACCTGATCGAGTGCCGCCGCTCGACTCTGGTCTTGACCGAGGACGGGAAACCACTGCCTGTATCACACGCAATGCATGCGGACATCGGACTCTGCGGGCAGGGACGCTATTCGCACTGGAACTCAGAACTCTGGTTTTCCACGAGCGACAACTCCGACCCGCGGCACAACGGACGCGTCTATGCACTGTGCCGACTGGCCCCGGCATGATGACTGACCCACGATGGAACCACCGTCTCTACTGACGTGCCTGCGCATGTGGCGTGGCTCGAGGGCCTGCCACTCAACACCATCGTCGACCATCGTCTGTAGTTGTGCTGCGGCCTACGCCGACGCGGCAGCCGGGGTTGCGGCCGCCAGCAAGCGTTCCGAAGTGCTGGCGCCGGCCACGATGCGTAGCAGGCGAGTGAAGTGAACGTCTTGATCGTGGTGGGCGCTCACGTGGCGGTCGTTGGCCGCCGCCGTCTCGGCCCTGCGAGGACCATCGTCCAGCAGTTCAAGAGTTGCGGCCGCCGCTCGCGATACATTCGTGGCTGGCACACGGAGTGCTGAAAGACCGCGCCGGCACTCGTCTTCGTATGGCTGCTGGTCGCCGATCACCAGCGCGCTGCCGGACGCCGCGGCTTGCAGCACACTCCACGAAACAGGTTCGAGCGGCTCCACCAGTGACAGCGAGACGTCGGCGACGGACATCAGTTCGGCGACCGTCGACAACGAGACGTCGCCGTCCATCACCGTGATGCGGTCGTGCACTCCGCGATGCGTGGCCTCACTCCTGAGCCGGTCAAGGTCAGTCGCGCTACCAGTGCCGCCGAGGAATACCAGGTGGACGTCAGGCTGTTGTTCCGCGACTGCGAGCATGGCCTGAGAAGCCGCCTGGCTGCCCCAGTGCGGTAAGAATCGCCGGATGTTCATGACGATGCGCGCGCCGGTCGTGATGCCGTATCTGGAGCAAATCGCTGCGGCGCAGGCGCCGAGTGCGCGAGTGAACTGCCGGCGATCCACACCGTAGGAGATGTGGGCCACGTTGGCTCGCGGGAGCCCGAAGCGCTGGTGCAGCGCGTCCTCCATGCTGGTCGAGTTGGTGAGGACGTAGTGCACGCCGTGAAGCGCATTTCGTACCAACGCGTAGGCGGCATCGGTCATTGCGGCGTACTGCAGGACATCTGCGCCCCAGGCAAACAGCGCTCGGCGCGGAGCCCCGGTGAGGCTGGTGGCGAGTCCGTAGGCGAAGGCCTCATGGCCGAGTACGCATACCGGATCGAGGGCATCGGCGGCTGCCGCGATCAACAGGGCATCGAATACCGGCGGCGCCAGTGACGGCGGCACCGCGGTGTGCGCCCACGCGCGCAGAGCCGCCCGCACGCGGTCTGGGTCACGGTTCAAGCTATCGGCATTGACGGCATCAAGAAACGGATACAGGCCGTGCGCTGCTGTCTGCAGCCACGCGGGCGCCAGTGATTCCGCCGTGATCACGGGCAGGTCACCGTCGACCGTCGCCGGGCCCTTCCATCGCGAGGTCAGGACCACTGCGTCAACACCCCGGCCGCGCCAGTAACGGACCGGCGCCTGGATGAACACCGAATTGGGATCGCCGATCACGACGACGCGGTCAGACATGGCTCACTCGGACGTGGATGAGCAAAGTCAGTGCCACGGGATCCGCTGGCACCCCGATTGCTGTAGCAAGGGGGTGCCGGGTCATCGCCTTCGTGGCGGCCAGCCGGCCGCGAAAAACCTGAACATTTCGCGCGGACAGCACTCCGGATACGGGCCACGCGGCCCGGACCACCGACAGTCGTGTCGGCGGCCCGACACCGCCGCCCCCCGGACGCGAGGGCGACGATGATCACTGCGACCGACCCAATTCGTGACGACAGCGCCCCGGTCGCGGCGACGCCGCGCGTACTGGTGTTCCGGTCGTGCCGCCTGCCGCAGTTCCTCACGACCATCGCATGGATTCGCGCGCAGTGGCCGGCGGCCGCTATCGACGTGGTCACGGCGCCCGGCTTCGATGCGCAGTTGCGTGAGGCGGGTGCGGCTCGCACCTTTGCCTACGCGGGCGCGTCGTTCGGCATGACTCGCAACCTGCCGCTGGTGCAACGGCTCCGCGCCGACGCGTTCGACGACATCGTCATTCCGCAGATGAGCGAGGTCGCCGGACATCACGCCAACCTTTATCGCGCTGGGTCGCAGAGCGGCGGCGTCACAGAGAAAAGACAGCTTAATCATGATTGAATCTCTCGCCCTGACTCTCGATCGCAGCGGTCAATTTCCGGCTTTGGTAGTCCAGCGGCCGGGTCGACGCGTGTCCCTCAACAGCCGCCGCGATCCGATCACCGAGGCCAGCCGATGGCTCGGCACGGTGTTGCGCGAGGACGATCCGCCGGTGATCGTGCTGATCGGCCTGGCCCTGGGCTATGTGCTGGACGCCCTGGAACTGCGCGGCTCCTGCGCCACTGTCCTCGCCTTTGAGCCGTTCCCCGAGTCGTTGGCGCATTTCCACGCCAGGCGTGACTGGTCGGATTGGCTGGATACCGGCCGATTGAGAATTGTTGAGGGGCCGGGGTTCGAGGGCTCGATCGCGTGGGCCGAAATTGATCCCGCGGAGATGCCGCCAGTGCTGGTGAACCCGGTACTGGCATGGGCGTTCCCGTCGGCGGTTGCCGGGTGCCGCATGGCGCTGACGCGCGCTCGCCGTGGCTCGCGCCTCGACCTTCAGAAGACCGAGGTGAAGCAGTCCATGTTGCACCCGGTGGTCCTGACCACACTGGAGCACTTCGCTGCGACTGTTGACGGCGCGATTGTGGAGATCGGCGCCTACGTAGGCGGGGCCACCATCGCGATGGCTCGCGGTGTGCGCGATTCCGGGCGCGCCACGCCGATCGTCACAATCGAACCCGGTGGGCAGTACCTGACTCATCCCGATCTGCCGAGCGCCGATATCTTTGGCGACTTGCAGCACAACCTGTCGAACCGTGGCCTCGACCGCTTCGTCACCCTCTATCAGGGGCTGTCCTCGGACCCTGGCGCGCTCGACCTCGTTCGGGCGAACGCGGACCACATCGGCATGTTATGCATCGACGCCGACGGTAACGTGCAGCGCGACTTCGATCTGTACCTGCCGTTCTGCGACGACGGCTGCCTCCTGTCGGTTGACGACTACGTCTCGACCGAGGCTGAAGAGAAGGTGGGTAGCACCCAGGCCGCCGTCCAGAAACTGGTGGCCGCCGGCAAGGCCCAGGAACTGGGCGTCCACGGCTACGGCACCTGGATGGGCATTTACCACCCGTAAGCAGCTGGTACCCCGATTGCTCTGGCAAGGGGATGCCGGGTCATCGCCTTCGTGGCGGCCAACCGGCCGCGAAAAACCTGAACATTTCGCGCGGACAGCACTCCGGATAGGGGCCAAGCGGCCCGGACCACCGACAGTCGTGTCGGCGGCCCGACACCGCCGCCCCTCCCGGACGCGAGGGCCATGACGATGATTGCGACCGACCCAATTCGTGACGAGAGCGCCCCGGTCGCGGCGACGCCGCGCGTACTGGTGTTTCGGTCGTGCCGCCTGCCGCAGTTCCTCACGACCATCGCATGGATTCGCGGGCAGTGGCCCATGGCCGTTATCGACGTGGTCACTTCGCCCGGTTTCGATGCGCAGCTGCGTGAAGCGGGTGCGGCTCGCACCTTTGCCTACGCGGGCGCGTCGTTCGGCATGACTCGCAACCTGCCGTTGGTTCAGCGCCTCCGCGCCGAAGCCTTCGATCACATCGTCATTCCGCAGATGAGCGAGGTCGCCGGACATCACGCCAACCTCTATCGCGCCGCGGCTGCCATTGGCGCGCGCGGTTTCGTGGTGGCGGCGATGGACACGACGCCGCTGGAGATCGATCCACGAGCGTTTGGTTGGTTGACCGTGCGGGCCTCGGCCGAGCGCTTTGTGAACGCCATCGATGTGCCCCTCTTGCTCGTGCTCCTGGCGCTCGCCTACATGCGTCCGCGCCAGCGAACGCCGGTGGCCCGTGAGCGTCGCCGCGTGCTTCATGTCATCACCTCGTTTGGTGTCGGCGGCGCACAAGTGCAGTTAGCTGAACTCCTGGCCCGCACGCCGAAGGAGCACTACGACGTCGAGGTCCTAATCCTGGGCCGCCAGGACGGCGACTTCTCGCGCCAGTGGCTGGCCCGCGACGACATCAAGTTCCACTACTCATCGGGATGGCCGCGCCGTTCGCTGGCCGCGCTCGAGATCGCGCGCTTGTGCCAGGTCGAGCGTTACGACCTGGTGCACACGTGGCTGTTCATGGCCAACGTGATTGGCGCCGCCGGCGCCCGCCTTGGTGGCGCACCGCGGATTCTTGGTTCCGTCCGCAACCTGAGCCTGTGGAAGCGCACCTGGTACGCGCAGTGGTGGTTTCGCATCGCCGATGCGCTGGCCTCGCGCGTCGCCGACCAGGTGACGGTGAACGCGACTCCGCTGGTGGCCGACCACGCCGAATGGGCGTGGATGAAGCCCGAACGCATCGCCGTGGTGCCCAATGGACTCAATCCCGAGCGGGTCGTGCCACACGCCGATGGCGCGTACGCATGGCTTCGCAACGAGCTGCAGATGAGCCTCGATACGCCGATTGTCGGCACCGTCGGCCGGCTCGCACCCGAGAAAGACCAGGCCATGTTCTTGCGGGCCGTAGCCACCGCGATCAGGTCGCGGCACGATCTGCATGCGGTGATTGTCGGCGATGGCGCCGAGCGTCAAGCGCTTGAGCAGACGGCCGCACTGCTCGGCATCAGTGACCGCGTGCACTTCATGGGAGAACGCACGGATTCGCGCCGCATCATCGCCGGCCTCGACGTGTTCGCGCTGACCTCGCGCATTGAAGGCTTTCCCAACGTGCTGCTCGAAGCCGCGTTCCTGGCCGTGCCGTCGATTTCAACCGAGATTGGCGGCGCCGGCGACGTGCTCGACCAGGACGACCTGATGGATCCCGGTGACGCCGACCAGGCGAGCCGGCTGATCCTGGCCCGGCTGGCCCACCGCGACCAGGCCCGATTCCATGCCGCGTCGGTTCGCCGCCGCGCGTTGGACAAATTCACCGCTGCGCATTCCAGCGCGCAATGGCTCGCCCTCTATGACCGGATGTTGACAGGCAAAGGAGACCGACAGTGAAGAGTGATCTGCTGCAATGGATTTGTTGCCCGAGCTGCAAGAGCGACCTTTTGCTCGCGGTGACGAATGGGGATGCCACCACGGTGACAGAGGGAACCCTCGCGTGCTCGGGCTGCGCGGAGAGCTACCCGATCGTCAGGGGCGTGCCGCGCTTCGTCAAGCACGACGGCTACGTCGGCACCTTCTCGTACGAGTGGCAGAAGTGGAGCCGCGTCCAGTTCGACCCGGCCAACGGCCGCAAGGAATCGGAAGAGACCTTCACCGAGAAGACCGGCTTCACCGAGCACGACGTGCGCGGCAAGCTGGTGCTCGACGTCGGTTGCGGCGCCGGCCGCTTTCTTGAGATCACCTCGCGCTGGGGTGCGCGGTCGATCGGCATCGACTACTCATTCGCCGTCGAAGCGTCGCAGAAGAACCTCGGCGCGCGGCCCAACGTGGACGTGATCCAGGCCGACGTGTTCAACCTGCCGTTCCGCAAGGAGATCTTCGACGTGATCTTCTCGGTCGGCGTGCTGCACCACACGCGCGATACGCGCGAGGCCTTCCTGTCGCTGCCGCAGTTCCTGAAGAACGGCGGCGAGATCGCCGTGTGGCTCTACTACTACACCGATCAGCTCTACAACCGCGCCAGCGACTTCTGGCGGCGCGTGGTCCGCGGCTGGCCGAACGGCGCCATCTATGCCTTCTGCTGGACGTTGTGCTTCCTGTTCTCGGGTCTCTACAGCAAGCCGTTCATGTCGCGACGCCCCTGGGGCCACCTGCGCCGCGTACTGCCGGTCAACACCCATCCCGATTGGCACTGGCGCGTCCTCGATACCTTCGACTGGTACTCGCCGATGTATCAGGACAAGGACTGCTCGCCCGAGCGGGTGGTGAGCTGGTGCCGAGAGGGACAACTGCGTGGCGTCGAGATCCTGAGTTTCCCAACCTCGATTCGCGCGACCAAGAACGAGGAGGGCAACTTACCCCTCGTGAAGGAGCTGCCCGACCTGACCAACAAGCGCCTGGTCGTGTTCGGCGCCGGCGCTGCCGGCCTGCTGGCGTTCGACGAACTTCGCAAGATTGGCGTTGACCACCAGGTGGTGGCGGTGTGTGACAACGACCCGGTGAAGGCCGGCAAACACTTCGAGGGTCACACCGTCGTCGCGTTCGCAGACCTCTCGCGCGACCGTTACGATCACATCGTCATTGCCTCGCAATTCGGCTTGCCCGCGATTTCGGCTCAGCTGAGCCAGTCGGGCCTGGTCGACAAGCAGGACTTCTTCTCGCTCGGGTTTGTCGAGAACCTGACGCCGCTGCTCCGCCTGGCGAGAAGCGAGGCGTAACATGTGCGGCATCTGCGGCATGGTGGGCCGGCCCGAGCGCAACACGCTCGGGCGCATGGCCGTGGCGATGGAACATCGCGGACCGGACGATGACGGGTTCTTCGTGGACGCGCATGCCGGCCTGGGTTTCAGACGCCTGTCGATCATCGACGTGGCCGGCGGCCATCAGCCGCTGACCAACGAGGAGCAATCGCTGTACCTGGTCTTCAACGGCGAGATCTACAACCATGCCCAGCTGCGCCTTGGTCTCGAGCAGCGAGGCCATCGCTTCCGAACGCACACCGACGGCGAGGTCATCCTGCATCTCTACGAGGAGAAGGGACCGTCGCTGGTTTCGGACCTCAACGGGATCTTTGCCTTCGCGCTGTGGGACCCACAGGCCGAACAGATGGTCCTCGCCCGCGATCACCACGGCGTGAAGCCGCTCTACTATTCCGAGCGAGACGGTGAGCTGACATTCGCGTCCGAGATCAAGTCGATGGTGGCCAGTGGCCGGGTCTCGAAGGAGATCGATCCGGAAGCCGTCGCGCAGTATCTGGTCTATCAGGCGGTGCCGGCGCCACTGTCGATCCTGCGCGACGTGTGCGCCTTGCCGCCGGGTAGCGTGCTGATGCACCGCCGCGGCGAGACCAACGTGCGGACGTACTGGACGCCGCCACAGGAGGTGGACGATCCGGTCACCTGCGAGGAACAGGCGAAGTCGATCACGCTCGGTGGACTGCGAACCGCGGTCAAGCGGCAGATGATGTCCGAACGCCCGCTCGGCGTGTTCCTGTCAGGCGGAGTGGATTCGAGCGCGCTCGTGGCTCTGGCCTCGGAGTTCGTGTCGCAGCCCCTCAAGACGTTCTCGGTTGGATTTGTCGGCAAGGATGAAGAAGTCCTGAGCGAGTGGCCATGGGCTCGCCAGGTCGCCGAACGTTACGGTACCGACCACCACGAGTTCGTGCTCACGGAAGCCATGTTCCGCGAGGCGATGCCGCATGCCTTCTCGGCCATGGACCAGCCGACGTCGGACGCGATCAATTCCTATTGGGTCTCATATGCCGCGGCGCAGCAGGTGACGGTCGCGCTCTCAGGCACCGGCAGCGATGAGCTGCTGCTGGGCTACGGTCGCGATGCGCAGTTGCTGAGGCATCACCAGCAGGGCAGTGCCCTGTCGGCGCTACCGACCGCCTATGTGCGCCGGATCGCGAAGCTGCTTGGTCGCGTCCCGTCGGGTCAGCTCTGGCCTGCAGTCGCGTCCCTCGCCGAGTCGGTGCGCGCCTTCGCATTGCTGGATGAGGAGTATGTTTCACCGGCGGGCTTTGCCATCTACAAACCGGAGCAGCGCGACCGTATGTTGTCGACCTCACTCCGTTCGGTGCTTGGACCCGCACGCGGTGCGGCCGAGTTCCTGGCCGCCGATGTTCCCGCCGACCCGAACAAGCCGGGCGACTGGCTGTTGCGACTCGAACAGCGCGGCTATCTCTCCACCGTACTGCTGCGCGACATCGACGCCATGTCGATGGCGCATTCGCTCGAGGTGCGCGTGCCGTTCCTCGATCCGGAATACGGCGCCGAGTTAGCGCGCATACCGTGGCAGATGAAGTACCGCGACGGCGTCGGCAAATGGGTGCTGAAGCAGGCCTTGAAGCCGCTGCTACCAGACGAAATCCTGTTCCGCGAGAAGATGGGCTTCGGCCTGCCCTACGCGTTGTGGATGCGCCGCTCGCTCGCCCCGATGGTCCGCGACCTGCTGAGCCACGATCGGGTGTCGCGCCGAGGCATCTTCGATCCCGAAGCCACGTCGCAGTTGGTCGATCGCTTCTACACCGGCGATGACAGTGTCTGGCGCATGGTGTGGACGCTGCTGGTGTTCGAGGGCTGGGCCAGCGAAGTGCTCGACGTGCAACCGGAGGTGTGGAATGCCCTCGCAGCCTGAGCGCATCCTGCTGTTTCGATCGGGCCGCCACCTGGTGACGGCCATGGCCGCCCTGCGGAGCGAGTCGCCCAATTGCGACATCACCGTGGTGGCCACGCCCGCCGCCGTGCCCGTGCTCGAGCAGCAGGGCATTGATGCCTCGCATCGCATCCTGTACGACCGGACGCCGTTCTTTCACCCGTGGCCTTTTCTGATCAGCGCTGCGGGCGCGCGCGCGTGCGCGGGACGTTTCGACCGCGTCTGCGTGCTCTGGAACAATCCTGACGGCGCCGGCCAGGTCAACGTGGACCACACCGCGCTCGTCGTCTCGCCCCTTGGATTCACCGCCATCACGGCCGACGGCACGCTGATCGAGCATCGCACCCGCGCCATCGTCAGCAGGGAAGCCAAGCGCGCGGCCGCGTCCATTGGTCTCGCTGTGGCTCTCGGCCTGTGCCTGTTCCTGCCGGCCCGCCTGCTGAGGCCCTTCCGCTCATGACCCGCATCCTTCACGTCATCGAGTCGCTCGCCGCCGGTGGCATCGAGACGACCTTCCTGAACATGCTGCGGGCCTGGCGTGCGGAGCCGGCGTGGGCAGATCAGCACGTGCTGGCGTTTGCCGGCGGGCCGCTGGAAAGCGCGTACCGCGAAGCTGCAGATTCCCTGACCATCACGGCGTCGCAGGACGAGCTTGAGCGCGCCATTCTCGAGCCCTACGACGTCATCTACTTCCTGTTCGAGCGTTGCGCGTTTCGATTGCTGCCACTCGCCGTGGCTCACAGCCGCGCCGCCATCGTCTATGGCAAGGGCTACGACATGGGCGGCATGTTCCGGCTCAACGACGGCCTGACCTGGCAACCTGACGAGTCGATGATGTGGGGGAGCGATCGCACCACCTTCACGACGCAGAACCTGGCGGCGGGATTCGACCTGCCGGCCGCGCGATGCGAGGTGCTGGGTAAGGCGGCGGCGATTGCGCCGTTCCTGGAACTGCCCGAGGTCTCGCCCATCACCGCGCCGCGCATTGTCTGCGTGGCCAATCTCCACGCGCGCAAGCGGCTCGGCGATCTGATCACCGCGGTATCGCGGCTCCGCCAGGACATCCCCGGCATTCGTGTGCGGTTTGTCGGGGCCGACGATGGGCACGAGGGGGCACGGTTGCTCGCCCAGGCCCGTGAATTGGGTATGGCAGACGCCTGTGAGGTGGTGGGACGCCGCGCGGATGTCGCGGCCGACCTGCTGGCCTCGCAGGTGTTCGCGTTGCCATCGGGCTGCGAAGGCGTGCCGACGGCGATGCTCGAGGCCATGGCCGCGGCGCGACCGGTGGTGATGACCCATGTGGGCCACATCAGCAGCGCCGTGACCGACGGCGTCGAAGGCTTCATCGTCCCGATCGGCGACATTGCGGCGCTGACGAAGCGGCTGCGGACGGTGCTGACCGACCGTCCGCTGGCCATGAGGATGGGTCGTGCCGCCCGCGAGCGCGTCTACCCGCATGACGTTCGCGCGGTCGCCGCACGGCTACGCGCCGCACTCGAACAAACGGTGACCAAGCCAATACCGGGGGTGGCGGCATGAGCGTGGTGTTGAGGTTCCCCGCCTCCGCCAGGGCTTCGGCGGGCGTCGCCGCACCCGCAGTCCTGGACGTGTTCGAACGGATCGGTCGCGACCACGCGCTGGCAGCCAATGCCCTTCCTGATGCCCTGCATGACTGCGCGGCGTTGCCGCGGTTGTGGGCCATCTACGACAAGCACTGGCGGCGTTTTTGTGGTGCGCACCTGGATCCGCAGTTCAGTCGCCTGACGCACCCCGCACGCCTGACTGGCGCGGTGGTCTCGTATGATCGCGCGCCGGTCGTCATTGTCGGCACCGGGCCGTCACTGCGCAAAGCCATTCCAACACTGCGCCAGGTTCGCGATGCCGTGCACCTGTTTACCTCGCCACGCGGCGCGGACGCGCTGGCAGAAGCCGGCCTCACGCCCGACCTGGTCGTGGTCGAGCACCAGACGCCTTTGGATGCGCATTTCTCGACGCGCGATCTGTCTCATCGTCAAACGGCTGCGCTGGGCCGCGTCCCATTCGTGGCCGCCGATGCGCGGACACCGGCGGCGCTGCTGTCGGGCGTTGACCTCGATCGCCTGTTCGTCCCCGATCCACTGCCGACCTGGGGCCTGTGGCCGGCCACCTCAGTGGCGCTTGCTCTGGCGGCCGGCGCGCGCTCGATCGCGCTTCTCGGTATTGACCTCGGCACGGCCGAACATCCCGACCCGTCGCAAGCGCCACTGCAGTCGCTGCTCGAACTGCTCGCGGCTCACGCCGGGGTGCCGTGCCTCGACGCCGGTGAAGGGGGCGCGCCGAAGCGGCACTGGCTCCCGACGCCGCTCGCGCTACTGGCCGGTGCGACCCGACCGCCGTTGGCGCTCCAGTCGCGGCCGTGGACCACGGCGGCTGTTCGCTACGCCACGGCCTCGGCCGCCTGGCAGCGCGCGCTGCCGATCATCGAGGAGGCCGCCGGCACGGTGAGCGCGGCGTGCGCAGTCCGCGATGGTGATGGCTCGGCGAACACTCGCTCGAAACTGCAGGGCGGCTTCGAAGCCCTGATGGCCGCCGGTGAATCGCCGGCGACCCGTCAGGATCTGCAGGACGGCCTGGGCATCTCGTTCCTGCCGCGCTATTGGCGCCACGCGCCCGATGTCTCCATCGGCGCGCAGTTGTGGCGGCCCGCCGCCCTCGCGGCGCACGAACTGCTGCATCAGCATCATCATCTCGGCGCTCGCCTCAGGAGAGCGGCATGACCACGCCACGCGTGTCGGTGTTGTTGCCGGTTCGCAACGGAATGCCGTACCTGCCCGAAGCCATCGAGAGTCTGGTCACCCAGACCTTCGCCGACTTCGAGCTGATTGTCATCAACGACGGCAGCACCGACGGGACCGCGGCGTATCTCGAGGGGATTGGCGATCGACGGGTTCGCGTGATCTTGCCGGGTGGCTCCGGCCTGGCTGCGGCCCTCAACACGGGATTGGCCGAGGCGCGAGGCCGTTACATTGCGCGGCAGGATGCCGACGATTGGTCCAGGCGCGATCGGTTTGCGATCGAAGTGGCCCATCTTGACGGCCATCCCGACGTGGCCCTGGTCTCGAGCTGCGCCGACTACGTCGATGGCGGCGGCCGTCCCGTCGACAACGCCTGGACCCGCACGGTTCGTGCCCAGCAGGATCCGGCGCAGACGCCCGAGCAGATTCTGCGGATGATGCCGCTCACGTGCTGCATTACGCATGGCTCGGTGATGATGAGGGCCGACGTGCTGCGAGAGGCCGGCGGTTACGATCAAGCGATGGAACCCGCCGAGGACTACGACCTGTGGCTCAGGCTGCTGCCGCGTCACCAACTGGTGAAGCTGCCGGAGCGTCTCTACGCCTATCGCATGCACGACGAGCAATCGAGCACGGCGCGGCGCGCGGATCAGATGACGCGCGTGATCGACGCCAAATTGCGTTATGTCCGCCGGCAGGTGCCTAACCTGCCGCATCCGGTCAGGCTCGTGCTGCCGTGCAACGATCGCGGCGCCGACTTGTTCCGGCGGGTCGGGCCGTCACACGGCTACGACCCGATGATCAGGGCCAACGCCGTGTCGAGTGTCACGGACGTGGTGGTCGTCACCGACTTTGCCAAGGTGCCGTACTACGCGATGGCTCTCGCGGCAGCCGCCGATTGCCGCCAGTTCGGCAACCTGTTCGTGAGGAACGGCACGCACCCGGCGTAGACTGGTGGCTGCGTCATGCCAGCCAATCTGCCCCCCAGCGATATCGATGCCATCGCGCGGGGCATGCACGCCGACCCGTTTGCCGTGCTGGGGCCCCACGACGTCGCCGGTGGCGTTGCCATCCGCGTGTTCCGGCCGGGTGTGGACGGCGTCGAGGTCATGCCGTCCGGTCAGACCGACCGCTTGGCGTTGACGCGGATTCATCCCGCCGGCCTGTTCGAGATCATCGTCTCTCACCAGCGGCGAGACGCGTTCGATTACCGGCTTCGCCTGCTCTGGCCCGGTGGCGCCTCAAGCGAGGCCGACGATGCGTATCGGTACGGACCGGTGCTGACGGAGTTCGATCTGCACCTGCTGGGGGAGGGCACGCACTACCGGGTCTACGAGCGGCTCGGCGCGCGCGCCATCACTCACGGCATTCGCGCCGGCGTGCACTTTGCGGTGTGGGCGCCCAACGCGCAGCGGGTCAGCGTGGTCGGCGACTTCAACGGGTGGGACGGCCGCGTGCACCCGATGCGCGCCATCAGGCCTGCTGGCTATTGGGAGATTTTCCTGCCCGACCTGGGGCACGGCGACCGCTACAAGTTCGAGGTGATCGGCGCGACCGGGCAGACGGTGCTGAAGGCCGATCCGTGCGGCCGACAGTTCGAGCTCCCGCCGCAAACGGCCTCCATCGTCTGGCACGACACGCCCTATGCCTGGACCGACCACGCGTGGATGGCGGCGCGCGCGGCCAATGGCCAGTCGCTGCGCAAGCCGATGTCGGTGTACGAAGTGCACTTGGGCAGCTGGCAGCGCACGCCAAGTGGCAACCTGCTGACGTATGGCGAGATGGCCGAGCAGCTCGTGCCCTACGTCAAGCAGATGGGTTACACGCATGTCGAGTTGTTGCCGATCATGGAGCACCCGTTTACGGGTTCGTGGGGCTACCAGGTGATCGGCTTCTTTGCGCCGACCAGCCGTTTTGGCACGCCCGACGATTTCAAGGCGCTGATCGACGCCTTTCACGCCGCCGGCATTGGCGTGCTGCTCGACTGGGTGCCCGGGCACTTCCCGAAGGATCAACACGGGCTGGCGCACTTCGATGGCACGGCGCTCTATGAACACGCCGACCCTCGCCAGGGTGAACATCAGGACTGGGGCACGCTGGTCTTCAACTATGGGCGACACGAGGTCCGTGCGTTCCTGTTGAGCAATGCCTTGTTCTGGCTGAGGGAATTTCACATCGACGGCCTGCGAGTCGATGCCGTGGCGTCGATGCTGTATCTCGACTACTCGCGCGACGCCGGTCAGTGGGTGCCGAACCAATTCGGCGGCCGCGAGAACGTCGAAGCGATTGAGTTCGTCAAGCACCTCAATCTGCTGGTCGAGCACGAATGTCCGGGGGCGATCGTCTGCGCCGAAGAGTCCACGTCATTCCCGGGCGTCACGCATGCAGTGCCGGCCGACGGCCTGGGCTTCACCTACAAGTGGAACATGGGCTGGATGCACGACATGCTCGACTACCTGAAGGAGGATCCCGTCCACCGCAAGTGGCACCACAACAAGATTACCTTCTCGATGGTGTATGCCTATAGCGAGCGCTTCATCCTGCCGTTCTCGCACGACGAGGTCGTGCATGGCAAGCGGTCGATGCTCGACAAGATGCCCGGCGATGTCTGGCAAAAGCACGCCGGCCTGCGCGCACTCTATGGCTACATGTACGCGCATCCCGGCAAGAAGTTGTTGTTCATGGGCGGCGAGATTGGGCAGTGGCGCGAGTGGAATCACGATTGGCAACTTGATTGGGAAGTGCTGGGCGATCCGCGTCACGCCGGCTTGCAGCGCTGGGTGCGCGATCTGAATCGCATCTACCAGGAAGAGCCCGCGTTGTGGGAGGGCGACAACGATCCGGCCGGCTTCCAGTGGATCGACGTCGATAACGCCGAGCAGAGTGTCATCGCGTTCGTTCGCCATGGTGGCCGGCCCCCCGTAAAGGGGGGCCCTACGCACGGTGTCTCTACGCACGCTCCCTCGAACAACATCGTAGGGCCCCCCTTTACGGGGGACCGTGATTCGCTGATCGCGATCGTCAATTTCACCCCCGTCCCTCGCCGTGACTATCGCCTCGGTGTGCCGACAGCTGGTGGCTATCGCGAGGTGCTGAACAGCGATGCCGAGGTGTATGGCGGCAGCAACATGGGCAATGCCGGCCGGGTCGAGGCCGAGTCCGTGTCGTCACACGGACAGCCGTATTCCATTCAGCTGGTCGTCCCACCTCTGGGATTCCTGCTTTTGAAACCGAACAACTAAACGGCGCCGTTCTTCAATCCACCGTATTTCAGAACGTACGGCCGGCGCGGTTGTCCCTGAAAACGCCCGGCAAAGCCCTTCGCTCGCCGTCGGCACGCTCTTCGCTACAGCGCAATTGAGATGCGAAGGTTTGGGACGAATGGAGTGATGAGTGGCAACGTGCTTGACCGCGCGGCGCGGCAGGCCGATAGTGCCTTCATGACCTCGAATCCCGGACGAGTGCCCGTTCGTGTGATCGTCGGTGTGGCCACGGCGCTGGGCTTCTTTTCCGCCTTCGCCGCGTTCTATTTCATCTCCACCTTCACTGACAAGCCGGCGGGCTTCGGCCTGCTGCTCGCGCTCAACCTCAGTTACTGGTACTCGTGGGCGGTGCTCACGCCAGGCATTCTCTGGCTCACGAGGAAGTTCCCCTTCGAGCGGACCACGTGGAAGGCCGCCATTCCGGTGCACATGGCCGGGGTGTTCGTGGCGACGCTACTGCACGTCCTCATGGCCGTGGCTTCACGCATGGCCACCTATTGGGCGGCCGGGGAATCGCTCGATTCGTGGCTGATGGAATTTCAGGAGATGTTCTTCCTGAACTTCGACTGGGAGATGATGACCTACTGGACGATCGTGGGCGTCGGCCACGCCATCCGGTATCACTACCAGGTGCGCGCCAAGGAATTGAGCGCGGCGCAGATGGAGACGCGGCTGGTCGAGGCCCAGCTCCATACGCTGCAGCGGCAAATGCAGCCGCACTTTCTGTTTAACACGCTCAACACCATTGCCGCCCTGATGCACCGCGATGTCGATGCGGCCGACGCCATGATCGCACGGCTCAGCGATTTGCTCCGCATGTCGCTGCAACGGGTCGGGGTGCAGGAGGTGGAGCTCAAGGAAGAACTCGACTTCCTCTCCAAGTATCTGGAGATCGAACAAACCCGGTTCCGCGACCGTCTCTCTGTAGTGTTCGATATCCAGGCGGACACGCTGGATGCATTGGTCCCCAACCTTTTGCTCCAGCCGCTCGTCGAAAATGCCATCAAGCACGGAATTGGTCCCAGGCCCACACCTGGCCAGATTGTGGTTCGCTCACGGCGCGTCGGCGCCCTGCTCGAGCTCGACGTGCAAGACAACGGTGTGGGGCTCTCAGCGGCGCGGTTGACTGACTTCAATCGCGGCGTCGGGCTTTCGAATACCCGGTCACGGCTCGATCACTTGTATGGGTCGCTGCACCGGTTTGAATTTCGGCAACCCGCCGGGGGCGGGTTGCTGGTGCTCATTGCCATTCCGATGGCCGAGCTTGCAGTTGAGGTGAGAGACGGCGCGGCCGTGGCGTAAATGAGAAGCGAGGGTGCGTGACCAAGATTCGCACGGTGGTAGTGGACGACGAGCCGATGGCGCGCGAGCGCATTATCGGCATGCTGAACCAGGAGAAAGATATCGAGGTCGTCGGTGAGTACGGCGACGGCACGTCGGCGGTGTCGGCCATTCAATCGCAGCATCCCGATCTGGTGTTTCTTGACGTGCAGATGCCGTCCTGCGACGGCTTCGGCGTGATCCAGCAACTGGGGGCCGACCAGCCGCCGGCGGTGGTGTTCGTGACCGCTTACGACGAGTACGCGCTCAAGGCGTTTGAAGTGCATGCCATCGACTACCTGCTGAAGCCGTTCGGCCGCGATCGCTTCGCGCAGACGGTGCAGCATGCCCGCGAGCATCTCGAGCGACGCCGGGCCGGCGACCTGGGCAAGCGGCTGATGGCGCTGGTCCAGGACATCAAGCCCGAGCCGCAGCGCCTGGATCGGCTGGTGGTGAAGTCGGGCGGCCGCGTGTTCTTCCTGCGCACGCAGGAGATCGACTGGATCGAGGCAGCCGGCAACTACGTGCGCCTGCACCTGGGTGACGAATCGCACCTGTTCCGCGAAACCATGAACAACATGGAAGGGCGGCTCGACCTCCAGCGCTTCGTCCGCATCCATCGCTCGCGCATCGTCAACACCGACCGCATCAAGGAGATGCAGCCGTGGTTTAACGGTGAGTATGTGGTGGTGCTGCAAAACGGCACCCGGCTGACACTGAGCCGCGGTTACCGCGAGAAGCTGCAGGAGCGCCTCGGCAAGGGCTTTTAACGCCAGGAGGGCGGCACTTCAGTGCCGCCGTGGGGTCTCACGAGGGGCGAAGCCCCGAGCCCGCACGCAGCGGCGTACAAAAAGAAAAGGCCGGCGGGATTGTTCTCCCGCCGGCCTTTCGGTTGTTACGCCGCTACTGTTACCAGCGGACGTTGATGCCGAACCGGGCGACCCGCGGCGCGAGAATGCCGCTGATCACGTTGGCGTTGGCGGCCAGCTGGTTGCGGTTGACGGCCTGCACCGTGTTCGAGTTGGTCAGGTTAAAGATGTCGATCGCCGGCACCATGGTGACGGAGCCGAAACGGAACGTCTTGTCGATACGGAAGTCGACCGTGTGCAGGTTGTCCAGGCGCAGCTCGCCCAGCGGATCGAGCTGGGTCTGCACCTGGCCCGCGCCGTTGGCGCGCGCCGGCGACAGGATGGTCTGCAGGTAGGGATAGCCCTGGCGCGCCTGGTAGTTGGCGGCGACGTTGATGTCCCAAGGCGCGGTGTAGCGGCCGTTCACCTTGAACAACCACTTGGCGTTGGTGAAGATGCCGCCGATGCCGCTGCCAGCCGATTCGGGGGCGTACTGGAAGCCGTTCAACTTGTCGATGTTGGTCGGGTCCTCGTAGGCGTTGGCCGAATCCCAGCGATCGATGGCGTTGTTGTAGGCGTAGCTGGCGTTCATCGACCACTTGTTCGAGGTGCGCTTCTGGAAGGTCAGCTCGAAGCCGTTGAAGTCACGATACCGATCGGGCTGGTTCGTGTAGACGTTCGGTGACGGAATCAGCACGTTCGGCTGGAAGTAGGTCACCGTCTCGCAGCGCGCGCCGGCCGGGCAGCCCGCCGGGACCTGGGTCACCGGCAGGTAGTTGGCGCTGGTGAAGTTGTCGCGATCGTTCCACAGGAACTGATCGTACTTGCGCCAGATGTAGCTGCCACCCACGGCCATCTGGGCCGCGAGCTGACGGTCGAAGCCGACGATGAACTCGCGCGTGCGGTCGTTCTTCACGTTGGGGTCGACGCGGGTCGGCGATGCGGCATTGGTCGGGTTCGCCGGATCGTAAGCCGTGCTCTTGCTGAGGAACGGCACAGTGGTATTGACCTCGTTGGCCTGCACGAACGTGTCGCCGTTGGTGTCGGTCCAGGGGTAGCGGACGAACACCGCGCCGGTGGCGGCGAGCTGGTTCGACAGCTGGCCGGGCGCCATCTGGCCGTAGTAGGTCGCATAGGACGACGAGATGACGTTGCGGCCGTTGCCCGTGAAGTCGTAGGTGACGCCGAGGCGGGGTGAGAAATCCGTCCACACCACACCGGCATCGGCGCCCTTGAAGTCAATCGCGGGCATCAGGGTCGGGAAGAGCGCGTTGGCCGAAACCGGGGCCGCCACCGCCTGGTCGTCCTGGCGGTCGACGCGGAAGCCGAGGTTGATGGTCAGCTTGTCCTTCGTGAAGGTATCGGCGGCGTAGAAAGCCATGGTCGACAGGTGCGATTCGGAGTTGCCGTCGCGCCAGATGTCGGCGTTGGCCGCCACGCCATTGGTGTAGCGCGCGTCGACAAAGCCGCCACGGTGATTGAGGTTGATCGAGTTGGCGCTGCGCCAGCGGTATCCCATCTTGAAGGCGTGGTCGCCACCGAACGTGTTAGGCCGGAAGTAGCTGCTGTTGATGTCGATGCTGTTGGTCGGGCGCAGGAAGGTCGACGCCTGGAACGACCGGCCCCAGATGCCGGTGCTGGTTTCGAAGCGGGCCTGCACGTCGCGCAGCTCGTCTTTGTTGAAGTCGAGGGTGAAGTTGTTGCCGAGGTGAGCCGCCTGCACGTCGACCAGCCAGCGGTCGCTGATCACGTGCTGGTCGCCGATCTTCCAGAACGGCGACGGGCCGGTCAGCCAGCCGAACCTGCCGAAGTCGCTCGACACGGCCTTCTGGCGGAAAGTGGTTTCGATCGGACGGGTGTCGCCGGCATCGCGCGCGTTCCGAACCTTCTCCGCCCAGGTGTTCTGGAAGGTCAGGCGGTTGTTCGTGAACGGCACGTAGGACAGCTTCCAGTTGTAGTTGTTCAGCGTCGTCAGGTCGGTCGACAGGCAGCTGCGCAGCAGTGCGGTCTCGGCCGTGCGCGGGTTGATCGCGACGCCGCCAGGACGGCACTCGGGGGTCTGGTTGTAGAAGCCGACGACGCCGACCTTGATGTCCTGCGTGCCGTAGCTGCCCCAGTACCACAGCTTGCCCTTGACGATCGGGCCGCCGACGTCAAAGCCGTAGTCCTTGATGTTCTGGATCGGCGCGCCGGCGCCGGCGCCCTGGGCCTTCAGCTCGGGGGTGATGTTGTCGGCCACGAACTTGTCGTCCGTGAGCAGGTAACGACCTGAACCCTTGAAGCGATCGGTGCCGCTCTTGGTCACCAGGTTGATGCCCACGCCGCCGGTCTGCTGGGTGACGTCGGCGCCGCCCGTGGAGACCTGCATTTCTTCGAGCATGTCGAAGTCGTAGTAGATGGGCGAGGAGCCGGTGGCGGCCATGTCGGTGATGTCGACGCCGTCAATCGACCACTTGTTGTTGCCGGTGCTGGCACCACGCGAGATGTAGCCCGACTGCTGGCCCGACTGGTTGCCGCCGACGTTGGCGCGGTCCATCGTGATGCCGGGCGTCCGCTCGAGCATGACCCAGGGGTCGCGCGCCGAGGGAATGTCGCGCATCGTCTCGAGGTTGAAGGTCGACGAGGTGCCGGTCTCGCGGGTGTCAACGATCGGGCTCTCGCCGGTCACGGTGACCGTTTCCTGCACCGACGACAACTCGAGGACGCCGTTGACCTGCGCGCGGAAGCCGATGGTGACGCGGATGTCCTGCATGACCATGGAGCGGAAGCCGGGCAACTCGAACGTCACCGAGTAGGTGCCGATCGGCAGTTCGGGGGCACGGTAGCTGCCCGTTTCCGACGTCACCGACACGCGCGGGGCAATCAGGCCCGGGCCGGCGACCGTGACCGTCGCGCCAGGCAACACGGCGCCCGACTTGTCGGCCGCCCGACCGTAGATTTCACCGGTCTGCTGTTGTGCAGCCGCAGTGGTGGCCACCAGGAGCGCCATCACCGACGCGACTAGCGCATTTCTAAACGTCATTTCCCAATCCTCCATAACACCGGGGGAAGCCCGGTGAATTCACCTACAGAAAAGCCGTCCCGTCTTATTGGCAGTTCGGCCCAACTTCACAGGCGCACATCCCACAGAGCAGCATCTGTGCCACTGGTCACTGGGAGGAAGGGACGAAATCAGGCGGGAAACCGCTGTGGATCTCGCTTGTCCAAGCCGGCAAGCGGATAAATTCAATCTTATGGATGCGGCGCCTCCAACCGGTCGGATAGCTGCCGTAGAGGCGGGTCTTCAGACCCGCCAGAGGGGCACGGGACACCGCTAGCCTCCCAGCGCTTCGACGTCGCCGAGATCCTTTGCGCGTCCGGTGGCGCGCTTGTTCTTGATGAATGCCTCGCGGCCGATGAAGTCGACATCGATTCCATCAAACGGTGCCCGGTGCCGTGTCGGCCAGGCCTCGTCGAAGGTCAATCCCGTCAGCGTCGTCAGGACATCGATGCGCCCGGGTGGCAGACCCATCTGGAAGACGATTCCCGGACGGCTGAAGTCGGCCTTGGTGATCTGGCTCATTGGCGCGCCGAAGGCCGCCAGGGCCTGCATCACGTTCGGTGCATTGTCGGGCGTGGCCTCGACCCAGACGTCCAGGTCGCCGGTGGCTCGTGGCCGGCCATGCGCGCCGAGGGCATAGGCCCCGACCACGAGAAATCGAACGCTATGGTCGGTGAACGCTCGCAACAGATCGACAAAGTCCTGATTCATCAGTCTGTCCGCTGAGCCGCCACTGTTCTTCGCTGAGTGCCCAGACCTGCAGAATGCGGTCGGCTTCCGGGATCATTGCCCAATACGCCGCGTCATCGCGGTCGTGGGCCAGAAGCGACGGATAGACGCGGACCTGCATCCGGGCGCGTCGCTTCGTGACGGCATCCATGAGGGGAAGTATCCCACGGATGAGCGCGCCGTGGGACTCGCGCCTGGCGGCTCGGCTTCGTGCGGCGCTCGTAGGGCTCGGCGCCAACGGCGCCTCGTAGGGCTCGCGGCTTCGCCGCTCGTGGGGTTGGGTGGGGAAAAAGGCAGGGCTTCCGATGGACGATCCACCGGAAGCCCTACGAGGGTTAGCGAGCCCCACCGCGGCGAAGCCGCGGCCTACCAGTCGAACTTGACGCCGAACTTCGCGATGCGCGGTCCAAGCACCGTCGTCGCCTTTTCGAACGCGGCGCCCGAGCGCCAGTTCTCATTGACGTTGGTGTTGGAGTTCATCGCGTTGAACAGGTCGAAGAACAGCCCGAGCTTGGCCTGCTGGGCGAATCGCACCTGCTTCTCGACACGGAAGTCGATCAGCGCAAGCGCGTCCTGACGGCGCGTCCCGATCGGCTCGGCCAGGATGAGCTGCGTGCCGTAGTTGAGCTCGCCCGCGCGGGTCGCGAAGTATCGCCCGTACGGCGCACCGCTCTGCATCTTCAGAACCGGCGTGACCCGCACGCCCCATCCGGCGTCGATCGTGCCCGACAGCTTGGCGTTCCAGTCGGTGTACTCATTGAAGGTCTTCTCGTTCGGGTTGGTCGGATAGCTGCCGAAGTTCGAGAAGTTGGCCACCGCCGTGCCGAAGCGGTTGTTGAAGTACAGGTTGCCAAACTGCGCCGTCCACGTGTACGACAGCGACGCGTTCATCGACCAGCGGTTCGAGTAGCGCTTGTTGGCCGAGAACTCCATCGTCTTGTAGGTGCCTTCGTAGCCGTCGACGTTCTGGGTCACGTTGCTCGAGGGCAGCGTGATGTTGTTCAGGTTGAAGGCGGCAATCGCGGCGCCATCGTCGCCGTTGCCGTAGACGCCGTCGGGGCCGGGATCGGCCACCGTGGTCGGGCGGTCGAACGCGGCGAACGGGCGGTTGACGTTGTTCTGCTGCCAGCCGTCGTTGTCCTTCTTCCACACGAAGCCGGCGCGCACGCCGAGATCGGTGATCACCGAGCGCTCGACAAAGAACGACGCCTCGTCGGTGTAGGCGTTGCGCAGGTTGGGATCGATCGAGGCGTTGGCGACGCCGCCGAAGCGGGTCTGCTGCACGCCCTCTTCGCCGGCCTGGTAGACGCGATCGCCATTGAGGTCGTTCCAGACATGATCGGCGTATTGGTTGGCGGTGTTGGGGTTGACCGAGTCGGCCAGGTTGACACCGGGGTTGAAGTAGAAGCGGCCCCAGTTGGCCTTCAGCACGGTCTTGCCGTCACCGGTCAGGTCATAGCTGCCGCCAATGCGAGGCACGATGTGATTGAACCCGACCACTTCGGATACTTCGGCGAACGACAGCGGCACCGGCACGAACCGGCCGGTCGCCAGCGACTGCTCCGGCAGCCACACCCGGTAGCGATCCAGGCGCGCACCGAGATTGAGGGTCAGACGATCGATCGTCCAGGTGTCGGTGATGAACAGGCTGCTGGTCGCGAGCGCGCTCCAGCTATCGGCGTTGTTGTAGAGCCGCACCGCCGCCGGCGTCGCCCCCGACAGCGCGCCGAGCAGGCTGCCGTTCACGAAGTGAATCACGTTGTTGGCATAAGCCTGGTTCCACAGGGTCTCGCCCTTCTCGCCGAGATACTCGCCGCCGAACTTGAAGTTGTGCGAGCCGCCGGCGAAGTTGTCTTTGAAGTACGACAGCGCGCCGGTGTACTGGTTGCGGCGCCGGCGCAGTTCCCAATCGCGACCGCCGCCCAACACTTCGTTGCTGGTCAGCGATTCGTAGCGGGTGTCGGTGGTGTTGCTGTCGAGGCCGAAGTTGTAGCCGAACTGGCCGCCACGCACCTCCGCGAACATGTTCTGGCCGATGGTGCCGTTCCACTCACCCTTGTAAACCCAGCTCGGCGAACCCTGGTAGACGGTCGAGTCTGCGGTGATGTGAATCGGCGCGCCGAGGCGATTGCTGCTGTCGGTGCGGTTCGGCTGGGTCTTGGTGCCGTGCTGCAGGTAGCCGATGAACTTGTTGGCCTGGCTCGCCTGATAGGTCGCCTTGCCGGTGTAGTTGATCAGCTTGGTGTCGAACGTCGTGCCGTCGAGGAAGCTGCCGGCGGGCGGCGCGGCGACCGAGTTCTGCTGGTTCAGGTACGAGAAGTGCCCCCAGATCCGGTCCTTGATGACTGGACCGCCAACCCCGAGATTGAGGTTCTTGTACTTGGCGAGACGGTTGCCGTCAGGACGGATCACCGTGCCCGCCGCCGGCAGCACCTGGTCGGTCGCCAGGTTCCGGCTCTGCAGGGAATCGTTCTCGTAGTCGTAATACAGGCTGACCGACGGCTTGTTGCTGCCGCTCTTGCCGACAAACTGCGTCAAGACCCCGGAGTTCGGCATCTCGGCCGAGTTGCCGGCGGCGCCGATGAAGACTTCCTCAAACGAGCCGTAGTCCAGATAGAAGCCGGCGGCCGACGTGCCCTCGGTGGTGTTGATGCCTTCGATCAGCGGCCGGTTCTGGCCGGAGTAGCCGTAGGCAAAGTAGGTGGTTTGCGTGCCGGCCGTTGACCCGCCGACGTCGACGCGGTTCAGTGACACCGACGGCGTCGTCGCCAGCAGCGACCACATGTCGCGCGCGTTCGGAATCGACGACAACATCTGCTGGTCGTAGTTGGTCTGGATGCGGGTCGCCGAGGTGTCGATGACCGGCGATTCGCCGCTCACCGTCACCGTTTCCTGCAGCGTCGCTACGTTCAGGCTGATGTTGACCTGGGCGTTGAAGCCGAGGGTGATGCGCAGACCTTCGCGCACGCTGGACTGGAAGCCGGCCAGCTCGAACGCCAGACGGTATTCGCCGGGAGGCACCGCCGGAAAGCGGTAGTTGCCCGCTTCGTTCGTGATCGCGGTCAGCGATCCGATCTGCGCCGGGCTCGTCGCCGTGACCGTGACACCGGGCAGCACGCCGCCCTGCGCGTCTTTCACCTCGCCGCTGATACTGCCCGTCGAGCTGGCGCCGCCACCCTGCGCCGACGCCGATGACGCCAGGGCAAGAGTCGCGAGCAAAGCCCAAATGATGTTGCTCCAACGCTTCATGTGTAAAACCTCCAACACAGGGAAACCAGCGCCACAGATGACGCAGATAACGCAGATCAATCAGGAGGATTCACTGATCTGCGTCATCTGTGTCATCTGCGGCTCCAGGGTGTTGCGGGACGCAACGCCATCGGTGTTAGAGCAAGGCGAGTGCCCAATCGCGGTCAACGGATTATTGGAGATCGATTCAAGACAATGGCATGGAAGTGCGGCTCATCACCGCAGGCAGGTCGCTCGTCACTCCGCCCGGGACGGCGTGCGATTCCGGACAGTCGAGCAGTTCAACTTCGCGAAGGCGGATCCAACCTGCCGGACAGAACAGGAGACCAGGAGATCAGGAAAAATCGATGCTCTTGATCTGCACGAGTCGCTACTGGAAGTAGGGCAGCGCCGTGACCACCGACCAGACGATGGCGACGAAGGTGACGAACAGACAGCCGACTGCGACTGCGAGATGGTCGACGCGCTCGGGCTTCAGCGGGTCGAGCACCAGCGATGCGAGGTAGCCTCCGGCAAAGCCGCCCAAGTGGGCGCTGTTATCAATGCCCGGCATGATGAAACCCATCACGCCCATGATCAGCGCGTATTGCAATCCGGCCTGGCCGACGTGGCTGCTGCCCGTGCGTTTGCCGTAATGCACCAGCGCGCCCAGCAACCCGAAGATCGGCGCCGACGCCCCAACCGTGACGTTGGCGCCGCCGAAGAACGGGATCGACACTGGTGAGAAGAACATCGCGGTGCTGAGCGCGAACCCGGTGATGCCCGAGACCGTGTAGATGATGATCATCCGCCCGGCGCCATACAGGTTGGCAATCTCCGGTGCCAGCTGACGGATCCAGAGCACGTTGAAGAAAATGTGGAGGATGCTGGCGTGCAGCCAGCCGGCGGTGAGGAACGTCCACCAGCGGCCGAGAGCGACCACCGGGAACGCGCCGCTGGCCCCGAGCAAGATCAGCATCTGCGTGCTCGGCGACAGCCCCACCGCGATGCCGTCTCGAGACAGCACCAGCGACAGCACGTACAGAATGATCGTGCCGCCGGTGACGATGGGGACGAATCCGAGATCGTTGCCGAGGCTGCGCAGGGCCGGTCCAAAACCCCACAACCCCGGATTGCGCCGCCCGCAGTTGTAGCAATCGCCGTCGTTGACGCCCACCAGCACGCCGCACGACGAGCAGATGACGGACCCTTCGGTCTTCCGTTTGAACATCTGCTACGAAGTATAAGGAAAGACAAACACGAAGGTCACGAAGAACGTGGCCGTCGTGTCAGGCGTCCTCAGGCTTCCCGGAGCCCGCGCGTGCCGACGGCAAAGCAGGCCATCCCGACCGAGATCAGAATCGCGCATGGCAGCACCATCTCGCTCAGCGTGAACTGGCGCCAGATGCCGCCTTCGATGGCCAGCACCACCCACCGGATGGGGCTGATCGTCCCGACGGTCTGCATCCACTGCGGCATCACGAACTGCGGCACCATGGCGCCGCCCAGCATCGACATCGGCATCAGGATCGCCCAGCCGGCTCCCGACGCGGTCTGTTCGGTCTTGCCCAGGCTCGCAATCAGCATCATGAAGCCGACGAAACACACCGCTGACGACACGCCGGCCAGGGCCAGGATGCCCCACGACGAGGGGCGGACGCCGAACCCGAATGCGACGGTCAGCAGGATCACCTCCACCAGCATGATGGTGATGAAGCAGGCCAGCGCCTTGCCGCCGAGAATCTGCGCCCGCGTCAACGGCGCCATGCGCAGGCGCACCAGCGTGCCGTGGGTCCGCTCGGTGACGAGGCTGATGCCGAAGGTCATCACGCAGCCGATCAGGCCCCAGACAATGCCTTGCGGAAAGGTGACGTCGAAGGCGTTCTCGGGACCGCGACGTTCTCGCGCCACCGCGTTCCTGGTGATCTTGAGAGGCTGCCACGCGTCGGTGGACGGGCCGCTGGCGCCGCGGGCAGTGAACCGAGTGAGCAGCGCCGTGCCGGCCTGCTTCATCAGCAGTCCCTCGATCATTCCGGCCTCGGCCGGTCGTGCCGGATCGACGCCGAGTTCCACTTCTTTCGACGGACCGGCCAACATGCGCTGGGAGGCCACACCAAATCCCGGCTTGACCACGATGTAGCCGGCGCGACGGCCCAGCCGTACCGCCGTTTCGGCCTCTGCTCTCGTCATGGGCGAGACCTCGAACGACTCCTCCAGGCCGGTCAGGAACTGCCGCGACGCCTCGCTGTGGTCGTCATCCACGACGGCGATGCCGACCTTGGCTTGCGCGCCTTCGTTCGCGTTGCCGCCGAAGGCGAAACCGAACAGGACCATCAGGACGATGGGCCAGGCGAAGGTGAAGAACATGCCGCCTTTGTTGCGCGGCATGAGACGCAGGTCTTTCCTGGCGAGGGCAATGATCTGTTTCATGGTGTCAGTCCCGCAAGCTGCGGCCGGTGAGGCTCAGAAAGACCTGTTCGAGCGTCGGCCGCTCCATCTGGAACGCGTCGATCGTGGTGGTCGCGGCAATCCGATTGAGTTCGGCCAGCGGATCGCCGGTCTGCACCCGCCGTTCAGTGTCGCCAGTCTTGACCACGAGGGTCGGTGCGCCACCATGGGTCTGCAGCAGTTCGGTCACGGTGCCAAGCGCCAGCAGGCGTCCAGCATCGACGATCGCGATGCGTTCGCACAGGCGCACGGCTTCCTCCATGTAGTGCGTGGTGTAGATGATGGTGCGGCCATCCGCGTGCAGCGCCTCGATGTTCTCGAAGATCTTGTTGCGCGACTGCGGATCGACGCCGACCGTGGGCTCGTCAAGCAGCAGCAGCTGTGGGTCATGCACGAGGGCCGCAGCCAGGTTGAGTCGCCGCTTCATACCACCCGAATAGCCAGCGATTGCCTCGTCCTTGCGATCGGTGAGGCCGACAAAGTCCAGGCACCAGGCCACGCGCTTGGCGAGCGCCGCGCCGGACAGGCCATACACCTCTCCGAAGAACCGGAGGTTCTCGTCGCCACTCAACTGGTCGTAGAGCGCAATCGTTTGTGGGGCGACGCCGATCTGTTGACGCACCGCCGGCTCGGTGGGATTGCCGAGGCCCTCGATCACGACGCCACCGGCGTCTGGCGACAGCAGGCCGACGGCCAGGCTGACCGTGGTGCTCTTGCCGGCCCCGTTGGGGCCGAGCAGGCCGAACAGTTCGCCCTTGCGAACCGATAGCGAAAGGCCGTCGACCGCCGTGGTCTTGCCAAAGGATTTTCGCACGTCGGTGAGGGTCAGCATGGCTACCTGTCTATACGGGAGGGTGGGGCCGCCGTTCGGCAGCGCCTGCCGAGCGGCTGAAAAGGGGGATCCAGCGGCTTGCCCTGAGCGATCCAGTGGCACGCAAGTCGAAGGAGTAGAATTGGGGCATCGCCACCGAAGTCATCGTCATCTTCCTCCTCATCCTCGCCAACGGAATCTTCGCGATGTCGGAGATCTCGGTGGTGGCCGCGCGCAAGGTCCGCCTGCAGCAGCGTGCCGAAGATGGCGACGAGCGCGCGAGGACCGCGCTGGCGCTGACCCACGATCCCAGTCAGTTCCTGGCCACGGTGCAGATCGGCATCACCACGGTCGGCGTGCTGGCCGGCGCCTACGGCGGCGCCACGCTGGCTGAAAAGCTGGCCGTGCCGATCTCCCAGGTCGCGTGGCTGGCGCCGTACGCCGAAGGGGTTGCGCTCGGACTGGTGGTGGCGGTCATCACCTACCTGTCCCTGATCATCGGCGAGCTGGTGCCGAAGCGCATTGGCCTGAATAATCCCGAAGCGATTGCCTCGTTTGTGGCGCGGCCGATGATGGCGCTGTCGCGCCTCGGCGCGCCGGCGGTCGCGGTGCTGACGGCCTCGACCAACCTGGTGCTGCGGGTTTTTGGCATCAAGGGCAACGCCGAGCCGAACCTGACCGAAGATGAGATCAAGGCGCTGATCAGCCAGGGCGCCGAAACTGGCGCCGTCGGGGCCACCGAAGAGAACATCGTGCAGCGGGTGTTCCAGTTGGGCGACCAGCGCGTGTCGGGCATCATGACGCCGCGGCCTGACATCGAATGGATTGACGTCGACGCCAGCGAAGAGGAACTGCGCGAGTTCCTGGCCTCGCACGCGCACACCCAGTTTGTGGTGTGCCACGGCGGTCTCGACGAAGTGCTCGGCATCGTCCGCTCTGCCGACCTGCTGCCGATGGCGTTTCGCGGCGTCAACATCGACCTGCGCACGCTGACCCGGGAGGCGTTGTTCGTCCCCGACTCAATGCCGGCGGTGCAGTTGCTCGAGTCGTTCCGCGGATCGCACAAGCACGTGGCGCTGGTCATGGACGAATACGGGGCCGTCGAAGGGCTGGTCACCGTCACCGACCTGCTGACCGCGATTGTCGGTGAGCTGCCTGGCGACGCGGCCGAGGCGGTGGGTGAGTTCGTGGCCCGCGCCGACGGCTCGTGGCTGGTTGATGGGTCCGCGTCGATGGAAACGGTCGCCACCCACTTCGCGCTGGAATCGCTGCCCGAAGACGAGGCCGGTGCGTACCACACCATCGGCGGCTTCGTGATGGCGCGGCTCGGGCGGGTGCCGAAGACCGCCGATCACTTCGAGTGGGGCGGGATGAAGTTTGAAGTGATCGACATGGACGGAAGGCGAATCGACAAGGTGTTGGTCGTGAAGACGCGCCGGGACGGGTAGACTCGTGTTGCTGCGCGATCTGGTCACCGAGCTGAAGGCCATGGGCGTGGCCGACGCCGTGATGGACGAGCACGGCGACGTCCTGGCCACCATTCCCGCGACCACGCCCAAGGCCGATGTGCCGGTCATCGGCGTCGTCTGCCATGTCGATACCTCGCCAGAGATGAGTGGCGCCGGCGAGCAGAACTTTCATTCCCGCTTCGAATGGGTGTCGGTGCAGGACATGGAGAAGTCGGCCGAGGTGATTGTCGCGATTGCCCGCGTCTGGGAAGAGCAGGCGCCGTGATCACGAGCGGCACGCCCCTGCTGGCGCTGGCGCCGATGCAGGAAGTCACCGACGGCGCGTTCTGGACGCTCATCCACCAGTACGGCGGCGCCGACGTCTACTGGACCGAGTATCTGCGGGTCCACGCCACCTCGACGCCGGAGAAGTGGATTGTCGACGACATCACCAGGAACAGCACCGGCCGGCCGGTGATCGCGCAGATGATCGGCAACGATATTCCCTCGCTGATCCGCACGGCGAAGTTCCTTCAGCAACTCCCGGTCACGGCCATCGACCTCAACCTCGGTTGTCCCGCGCCGATCGTCTATCGCAAGTGCGCCGGTGGTGGACTGCTGCGCGAGCCGCAGCGGATTGACGCGATTCTCGGCGCCCTGCGCGACGCGGTTCAGATCAAGTTCACCGTCAAGACGCGGCTCGGCTTTGCGGCGGTGGAGGAGTTCGACCAGCTGCTCGAGATCTTCGCGCGCCACTCACTCGATGCCCTGACGGTGCATGCCCGCACGGTCGCGCAGATGTACCGGCTGCCCGTGCACTACGACCGCATTCGCCAGGCGGTTGAGCGCATGCCGTGCCCGGTGATCGCCAATGGTCACGTTTATTCAGCGGAGCAGGCGCAGGCGCTGCTGGCGCGGACCGGTGCCGGCGGCCTGATGATCGGCCGTGGCGTGATCCGCAGTCCATGGCTGTTCAACCAGATTCGCCAGCAGTTGCGCGGCGACGCCGTGACCCTGCCGACCGGCCGCGACGTGTGGGACTACATTCGCGCACTCTGGGACTCGCAGGCCGGCGCCGACAAGCCCGAGAAGGTGCAGTGCGAGCGCATGAAGAAGTTCCTCAATTATCTGGGCGAGGGCGTGCCCGGCGAGTTTCTGCATCGGATTCGCCGGTCGCAAACCGCCGCCGAGTTCGAGCAGATTTGCCGGGAGTTTCTCGATCACGATCGGCCGATGGCGTTGTGGCCGGCAGAGCTAAATAGCTGATTAGCAAGGCTTTTAAACCCTGGCAGTAAATATATACCATTGGTATATACTGCGGCCGAGGTGATCCGGTGAACAAGCTCAAGCTTGCCAAGCTCTTTCTGAACGGTCGTAGCCAGGCCGTTCGCCTGCCGCTTGAATTTCGCTTCCCCGGCACTGAAGTGCGGGTGACCCGTCAGGGTCGTGGGGTGTTACTCGAGCCGGTCGAGTGGAACGTCGACGAGTGGTTCGCGGACCTTGATCGATTCGCCGCCGAGCCCTTCATGGCCGATGGCCGCAACCAGCCATCCGCGCCGCCGCGCGCCGATTTCTCGTGATCGAGTACACGCTCGACACCAACGCCTGCATCGCGTTGATCGACGGTTCTTCGCTTCCCGTCCGGCGCCGGTTCAAAGAGGTACTGGCGGCTGGCTCGGTGGTGTGCGTGTCGACCGTCGCCCTTCACGAACTCTGGTATGGCGTGGCGAAGAGTGGGCGGCGCGACTACAACACCGAGCGCGTGCAGGCGTTTCTGTCAGGCCCGATCCGCCTGGTGGCGTTGGACGAGGCTGATGCGAGAGCCGCTGGTGAGGTGCGCGCGCTGCTCGATCAGGAACGCCGCCCGATCGGCGCGTACGACTCGCTGCTGGCCGGGCAGGCCGCGCGCCGTGGGTTCACGTTGGTGACCGCCAATGTCCGCGAGTTCGAGCGCGTCGATGGCTTGATGTGGGAAGACTGGTCGCGTCCGTAGGCTATTTCGACTTCTTCAATGCCTTGTAATACGCGTCGATCGGCCCGAACGGCCCGTACTTATGCTGATCTTCCGGGAACGGATCGGCATACGGACCGTAGCCGTTGTCGATCGGCTTCGCTGATCGATCCGGATAGTCCTGGTCGAGATTCGCCATCGCCGGGCGCGGCTTGCTATTGATCAACGCCGCCACATCAAAGGCCTCGTCGTCGCTCAAGTCAGGCTTGCCAAGCGGCATGCGCGCCTTGATGAAGCGGGCGGCCGTGAGCACGCGACCCATGCCGGCGCCATCGTTGAAGCTGTCGGGACCCCATAGCGGCGGGAACAGGTAACCCTTTCTCAAGTCGCCGGTGGCCAGCAGCCCGGTGCCGTCGTGGCCGTGGCAGGCGACGCACTTCGTGCTGTAGACGACCTCGCCCATCGCGACGTCGGCGCGGCGGTTGGGCGTCTTGAACGTCGACGGTTCATTCGCCTTCTTCGCACTGGCACCCATCGCGGCGTACTGCGCGCCGAGGGTCCGCAGGTACGACGCCATCGCGATCATCTCGGGACTGTCCATGGGCAGCGGCCGGCCGTTCATGCTGCGCTGCATGCACTCGTTGATGCGATCCTCGATCTCGGTCTCGGTGCCCTGGCGTCCCGAGAACCGCGGGTAATGTTCGGTGGTCTGCAACAGCGTGAGCGTGCCGGGCTCGGTGCCGATGCCGAGATGGCACGACGCGCAGGCCAGCCGGTTGCCGGTCATGCGTCGCGCGGGATCGGGATGGTCCGGTCCCAGTAACTCTGGCGTCTCGCGCAACAGGCGGCGGCCATACTCCGCGGTCGCGACGATCGGGACCGCGGTCGCCATCGCATCCGGGCGCTCGCCCATGTAGAGCGTGACAGCGATGACCGCGGCGCCGAGCGTCACGGACATCGTCACGATGGCCGCCAGGCCGCGGCGGTCGGGGCGTTGGTCGTTGATCGTCATGCGGAGTGGCGCCCCCCGGCCGGGGCATCGGGGTGCTGCGCGCGATCATAACCGCGCACGGCCTCGTGAAACTGGTGCTTGGGCCGCTCGATCCACACCCGCAGGCCGGGCCGCAGCCACCACGCGGCCACGAAGGCGACCGTAAACCCCACCGAGGCCCAGACGATCAGGTCGGTGATCATCGGGAACCGCCCTCGTAGAAGCCGCGCACGTAGTGGGCCACGGCCAGCATCTCATCCGCACCCAGGCGCCCACTCCACGGCGCCATCGGCGTGCCATCCACTCCGTTTCGCAGCGCGCGCAGACTGTAATCGAGCGAGGGCCGCTGGGTAAGGAAGTTGGTGGGCGCCATCGGCAACTCGTCGGCGGCCGAGCCGCGGCCGTCGCCATCGACGCCGTGACACTGCGCGCAGTTGGCGGCGTAGACGCGCGTCCCGATCTCGGTCAGATGCGCCGGCAACGCCGGCTCCTGACGCACGGCGGACAGTGCGCGAACGGTCGCGGTCAGTGCCGCGAGGTCGTCGAGTGGGTAGTCCCGCCACGCTGGCATCGCCGTCCCGCTGACGCCGTGCCACAACGCTTCGGCTCCGCGGCGCCCGCTGTACTCGTGCTCCGTCAGGTTGGCGGGGCGCGGCCGCAGCGTGGCCGCGCCGGGGCCATCGCCGGCGCCGGTGGCGCCATGGCAACTGGCACAGTGGTCGCCGTAGAGTTGTTGGCCACGAGCGAGATCGGCCGACGCCGGCAGGGACGGCACCTCGCCGCTGCGCCGGGTCTTCGCCGGGTGCGCGTTCACCGGACCGTCAAACGCCATCTGCCGCATCTCGTCGTCCGCGCAGTTGCAGGCCTCGCGCGCGTGGGCCTCGCCTTCGGGACCGGCTAACTCGCGGGCGCGGCCGAGCGACTCCAGGTAGGCCAGCAGATCGCGGGCTGGCTGGCGGGGCCGATCGGGCGCGCCGTCGAACAGCGCCGGGTACGCCGGCATCACCGATCGGACGACGATGGAACGGGGCGCAAACAAGTGCGCGAAGTGCCAGTCGGCCGAGCGCGTGCCGGCCGTGCGCGACAGGTCGGGGCCGATGCGCCGCGTGCCCCACAGGTGTGGATAGTCGAAGCGCGTCTCCCACGCCAGTGTCGGCGCGCCGAAGCGCGTCATGTCCATGTGCAGGTAGCGGATCTGCTGGGTGTGGCAGTAGGCGCAGCCTTCGCGGCTGTAGATCGCACGGCCGCGCAGCGCGCTGTCGCTCAGGCCCAACGGATGCGCCGGCGACATCGCCGTGGTTTGTGCCTCAATGACGCGCCGTGGCCACACGCCGAGCAGCCCGACCGACATGGCGAAGAACAGCACACCGGCGACGCTGGCGACCAGATAGGCCTTGCGCACGGCGCGGCCGGTGCTCATGCGGCACCTCCCGCGACGGGCACAAGAGTTGGCGCCACGTGTTCGATGGGGACTGAGCCGACGCTGTCTTGCACCGCTTGCCAGCCGCCGCCGCGCGGTCCCGTGGTGAGGCCCACCAGCAGCGAGATAAATCCGCCGGCGAGCAGCCACGATGCGCCGTGCGCGCGAATCACCCAGTAGACGCGTGAGGCTTGCACCGACTCGATCCACGGTGCGCCGTCAGCCCACAGCCGCCCCTGCACCAGACCCGCCATCGTCAGGTCCACGACCATCAGCAGCAGTCCGGCGACCAGCAGCCAGTAGGCGTAGTTGATGGCGCGGGCGTTGTAGCGCGCCCACGGGATGCGTTGCCACGCGTGCACCAGCCCGCCGGCGGCGACGAACGACGCGAAGCCGAGCATCGCGAGGTGCGCGTGTCCGACGACCCAGTCGGTGAAGTGCACCGCCTGGTTCACCGACATCTGCGCCTGCAGCGAGCCCTGGATGCTGACCACCAGGTAGCAGTAGGTGCCAGTCGCCACGAACCGCAGGCCTGGATCCTTGGGGATGATGCCCGCGCCGCGCAACGACAGCAGCAGGTTGGCGACGACAATAATCACGTCCACGCCGAGCAGCGCCGACGCCGTGATCGCGGCCAGTTGCGCCGGCATTGGAATCACCGAGTAGACGTAGTGGTGCGTGCCGTTGAGCGGATAGAGGAAGAACAACAGCCAGAACCCCAGCATCGAAAGGAAGTGGCTGTAGATGGGCCGCCGCGTCGCGGCCGGGATCACGAAGTAGACGATCGCCAGCGCGAGTGGCGTGACGAACAAGCCGACCGCGTCATGAATCCACAAGCCGCTGAAGGCGGCGCCGGCCGCGCCCGCGACGTACTCGGGCACGATGTTGCCCATCGGATAGGCCAGCAGCGTGAAGACGAGGCCGCCGATGATGTACCAGCTCGAGACGTAGAGATACTCGAGGCCGCGCGCGAAGAAGGGCGGCAGGAACTGCACCGCCGCCATCACCAGCGCGACAACGACGAGCGCATCAACCGCCAGCGGAAACTCCGCCCACTCGAGCGGTTGGCTCACCCCGGCGAGCACGAGGACCCAGCCCGGCAGCATCACCGCGAAGTTCCACACCGCGAACAGCCATCGCCCCAGCCGCGCGCTGGTGACCGGCCGGCCGGTGAGGATGGGGACACCGTGATAGAGGAAGGCAAAGAACGCGTTGCCGAGCCAGCCGAGCATGATGCCCTGGGTGTGGGCGTAGCGGAGGCGTCCCCAACTGAGCCACGGCGTGCCCGAGCCGAAGTCCGGATACAGCAACTGGAAGGCGACGATGATGCCGCAGGTGACCGAGACGAGCAGGGTGACCAGCGCGGCGATCCCGTGGGCGTGTACCAGGGTGGTGTCCACCCTGGGCACGGCACGGGTTTCGACGGCAGCCACTAGCCCACGAACAGCAGACTGTAACCGTACTCTTGAGCGCGGGTGGTGCCGATCACGCCCGCCGGCACGAACCGGCTGTTCGGGATCATGTTGGCGGCCATTTCCTTGTAGACCGCTTCGCCGTCGCCGCTGCCTGCCAGCATGCGGGCGAAGCGATGGCTTGCCGTGTCGCACACCATGAACTGCACCCCGCGCCTGGCCAAGGCATCAAGCGCACTGCGTGGCGCCGCGTTGTAGGGATTGGTGTTCGGCAGGTCGCTGGCCCGCGCGGTGTACTTCACGGCGTCGGCCATGGCCTTGCCGTACTTCGCCCACAGCGGGTCGGTAAACGCAAAGACCGTCGCGAAGTGTCGCAGGCAAATCACCATGGCGAGGTCGGCATCGTTCAGGTCGTAGCCCGACTTGTTGCCAGCGAACAGGTTGTTGGCAAAACCCAGGGCTTCGCCGACGCCGTTGGCGGTGGTCACGTCGAGCACCATGCGGTGCGTGCCGGGAAGCTTGTCGAACCACGCGTCCTTGTCGTGACGGGCGGGTTGAAATGCCGTGGGAGGCGGCGTCTGGGCGCTCGCGCGAGTCCCGGCCAGTGCCATGGCCGCTGCGGCGGCTGCGCCCATGCCCGTCACCAACGATCGTCGTCCAGGTTTGCGCTGATCCATACCGGGCATTATAACGGCTCGTTTCAGCCACGGTCACTCCGCCCCGGCTGCTCGATCAGCAACCGCAGTAGCGGCCTCAGGCGCCCCAGACTCGCGAGAGCAGGCGCTATGCCGGACCCGTCGTTGCCGATCAAGGTATCTTCCACCGTGACCTTCTGCGTCGCAAAGGCCTTGAAGAGATCAGCGCCTTGACGTCCTTCGTGGTCCCACGCGTGTCTGGCCTTGGCCGAGGACCACGACGGCTAGCCCGGGTTGCGCCATATAATCCAGGCCGAGTGTCCCTGACCCCCGGAAGCCGCGTCGGCGTCTACGAAGTGATCGAGCGGATCGGCGTCGGTGGCATGGGCGAGGTCTATCGCGCGCGCGACTCGCGGCTGGATCGCGCCGTGGCGCTCAAGACCCTGCCTGACGAGTTCGCCGGCGACCCGGAACGGCTCGCGCGGTTCGAGCGCGAGGCCAAGTCGCTGGCGCTGCTCAATCACCCCCACATCGCGAGCATCTACGGATTGGAGACCGGTACGCCGCCGGCCCTCGCCATGGAAATGGTGGAGGGCGAGACGCTGGCCGAGCGCATTGCCGCCGGGCCGCTGCCAATCGACGAGGCGCTCGCCATTGCCCGGCAGATCATCAGCGCCCTCGAGCACGCGCACGATCGGGGCATCGTCCATCGCGATCTGAAGCCGGCCAACATCAAGGCCGGCCCGCGCGACGGCCCGCCCAACGTCAAGGTGCTGGACTTTGGTTTGGCCAAAGCGATGATGCCCGACGCCACGAGCGCGTCAGCGGCCAGCGCGGTCAGTTCGCCGACGATCACCTCGCCCGCGAACATGACGCGCGCGGGTATCGTCCTCGGCACTGCCGCCTACATGGCGCCCGAGCAGGCGCGCGGGAAGACCGTCGACCAGCGCGCCGACATCTGGGCCTTCGGCTGTGTGCTGTTCGAGATGCTCACCGCCCACCGCGCGTTCGAGGGCGAAGAGATCGCCGATGTGTTGGCACGCGTAATTCAAAGCGAGCCGGATTGGACGCAACTGCCCCTATCCACGCCGCAGTCAGTCAAGACGCTGCTGCAACGCTGCCTGCGCAAGGACCCGGCGAGACGCATCCACTCGATTGCGGACGTGGGGATCGATCTTGAAGAGATCTCCACCACGCCAGAGGAGACGCGCACCAGCGCGCCGCCGGTCCGCCGTTCGTGGTGGGCGCCGGCGCTGATGTGCGCAACAGTCGGCGCAGCCATTGCCGCCGTCGCGCTGCTGACCGCCAGGTCATCTCCGCCTGCGCCAGTCGATGCGCCGGTCGTTCGCTTCACCGTGCCGATGCCGGACGGCTGGTCGCTGTTTCGGAACGCAGGCAGCGGACGGATGAACTTCGCGGTCTCGCCGGACGGCCAGAAGCTCGCCGTGGTGCTGGCCAAGGGCGGAACGCGGCGCATCTTCGTGCGGCGACTTGATGACAATGCGTTCCGTGAGCTTCCCGACACCGAAGGCGCTGTGGGTTTCTTCTGGGCACCTGATAGCCAGCGGTTTGGATTCAGCCTCCCGGCGGGCGCGATCAGACGCGCCGACCTCGCTGGCGCCGGCTCTCAACTCATGGTGACGCTGCCAACGGCACCCACTGCCTCGTGGGGACCCAGCGACAAATTAATCTCGGGGCTCGGAAGGCGTAATCCCTTGTATCAGTGGTCCGCGAACGGAGGCACCGCCACGCGGCTGGATGAACTACCGGATGACGTTACCGCTCGGTCCACCCCGTCGTGGTTGCCCGGCGACAACGGCTACTTATACGTCGAGAACAAGACAGGTGATCGCTTCGCGGTCATGGTCACGCGAGCCGGAACAACGCAGGAAATCACCAGCGGGGAGGCCTTTGGGATTGGCTCAACGGGGGCACTCTATCGATCGGGTCGCCTTCTGCTGTCGGTCACTGAACCAACCGGCCGAAGCGTGCTCACGGCGCATCCGCTGGACATGTCGGGTCTCCGCCTGACCAGCACTCCGTCCGTCCTGGTCACCGACCTTCACCCGTCGTTCGCGGCCTCGGAAACCGGCGTTCTGGTTTACGGCCCAGGCCAATCGGTGGCCGAGCGCTTGGTGTGGGTCGATGCCAGAGGCAGTGACGTGGCGACGGTCTCCACCGGCACAGAGCGGATGCGCCCCGCGAACTTCGACCTCTCGCCCGACGAGCGCTTCCTCGTGGTTCAGCAAACCGGTAGCTCCAACCCGTTGCTGGTTCACGACCTGTCACGCGGTGTCAGCACCAGCCTGACGGTCCGTGGGGTCGATCCAATCTGGTCGTTCGACGGCAAGCAGATCGTGTTTTCCACGGTCGGTGGCAGCGAGCAGGGCATTCACGTGACGCCGGCGTTTGGGGGCAGCTCCCGTCTCGTGTATGCCGCAAAAGAGCCGACCTACCTGGACGACTGGTCGCGCGATGGCCAGTGGTTGGCCGGCCACGTCAATATCACTGGAGCTGGCATCCTGGTTCCCCTTGCGGCGAACGCGACACCGATCCTGTTCGAGGACAAGGGTGGACCCACCGGCGTTGATGAAACGCGCTTTTCACCGGACGGCAGCTGGCTGGCCTACGGTCGCAACGTCACGGGAACCGGCGACGTGTTCCTGATCCCCGTCCCGCCCACCGGAGAGCGGTGGCAGGTGTCGGTGGCCGGCGGGGCGCAGCCGCGCTGGCGCTCCGACGGCAAGGCCATCTACTTTCTGTCGCTGACCGGGACGATGATGATGGTGGACATTCAGACCAAGCCCGACGCGCCGCCGCAGATCAGCGCGCCGCGGGCGCTCTTTGAAACCGGATTGCAGGTGAATACCGGCCTCGATCAGTATGCCGTCAACAAGGACGGCACGCGGTTCCTCATCCGCCGGCCCGACCAGGCCGCGATGGCGGCGCTCAATTACCTGAACGTCATCATCAACTGGCCGGGGCTGCTCAAGAACCAACCGCAGTAGCGGTTTCAGCCGCCCATGACCTGCGGCCAGTGCGCTGCCCTTGCCGTCTGAAGCCTGTATGATTTAATCTTACAGCATGAGGCAAACCCTGACCGTCAGTCTGCCGCCCCGGACCAAACGCCTGATCATGCGGGCGGCCAGTGACAGCGGCCTGACCACGAGTGAATACGTGCGTCTGGCGATTCACCGCAAGCTCTGGCAGGACGCGGTCGCCGAGTCGCGCCGGGTCGCGGTGCCTCGCGCCCGCGCCAAGGGCGTGTTCACCGACGAGGACGTGTTCGCGCTGATCTCGTGAGAGTCGTCTTCGACACCAACGTCATCGTCGCCGGCGTCGTCGCCGAGGGCCTGTGCCGGGAGATTCTCGAGACGCACATCCCGGAACATACCGCGATTCTTTCGCAGGTGCTCTGGGACGAACTGATCGGAAAACTGCAACACAAGTTTGGCTTGCGCCCAGATGATCTGCCAGTGCTCGGCTTGTACCGTCAACATGCGGAGTGGTGCGAGCCGCTGCCGTTCGCAAAGCCGGTGTGCCGCGATCGAGACGATGACTGGGTGCTGGCGACAGCGGTCACCGGCCAGGCCGATGCCATCGTCACCGGAGACCTCGATCTGCTTTCACTCAAGGCGCACTCGGGAATCGCCATCTTGAGCCCGCGCCAGTTCGTGGCCGGTCAGCCGGTCCGGCCCGGCTGAGCGGCAGAGGGCGGCAAAGTCCGGCCGAGACTCAGGCGCCCATGACCCGGGCCAGAAGCGGGTGCCTGACCTTGGCAAACGGATTGACGACCGTCACGCCGCCCCAGGTGAAGCCTTCCTGCAGATCTTCCGACAGCAGCAGCCGGCACCGGGCATCGGCCGCGGCCGCCACCATCACCGCATCCCACATGAAGAGTTGGTGATCCACCGACAGATCCATCGCGGCCAGCAGCACATCAGACGACGACTCGATCAAGGGAAACGCGTCGCCCCATTCGAGCACGGCGGCTCTGGCCTTCGGCCGGGTCCGCCCCGCCTTGCGGACCAGCACCGTGTAGAGCTCGCCCAACGCCTGCACCGGCACGAAGGTCTCCTCGGGGCGCAGCCGTTCGATCAACTCGAGCGCCGCGCCGCGACGAGGCTCGCCGTTGACGCCTTCGGCGTAGGCGAGGACGTTGGTGTCGAGCGCGAGCGTCACTTGCGGTCCTGGTAAAGCGACGCCCGCGTCCAGCGACCGGCGTTCACCGTCAGCTGACCCGACAGACGCGCAACGAGACTGCGATGTGCGTCGCCAGCCGCCCCTGCGTCACCGGTGAAGGCCACCAGTTTCGCCGCCGGCTTGCCGTGCACGGTCACGACCACGGTCTGACCGTCTCGCACCTTGCGCAGCATCTCGGAAAACTTCCGGTTGGCCTCGGCGGCGGTAATGGTCTCGGCAATCATGATGTAGTGAATTTAGCTACTTCGAAACCTCATGTCAAGTGCCGCGCCATCGTCAGCCTGGTCCATGCCGAAGCCGCCAGAACGCCTGGTGCGCCCAACGACGTTCTTGCGCGTAGTACTCGCGCCGGTGCGCCAGGTAGGCCGCGTAGACGGTCTCCACTCGTGCGCCGTAGGCAGCGAGCGCGTCTTGCTCGCCTGACAGGTGCGAGACGAGGGAGTGCGCGGCGGTCATACCCAAATCGATGGCGGTCAGAATGCCTTGGGACGAGAGCGGATCGAACGAGGTTGCGGCGTCGCCGGCCGCGAGCCATCCCTCACCCACGGGCCGATCAAGGCGCGAGGTGTCTGCCGCCACGATGCGCATCCCGTGGTGCCGCACGTAATCCCGACCGGCGAGACGCGCGCGAACGAACTGGGTTTCTGCGACCATGCGCGACAGCCCCTCGGGGGTCCGTGCCCGCCTGGCGCTCGCATCGCCGGCGTCGGTGAGGTAAGCGACGACGCGATCGCCGTTGGGGACGCATGACGTGTACCACCAGCCGTCGGGAGCCGATTCGACGAGGGTCATTGAGTCCGCCTCCGGTACGGCGGGCCGATAGCGGCACACGAACGCCACCAGATGATCAACAGCCGTGCGGCTGGCGCCGCTCAGACGCGCCGCCCACGCCCGCCGGCCAGTGCAGTCGATCAGCCAGCGCGCCGACAGGGTCGAGGGCGTGCCACTGTCGCGAAGGGTGATCGTCCACGTGCCGGCCGCGCGAACCAGACCCTCCGCTCGCGTCGTTCGCATTACTCGAGCGCCCGCCGACTGCGCGGTCTGTTGCAGACGGGCGTCGAATGTTTCGCGATCGAGATGCCAGCCGTGACCGTTCGGATCGCGCATGAAGGACGTGCTTCGCAACTGAGCGTCGCCCCACGCCGACTCGTTGCCGTGAGACACCCGATGAGCGTCGGTCCGCATGTGCTCCCACAGACCGAGGCTGCGCAGGAGCGGTTTGGCTGCCGGCGGCAAACCTTCGCCGACCTTCAGGCCCGTGCGTCCGACGTCATTGATGAGCACTGTGTCAACGCCCGATCGGGCCAGGACCAGCGCCGCGGCGGCCCCTGCGGGACCGCCGCCGACGATGGCCACATCGGCCGTCGGCGGCGAACCGCTCATTTCTTCTGTGCAGCGAGCCGTGCGTGGCGCAGAAGCTTCTCGGGCGGAACCGTCGTCAGATTGTGTTGAAAGTGAGGCTGGTGCGAAAAGCCCACTTGGGACTCGACGTACATCGTCGCCGGAAAGGCGTCGTGGTCGCCGGGGCCGTCTCGGCGCTCAAGCACACCCATTTTGCCGAAGTCCGTGATCATCGTGCTCACTTGCTCCAGGTACCCGCCCTTCAGCCAACGCGGCCAAACCGATCGCGTGTCGAACGCGTCTTCACGAACCTCGATCGGCTGCGACTTATCGCTCAGGATCTGGTAATGCTCCTCGCTGAGCACATGGTTCGGCACGCGGGCCGGCCAGAACGTCGGGAGGTAGGGGTCGTAACTCGGGTCGTAGCCCGACCGGCAGCTCGCGCTGTCGGCCTGCCACGGCACCGCCAGCCAGCGGGTGAGGTCGCCTGGGCCCTGAGCGAACAACGGCCCGGAACTGCTGACGGCGACTGCCGGTGTCAGCGTGTCGCCGTAGACTGACTCGGGCTGACCTTGAGCCCGTGGCCGGACTCTGAACGGCGCCGCATAGAGCGTTTCCTTGCGCATGGGCCACGTCATCTCGCATCCGGGATGGAACGGCCCGCCCAGGCAGAACCACATCGCCGCCCGGTCGAGGTGCATGGGCCGCGCCGCCACAGGCAGTGTCGTCAGGTTGTCTGGGTACCAGTTGATGCCCTTCCAATCGGGCGTGAAGTTGCCGTCCGCCCAGTCCTGGAGAAACCGGTATTGCGTCGTGGTCAAGGTGAGGTTGGCGCGAGGGCTGGCGAGGCCCATGGCATCGCCGTACATTTGCGGCCACTTGCTGGGATCGGTCGAGACGGTCGACGCCGCTCGAATCAGGTGCAGAACCTGTTGTCGCAACGGCTTGTGGACGTCGGTCGTCTTGCCTGACTTGTCTTTCGTAATCGCTGACAGCTTGCGCACATAGCTCTCGCGCAGGAAATTCTGCGGCGCTCCCCAGCCGAACTGCACGTGAAAACCCTTGTTCACCCATTGCCCATCCGAGAATTGGCGGAGCACCGGGTAAACGTGATCGGTGAAGGACGGTGTCGGCGGTGTCGTGTACCACTTGCCCTGGTAGAGGTCGTAGAGTACGTCGTACATCGTCTTTGTGGCGATGATGTCGGGCGCGAAATTCGGCGGCGCGACGACCACCCACGCCGGCTGCACGGGAATGGCGCGGCCGTCGATGGTCACGACCGCCGAGACCGGCCCATCCGACACATCGTCGTACCAACCATCGTTGTTCCCGAATGTGTAGGCCGTGTTATTGGGAAACGGCGTGTCCGATTGACCCCGCCCCCCAAGAACGACCAGGTTGCCATCTCGATCGGTGCGCAACTCGCCGAGATAGACGGTCTCCTCGAAGAATCGACCGGTGTCGAACAGTTGACGGTTCGCGTCTGCGCGGCCGGCAATCGATCGCGGGCCAGGGTCGATCACCAACTTCGCGCGGTCCGCCCCCACGAAAGCCTGGTTGCGACGGTTGCAGGCGACCGCTTCTGGGATGTCCATCGCCGATTCGAAGTTATACCAGGCTGCCTTCGTGTTGGCGACGTGAACGGTCCAGAGGATCTCGGCGTTGGACGCGTTCAACTCGTCCACGACGTGACCATCCTCATCCAGACCGTAGATCCGGAACCGAGCGGCCTGCCGCTTCAGGGCGCCGGTGGCGTCCTTGTAGAAGCCGGGCGGCGCCGGGGCCGGGAATCGCACTTCAGGCCCAATGAAGAACTCGTCCTGACTGTCCCCGACCCGGGCAATGCCGATGCCGGGATGAATCGACGCGCGAACGATGGGTTTAGCCATGCCGGATTCTAGTCGCCATCCTCAGGTGGTGCAATCCTTCGACCGTGCAAAGCCGTTGATGCGATCCGTCACGAGGCGTTCAAAGGCGAGGCTGAGGCGCTCGATGGCGACCGTCATGTCGGCTGGCGACAACCTCCGGGGCGGCCCCCATGGCGTTGGATTCGCATCCACCACCCACAACTGCCCGTCGTCGGCGTCGCGCAGCACGTCGTGCTCGCCGTAGTCCATGCCCATGGCTTCGGTGAAGTGACGCAGCAGCGCCATTTCTCCATCGGTAAACACCTCCGCCGGCGCCACGATTTCGGCCCGGCTGTCGTTCACGTCGAATCGGCTCGTCAGTGGGCGATACAGCTTATAGACCAGCGGGATGACGCCGCCGAACACCGGTGTCCGGAGGTCGACCACTGTGTCCGCATCGCACTGGTTGTTGACGAGACGCTGGCAGACGCGGCCGTCAAATGCCTGGTCGATGGGGCCTTCCACGATCGTGCCGTCGTGCGCCGCGTTGACGTCGGACTTGACGACGAAGCGGCCAGTGTGGACCCGGGGCTCGACGTGAAGCGATTGACCCGACACGGAATGAAAGACACGCTCGATGCGGTGCTTGCTGAAATCCAGGCACTGAAGGTTCAGGATGGGAATCTCGACGGACAGCCGGATCAACCCAGGGTCTGGACGCCTCCAGGTCTGAATATCCCAGTACACGCCGGCATCGGCGCGGCCACTCTCGCCGACGATGATTTGGTAGCCAAGGTGCCGGCACAGCTTGTCCACGACCGAATTGATCGTGGGCGGGGCCGGGTAGAACAAGACGGTCCGCGAGTTCAGTGCGTGGGACCCTCGGTGCCGGCCACTGGACTCTCGGTGCCGGCGACTGGGCTCTCGGTACCGGCGACTGGGCTCTCGGTGCCGCCGACGGTCCGCGTCGGACTATGGGTGCCACCGGGGGGATTGGTTCCTGGAACTGAGGGGCTGCTCATAAGGGGTCATTCATACCACAGTTCACGGCGTCCGACGTTCTGCGGTCGCCATCCAGAGATTGGCCGTCCGTTCCACCAACGTGAAGATGATCTTGTCGCGAGCCGCCGTGAGGTCGAGCCGTTCCAGGCTCGAATACATCATGCCGATGCTGGCTTGATGAAAATGGTGAAGTGGCCGTGGTTCACCGAGCGGTCGTTTGGTGAGCGGATCGATCGGCACCACCCAGAGACATCGGAAGCCGTCGCGCAGCGACGTGAAATAGACGATGGTGCCGTCGGCCGACCACCGCGGTTTGTCGTCCTCGAACTCGCCGTTGGTTAGCGCGATCCACTCGTCGGGGCGAACGCCGGCCATTCGTAGCGGCGCGACGAACAGCTGTTGGCCGTCTGATCCCGCGCGCTTGGCGTGAAAAACCATCCATCGGCCGTCCGCCGACACGCTCCCCGAAAACACATCGCGCTCGTTATCCTCGAGGACGACGGCACTGCGCTTGGACGCGAGGTCGAGCAGCGAGAACCGGCTGCGTCCGCCCTGTCGCGCTTGGTAGAGCACTTGCCGGTTATCCGTCGTCCAGCTGCGAGGTTGGCCGCAGTCGTTGCACACGTTGGTGACGAGGCCGCCGCCAGAACCGGCGGTGTAGATGTCGTACTTGCCGTCGTCGACCGTGGCAAAGGCGATCCGGCTGCCATCATGAGACATCACCGCCAGGCCCTTGCGATCTGGCACGCCCGTCACCATGGTGTCGAGGTCGGCCTTCACATCGTGCACCCAGACTTCGTCTCGCCCCGCCCGGTTCGAGATGAAGGCAAACCGATCGCCCGACACCGACACCGAGGGACTGCCATCGGTCGCGTCACTTTGCGTGAAGCGGCGCAACTCGCCGGCCGTGTCTGGCGCGGGACCAATCGGCAACCCCCAGATGTTCAGGCGCTCGGTGAAGCTGGCGAACACGAGTCCGCCGTCAGGCAGGACGGCCGGGTGCACTTCCATGCCCGCCCCGAACGTCAGCTGTTCGGGCGAGCCGGTGATGGTGTGGGACCGAGACAGTGACACCCGCCAGACATTCGTACTGTCGCCAATGCGCCAACTGAAGATGACGTCGTTTGGTGCGACCCACGCGGCAGGTCCCGTGAAATTCGCAAACGCCTCTTGACCGAGCACGGTCCGTGCGCCGGTGCTCTGTGGTTCGCCGCCCTCGACTGGCGCCACCCACCAGTCGGCGTCGTTGGGCCATTGGCGCTCGCCCGCCGGCTTGCCGAGAAACAAGATGTGCCGCCCGTCTGGCGACCAGACCGGATCGCGCACGGCCCCGTAGTTCGGTTGCCAGGGAATGCGCTCGCCGCCTGCGGCGGGCACCAGGAACACGCGTTCGAATTGACCGGAATCGCTGCTCGTCCCGGCTCGGAACACGATCCAGCGCCCGTCGGGCGAGAATCGCGGCCGTTGTCCGCCGCCGTTGACGAGCTGTCGCGGTTCGCCCCCGACGACGGAGACAGCGTAGATTCCGCGCTCGGATCGATAGACGATCTGACTGCCGTCTGGCGAGAAACTGGGGTCCAAATCGTCGACATCCCCGCTGGTCAGGCGAAAGGGTTCGCCGCCGGCCAGTTGGCGGATCCAGATATTGAGCTGGCCGTCTCCCGCGCGATCCGACGCGTACGCCAACAGCGTGCCGTCTGGTGAGAGCGCGGGATATCCAGTCAGACCAGGGTCCGTCGTCACCCGCTTCAGCACCGTCAACGGAACGTGAGGCAACGCTCGCAACTGCCAATACGCCACGCCGGAAACGACCGCGGCGATGACCGTGGTGACCGCCGCGACCTGCCAACGACGGCGCCGGGTCGCCGCCTGCCGGACCGTCTTGCTCATGGCTGCGGTCGCCGCCCACGCGCGACGCAAGTCGTCCAGCACGCGCTTGGCCTCTGGCATCGTGGGCCGCGTCGAGGCATCCCTCTGCAGACACGCGGCGACGAGGCCGACCATGACGGGCGGCACGTCCGTCCGGCTGTCGCCAATTGGCGCGGGGCTTCTGCCGAGCACCGCGGCGATGGTCGTGACCGCCGAACGGCTGCTGAACGCCGGGCGGCCGGTGATCATTTCATACAGCACGCATCCGAACGCATAGACGTCGGCTGGCGAGCCGACCTCGCGGCCCTCCAATTGCTCGGGCGACATGTAGGCCACAGTGCCCAGGATCACATTCAAGTGCGTGGCTGCTTGGTCGTGCCATTCCTGCGTCGGGGCCGACTCATAAGGCACCACCGGCTCCGCCAGCGTGGCGAGGCCGAAGTCCAGGACTTTGACCAACGAGTCCTCGGCCACCATGATGTTGCCGGGCTTGAGGTCGCAGTGCACGACGCCGGCACGGTGCGCGACAACCAGGGCGTCGGCGATTTGTCCGCCCAGTGCGAGCACGCGGTCGATCGGCAGACCCGATGGCCGGACGGCATCATGAAGTGTCGTGCCCTTGACGTGCTCCATCGCGATGAAGCTGATGTCGTCGACGGTCCCGATGTCGTAGACCGTGACGATGTTGGGATGGTTCAGCGCCGAGGCTGATTTCGCCTCCTGGACGAAGCGACGTTTGCGATCGGGATCGTCGTTGAGGCCGGGCGCCAGGATCTTGAGCGCCACGAACCGGCTGAGCCGCTCGTCCCTGGCGCGGTACACCACGCCCATGCCACCCTCGCCGAGTTTATCGACGACGACGTAGTGGGCGAACGTGCGGCCGACCAACGACGGCATCTCGTCTGGCAAGGGGCCTCCAGGCAAACGCGGATTAGCGGGTGACCGGCGCCATCGTCTCGAAGTACCAGGCACTGTCGCGCACCTTGCGCGACCGCAAGGCCCGGCGCCTGGAGGCGAGGTCGCTGTCGGCCATCAGGGCCGCGCCTTCCGAAAAGGCGTCGTGGGTGCGCAGCGCGTCGAACACGCGCGCGCAATGATCGGCTTCGAAATGCACTAACGCCAGCCGCAGTCGATTATGCAGCGCGACGTTCCAGGTCATCGGATAGGGACGGGTCGTGCGGAACAGGTGCGCGACCCGAACGCTGGGTACGACCTGCAACTCGAAGCCCTCCAGGCACAGGCGGAAACTCATCTCGTTGTCGATCGACCCCCATCGAATCATGCCTTCATCAAAGCCGCCAGTCTCTTCGAAGAGCGAGCGGCGCATGGCCGCGCAGGCCCAAATCAACAGGGGCACCGAGGTTGGCCCGGTGGGCCGTTGGTAGAGCCACGCCGAGCTGAGATCGAAACCGCCGAAAGTCATGCCGTAGCCGATGGAGCCAGGAACACTCATGTCGCTGACCGCGGGGTTCACGGCGCCGGCTGCGGGGTTCTGGAGGGCATCGACCAGCGGCTGCCAGTTGCCCTCTTCGACGGCGATGTGCGCGTCGGCGAACACCAGGACCTCGCCCTTGGCGAACCGGCCGCCCACATTGCGAGCGCGGGCGACACCCACCCCGGGGGTCGTCAGGACCCGGACATGACGGCGGTCACGCAGGAACTCAACCGAGCCATCCGTCGAGCCATCGTCGATGACGATGATCTCGCTGTGAGCCGGCAGGGTTCGCTCGAAGTCATCAACCGTCTGCCGAAGCTGAACGCCTTCGTTGAGGGTGACGATAATCGCGCTGATCGGAGGAGTCGGCCTGAGCATGACATGGGGGCTGACGCGCCCAAACCGTCGGCCGATCCGGTGGCCGGGAGGCGTTCGCGGCGCGATCGAACCGCTGACACCATAGCACAGGGCTTCGGCGTTCTGGGCAGGTCCGGCCGTGACTGAGCTGAGTCGACGTCACCGGGCCGGTGCCGCATGCCGGCGGGCCACGTAAACGCTTTCGATCTGGCACACGGCGTGACGTTCGCACAGCGCATCGCCGAGTTCTGCTCGGGCGTTTCGCACGTCCACGTCGAAGCCCGCGGCTCGCAACCGCGCGGGATAGTCAGCGCCATAAATCCGCACGTGATCCGCCTGGCCGAAGACGCGTGCCCGTTCCCAGGGGTCAGTCACGTGCGGGGCTTCGAACGTGTGGTCCAGCGTCGCCGAGATCGGCACCTGCAGGACCGCAAACCCCGGCGGTTCGAGGACGCGATAGATCTCGCGCATGGCCAGGCGATCGTCGAGCACATGCTCGAGCACATGATTGCAGACGACGACATCGAACGCTGCCCCCCGGAACGGGAGGGCCGTGACGTCCATCGCCAGCACGCCGGGCGACGGGGTCAGGTTGCCGGCCACGTAGCACGTCCGGCGCGAAAGGGCCTGAGACAATCCGCGCTCGGGGGCGAGGTGCAACACGCGCGCATCGCTGGCGAAGACGTCCGTGCGATGAACGAGAAAGAGATATACGAGCCGCTCCCGGTCGAGCGATGAACACGGCTGGAACGGACACATGGCGTTGGCCCGCAAGCCGCCGCCAATCACCCGCCGCTCGCGGAGGATGGGTTCGTCCAGGCCGAACGGCAGGAAGGCGTCGGCGCGGGTGTCGCAGAAGGGGCACTCCATGCGCGGTAAGGCTCACGAGTGGATGCCGGGCGCTTCGTGGCCGGAGCGCTCGACATACTCGATGTAGCTGCCGCCGTAGGCGTGCGGATGAGAGTCCTTGCCGGTCTCGCCGCCCAGTTCGAGCACCCGATTGCTGATGCCGCGCAGGAAGGCGCGGTCGTGAGAGACGAAGATCATCGTGCCCTCGAACGCCTTCAACGAGTCGACCAGCATTTCCTTGGTCGCCAGATCGAGGTGGTTGGTCGGTTCGTCCAGCACCAGGAAGTTCGGCGGATCGAACAACATCCTCGCCATCGCCAGCCGTGACTTCTCGCCGCCTGACAGCGCCCGAATCCTCTTGTCGACATCGTCACCGGAAAACTGGAAGGCACCGGCGAGTGAGCGGAGGGCGCCGACGCCCTCGCGTGGGAAGTCATTCTGCAGTTGCTCGAAGACCGTGAGGTCGGCGTCCATCGTGTCGAGCGACTGCTGCGCGAAGTAGCCGATCTTGAGGCTGGCCCCCAGGCGGACGTCACCCGCGTCGGGGGCGAGCGCCCCGGCCAGCATCTTGAGCAGCGTAGTCTTGCCGGCGCCGTTCCTGCCCATCACCGCCCAGCGCTCGCCACGGCGAATAGTGAGATTAAAGTCCTCGTAGATCACGCGCTTGCCGTAGGCCTTGCCGAGACCCTCGATGACGGCCACCTGGTCGCCCGAGCGTGGTGGATCCTTGAAGGTGAACTTGACGACCACGCGCTGCTTCGGCAGTTCGAGCTTTTCGATCTTGTCGAGCGACTTGATGCGGCTCTGCACCTGGGCGGCCTTGGAAGCGTGGGTCTTGAACCGATCGATGAAGCGTTGTTCCTTGGCCAGCATCGACTGCTGGCGGGCGTAGGCGGCTTCCTTGTTGGCTTCGCGGGTGGCGCGCTCGCGCTCGTAGAAGTCGTAGTCGCCCGAGTAGACCGTGATCTCGCCGCTGTCGATCTCGGCGATCTTCGTGACGATGCGGTTCATGAATTCGCGGTCGTGCGAGGTCATGAGCAGCGCGCCGTCGTGCGACTTGAGGAAGCTTTCGAGCCAGATGATCGATTCGAGATCGAGGTGGTTGGTCGGCTCGTCCATCAGCAGGACGTCGGGCTTGCCGAGCAGCACGCGCGCCATCGCGACGCGCATCTTCCAGCCGCCCGAGAGCGCGCCGACGTCGCCGTCAATCCGTTCGTCCTCAAAGCCCAGCCCGTGCAGCACCTCGCGCGCCTGGCTTTCGAGCGCGTAGCCGCCCAGGTGGTCGTACTCTTCCTGCACCTCGCCAAAGCGGGCGAGAATCTTGTCCATCTCGCCGGCGCGCGCGGGATCGCCCATCGCGTGCTGCAGTTCTTCCAGCTCGTGATGCAGGTCGCCGGCCCGGCCGCTGCCGGCAATCGCTTCGTCCAGCACCGAGCGGCCAGACATCTCTTCGACGTCCTGGCGGAAGTAGCCAATGGTGAGCTTCTTCGGCACGGACACGTCGCCCTCGTCCGGCGCCTCTTCACCCATGATCATGCGGAAGATCGTGGTCTTGCCGGCGCCATTCGGCCCGACCAGTCCGACCTTCTCTCCCGGGTTCAGCTGGAATGAGGCTTCGACGAACAGCAGTTGCTTGCCGTACTGCTTGTTGATGTTGGCAAAGGCGATCAAGGGGTCACCAGTATAGCGCGTGCCGTCGGCAGGGTATGATCGTCGGCACAGCAGTCATGGACGAATTCCTCACCCCCGCGTTCCTGACCGGCTTCCTCACCATCATCGGCATCGACATCATCCTGTCAGGCGATAACGCCGTGGTGATTGCCCTCGCCGCGCGGTCGTTGCCCGAGCACCAGCAGAAACGCGCGGTGTTCTGGGGCGCCGGGGTCGCGGTCGGCCTGCGGGTCGCGCTGGCGTCGATTGCCCTGCAGTTGCTGCGCCTGCCCTACGTGAAGCTGGCGGGCGGCGCCATGCTGTTGTGGATTGCGGTCAAGCTGCTGCTGCCGGAATCGGACGAGCCCAACGTGGCGCCGGCCGATCACCTGTGGGCCGCGATCAAGACGATTGTCGTCGCCGACTTCGTGATGAGTCTCGACAACGTCGTCGCGGTCGCCGCCGCCGCTCGCGGCAGCGTGCTGCTGCTGGCACTGGGCCTGATCATCAGCATTCCGCTGGTGGTGTTCGGCGCCAGCATCTTGATGAAGCTGATGGAGCGCTGGCCGGTGATCGTGACGATCGGCGCCGGCCTGCTGGGCTGGACTGCCCTCGACATGGCGATCACCGATGTGATGGTGGCGCCCTATCTCCACGGCAGCCCGCAGATCATGCACCTGGCCATTCCCGCGCTTGGCGCGATCTTCGTGATCGCCGCCGGCAAGTGGTTCGCGGTGCGGTCCCGCATCTCCTAGCGAGGCGCGGTGGCACTCGCGAGCGCCGTCACGCGCTCGGCGCGCACGATGAAGCGCTGGGGCGCGTTCCCAAGGTAGTTGAACGGATAGCACGTGATCAACGTGAGCGACGCGGCTTCGCGCGGCCGCAGCACCGACAGGTCGTCGGGCTCGACAATCGACAGTTCCTTCACCGTGTAGAGCAGTTCGCCGCGACGCGTCTGCAGGCGGATCTCGTCACCCACCTGCACGTGGCGCAGGGCGCGGAACCGGCCGTCGCGATGCCCGGCAATGGCGCTGTTGCCGGCGTCCCACGGCCACGGCGTGTCTGGCAGGTGTCCAGCCGACTTCTTCAGCGACTCTGCGTCATCTCCCTCGACGACCGCCGTCGAGAGCCCCACGCGTGGCATCGACAGCACGCCCACGGTGTCCCCTGGCCGAACGCGAATCGTGCCGGCCGTCGCGTCCGGCACCGCATGAGCGAAGCGGACGGTCTGGGCCTGTTCAAAGCGCTGTGCTTCAAGCGTGGCGTAGCCGACGGTGCCCAGGCATCCCAGGCCGAAACCGAGCAGCGTCCACTGCAACCACGTGGCCAGCCACTTAGTCATGGCCAGGGCCTGCGGCGATCGTCTTGAGGAAATACCCGTCGCGGGTTCGCACGGTGAGGCGCCGGCCGTCGGGCGAGCGAGCTTCGACGCGGATCATGCGGCGAGCGCCAGTGGGCGCTGTCGCGCCCGGGCTGTAGGCCAGCGTGTACGCGCTGCGAATGTCGAGGGCGATTCGCTGCAACGCGGCGGGCACATCAGTGACCTGGCGTGGCTGGAACAGCGATCCGCCCGTGGCGGTGGTGAGCCTTCGCAACAGGCCCGGGTTTCCGTGCCGGGTGACCGGATCGGTCAGGCCGACCGCGTAGATGGTCGCATCCGAGTCGTGCACAAGCTTGATCACGTCGGCTTCCTTGGCTGTGCTCGCGTTGTCGTCGCCGTCGCTGATCACGACGAGCGCCTGTCGGGTGTGAACGCCGCGACCGACACGGCGCAATCCCTCAACGATGCCGTCGTGGATGGCGGTCATGCCGGCGGCGGTGATTGACCGCGCGACCGCGGCCTTGAAGACCGCCGGGTCGGTCCGCGACACCACCGCGGGTCCCCACGCGTGGCGCACGTGCTCGTTGAACGTCAGCACGAAGAGCTCATCGTCGGGATGACTGGTTTGGGCAAAGGTGAGCGCGGCCGCGACCACGCGATCGCGACTGGGCTGCATGCTGCCGCTGTTGTCGATCAGCACGCCGATGCTGGCCGGCACGTCCTGCCCCGAAAACAACTCGATCTCCCGGGGCTCACCGTCAATGACACGGAAGGCGTCCTTTTCCAGTCCGCGCACGTAGCGGCCCTGCCCATCGGTCACCGACACGTGGAGGACGACGAGCTCGGATTTTGCGGAGAAGACTGGCCGGTCCTGATCGGGCAGGGCCGTCCCGACCTGGGGCCACCCGGTGGTGGCCACCAGCAACAGGGCGGCGGCGAGTAATGCAGCTGGCAGGTGTCGGGCGTTCATGTGTCACCCGCAACCGGGGGATGGCCCCCGGTTGCATGACTGTAGCGTTAGCGAGTCGAGGCGGCCGTGCGGCGCGAGCGGAGCATCCAGGCACCGGCCGCAAGCGAGGCGAACCCGAGCAGGGCAATCATCGGCAGCGTGCTGGCCGTGCGCGGCAGCTCAGTGCGCGCAACGTTGGCCGCCACTGGTGAGGCCTGCGCCATCCGTTCCTGTTCAGCCATCATCGTCCCGCGCTGGGCCCGGGCGTCCGCTTCGAGGGCGCGGGCTTCGGCGGCCATGGCGGCATCACGACCGGCAGCGTCGACGCGGATCATTTCTGCGTCCACGACCGCTTCGGTCACCGGCGCTTCGGTCTTGACGGTCAGCACGGGCTGGCCCGTGGCTTTCGCCAGGCGCTGAGCCTGCGCGCGGGGATAGATGAACTCGTGGCCCACCGTGCGGCCCGGATAGATCCAGAGCTTGACGGCGTGCGGCGCGTTCTCGGGGCCTTCCATGAAGCGAATCTCCGGCTGATCGGAGGGCTGGCCGACGATGTACGACGGGATCGCCATGAGGGTCGCGAACAGCTGCTTGCGATCGTCGCTCGTGACGCGCACGACATGACGATTGCTCGGGCTGTCGACGAGCTTGAACAAGTAGCGGCCGGCCGGCAGGGTGACACCGGGCAGCTCGACCGGTGCGCTGAAGGTGAAGTACGTGTCCTGGTTGGCGGGGCCCTGTGCCTGGGCGGTGAGCGGCAGCATCGCGGCAGCCGCGACCACGCCGGCGAGAGTGAGCGTTCGAATCGAAATCATCAGTCCTCCTACTTTCGGCGCACGCGTCTTTGCGTGGAGATTGCCGAGTCAGTTCATGAGGGATAAGTGCAAGGACCCGGCCACACCGCAACGCCGATTCGTGCGCGGTCGCGTCTCAGTCACGGCGGTTGAGCGACCAATGTAGGCAAGGCGTGCGCTGTTATGCGCCGAGACGAGACGTGCGGCACACGAGCTGGCGCGGCCGCCCGTGGTATAACGGTCAAGCTTCGGGTGCCCACAAGGGCCTAACAGGGAAGTCCGGTGCAACACCGGCGCGGTCCCGCCACTGTAAGGAAGGAACGCTCGCTTCAAAGACCACTCGGCGTGTTGCCGGGGAAGGTGAAGCGAGTTGCAGCCAACACTGCATCCTCCGAGCCAGGAGACCTGCCCCAAGCGTCAACCATCGACGTGCCCGGGGAGGCAACGGTCATGCAGCTGCCATTTCGTTCTGTACTCATTTTCCTGTTCATTTGTTTCGCCGCCATCGGTCCGGCTCACGCCGGACGCTCCAACCAGCAATCTGTGCCGGCGGGCGTCACCGTTGACGGTGTGATCTCCGACACCTCGGGTGCCGTCGTGTCTGGCGCCGTGGTTGAGGTCATCGTCGCGGAGCGCTCGGTCTCACGCGTCACGAGTGGCGCCGACGGCGCGTTCCGTGTCGAAGTGCCAGCTGGCGTGCCGATTGAACTGCGTGTGCGCCGCCCGGGTTTTGCCGATCAGGTGATCGCGCTGGCCGGTCTGTCGCAGCCGCTGACGCAGAACGTCACGTTGCCGCTGGGCGCGATCTCAGACAGGTTGGTGGTGACCGCGTCGCGCACGGCTGAAAGCCGCGCGCGCGTCACCCAGTCGGTGACCGCGTTCACCCGCGCCGAGATCGATGCCCTGGGGGCCTCGTCGTTGGCGGAGGTGGTGCGGTTCGTGCCGGGTGTCAATGTCGAGAGTGTGGGCCGCGAGGGCTCGGTCACCTCGATGTTCACGCGCGGCGGTGAGTCCGACTACAACCTGGTGCTGATTGACGGCGTGCGCGTCAACCAGAGCGGTGGCGTGTTCGACTTCAGCCGCATCAACGCGGCGGAGATCGAGCGGGTTGAGGTGGTGCGGGGCGCGCAATCGTCGCTTTGGGGATCCGACGCGATGGGATCGGTCGTGCAGATCTTTACGCGGCGCGCGGGCGCGGGCGATCGTCCGCAGGTGTCCGGCTCTGCTGAAGGCGGCTCGTTTGGCGCTGTTCGCGCCGATGCGCGTCTGATGGGCGGCGCCTCTGGCCGTGTCGACTACTCGGCCGGCGTGTCGCGCCGGCAATCCGACGGCGCCTTCGCCGACCTGCTGCCTGAAGACGACACCTTCGAGCAGACCGCCTTCGATGCCGGCGCGGGTGCGACGTTGGGCAGTCGGCTGTCGCTGCGCGGCGGACTGCGATCGACCACCGCTGACGGCAAGTCCGTCGGTGCCATCGCCTACGGCGCTCGCAACACCGGTGGCGCCTACAACACGCGCGACCGGTCGGGTCACCTCGACCTGTCGCATTCGCTCGGGGCGCGCCTGTCCGGAACCGCGACGTTCAACTACTTCCGCTACAAGAGCACGTCGGCCGACACCGTCGCCGATTCGCCGTTTACGACCTACGCCATTCTTGCCGGCACGCCCAACGCGATCTTTCCAAACGGCACGCGGCTCATCAGGTTGATCGACCTCAGCGAGTTCAACACTCTGGTTGCGGACGGCGCCGCGCCCGGGACCGGTCAGTTCCTGGCCTCGCGCCGGTCATCGAATTTCCCATTCACGAGCGTCTCGGAGTTCGAGCGGCCCGCGTTCCGCTACCAGGCCGACTACTCGTGGTCGGGTCAGCGGCTTAGCGCCGGCTACGAATGGGAGCGCGAGATTGACGCGCTGTCAGATGAGGTGCGGCTCGACAACCAGTCGGCGTTTGTCCAGCAGCAGTTCAGCGCGCGCGATCGTTGGTTCGCCACGGTGGGCGGCCGCATCGACAGCAAGGAAGGCTCGGAGACGTTCTTCAGCCCCAGGTTGTCGGCGGGTGGCTTCCTCGTGCCCTTCACGAGCGGCGGCGTGTCGTCGCTGAAGGTGTTCGGTAACCTCGGTCGCGGCATCAAGTCGCCCTCGCTCAGCGAGCGCCTTGGTGGCGCGTTCACCGATCCGGCGCCGGATCTGAAAGTCGAGCAGGCGCGCACGGGTGACGTCGGCGTCGAAGCCACCTTTGCCGACCAGCGGTTTCGCGCGCTCGTGACCTACTTCAACAACGACTACACCGATCAAATTGCCTATCGTGGCGGTGTCGCCGGCGATGGCATTCCGGAGTACATCAACATCGATGGCTCCAAGGCCGACGGCTGGGAAATGGAATGGGCGCTCCAGCGTCCGGTGGCCGGGCTGACCGCGTCGGCCTCCTACGCTCTGGTGAACCACCGGGTCGTCACCAACGTCAGCACCAGCCAGCAGTTTCAGCCGGGTCAGCCGCTGCTGCGTCGTCCAAAGCACTCGGGCAATGTTCGTGCCTCGTGGGTGTTCGGCCGTGCGACGGTCAACGCCAGCGCGCGCATCACCGGTGACCGTCACGACCACAGCTTTCTGTCGCTCCGGACGGTGCCCAATGCCACGCGGCCGGCCGCCGTGACCACCGACATCACCGTCAACCCCGGCTACACGGTCGTGAATCTCGGGCTCGACGTCCGCGCTCACGATCTGGTCACGCTGTATCTGCGCGGCGAGAACGTGGCCGACGAGGCGTACGAGAACGTGCTCGGCTATCCCGCCTTGCCGAGAGCGATCGTCGCCGGCGCACGATTCAGCTTCGGGGCGCGCCGCTGAGGCCTCGCCTCTTTGGCGGATAGGGGCCGAGTCGCACATGAGACGGCTGTTCGTTCAGGTTCACCTCTGGCTTGGCATTCTGATCGGGCTGTACGTCGCCATCGTCTGCGCGAGTGGTGCGGCGCTCGTCTTTCGCATCGACCTGCAGCGAGCGCTGCATCCGCACCTCTTTACGCCAGGCGCCGCCGGTCCGCTCGCGGATCCGGTGGCAGTGATGGACAGTGTCAGTCGCGCCTATCCGCAACACCGATTGTCGGGCGTCGACGCCCCGACGACGGTGAGGCCGACGTATTTGGCGTATGTCACCAGTGGCGCCGAGTTCCGCACGGTGTTGATCGATCCGGTCACCACCGAGGTGCTTGGTGAGCTGCCCGACCATCCCGCTATCCGCACATTGCAACAGCTGCACTACAACCTGCTGGGCGGCCGCACCGGCCGGATCATCAATGGGATTGGCGCGTTCGGCATTCTGATCCTGTGCGCGACGGGGCTGGTGATCTGGTGGCCGGGCGTCGCCGCGTGGCGTCGTGGCCTGGTCGTCAACTTCGGTCAGCCGTCGGCACGGTCATGGCTGACCAGCCGCCGCGTGCTGTGGGAGTTGCATCGCGCCATCGGCGTGTGGAGCGTGACGTTCATTGCGCTGTCAGCGGTGACCGGGCTGTCGTTCGCGTTTCCCGCCGGCTTCCGATCGCTCGTGCACCGCATCTCCCCGATTACCGTGGCGCGGTCGCCACAATCGGGAATGCCGTTGGCCACTTCGTCACCGTCGTGGGCGCAGATGATCGATCGGGCTCGTCCCCATGCCGCAGGCAAACCCGTCGCTCGCGTGGTCTTGCCGTTTGGCGAGCGCGGTGCCTTTCTCGTGATGTTCGCGGACCGCAGCCCGACTCCCGCCGGCTCGGAGTTGATGCCAATCCATCTCGACCAGTACACCGGAGAGCGACTGGCCGCCAGCACGACGGCACGCACCTGGGGTGATGCCGTCATGTCGCGCATGACGCCCCTGCACGTCGGCGGCGTCGGCGGCCAGGCGGGCCGCGTGACCTGGTTCGTGCTGGGCCTGTCGCCGGCCGTGTTGTTCGTCACCGGATTGTTCGTGTGGTGGCTCCGCGACGGGCGCCCGCGTCGGTCTTTACAGGGCCACAGATTAAGCACTGATTCGACACAGATACCGTGACGACCCACGTCGCCGGGCTTTGCCATCCGGCCGAAAGGCCGCCGTGGGACCCCTCGCATCCGGGTCGCGCGGTGTTTGCTAGAGCCAGCGAGACTATCGCGCCGCGCCACTCGTCGCAGCGAGCTCTTGCCGCGTCATCAACCCTGCCGGCGGACGCGCTGTCAGTGTCATCGGCATGTTAGTCAGCGGATGCACGAATGCCAGGCGTTCAGAGTGCAGCCGATAGCCGCCATCGCCAGGCAACCCTGGATGCGTCTGGATGCCGCCGCCCACGGCATACAGCGGGTCACCAACGAGTGGATGCCCCGCGCAGGCGAGGTGAATACGAATCTGATGCGGACGGCCCGTCGCAATCTCCACGCTGACCAGCACCTGAGTCGCCGTGCGCTCCAGAACCGTCACGACGCTGTGTGAGGCCTTGCCCGTGGTCGATGCCGCCTGGACCTCACCGATCACCGGATGCGGTACCGGACCAATTGCCGCATCCACCGCAAACACGTCTGCGGTTGGACTGCCGTTGGCCAGCGCCCGGTAAGCCTTCTTGACTTCGTGGTCCCGCCACGCCTTCAAGAGGTGCGAGGCCGCGTCGTGGGTGCGCGCAAACAGCACAAGGCCAGACGTGCAACGCCCGAGCCGATGTAGCGGGCTGGCGTGCGGATAGCGCTGGCGTACCAGGCTCATCAGCGTGTGCTCGAGAAACCCCCCGGCCGGCATGGTGGGCAGGCCACTGGGCTTGTCGACTGCGAGAATCGCCTCGTCTTCGTGCACCAACTCGAACCGGAGCGGCACGTCCGGCTCGTCCCAGGGAGGACGATGCCAGACGAGGGAGTGGCCGGCGCGCAGCACAGTGGCCGGCTGGGCGACGACGCCCGCGACTTCGACCTCACCGCGAGCGATCCGTTCGGTCCACTCCTCCGCGGAGGAGTGGGAGCGCGTCGCGGCCAGGTAATCGAGAACCGTCTGTCCGACGGCGCGCGCGCCGACCTGCTCGCGATACGACCAGCCCCGATTGAGCGTCATGCCGGAGTCGATGCCGCGTCCGGCTTCCTGGGCGCCGCCTTGGCGCAGGCGGCGAGCCGGACCATTACCTGGCCCGGGCCATCTCCATCACCAGGTCGTAGTTGAAGCGCACGAAGCGATGCAGTTCGGTTTCGAGAATGCGCTCCTGGTCGCTGTGCGCCCCGAAGCCTTTCGGGCCGTCCTCGGTGTCGATGGCCGGACCAATGCCGTAGCACTGAATGCCCTTCGCGCGAATGTTCGACATGTCCGTCGCACCAGTCCCCATCGTCGGCAGCACCTCGGTGTTGTAGTGCTTCTTCAACTGCGCTTCGAGCGTGGTGAAGGCCTCGGTGTCGAGCCGTGACCCGCCGGCCGGGCGATAGCGGTCGCGCCACCAGCGCACTTCGACGCGCGGGTCGTTGATCACTTTGCGCACCTGATCCAGGAAGGTTGACTGGTCCTCATCCGGATGCAGGCGGACGTCGAACGTCGCCCTCACTTCAGACGGAATCACGTTGTAACGGAAGCCGGCGTCGACAATCGTCGGCACCAGCGAGGTGTGAAGCATGGACCAGTGACTCGGCTGGTGCTCGAGCAGCCACTCCGCTGCCGGCCCTGAGACCTTTGGATCCGGGCTCAGCACATCGCGATACTGCTGCGCCACGTCAGGCGTCACCATGCTCTGCAGCTTGCGGAAGTAGGCACCGGTCGTTTCGTTGATGCGTAGTGGTGGCACCCAGTTGGCCACCTTGCCGACCGCGGCCGACAACGACGTCACGGCGTTGCCGCGTGAGGGCACCGAGCCGTGCCCGGCGGGGCCGCGGGCGATGATCTCGATCGGGCGCGGTTCCTTTTCGGTGGTGCCGACGTTGGCCTGCACCACCTTGCCCTCGCGGCGCACCACGCCGCCGCCCTCGGCAAAGCAGAACTCGGCGTTGATGGCGTCGAAGTGGTTGTCGGCCATGAACTGCGCGCCGACATCGGGGGCGCCTTCCTCACCGGCCTCGGCCAGCAGAATCACGTCGCGATCGAGCGCCGTGCCGTCGCGCTTGAGCCTGAGGATGGTCATCAGCGCCGCCGTCAGGTTGTCCTTGTCGTCGATGGCGCCACGGCCATATACGTAGCCACCGTCGCGGACCGCGCCGAACGGAGGGAAGGTCCATTTCTTTTCGTCGACGGTGACGACGTCGGTGTGACCCATCAACAGGATCGGCCGCTTCTTGCCGTTGCCCTTGATGCGCGCCACGAGGTTGGCGCGCGCGGCATCCTTGGCGAACACCTGGTAGGGAATGCCTTCCTTGTCGAGCACCTGCTTCAGATACTCCACGGCCCGGGTCTCATTACCCGGAGGGCTCTGCGTGTCGAGCCTGAGCAGGGCCTGGAAGTGCTGCAGCGTTTCCGCCTCGATCGCAGATGGCTGGGCCGCCTGCGACTGGGCCGCCGCAGCTGACGGGGCCGCAGATGACACAGATAACGCAGATGCCAGGACGGCCAGGGCAAGCAGGGCAAGTCGAAACGTCTTGGTCATGGCGTTGAGAATACCTCAGGGCTGAATTACTGGTACGATAGCAGGTTCATCCATGCCTCTAGTAGTGCTCGACCAGATCTCCCACGCCTACGGCCACTTGCCGCTCCTCGACAAAGCTGCGTTGCAGGTGGAGCCGGGCGAGCGCATCGCCATCATCGGCCGCAACGGCACCGGCAAGTCGACGCTGATGCAGATCATCGGCGGTGAACTGCCGCCGGACTCCGGTACTGTCTGGACCCAGCCCGGGGCGCGGGTCGCCCGGCTGGTGCAGGACGTGCCGCTGGCGGCCAACCGGCCCGTCTTCGACGTCATCGCCGATGGTCTTGGCGACCTCGGCGCGCTGATTGCGAACTACCACCACGCCGCAGTGGAGGTGGCGACCGACTACAGCGAAGAGGCGATGACGCGGCTGGGGAACTACCAGCACGAGTTGGAAGAGCGCGATGGCTGGAGCCTCGAGCAGCGGGTCGAGTTGATCGTCACCAAGCTCGGCCTGCCGTCGGAGGTGATTGTCGACACCTTGTCGGGTGGGTGGAAGCGCCGGGTGCTGCTGGCTCGTGCCCTGGTCAGCCAGCCGGACGTGCTGCTGCTGGACGAGCCGACCAACCACCTCGATATCGAAGCCATCGAGTGGCTCGAGACGTTCTTGTTGGACTATGCCGGCGCCGTGATTTTTGTCACCCACGACCGGACCTTCCTTGAGAAGGTCGCGACCCGCATTGTCGAGATCGACCGCGGCATGCTCACCTCGTGGCCGGGCAACTACGTTACCTTCGAGCGCAAGAAGGAAGAGTGGCTCGCCAACGAAGAGCTGCAGAACTCCAAGTTCGACAAGAAGATGGCGCAGGAAGAAGTATGGCTGCGGCGCGGCGTCAAGGCGCGGCGCACCCGCGACGAGGGCCGCGTCAAGGCGTTGATGGCGATGCGCGCCGAGCGCGCGGCGCGGCGGGCGCTGATGGGCAACGTCCGCATGCAGGTGGACCAGGCGGATCCCTCGGGCAAGATGGTGTTTGAGGCCAAGGGTCTGAGCCACGCCTTCGGCGCCTCGCCGGTGGTGAAGGACTTGTCGTTGCGCGTGATGCGCGGCGATCGCATCGGCTTGATCGGCCCCAACGGCGCCGGCAAGACCACGCTGCTGCGGTTGCTGCTGGGTGAGATCGCGCCGCAATCGGGTGAGGTGCGGCGCGGCGCCAACGTGCAGGTGGCCTACTACGATCAGCAGCGTGAGCAGCTCGATCCCGATCGCACAGTCGTTGATACGGTTGGCGACGGCGCCGATACCGTGACCGTGAATGGCGTGCCGAAGCACGTGCACGGCTACCTCGCCGACTTCCTGTTCTCACCGGAACGGGCGCGCTCGCCGGTGCGGGCGCTGTCGGGCGGCGAACGCAATCGCCTGCTGCTGGCGCGGTTGTTCACGCGTCCCGCCAACGTGCTGGTGCTGGACGAGCCGACCAACGACCTCGATCTCGAGACCCTCGAGCTGCTGGAAGCGCAGTTGGTCGAGTGGCCCGGCACGTTGTTGCTGGTCAGTCACGACCGCCGGTTCCTCGATAACGTCGTCACCAGCACGCTGGCGTTCGAAGGCGACGGCAAGGTGCAGGAGTATGTCGGCGGATACGAGGACTGGCAGCGCCAGTCGAAGCTGCCTCTTGCAGTCAAGGAAACGACGGGAGTACCCAAACAACCGTCGGGAGTGACCAAGCAATCGTCGGGATCGGCCAAACAGTCGTCGGGAGCAAAGGCCAGGGCCTCAAGCCCCAAGCCCCAAGCCCCAAGCCCCAAAGCGAAGCGCTCGTTCAAGGACGAGAAGGAATACGC
>ENA-ORBV01000650-ORBV01000650.1-microbial-mat-metagenome-genome-assembly--contig:-NODE-650-length-78716-cov-12.943361_pt1 | contig 78716 bp, 74 predicted proteins | sample MGYA00237777_ERZ505514 | MGnify/ENA primary metagenome ERZ505514 (study PRJEB26160, sample SAMN06269048) | microbial mat metagenome | isolation source: Oligotrophic lake microbial mat | place...
GGAATAAATCCTAATACCGCCAGAATTAGAGATTCTTGAAATACAACAATGAGCAGATAGCGATCGCGAAATCCCATTGCTTTAAGGGTGGCATATTCGGGTAAATGATCGGTTACATCACTGTAGAGAATTTGATAGACAATCACAGCACCGACAATAAAGGCAATCACCACACCCAAGTCAAAGGTATAGCCTACCGGAGTGCTGGCACTCCAAAAGTCAACTTCTGCTTTTGCGTAGTCGTCTCTGGTCATGACTTTGACATCATTGGGTAAACGCGATCGCATTTCTGCTAAAACCGCTTGGACATCAGCACCGGGCTTAAGTTTAATCACGCCTACATCCACCAGTCCCCCTTGACGAAAAGGAGCCATGCGTAGAAAGTTGACATCGCTTGTAACCAAATAAGCATTGATGCCAAAGGTGGGGCTGAGTTTGAACAAGCCCTGAATTTGAACTTGGCGTTCATTGATTTCGGTTGTGATTGCTTCGCCTGCCTGAAACCGTTGAGCGATCGCACCAAATTCTTTGCGAGAACCCAGATTAAACAGAGCGGTATCGGGCTGGCGCAGTTTCTCACGGTTGACTTCGACTCCAGGAATGTTCAATACCTGATGTTCTGGATTGACCCCTATCGCGTAGATGTCCCAAATCTCTTTGTTTTCAGGATTACGCCACTGAATCGAATTCAGGTAAATCGGACTGACTGAAGCAACTCCGGTCATGCCTGCTGCTTGATAGAGTCGGCGTTCTGTGAAACGATCGAGAGAAATCAGCGATCGCGTTCGGCTACTCGTCATCACAATTTCACCGTTCAGGCTATGGTGAAGTTCCACTGCGCTGCTAAACAAAGCGCCTCGAAAGCCCATTTGCAGAAACATCAGCACATCGGCAAAGCTAATGCCTGCGATCGCCACAATTAACCGCGCCCGCTCTTTACGTAACTGCAACCAGGAGAGAAACAGCGGTTTCTTTTTGGGGATGATTTTAGTCATGTCATTGCCTCAATTGACATCGATCGATACTTGAACACTCAAATTGGTCAGTCCCGCAACTCGACGGCTAGAGGCTTCATCCAACAGCACTTTCACTTCCACGACCCGCGCATCAAACTGTGCTGCCGGATCGGTGTTCAACACATCTTGTTTGTTAATTTCTAGCCCCACTTCTTCAACCTTGCCGCGCAGCACCTCTGGAAAAGCATTGTTCTTGCTCATCACGGTTGCAGTTTGTCCAACTCGAATGCGGCTGATATCTAACTCATACACTTCTGCCACCGCCACCATTTGCTGGGTTTGACCCAGACTGATGATGCCTTTGCTGCCCACGAGTTCTCCAGGGCGAGTGTGAATTTTGAGGACTTGTCCATCTTGAGGCGATCGCACTGTGACCGAATCCAGTTCCGCCTGTGCTCGTGCCACTCTTGCCTGTGCCGTAGAGACTTGCGATCGTGCCACGTTCACATCGACCGGACGCACCTCGGCGATTTGGTCGAGTGTTGCCTGTGCTTCGGAAACCTGCTGCTGTCGCGATCGCTGAATTCGACTCAAATTAGCCTGCGCTTCGTTCAGTTGCTGTCGGACTGTATCAGCGGTTAATTGCTTCCCATCTCGCAAAGAGGCAGAAACGGCTCCTTCGGTATAAAGCCCTTGATATCGCCTAGCCTCCAGTTCGGCATTGTGCAGTTCTGCTTTCAGACGGGCGATCGCGGCTTCCTGAGCTTCGGTTTCAGTTTGTAATTCCACCTGCTGGCGATCGACCACTCGCGACTGCGCCCGAATTTGTCCCGATTTCGCACCCGCTTCCACCTGGCTTAACTGAGCTTGAGCTACCCTCACCTGTTCCTGGGCTTCCTGAAGTGCCGTCTGTCGCCGCGTATCAGTATCCAGAACGGCAATCACATCACCTTTGCGAATTCGTTGACCGTGAGTGACGCGCAAGGTTTCGACTCGTGCCCCCTCCGCAGATGTGGGCGCAAACACCTGAATCACTTCGCCCCGTGGCTCCAATCGCCCCAAAGCAGATACTGTTTCAATCGTAGGCGCAGCGATCGCTACAGCCGACGATCGCTGGTTCGGACGGTTAATGCCCATTCGCCACGCCACGCCACCACCCACCAGCAGCAAGCAACTGACACCCAGCATGGCGATTAAAGGCGATCGCCCTTTCGGTTTCCAAGGAATGTTAATCATGTTGAGTTCCAGTTTTTGTATTCAAAAAATTGGATACAAAAACTAAGGTATACTGAACGAATTGAATCAGTCAAGTATTTTTAGTTATGGCACTCAAGCACACAATTCTGGCATTCCTATCTCGTCACCCGATGAGCGGCTATGAGGTTGCCAAAGAGTTTGCGGAAGGGTTTGGCAGTTGCTTTTGGAAAGCAAGCCAGCAGCAGGTTTATGCCGAACTGACCAAGCTAGAGCAGCAAGGCAACGTTACCTATGAAGCGATTCCTCAGCCGGGACGACTCGATAAAAAAATCTATGCCATCACCGATCCTGGGCAGCAAGAACTGCTCGACTGGCTGACAAAACCCTGTGAACCCAGCGCCATTCGTGAAGATTTGGGTGTCATGGGTTTAGCGGGTCATCTAGTTTCTTCTCAGGTAGTAATCCGCGAAATTGAACGACGGCGGCAGCTACACCTTGAAATGGTGCAACAGGTGAAAAAATTAGATGAGCATTTTGCTAAGCATCTTCATTTGCTAGAACTGAAAGACCTCTATATGCATCTTGTGATTCGTCGCGGTATTCGCTACCAGGAAGAGTGGGTCGCTTGGTGTGACGAAGCGCTGACAGCGATCGCTCAGACGATAAAGCGATAGGCGATTGAGAGGAGAAAAGGGGCTACCGTTTTAGTCGGGATGATGGCATGAGTGCCTTTAATCGTGCAGGTCAGCATCCCACACGCCGATGTAAATTCGATCGCGGCTATTCCGCTGAATCACACCCTTCAAATTGCCTTTGGTAAACGTGTAGTCGCTTATTTTCCGTTGCTGCACCTGTTGCAGTTTGTCGAGCAGGTCGGCTGCCTGTCCACCCGTCATGTTGTTAAGGGCAACTTTCATCTGGAGCGCATCCACAGACTGAGCAAACGAGGCTTCGGTTTGGCGAACTTTGTTAGAGTCGCGATCGTAAATATAAGCCAGCGTCACGGCATTGGGTACCACCTCATACAGTGAAGTGCGAGTATTCTGCCAAACGCCCTTATCGGTTTGAGTCGGCTTCCCAAGGGCGGCTTCTACTTCGCGTTCTGATGTACCTACAGGAAACCCTGGAATGCGGGGAATGCCTGTGGTGGAGGGACGATCGTCTGTTGTCTCAGGCTCCACAGACGGCAAGGGCGATCGCTCAACCTTTGGCGGTTCTATCGGTTTGGGTGACGGACTGGGAGGAAGTGGCTTGGGCGAAGCGGCGATCGATGGCGCAGGCGGTGACGATGGAGACTCTACAACCGTTGGCGGTTCAGTTGGCTGCGGCTTGTAGAAGATGGCAACCAATGCCGTCCCCACCATCGTCAGCAGCATCAAGCCCAGCAGCAGCGGCAGCGTATAGCGAGCACGGCGAGGGGTCGCAACTGCACTTTCTGCAAGCCCTCCACGAGGCGGGGTGACTCTAGTGGCAGATGGCTGGTGTTGTGGCGATCGCCCGACAGCCAGAGTCGCCGCTGTTTTTGTGGGTTGCACAGTTGCAGCAGGCTGGAACAGGGGCGGAATCGGCGCAGAACTCGCGATCGCGCCATCGGGCAACAGGGCAAGCCACTCATCCATGCTGGCAGGTCGGTAACGCACATCCACCGCCATCCCGCGAATCACTGCCTGGTTAATTGCCCCACTCAAGTCAGGGCGTAACTCACGCGGATCGGGGAGGGGTTGGCGATCGCGCAAAATCGATGCAGTGGGAACACGTGCGGTCAGCAGTGCATAGAGCGTCGCCGCCAGACCATACACATCGGTCGCGGGGGTTCGTTTTCCTTGAGAAAGGTACTGCTCGATCGGGGCATACCCAGCCGAGATTAAGCTGGTATGGGTTTGAGTGGCATCAGGTGTAAATTCGCGGGCAATGCCAAAGTCAATCAGCACCACTTCTTGAGTGCCCTGACGCAGAATAATATTTTGCGGCTTGATATCCCGATGCAGCAAGCCGTTTTGATGCACCACTTTCAGCGCGTTGCCGATTTGACGAGCGTAGTGGATGGCAATCGCTTCCGGCAGCGGCTGATCAGGAAAAACCAGCGCTTCCAAATTTACGCCAGGGATATAGTCCATCACCATGTAAGCCTGACCCGCTTCCACGAAAAAGTCGCTGATGCGGACGATATTGGGATGTACGCACAGCGCTAGCCGTCGCGCCTCGTCCTGAAACTTGCGCTGATAGTCGGCATAATCTGGCTCGTCGCGCAGAGACTCATTCAGGGTTTTGATGACAACTGTTTGCCCCAAGAAGTGATGAGTCGCCTTGAACGTAATGCCAAAGCCACCACGCCCTAATTCTTCATTGAGGGTATATTTGCCCCCCTGTAACTGCCGACCGATCAAAGCATTCATAGCAGCAGTCTATCAAATTCCTGAGAACCACCTGCAATGACAGCAATTTTTAGATCATCTTACGGATCAACTTGTCATATTCTGCATGGGTGCCAATCCAAAACCAGGAAATACCGCTCTCTACTTCCACACCTAAAGCGCGATAGCTTAACCCTGCTCGAACTGACCAATACTTGTTACCCAACTTCTTGAAATGCAGCGATGGATGAGACGGATCAGCTTTAAGCAACTCGTAACATTGATCGGCAAAGCGCTGCACGTGTTCGGGTAACGCTTCATAGCACTGCCAGAAGCGTCGGGTTGTGTAGTGCACTAGATTTCAGCTTTCACGGCAATGTCCTGCATGAAATTCTGCGATCGCCTCTTGAGCTAATGCGTCTAATTTACCATCTGCAATATCACGCTCTAGCTGTTCATCCCAGCGTTCATAATCTAGGTCGATAACCCATAGCCTCAGCTTCTCAAACTCATGGGAGGGGAGTGAAAGGATTGCATCTTCAATTTGTTCAAGATTTGACATCAACGGTTGCCTCTCTGTCCTTGAAGAAATTATAGCTTTGAGATAACCCCACTATCAGTCTCAAAACACTATGGTATGGGGCGATCGCTGTCCATTTCAAGCGATCGCCCCCAAATAAGCTGCTACTCCTTGCCCTCCGGATGCTTTTGTGACCATGCTTCTAAAAAGCCCAGCGTGACCTTCGACTCATTGCCTTCCGCTAACCCGCTGCCGAAAAAGGCACCCACATCTGTAAAGTCATCTCCCCCTGCTAAATCAGATAAGCTACGGAAGGCGATAAACGGAATTTCATTGGCATAGGCAACGTGTGCAAACGCTGTAGTTTCCATGTCTACAGAAACGGCTTTGATCGTTTTGAAAAGATAATCCCGGTAATTAGGATTAGCGAGGAAGGCAGGTCCCGCTACGCCTCTCCCACCAACACGCACAACAGGCTGTACTGAAACACAGAGGCTGGGGTTTTTGGCACCACATTGATCCAGTTGAGGCTTCACACTTTGGGCAACCGCTAGTAGCTCTGGATCAACTTTGTAGTCAAACTTGTACTCGCCGTCTGGGAAATTCGAGTTGTTTCTCACAAACGTATCGCGCATGAACAAACCCGTACCTACTGTCCCGCCACCGGGCACTGGCACCTGATAATCAGAATTTGGCGTGCTGGTAAATTTGGACAACTTCAAGCCCAAGCAGAGCAAATCTCCTGGCGTACCGCAGGGGGCAGGAACATTACTATCGCCGTTCCAGTAAACTTCTAAGGGGAATGCCCACTTGCTGGGAATAACGACATCGCCAACTTTGTTATCAGGGTCAATACCACCCGCAATGCCGCTAAGCAACAAGTGATGCACATTAAAATGATCGATCAGTAATTGAGTGATCATCGTTGCATTCTCAATACTGATTCCGCTCAGCACAATGACGACGCGGTTGCCTCTAAGCTTACCAGTTGTAAAGATATTACCGTTGATTTTGTATTCACGCTTATTGGTTGCTTCTGCTAGCAAAATAGTGGCTTCTTCGCCAAAGGCTGAAACGATGCCAAAGCGTGATTTACATTCCGTAAGACAGCGTTTTTGTTTTGCTTCTTTGGCGCTTACTTGCGCGATTGTCATCACAAGACAAAGCAGGGCAATGATGCAAATGCGTCTGATTTTTGAAGCCGACATACTGATAGTGCTCCACAGGTTTGAAAGTGCTAATTCAGTTTCAATGCAACACGACAATTGAGGCGAACCATGTCATTTTTGGCAAGCCATATGACAACCACACCAATACTTGCACGTAAAAGCACTGGACTAGAGAGCAAAATATCCTGGTTTTTTTAGCTCTGTTGACACGATCGACACATTCACTCGACACTTCACGATCGACGCTTTAAGACGATGGTAAGTTTGAGTAACAGTCCCTTAACCTGGAGCGGTTCATGGTGCCGAATGACGCAAAACGCGAACCAGTCCCAACAGGTGTTGCCGTAGAGTTTTTGGACGTTGGCTTCACGGCAGGCGGACGATCGCTCCTGTCAGGGCTAAATTTTGCCATTCAATCTGGGGAAGCCCTGGTGCTGCTGGGTCGTAGTGGTTCCGGCAAAACTACCACGATGAAGCTGATCAATCGCTTACTTACACCCACAAGCGGCAATGTTCGCGTGGAAGGAAAAGCGACGACCGAGTGGGATGTGATTCAACTGCGGCGGCAGATTGGCTATGTCATTCAAGAAACGGGGTTGTTCCCCCACTTTACAATCGAGCGCAACGTTGGCTTGGTGCCGCATCTGCAAAACTGGCAGCCCAAACGCATCAAAGCGCGAGTGCATGAATTGCTGGATCTCGTCGGCTTGGAGCCAGTCCAGTTTGCCGATCGCTACCCCAATCAACTGTCGGGCGGTCAACGGCAGCGCGTCGGGGTGGCTCGCGCTCTCGCGGCCGATCCGCCCATTTTGCTAATGGATGAGCCGTTTGGTGCCCTTGACCCCATTACGCGCCTGGAACTCCAGCAAGAATTTCGACGGCTCCAGCAAGAATTAGGCAAAACGGTTGTGTTCGTCACCCACGACATCCAGGAAGCCTTTGTGCTGGCATCGCGCATTGGCTTAATGCAGGATGGACGGTTGGTGGTGTTGGAAACGCCAGAGGAGTTTTTGCGATCGCCCGAACCCGAAGCACAAACGTTCCTCAAAACCCTACGCACATTGGAACAGATTCAAGAGCGGTAAACTGGGTATGAGGCGATCGGTTCTGCTCATGGAAACGTATCTATGAATATTTCGCTCAAACCTGAATACGAACAATTCATCCAATCTCAAATCGACGCAGGAAATTACACCAGCGCTAATGAGGTGGTTAATGAAGCCTTCCAACTTCTCTTAGAGAGAGAACGGCGACTGGCAGAACTGCGACAAAAAGTTGCGGTTGCCACTGAGCAAATTGCTAATGGTCAAGTAACCGATGGCGAAGTTGTGTTTGCTAAACTGCAAGCCAAAATCAATCAGATTGCCAACTCTGATGTATGAGTAGCTATTCGTTTGCGGACGCGGCAGTTCAAGATCTTGATGATATTTGCGAGTACATTGCCCGAAGTGATGCGAGAGCAGCAAGCCGCTTTTTTGACAATTTGCGCCAGCAATGTAAGCTTGCAGCAAGCTTTCCAAAAATGGGGAAGTCTTACAAAAAGCTGGCTCCAGGCTTGCGAGGCTTGACCGTTAATGACTATCTGATTTTGTATTATCCCAGCGATGATGGCATTACGATTGCTCGTATCGTTAATGGCTATCGAGATTTGGAGTCCTTGTTCGATGATTAGGCATGAATAACTTTTTTCTCGTTCGCTATGCGCCAGAGATTTTGCAGCGTACAGGGGAGCATCTGTATTTGGTGGCGATCGCCATCCTCATCGCCACTGCGATCGGCATTCCGCTAGGCATTCTGATCACGCGAAAGCCTGAATTACGTCAAGCTGTCCTTGGCACCGCGAATATTCTGCAAATTATTCCCAGTCTGGCGCTGTTTGGGCTGTTGGTCACGGTGCCGCCTGCCTTCGGTGGGGGCATTGGCGATCCGCCTGCGATTCTTGCCCTCACGCTCTACTCCTTTCTGCCCATTATTCGCGGCACCTACACAGGCATCATGAGTGTTGACCCTGCGATTCGAGAAGCAGGGCGCGGCATGGGCATGACCGACTGGCAGTTGCTCTCTCAGGTGGAAATGCCGCTGGCGTTAGGTGTCATTTTGTCAGGCATTCGAGTCGCAACAGTGATTGCGATCGGTACGGCGACCATTGCCACCGCGATCGGCGCAGGTGGTCTGGGCATCTTCATCTTTCGCGGCATCTCGGCGCTGAATAATCAACTGATTCTGGCAGGTGTCATTCCAGCGGCAGTGCTGGCACTACTGGCGGACTTAGGCTTTGGTTGGCTAGAGCATCGCCTGACACGACAGGGAGGCAAACCTGCATGAAGCTTAAACCGCTTGCCTGGATTCTCATGGCGATCGTGCTGTTGACGACGATCGCAAGCTGTAGCGCGAATTATTCTGGCAGCAGTAGCCGGGGCGATCTTGTCATTGGTGCTAAAGCGTTCACTGAGCAGGATCTTTTAGGCGAACTGCTGGCGCAACAAATCGAGGCGAAAACGGGCTTAAAGGTGGTGCGTCGGTTACAGCTTGGCGATACGCTCGTTTGCCACAATGCGTTGCTATCGGGACAAATTGACCTCTATCCCGAATACACGGGTACGGCGTTTTCAACCGTTCTTAAGCAAAAGACAATCGGTGATGTGGGTGCAGTCTACCGTCAGGTGAAAGAAGACTACGCCAGGCAGTTCAAGCTGGCAGTCATGCCACCGTTGGGTTTCCAAAACACGTTTGCGATGATTGTGCGGGGTGACATAGCGCGATCGCTCAACCTCAAAACTCTCTCCCAGGCAGCACAATACGTCCCGCAATGGCAGACTGGCTTTGGCTATGAATTTACCGAACGTCAGGAATACGTCAATCTGGTTAAAACCTACGACTTGAAGTTCACTAAAGCGCCGCGCCTACTGAATTTAGGTCTGCTCTATCGGGCACTGTTGCAAAAACAAGTCGATCTGGTGGCAGGCAATTCAACTGATGGACAAATTACGCGATCGGATTTTGTCATTCTCCAGGACGATCGCCATGCGTTTCCACCCTACGAGGCAGCGGCGATCGTCCGCGAAGCCACGCTGCAAAAATATCCGCAGGTTCGTACTGCTCTTGAGCAATTGGCAGGCAAAATTTCTCCCGACGAAATGCAGCACCTGAACTATCTGGTGGATGGCGAACTGCGCGATATCAAAGATGTAGTAAAGACGTTCCGTCAGTCTAAAAATCTCTAGAACCCAAAAGATTCTAAAACATCATTGGCTAGAGAAACCTCTAGAATGGCAACAGTGCATTTTTAGCCTCCGTTCCAGTTTTTGTCCTCCTTAATCTATGCCCACGATCGAACGCAAACCCATCCTGCTTGATTTTGAAAAGCCCTTAGCCGATCTGGAAGCACGAATTATTCAAATTCGTGAACTTGCTGAAGAAAATGATGTCGATGTTTCTGATGAGATCCGTCAGCTTGAGGCACGCGCCGTGCAACTTCGTCAGGAAATTTTTAGCGGGCTGTCGCCCTCGCAACGGTTACAGGTGGCGCGGCATCCCCGTCGCCCCAGCACATTGGACTACATCCAGGCAATGAGCGATGAATGGATGGAACTGCATGGCGATCGCCACGGTTTCGATGATTCAGCCGTGGTAGGCGGCGTTGCCCGTCTCGCTGGGCAACCAGTGGTCATGCTGGGTCAACAAAAAGGTCGTGACACGAAAGATAACATCACGCGCAACTTTGGCATGGCATCTCCCGGCGGATACCGCAAAGCGATGCGGTTGATGGATCACGCTGATCGCTTTGGGATGCCGATCATGACCTTTATTGATACGCCCGGTGCCTACCCTGGCATCCAAGCCGAGCAGCTCGGACAAGGTGAGGCAATTGCCTACAATCTACGTGAGATGTTTCGCTTGAATGTGCCGATCATCTGCACGGTGATTGGTGAGGGCGGCTCTGGCGGCGCATTAGGCACGGGGGTGGGCGATCGTCTGCTCATGTTCGAGCATTCCGTCTATTATGTTGCGTCCCCCGAAGCGTGTGCCTCCATTCTTTGGCGGGATGCCAGCAAAGCACAACAGGCAGCCGAAGCCTTGAAGATTACGGCTCAAGACTTACTCCAGCTCGGCATCATTGATGAAATTCTGCCAGAACCGATCGGTGCCGCTCATGCCGATCCGTTGAAGACCACCGAAATTCTGAAGGCAGCACTGCTAAAACATCTACAGGCGTTGAATCAGTTGACCAGCCAGCAGCGACGCGAATTGCGCTACCAAAAATATCGAGCGATCGGCGTTTTCAGCGACCATTCTGCTTAAGTGTTGCAACGCGATCGACCCATCCGCTTCACCCATCCGCTTCACCCATCCGCTTCACCCATCCGCTTCACCCATCCGCTTCACCCATCTGCTTCTAAGGCACGCAGCACTCTAATCATGGTTGAAGCTCTACTCGTAACCGCAACCTTCTCTGTTTTTGGAGAGTATGAGTGATATAATATCTTCGTAACAATTGTTTACATTTTTGCGGTTGTTTCTGATTTTTAGCGATTTTGTGCTTCTACAGCCCATCTTCTGCTTCTAATCTCCCGCAACTGACGGCTTCAAGCGGTATGCCCCCAAGTTTTCACAGCACAACAGCGCCAGCAGCCCACGTTGGCGCTCGTTCCAACTTTTTAGCATTGCAGCCAGCACCTACGATGCATCCTTCTCTCATTTCTGGTTCAGCTTGAGCTGCTAGACTTGTCCAGCGTTGGCAGTACGAGCATCAATGTCCAGAATCTCTACACTCCTTAGACTTTAGGATACCGAGACTGCTTCATGACTTCTCAAACCGAACGATATGCTCTCATTACGGGAGCAAGTAGTGGCATTGGCAGGGCAACTGCGTTGGCATTTGCTCAAGCAGGGATTCATCTTGCCCTGGTTAGCCGCACTCAGTCTAAGTTGGAGGCTGTAGCGGCAGCCGCAACGCAGTATGGGGTAGAGGTACGATGTTACCCCGTGGATTTGTTGCAGGTGGAGCACGTGCGGGAAAAAATTGCCGCGATCGCCACTGGTTTCGGTCCCCTCGACATTCTGGTGAACAACGCTGGCATGGGCTACACCGCAATGCTTTCTGATACGCCTCTAGTAGATTGGCAGCGCGTTTTGACGTTGAACCTCACCAGCGTTTTTCAGTGCATTCAAGGCATCCTGCCGACGATGCGCGAACGCCGACAGGGAACCATTATTAACGTCTCGTCGATCGCCGGACAGCAAGTGTTTCCAGCATGGGGCGCTTATTGCGTCAGCAAGTTTGGACTGGTAGCGCTGTCCAAGACGCTTGCTGCGGAAGAACGGCAGCACGGCATTCGCGTCGTCACCATTTCACCAGGGTCTGTCAATACCCCCCTTTGGGATACAGACACGGTTCACGCTGATTTCGATCGCGCCTCAATGCTCACACCCGAAACGGTCGCTCAGTCGATTCTTTACACTGCCCTTCTGCCCCAGGAAGCAGTCGTCGAAGAGCTTACTCTCATGCCCAATGCAGGGACGTTCTAGCTGGCGCACTATCAGGTTTTCACAGCCTGTGCCCCACGATTGCTGCTAACTCAATGACACTCGCTTGCCTTCACATTGCCACATTATCCAAAGTTGACACACCATGACTATCGCTTCTTCTCAGGGTTCCAATGGTTCCGAGCTTTCTGCCACCCAAAAAGCTGAAAAATTGATCGTTCGCCCCGATCGCAACACGCTAGGTGGTGGACAAGAGCCAAAGCTGCAAACGCCTCCTGAAGCGCTTCAAGACGACATGATGGCAGCGGTCAAAACGATGCTGCTTGGGGTGGGTGAAGACCCCGAACGTGAAGGTCTGCTCAAAACGCCCAAACGGGTTGCCGAAGCCATGCGGTTTTTGACTAGCGGCTACCATCAATCGCTCGAAGAACTTGTGAATGGTGCCATTTTTGACGAAGGTCACAACGAAATGGTGCTCGTGCGAGACATAACTGCCTTTAGTCTCTGCGAACATCACATGCTGCCGTTTATGGGCAAGGTTCATGTGGCTTACATTCCCAACGAAAAAGTCGTTGGGCTGAGCAAATTGGCACGCATTGTTGAAATGTATTCCCGCCGCCTGCAAGTGCAAGAGCGTTTGACTCGCCAGATTGCCGAGGCTGTCCAGACGATTTTGGAACCCAGAGGCGTTGCGGTAGTCATGGAAGCGATGCACATGTGCATGGTCATGCGCGGCGTTCAAAAGCCAGGTTCCTGGACAGTTACCAGCGCGATGGTTGGTGTCTTTCAGGAAGACCACAGAACACGTGAAGAGTTTTTGAACTTAATTCGCCACCAGCCTTCCTGGTAGGCGCAGACGGCTTAACCTCGATCGTTCAAAGTTCTAGCTCGTTGCCGTTTGGTTTGCTGTCATGGCGGTTTCTAACCGCTATTCGCCAGGAAGCCTTTTACCTAAAAGCTCTCGACCAGTCTGGTTGAGGGCTTTTTGCAGTCAATGTGAACAATCTGGCGCTGATGGCAGTCTCACTATCAGGAACGGTCACATCTCTGGTTGTATCACCTCTATGTATTTCTACAAGGCTGTAGCTACCACTGCATCATGATGAAATTTATGCAAAGAACCGTTTTAGCTGTGGGCGATCGCGTGCGTCTCGTACGCGGCTCAATGAGAGGACATACGGCTACGATTGCGGCTGTCAACGACGGCGCTTGTTTTCTCATTGGGGATTGGACACAGCAAACGGGCTTCGTTCGGGTTAAGTACGGACCCGTCGAGCCTGAGCATCTGGAAAAGCTATAGAGCCATGCTGCCCAAAGACTCTCTTACCAAAGAGTCATCCTGCTCTAAGACTGGGATTACGTTCTTGAGCAGGGACGGTGTTGATCAAGGCGGCGCTTATTCAGTCGGTGCAAAATAGATTTGAAACAAAGCAACGAGGCTGGCGATCGCGGTACAAAAGCCTAGAAGGAACGAAACGCCGATCAAGAAAACCATCATTGTCCGTATGAAGTGAGTTTCTTCTAGAATCGCAGGTTGCAATTCTTTTTAGGAGAAGAAACCGTAAAAGCTTAATGAAGGGACAATGAACCTCCCGCTGGGTTGAAGTAGAACTACGAGAGGAACGCCGCGCGTGACAACGCTTGACAGTAGGCAAAGAGACTGAAGCCGCAAGCAACGGTAGCAAGCGATGAGCGTAGCAAGCTCCCGTAGTAAATTGTCCTAGCAGGATTGCGGCTAGACGTGTAGGGTGTAGTAGAACCCCGTTGCAGCATGAACTATGGGCAGAAAAATTGGCTTTTGGCTGGTGTGGATCGCGTTCGTGACCTATGCCTTTTTCCTGGCTCCTCCCGATCGCCCCGATACCTTAGAACTCATCAAGCACCTTTCAACGGGGCAGATTGCGGGCATCAATCCGCTCATCGTCGCGTTGTTTAATCTTATGGGCGTGATACCTATAATCTACAGTTGCGTGCTGTTGCTTGACGGCAGGATGCAGAAAATTCCCGCCTGGCTGTTTGCAACGGCATCGTTTGCGGTAGGAGCGTTTGCGATCGTGCCCTATTTGGCGCTGCGAGCATCGGCTGGCTCCTTTGTGGGCAGGAAAACGTGGCTGCTCAAACTCTTGGATTCGCGGTGGCTGGCGCTGGCGCTGGCGATCGCCACTCTCGGTTTACTGTTCTACGGCATCAGCCAGGGCGACTGGACAAACTTTGTCCAGCAGTGGCGATCGAGCCGCTTTATCCACGTCATGAGCCTGGATTTTTGTCTACTTTCGCTACTCTTCCCAGCGCTGGTGCGTGATGATATGGCACGACGCGGACTTACCGACGATCGACTCTTTTGGGCAGTTGCGTTACTGCCTCTGTTGGGTGCGATCGGGTATCTAGTACTTCGTCCACCGTTGCAAGAACAGACTGAAAGCGCTGTGTCGTCTCAATCTGGCTTCCGCACATCGCCATGAGCTAACCCTACGCGCTGCTCTGAGATTCATGCGTGAGGCTCTGAGGTTAGTGGATGATACGTTAACGATGTTATTTGAAGCTGCTCTTGATGCTCAGTGGCTATACGATCGACATCGATTCACCTCAATGACATAGCAACCCGTGCTGATACGGTCTGAGGAAGAAAGCTCTACAGATGCGTCCCGTATGGATACAGTGCGACAATGCCTCAGCAAGTAACTCTGTCGTTACAGTGAGCCAACCAAACGAAGTCAACTAAATTCCTGGTGTAGAGAATGAACAAAAACATACTGACGCTGCTTGGATGCTCTAGCTCCCTGACGCTGATGCTAGCCGTCGCTGACATCGCGACGGTTGACACTGCCCAACCGCCTGACGCTAAAACGGCTGCTGCCAATACCGATTTTGTTGACATTACATTTTCGGCACCGAAAGCAACCCCAGCGGTCAGTCAGGAAACTGCACCATCGCGTTCGGTAAACCCTCAGTACGCTAATGTTGATGCTGCTGCCGATACGATCGGCGATCTAGCGATCGCGAAGTTTCGCTGTGACTGTAATCCTTGCCGGGTTGCCGTAGTGCAATTGCTACAGACGGGGCAGTTGTCCCTTTAGAGCGCTAACATTCAACCTCAAACTGTGCTAAGACATTTTCAATGCAAAGAGTGGCTGCTGGTTGCTCCTTGTGTCAGGCTTTAAAAGTTGGGATGGCATGGGAAAAGGTGCGACGATTAGAACCGATTCGTTTTTAGTTTGCGGTCTTGGCAGTTTGGGGCAGTACTGCGTATCGGTGCTCAAAGAGTTTGAGGTCACGGTGAACGCGATCGAAGCGTCCCAAGTGCCAACCTGGGAACTGCCAGAAATACCTGAACTGGTCGATCGTCTGTTGATTGGCGATTGTCGTCAGCCAGCGCTACTGGAACAGGCAGGGATTCGTCAGTGTCGGGCGATTTTGCTTGTCACCAGCGATGAGCGTGTGAATATTGCGGCGGCGTTTGTAGCGCGATCGCTCAATCCCAACATTCGCTTAGTGGTGCGATCGGCGCAAGAGAATCTGAATGATCTGCTGGGTCAGCAGCTAGGGAACTTTATTGCCTTTGAAGCAACGCAGCTACCCGCTCCTAGCTTTGCTTTGGCAGCCCTGGATAGTGAAACGCAGGGCTTGTTCACGCTCGAAAAGCAGCGGCTACGCGTCTTAACGACGCGCATTCAGGCAACCCATCACTGGTGCGATCGACGCTTGCTGTATGAACTCAATACACCCAACCGTCGTCTATTGCGGCATTTCAGAGCAACCGTTATTCCACCCGCAGATTCGTTTTACCAATGGGATCCCGATACCAGAGTGCAAGCGGGAGACACCATCACGTACATTGAGGCAACAGACGCGATCGTCAACGCATCAATGCCGTCCAGTCGTCGGCGTGGCGTGTTTTGGCGGGAAATTGCTCCCACCTTAATTTGGCAAAATCTGTGGCAAAAGCTGCAACATTTTTGGCGCGAAAGCACCCAAACACAGCGGGTCGCTCTCCTCTCTAGCGTTGTGATGTTCAGCCTCTTTGTCAGTGGAGCCATCCTCTACAAGCTGCAATATCCTGACCTCACCTTGCAAGATGCCTTTAATGTCTCGCTGATTCTGGTCATTGGCGGCTTCGACAACCTGTTTGGGGCGTTGCGGGTGCCTTTTGCCATTCCCTGGTGGCTGCATCTCTTTAGCGTAGGGATGACCGTCGCTGGAACACTCTTTATTGGTATTCTCTATGCGACGTTGACCGAACGAGTGCTGGCGGCACGCTTTCAGTTTTTGAAGCGTCGCCCACCCGTGCCTAAAGCGAACCATGTAGTGCTCATTGGTTTAGGACGAGTCGGACAGCGCGTTGCCACTCTGCTGCAAGAGATGAAACAGCCGTTGGTTGGTGTCCACGAGGTCGCTCTTGATCCTGGCGTACTGCCACAGATACCGCTGGTGACAGGCAGTATTCGCGACACCTTGGCGCGGGTCAACCTGGCAACGGCTAAGAGCATGATTATCGTTACCGACGATGAAGTAAGAAATTTGGAAATTGCGCTCATGGCACAGGCAGCGAACTCAGGCTGCAATTTGGTCGTGCGCGTTTTTGACCCCGTCTTTGCGGAGAATGTCGCACGACTGCTGCCCGCTGCCAGGATTTTGAGAGCCTACGCACTGTCAGCCGCCGCGTTTGCAGGTGCCGCCTTTGGTGAAAACATTCTCAGTCTGTTTCGCCTCAACGATCGCACCACGCTCGTGACTGAATATAAAATCGAAGCAACCGACACGTTAAACGGACGCTTACTGTCTGAAATTGCCTATGGTTATGGCGTTGTGCCGATTTTGCACCAAAAAAGCAAGGGTGAACCCGCCCGTTTAATGCCGTCGGATGATATTCGGCTCCAGATTGGCGATCGTCTGGTCGTGCTGGCAAGCCTTTCGGGACTGCAACGCGTGGAGCGAGGTAACAGCAAAAACCCTCAGTGGCAGGTACATATTGAAAAAACCGTTTCTGAAGAAGCCGTTTTTGAGGGTGCAGGCGCGATCGCGCGGTCTTCTGGCTGCGGTATTAGCAGCGCCAGAGAATTAATGAGTCACTTACCCGGCATTGTGCCCACATTGCTCCACAAACATCAAGCACAGCGCCTGGTTCGAGAACTCAACAAGCTACAAGTGTTTGCCAGTTTGCTCCGTGCCTCCTAAGGACATGAGAGCAGGGTGTCACACAAGGCAAGCATGTCACGTCCGTCCCTCGTATACCAATTTAAAGCATGACGGTTACAGATCCAATCGCTGGGTAGGGGCAAGGCAATGCCTTGCCCCTACAAGGATCTGTCGTCTTTTCAATTCAAATTGGTATTACACCCAATGCTCTCAAGGCTGGGGTTTCTGAGGTCTCCCCGCCTTGAGGTCTTAACGGTCAGGCATAGAGAAGAAAGAGACAAGTGCACAAGCCCTAACTGTCTTTCTCGTTGCGGACTTTTACGCCCTTAGAAAGGTAGTTAGCAAGCGCCTCGCCTAGCTCCTTTTCAGGCGATTTGCCTGGTTTTGGCTTGAGTTCTGCCAACAGCAGCAGCAGCAGTGCAGAAAAAACAGCGATCGGCATAATCAGCATGGGTAGTGCCTCTTAGGTGGATTGTAAACGCGATGCAGCGGAGCTGGGAAGTAAGAGGCTGAACGCAACCTACTCTCGAAAAAGTAACCATCAATGAGCAAAACCATCTTGTGTGAACACAAAAACGGTTAGCGCTTACACCCTGAAGAGCAGTCGTTTAGACAGGATTGCGATCGGTAATGTCTTGGGTGCCGTGCCGAAAAAACGTCTGCACGATTAGAAACAAGCGCATTGCTCACGATTCCGCATTAAATAGTTTGGCGAGAAATACGGATGCTTTCTTGACACCAGCTATTTAAGTAATTTCACTTAACTTTAGCGTCAATTTTGTGCATCGATCAAGACATGGCTGTCGTTAGATCACTCGGCGATCGATCAGCGATCGCCCGCGTACTAGCGAAGGCTCTGGCGACGCAGGGCACTCTGTTGATCGCGCTCAATCCATGCCGCATCACTCAGGTGAAGGGCTGTTTGTAGCCGCGCGATCGCCCAGGCGTTATACTCCGGGTTGATGTCGCAGCCTAACCACTGTCTGCCAGACTGTTCAGCAACCACCAGCGTGGTGCCAGAACCAGAGAAGGGATCGATCACCACGTCACCGCGATCGCTGGCGGCAAACAGCAGCTTTCGCATCAGCTCTTCCGGCTTTTGCGTGGGATGCTTTGTCTTTTCAGCCATGCCGTTGCACGTGGTCGGGATTTCGAGCACATCCTTTGGCTTTGCGCCTAGTGGATGAGGTGTCCAGCGATCGTGGGGCATTCCTTTCCCATACTGGCTCGTCGCTGCTTGCGGATGGACGGGATACTTCAGCGTATGGTTGCCATAGGGAATCCGAATGCTATCCATGTTGATCTTGGCGTTAGCACTCTTCCGCAACACCAAAATACTTTCGTGAGCACGTCCCCAATCATTGCCAAGATTGGCTTTGTTTTTGTAGTGCCACACCAACCAGCGGCAGGCTTGAAAGTACTGCAAAGACGGACGCTTGAGATCTGCCAGAATCTCGGAAAAGCCCATGACGTAGAGTGAACCAGACGGTTTGAGGATTCTTGCTGCCTGCTGAATCCACTGCAATGACCAGTCGATATAGTCATCCTGCGAAGCAAATGTGTCCCAAGCGGCTTTCTTCAGGTTGTAAGGCGGGTCGGCAAACACAAGGTCGGCGGTCTGGTCTGCCAGCGTCGCCAACCATGACAGCGAGTCGCCACAAAACAACGTGCCGCTGTCCGTTTGATGGGCGATCGTACTGCCTTCTGTTACAGTCATAGCGCAACTCGTGAGATCATCCGAGCTTACAGAAGATTACAAGTATTGATCCGCCGTTGATCACCTTTACACATCAGTACCCTAATGGGATACCAATCAGTTCCTGGTCATACCATTTAGGAAAGACGCAAAAAAAGAACGAGAAAGTAGAAAGGTAGATGCGCTGCACTCACAATGCTTGTCACCCAGCCACATGGCACTGCCGAATTAATGGCACTATCCTAAAACGCTCAAGACGTTTTCTCGACTTCCGCTTTCATCCGTTCCAGGGTGCGGTTCATCTGCTCGAACATTTGCTGCGGTGTCATGCCAAACTGACCCAACTGAGTGCGAAGTTGCTCGACGGTCATTTGAGCCATAAAGTCTTCGGAAAGCTCAAAACGCTTCATGAAGATGCGATAGCGATCCATCATCGCTTCCATCTGCTCAATGAACATCTTTTTACCTTCGCGATCGAACTTGCCATAGCCAGCCCCAAGCACCATCAGCGCTTGATAGTCGTCAAAGAGCTGCTTGGCTTCTTGCTGAACGATTTCAGAATCAAAAAATCCCATCGTTTTAAATCTTTACTGAGATATGAACTAAAGCGGTGTTGTTTGCTAAAGCTGCAAGACACAGATTTGCTAAACACGCCTATTTTAAGCCAATGGTCTGATTCGTTTCAGTCGGTTGTGAGTAGGGGTTTCACTACCTTAAGGATAGGAGGGCGATCGCCGCTACCCCTCAATTGTGCCGCTACTCCTCAATTGTGCCGCATCGCCTGAGTGCCGTATCACTAGCATCGACACAGCTCACAGAGTTCAATGATCTTAGTTTGGAGCGTAATAAGTTCGTCGGCTCCACGTTTGAGACCTGCTTCTAGCTCTAATAGCAGTGGTAGTGTTTGAACAAGCGTGTGGGACGATAGTGCCTCAACCTCTTTTTGCAGAAAGTAGAGGCGTTTAGGGTTTCGCAGTTCAGCAGCTTTGGCGATTTCTTGTTCACTCCGTTCGCCTGCGTCCCGCATCACCTTAATCCAAAGCCAGGTACGAAACTGCGTCACCAGGCTGCTGACAATGCGTAGAGCGGGTTCGTTCTGGCGCAGTAGGTCAGCGACGAGATCGAGCGCTTGGGCTGTTTGTCCCTGACGAATGGCAGCGGCTAGCTGGATGGTACTTTGGCTGCTGGCAGTCACGAGGGTGGCGATCGTCGCCTCGTCGATCGGCTTGGCATCACCCGCATAGAGTCGCAATTTTTCTAATTCGCTATGCAGTTGGCGCGTGTCGTTGCCAATGAGGTCTGCGAGTAGCTCTGCGCCCTGTGCTGTGAGCTTTACGCCCGCGTCGTGGGCTGCCTGCTTGACCTGCTTGATCAACAGATCAGTCTTCCAGGTCGGAATGAGTGGAAATTCCTGAATCGTGGCGTGTTTTTGCAGTAGTTTGGTTGCTTTCAGGCGGCTGTCCGGCTTATTGCTTGTGGTCAACAGCAGGGTGGTGGAAGCGGGCAGTTCTGGCAGCGTTCGCTCTAGTTCGGTGAGCAGCGCCTCAGGGCAACGCTGGCAAAGCGAAGTTTCTGCTAGCCAAACGAGGCGATGAGCCGCACCAAAGGGGGGCGTGATCGCTTGATTTAAAGCTTGCCGGATACCATCGGTTTGGTCGGCAGTAATTTTGTCATAGTTGAAACTGCTCCAAACCGGATCAAGCAACTGTCGATGGAGCGCCGTTGCTGCCTGGGCGATCGCAAAATCATCCTCGCCCCAGTAAAGGTAAATTGGCATTTAGAATACCTCCTGCTGCTGTCCGTAATTGTATTGTCCTAGCAATCCTGTCAAACTGGCTTTAGATTAGGGTGGGGATTCAAGTGATTTAACAGTTGGCTTCAAGTGATTTAACGGCTGGATATGACCAAGAAGCCGCCTGCCCAACCCCTCTTAGGAACACAGATTAAATAAGATCGAATTTCGCGCGTAGGGGCATGGCAGTGCCCTGCCCCTACAGGATGTCAGATCTACAGATTATTTAATTCACGTTCCTTCGCTAGGCAAAGGTCTGAAGTAACCAGTCATAGATATGATTAAGTAACCTTGCGAGGCGATCGACATTGGACGAGAACTACCAGACTTACCTGAATCGGGCGATGCGTTTGACCCTACCGGAAACGTATCGATCCCAGGTGCAGCATCTTCAGGAATCTCCCAAATTTCAACTACACGGGGCAGAAGGGCACCAGCCAGCACCGTTTCCGGGCTACACGATTGTGACACCACCGGGAAGCGAGGACTCAGAAAATGCTGCTTTGCATGAAAGCCTGACGCAGTATCAGCACCAGCTCTTGCAGAAGCTTGGTGCCGACCTGTTTGTGCCAGTACCAGCCGCAAGCTTTCATCTGACGCTGGCAGATTTAATCTGGGATAGTGCCTACCGCGATGCTAGCCAGGAAAAACCTGGATTTGAAGTGAAGCTGCAAGACCAGATTGCCACGATCTTCCGTCAATCGCAGGCGATGACCGAAGGCAAACCGCTACAGTTTCAAGCATTGGGACTCATGATCATGCCACGGGCGATCGCGGTTTGCTTAGCACCGACCGATGAACACTCCTACGATCATGTGCTTAAGCTCCGTCGCGCCATTTTCCAAAACTCGGATTTGATTGGGTTAGGCATTGAGCAACAGTATTACTTTACGCCTCACATTACTCTGGGCTACTTCGGCTCTATTCCATCGCCTGAGGTGCTCGTTGCACTAGGCGACAGTTTTGTACAACTCAACCAGCAATGGCTAGAGCAAGAACCCAAAGCCTTTTTGGTCGATCGAGCTGAGTTACGCAAGTTTGACGATATGACTAACTATTACCGTCAGCCTGATTGGGCAACATTTGAGTTTTGAACGTGTCTTTAAAATTGCTGTTTGCGTCTCCTCTGAGGTTGCCAAATGCTCAGATCTTCGCGGTAGCAGCCATTGCGATCGCCTCTCAAGCAGAGGTTTGGACTTTGGGGCACTCAAAAAGTTTCTTGCCGTCAGTATAATCAGCGCTGCTTTCTGCTCTAGCGACTTTTTGCCCTAGCGTAAAGAGGCTGGCTTGAGCGCACCTCCACAGTGGTTTTGGAGCGTACACAAAAGGCTGGCTGGTCAAAGGCAGGCTAAGCGTCGCGCTCCTGACTGCAAACCTCTAGTGCTTCTAAATCATTGCTTATTGCTGGAACTTATCGCTACTAAAATAATTCAAAGCTTATTGAAACCTCTAGTGTGCTAGTTTTTGCAGTGTCACACACAACTATGATGCAACGTTCTGTCAGCCTTCTGCGCCCCTCTCTCAACGCTGCCACACAGATTTTTCTGGTTGGCGCACTCTCAACGATCGGTCTCATTGTCAGCTATGCTTCGCCCTTAATGCAGCGATCGACGACCTCGATCGGAGCTGCCTATGCCCAATCTAGCTCTCCTCAGGTGGGTCAATATGCTCGCGCTGCGTTTTACGTTGAGCAACAGCGCCAGCAAGACTATGCCGATGCCAAGAAAATCATGGGCGGCAACGTGCCTGAAGATGTCTGTCGGCAGCAAAATATTCCTTCAGCAGTCAATGATATCTGTGGTCGCTTCCTGAAGCGTTCTGCCGAGATTATTAAAGAAAATGGCTTAACCATCACTCAATTTAACGAAATTACCCGTCGGAAAGAGAGCGATCCTAATCTCCAGCAGCAAATCCAGAGCGAGTTGCTGAAACTACAAAAGACAGCACCGTAGCGTGAGCGCATTGAGCGATCGGCGATCGTGATGGAATTGGTGCCCCAAAGCAAGAAAAAGTGCTGCTTGATACTCATTTAGTCTCCATGATTCTGTAAACCCTTATTGGGAGTGCAGGGATGCACTGGATTTTAGATCCCTGAAGCGGGCGGGCGGGCGGAGAGCGACGAGGTTGCTGTCCACTCATTGCCAGCTTCACGTCTAGAATCCAGACCGCATGACGCTGCCTCAGCCATGACGCAATCAATAGGAGGCTTGCATGAGTGGACTTGGTGGTCTAAATAAGTCACCCGATGGTGTCGTGCTTGGGTTGGTGCAGTTGCAACTGCCCAATGTTGTGACCCCAGATGACTTGTCAGCTCAAACGCAGCGCCTTGTGGAGCTGGTTGCCAAAGCACGGCGCAACATGTCTACGATGGATCTGGTGGTTTTCCCAGAATACGCTTTACACGGTTTATCGATGGATACCAATCCAGAGATTATGTGTCGCCTGGATGGACCTGAAGTGCAAGCCTTCAGCGCTGCCTGCCGAGAGCACAGAATTTGGGGCTGTTTCTCGATCATGGAGTACAACCCTCACGGCAATCCTTACAACAGCGGCATTATTCTGGATGACAAGGGTGAACTGAAGCTCTACTACCGTAAACTGCACCCCTGGGTGCCTGTAGAGCCTTGGGAACCCGGCAATTTAGGGATTCCCGTCTGCGAAGGTCCCAACGGGAGCACCTTGGCGCTGATCATCTGTCACGATGGCATGTTTCCTGAGATGGCGCGGGAATGCGCTTACAAAGGGGCTGATATCATGTTGCGGACGGCAGGCTACACGGCACCCATTCGCCATTCCTGGCAGATTACGAATCAAGCCAATGCGTTCTGTAACCTGATTTACACCGCATCTGTGTGTATGTGTGGTTCAGATGGCTCGTTTGACTCAATGGGCGAAGGGATGATTGTCAACTACGACGGTGTGCCGCTGGTCACGGGCACGGGTCGTCCTAATGAAATCATTACAGGCGAGGTGCGCCCAAAACTACTTCAGGAAGCCCGTCGCTACTGGTCGGTTGAAAACAACATCTATCAGTTTGGGCACAGAGGCTACGTTGCCGTCAAAGGTGGCGCTCAGGACTGCCCGTACACGTACATGCAGGACTTGGTGAACAGCGCCTATCGGTTGCCCTGGGAGGATGAGGTCGTTCACACAGATGGCACATCCTGTGGGTTCCCAGTGCCGACACGATCGTACGAAGGCGTGCCACTCAAAGATTCTGTGGTGCAATAGTCAGCGGTTTTTGGCGATCGTGCCTCTGGCTTTTATGCCGCCAAGTCACATAGCTGCGTGCTGGCTGAACGCAGCCATGTGAATGGTGAGGCTGAATGCTTCTGTACTCCCAACTATCTTTGGAGGCTAACGATGGGCTGTTACGTTCACTCAGAGCCGTATCCCTACCCGTTTAACGGCGATCTGCGTCCAGAAAATACGGTTTTGCTGATCATTGATATGCAGACCGATTTTTGCGGTATTGGCGGTTATGTAGATCAGATGGGCTACGATCTCTCGCTCACACGGGCACCGATCGCGCCCATTCGAGCCGTGTTAGATGTCATGCGAGCCAAGGGCTTCCACGTCATGCATACGCGCGAAGGGCATCGTCCCGATCTGGCAGATTTGCCGGAGAATAAGCAGTGGCGATCGCGCCAAATCGGTGCGGGTATTGGCGATCCGGGTCCCTGTGGTAAAGTTCTCGTTCGTGGAGAACCTGGCTGGGAAATTATTCCTGATTTAGCACCTCTACCCGGCGAACCGATTATCGATAAACCCGGCAAAGGCTCTTTCTACGCGACTGATTTGGACTTGCTGCTCAAGCGTCAGGGCATCCAAAATATCATGCTGGCAGGCATTACAACTGATGTGTGTGTCCACACCACTATGCGCGATGCCAACGATCGCGGCTATGAATGTCTTCTCCTTTCCGATTGCACCGCTGCGACTGACTACAGCAACCACTTAGCTGCTCTCAACATGGTGAAAATGCAAGGCGGCGTGTTTGGTGCTGTGGCAGATTCTAAAGCACTCTTGGCAGCGATCGGGTAGTTTTTAGTTTTTGGTCGTTAGTAGTAGAGGGAAACGTTTTGAAGCTTGAATCTGGTTTTCTGACTCTCTTGCAGTCCTGAATACCCTCCCTCATAGCTAACAACCTTTCATAGCTTCACATCTTTCAAATTCTTACGTGGATCAAAGCTGCGGTTGGCGCGAATTTTTTCGTAGTACTCACGTTCGGTGGCGCTGATCTCTTTAGGGGTTGCAATGACAACCTTCACCATTTGATCCGTCCGATCGCCCTTAGGATTGTGCCAACCCTTGCCTTTCAGCCGCAGCGATTGACCAGAGCGAATACCAGCCGGAACGTTCACTGTCACAGTGCCATCCGGGGTAGGGACTTCAATCTGAGCGCCGAGAACCGCTTCGTCAGGGGCGATCGCCACTTCACACACGAGGTTGTCACCCTCAAATTGAAAGAACGGATGGGTCGCGATCGCCACCATGAGGTATAAATCACCCCGTTGACCAGGAGCATACGTATTGCTTCGCCCTTTGCCCTTAATCCGAATGCGGCTACCCGGTTTTGCGCCTGGTGGAATCCGCACCTCAAATTCTTCGTTGCCCAACATCAAGCGCTTTTGTGCGCCGCGAAAGGCATCCGCAAGCGTCAATGTAATGGTGGCTTCAGCATCTAGCCCTGCACCGCTTGCGTCATACCCAGAAAAATCCCCAAACCCGCCAGGGGCACCTCTGGGTGCACGGGCACCTGTTCCAGAGCGTCCGAAACCGGGGTCGCTGCCCATGCGCCCCAGCAGCTCGTTGATGAAGTCGTCGAAGTTACGGTACTGCCCAAATTCAACGTTTTCAAAATCAGGACTTGAGCCACGGGCATTGGAGCCAAAGGGAGACCCGCTCTGTCCCGCTTGCTTCCAATATTGCCCAAACTGGTCGTACTTTTGGCGCTTCTCCGGGTCAGACAAAACTTCGTACGCTTCACTGACTTCCTTAAAGCGAGCTTCAGCAGCCTTGTCGCCGGGATTCATATCGGGATGATACTTCCGTGCGAGCTTACGATAGGCTTTTTTCAGCTCATCGGCAGTGACGGTTTTAGGCACTCCCAGAATGGCGTAATAATCTTTGAAGTCAGTTGCAGCCATTCATCCTTCTCCTCCGAGGATTCAGCTTATTGCTCTACGAATATCCCAGCATCGCCTTTGGGGTGAGACTTTCTAGTGGAACTCATGGCAGGGGATGCATGATCTGTCCCTCTACTCTACACCCCGCATCTACCGTTCTTGTGGCTCTGCTCTCTTTTTGCCTAATCTACCCAAAATGCTGTAGCCATTGGGTACGGCTCTTGACAAGGGGCAGGGGGAATTACCATAGCCAAAGGGCTGAGGGTAGACCATTGATTGGATGACCAAAAGCCTGCTGAAAGATAGAAGACAAAACTGGCGGTTCTCCTTGATGCTAGTTCAAGAGACGTTGTGAGCGATCGAGTTGAGGAGCTGACTATTACTACGCAACTTTCATTAGCGGCGATCGCGCCAACCCTAACCGCGTTGAACCGGACTGAGGTGATGCAGTCTACCCTTCAAATCGCGGCGTACTGCGCGGAAAATGCTGCCAACATCGATCGACAGGGAGCGTTTCCTGTTGAAGAGTTTCGGCAGTTTGCGGCAGCAGGACTATTGGCTGCTCCACTGGCGCACACGCTAGGGGGGCTGGGCTTTGGCATTGAGGCTGCTGCTACGGCTGACCTGTTGACGCTACTGAAGCAGATTGGCTACGGCAATTTGGCGGTTGGGCGTATTTATGAGGGTCATGTCAACGCACTGCAATTGATCCAAACTCTGGGGACACCCGAACAGATTGCGACTTATGCGGCTGATGCCCGCGATCGCCACAAAATTTTTGGTGTGTGGAATGCTGAAGCAGCAGATGGTATCAAAATCATGCCGTTGGACAACGGCAGGTATCGGCTAGAAGGGAGTAAAACCTTTGCCTCTGGGTGTGGCTATGTCGATCGACCCTTTGTGCCCGGAGCGTTGCCTGATGGCGGCTGGCAACTTTGTATCGTACCGATGGATGAAGTGCCAACCGTGAGCGATCCAAGCTGGTGGCAACCTGCTGGCATGCGGGCAACTGCCAGCTATAAAGTCGATTTTACTGGGGTAGAACTGGATGAAACGGCACTGATTGGCAAGCCTGGAGCTTACTACCGCCAGCCCTGGCTAACCTCAGGCGTGATTCGCTTTGCCGCTGTCCAACTCGGTGGAGCAGAAGCCCTGTTTGATGCAACTCGTCGGTTTTTGCAGCAGCTCAACCGCACGCAAGACCCCTATCAGGAAGCGCGCTTGGGCACTATGGCGATCGCCCTTGAAGGCGGCAATCTCTGGCTTAAGGGCGCAACCGATCGAGTGGCTGCCTATGCACCGATGTTTGCTGGCGATCCCGCTAAGGAGCAGCCGGAAGCCGCGACACTGGTTGCCTACGCGAATATGGTTCGCACTGCGATCGAGCAAATTTGTATGGATGTCATGCAGTTAGCAGAGCGATCGGTCGGTACAAGGGGGTTGTTGCCGCCGCATCCGTTAGAGCGCATCATCCGCGATTTGACCCTTTATTTGCGTCAACCTGTGTTTGATGCCTCACTCGCATCGGTAGGACAACACGTGCTTAAGCGCCCTGAATTGGCTGACGCGCTCTGGTCAGTCGATCGTTTCGATCAGTGTCTCTAATCAGTTTGAGCGTATGACATCGGTATTAGCAAACCCTGCCTTGTTGCCACTGCGATCGTTAACAGATAGTTTCACGAGTCCAGCGCTTGCCAGCCCGGTTGTGATCGTTGCGCCCCATCCCGATGATGAAACCTTGGGCTGTGGTGGGGCGATCGCACTGCTGCATCGCTTTGGTTGTAATGTGAACGTCTTGGTCGTCAGTGATGGCACAAGGTCTCACCCCAATTCTCGCAAATATCCCACGTCAGCTTTACGGGCATTGCGAGAGCGTGAGACGATCGCCGCGATGGCAATACTAGGCATCAACGCTGATGCAGTCACCTTTCTGGGTTTACCTGATGGAGCAGTGCCCTGTCTAGAAGCGTCGGAGTTTACTGCTGCTGTAAGCCAATGTCAAACGTATCTAGACCGTCACGCACCCCAAACTATTTTTGCCCCGTGGCGCTTCGATCCTCACCCCGATCATCGGGCGACCTGTCAATTGATTCAGGCTGCACTGCAAACCCTGCCGCAAACACCAAGATTAATCGAGTATCCCATCTGGGATTGGGATACCAAGCAGCGGGGCAATGCTCCCAAGGCTACTCATACGGGTTGGCGACTGAAGATTGGGGATGTCTTGGCGCTAAAGGAAGAGGCGATCGCGGCGTATCAGTCACAAACGACTCATCTCATTGACGACGATCCAGAGGGTTTTTGTTTAACCCCAGAGATGCTAATCAATTTTAAGCAACCCTGGGAACTGTATTTTGAGGAAAGTGTATGACCACACCCAATCAGCGATCGCTCACCCCTGAGTTTTTTGAGGCGTTGTATGATGCCAACCCTGATCCCTGGCAATTCACCACCAGTGCTTATGAGGCGCAAAAGTACAATGCGACTCTGGCTGCCTTGCCAAAACCGCTCTATCAGAATGCTCTAGAAATCGGCGGCTCCATTGGCGTGCTGACTGAGAACTTGGGCGATCGCTGCACGGCATTACTGTCGCTTGATGTCTCTGAAGCAGCACAAGCACAGGCGATCGAACGGTGTCGTCATTCACCCCATATTACATTCCAGCTCATGTGTGTACCACAGGAATTTCCCGATCAACAGTTTGATTTGGTGGTGTTATCTGAAGTGGGCTATTACTGGGGTTGGGATGATTTGCATCAAGCTCAAACGCTCATCATTCAACATTTACAGCCCGGTGGGCATTTGTTGCTGGTGCATTGGACTGTCGATGCTAAGGAAATGCCGCTGACAGGTGATCAGGTACATGGTTCCTTTTTTGACCATGTGCCAACTCAGTTACAGCATTTGAAAAGCCAACGCGAGACGCAATATCGCCTTGATTTGTTTGCGCGTTGTTAGTCCATTGCTATATTTTTATGGCTGCCCTCTGGCGCAGTGGCTCTAAAAAGTGTCGCAAAGCCCCAATGGCTTGCTTGATGTCAACCAGCGCCCAGCGCTGCCGCCACTGCCCTTCTGCTTGTTGGCGTTGTTCAACTTGTGCTAGCAAAGAACCCAGGGTGTGCCGCTCAGTCAGTTCAAGCATCAACCAAGTCGCGTCGATGCCAAGCGTATGTGCTAGCGGAGCGACTTCAGGTTGAAGCAACTGGTGTCCGTTCAAAAGACGTTGCCAAAGCTGCCGCAGACGGCAACGGGCTTGAAAGCGAGTGGCGATCGCTCCGGCTGGTTCCACCCAAAACGGTTGACTCCCTTGGTTTGCCCAGACGTTCAGTTGATTCGCTAAACCCACCGGCGATCGCCCCGTTTGGCGAGCTGAGGTGGTCACTTGCACCAATGGACTATGGCGAAAGCGAGCGTTCACACGCAGCAAGGCTTGATAAAACGCTTCATCTTCCGCCGTGCGAACGGGTGGCAAGCCACCAGCCTGAGCATAGGTTTCTGCCGTGACCGCGAGACTAGCGCCGTAATGCTGATAGTGACGCGGAAAAGGGTCATGCGGGTCTGGATCGAGGTAGGATTCTAACTCGGCAATTAAAGACCGATACCCTACTTCCTGTAGAAAGCAGCGACGAGTGTGAGCTTCCAAGGCATGACGACTTGGACGATCGGTTATAATCCGCCCCCCTACAGCATCGACACCTTGCTCAATTTCCCAGCGTGTGGCGGCAATCCAGGTAGGAGACACCTGACTGTCGCCATCAGTGGAGGCTATGATTCCCTGTGGGCGATCGAGACTGCGCAAGCGTTGGTACGCCTCGTCCATCAACAGTTGCCGTACTCGACCAATGTGCGCTTCGACTGCTGGAAGCACTCGTTCGACAACATGCAAAACAAAAGAAGGATATTGAGCAGAAAATTGTTTGGCGATCGCTGCCGAATGGTCACTGCAATTGTTAGCTAAAAGAATCACTTCATAGCTGGTTGGTTCCAGTGCTTTACCACTCAAGTCTGTTTGATTCAACAGAGCAATTAATGTTTGCTCCAACGTTGCGGCTTCGTCGCGAACAGGAACACAAACGCAAACACTACAGTTTGCTTGTGGCAATGTTTGAACTAATGCTTGAGACGCAACTGTAAGTGCTGAAAGATGCGTAGAACCTGACCGATCAGCAAGATCAATGACATCTTGTGATCGCACACTCTTTACACTGCTGTTGTCTACAAGAAATTCAGTGTCTTCTTGTCCTAAAAGGTTTAGTGAAATCATCCATGCAATTGAAAATTTGGGCGCTTGCTAGACCCATTCTCTTGGGTTTTTAATTTACCTAAATCCTTCTTTTGAAATATTTTTGTAACGACACATCAATGTTTTCATCAAAGCGTGAGGCTAAAATGAGTAAGTAGCGCTGACTCAACCGCTTTGATAGCGCGCGATGAGGACGGGCATTCTAGTAAGAATCTGACCTTGCCTACAATGCCACCAGTAGAAAATCTAGCTTCAGCGTTTCTGCGATCACCGTTCAGCGGCTGTCTTTTTACACTGAGGCATTTGTTCACTGCCCGCTAATGAACGAGAAAAAACCTGGATTAAGCAAAAATTCGTTTGTGGTCAGGAAGATTTTACGCACACTACAGTGCGAAATGGCAAGGACATGCCATCCAACGGACGACGAATCAACCGTTCCCGATCGCGTCCGTATGTACGACATGAACTTTTTACCCGTCAACGATCGCCTCGACAAATTCATCGGCTATGGTCGGTTCAGCGCCGCTGTAACCTTTGGAACGCGGATTTAATAAGGTGTAATGCTTTCTGTCGGGACGTTCTATGCAACGTCCCGACAGAAGGGAAATGGTTCAGATTAATTGATCCACGATCCTTAGGCGAATCATTGGCTTTGTGGGCAAGCTGGACAGAACCCAATTAAATCAGGCTAAATAATTACGGAGCAAGTTCCAAACTAAAGGCTCCCAGCCCTCTGCCCTAAATCACCGTTCCATTTTGGATCACCGAATTTTTCAGCACGACCACAATACCGCTACGAATGTAAAAGCCTTGACTTTCGCGCTCAGCTTCTTCGACTCGGTCTTTGTTGATAATCTGCACATTACAGCCAATGCGGGCATTTTTATCAATAATGGCGCGGCGGACAACGGTATCAGCACCAATGCCTAATGGAATTTGGTCACTGGCACAATCTTCTTTGGTCTGACGTTCAGCGAACGGTTGATAGTAATCGGCTCCCATAATGAGAGTGTCTTCGATCGTGCAGCCTGATTCGACGCGCGATCTTACACCCAACACCGAATGGGTGACGGAGCAGTTTTTCAGAATGCAACCTTCACTGATAATCGATTCTCGGATGTGGCAATCGAGCAGCTTACTGGGTGGCAAATAGCGCTGACGGGTGTAGATCGGTGCATCTTCGTCATAGAAGCTAAACGGCGGGTGCGGTTGCTGCGTTAGCGCTAAATTTGCGTCGTAAAACGCTTCGATCGTCCCAATATCTTCCCAATAGTCGTTGAAGAGATACGCTTGGAGGTTGTAGTCCTTGGCTGAAATTGGAATGATTTCCTTGCCAAAATCTGTCTGGTCAGGAAAATCGCGTAAGAGCTTAACCAATGCCTCACGCTTAAAGACGTAAATCCCCATCGATGCAATGTAAGGACTCTTTTTTGCTTCTTCGGGGGTTAAGCCTAAAATTGTGGTGTCAACAGCCATCGCAGCCAACGCGTCCCCTTTAGGCTTCTCGCTAAAATCGACAATGCGACCTGCTTGGTCAATTTTCATCAAGCCAAAATCAGAGGCACGGCGGTGATCCATCGGCACGACTGAAATGGTGACATCGGCTCCGGTTTCACGATGGCGGCGGACAAAGTCGCCATAATCCATCCGGTAGAGATGATCACCCGACAAAATCAAGTATTCGTCAGCGTTCCATTCTTGAAAAAGCCAAAGATATTGGCGTACCGCATCAGCAGTGCCTTGAAACCAGTTTGGATTTTCGGGTGTTTGCTGGGCAGCCAGCACCTCAACAAAGCCTTCGGTGAAGCCTGTTGTAAAATTATAAGCGCGAGAAATATGACGGTTTAACGAAGCAGAGTTGTACTGAGTCAGTACATAAATCTTAAAAATGTCTGAATTGATACAGTTGCTTACCGGGATATCAATGAGACGATACTTACCCGCGATCGGCACAGCAGGCTTGGCACGCAGCTTGGTTAGCGGATAAAGGCGAGTGCCAGCACCGCCCCCTAAAATAATAGCTAAAACTTTTTTCACAATAAACCTCTTAGCGCCCACTCTGCTCCCACGTCTAGTGTGAGCCTGTATGGTTAAGTTTGCAAGGGCTGAAAGGAAGAACCAGTAAAATGGTGAATTTGTTTAGTGGCAGCGGGGTTGCAGCGATCGCGATGGTGTGTCCTGGCTTACATTTTCCTTCAAGGTTGTCTTCAAAGGAATGGCGTGCGATCGCTCATAAGTCTATAGGTGGCTATGCCAAACAGTCGTTGCTCACACAGGCTTCATTCAAAGCAGGGTAGAAGTTTTGTCAGGATGGGCACACTTAAAAGGAAGCCCAGTAACATAGCAGATCACTTTGGCTCGGACAACGTTAGCACTTTGAGGGATGGGCTCGTGCAGGCGACGAAACAGCAGCAAATTTTGGGTTACTTCATTGAGGAAGCTAAAGAGCACCTCGATACGATCGAGCAGGGCTTGTTAGATTTACAAGCCACAATGGCAGATACAGAACGACTGAACGAGCTGTTTCGCGCTGCTCACTCGGTGAAGGGAGGAGCCGCCATGTTGGGGTTTAGCAGCATTCATAAGGTGGGGCATCACCTGGAAGACTGCTTCAAGCTTCTGACTGATCATCCCGTCAAGATCGATCAGCAACTAGAGAACCTGTTCTTGCAAGGGTTTGACATTCTGAAAGAGCTGGTCGAAGAGCTACAGTCGCCCTACGGGCTGCGAGAAGAAGATGCTGCTCAAACGGTTCAAGCAGCAGAGCCAATCTTTATCGAGCTACAAAATTATCTCAACCGCTTACTGCAAAACGAACGTGTAGAGGTGAGTCAGCCCGCCATGAGGGTTGTGCAGCCCGTTTCTGCTAACCCAGAATTGGCGCATCGGTTCAACGGTGCCCTCAAGATGATGCTGCAACTCTTTAAGCAAGGAGACACGCCAGCCAGTCGCCAGCAACTAGCCACCCTATGCAGCCGCATGGTGCAACTACACAGCGCACCAGAGTGGCGCACACTGTTACAAGCGGTGCATGCCACCGTTTCTAATCCTCGCAACACCTACGTCACTCTAGCGCCACTGGTGATCAAGGAGCTTAAGCTGGCAGGCGATCGGTTGCTCGTTGGCAAAGCCAGTGAGATTATGCCCAGCAACTCACTACGGCAGCTTCTTCCGGCTGTAAAACCTGTTGCTCCGCCTCAAGCGACTGCACCACAACCGATTCTCGACGTGACGTATCACGCTGGAAGAGACGCGATCGCGCCCAAAGCCAACCAGATTACCATTCCTGCCGAGCCGAGAGCTGCTGCTAGAGCGCTTTTGGAGGCTTTCAATCGGTCACAACTGATTGAGCTGGCAGAATTTTTAATGAAAGCAATCCAGTAGGGGGGCTGATGTGTAAACTTTGCCGTTTTTTGGCACCTTCGCTTCTGCTTCGGGCAACGCTCGGAACGTTTAGTGTTTCAGAGACGACTATTGATTAGCTAGTACTGCCGACGTTGCCTCCTGCGCTTTTGCGGCTTCGATGTTGGTGTGGTCTTCCAGATAATCGAGCAGTTTCAGGAAATCGACGCGGGGGAGCGATCGACCGCCAATCTCCCGGAATGCCAACTGCGGTTTGTCATTTTCAACAATGTGGTAGCCCCAGTACAAAAGTTGCTTGCTGAAACGAATGGCAACGGTTTCAGGATCAATGTAGTGGCATTTAGGATCATCTGCCATCAGGGTTTCAAATTCGGTCTTCAAGATCCGATTCAGCACGTCGTTACGTCTCGCTTCATCACTGTGGTAGTTGTTGACAATCACAAAAAGTTCGGCATTAGTGTTCACTCGGCGAATGGCTGCGAAGGTGCGTCGGATCACATCGGCGTTCTTGTTAATGCCTAGTGGATTGAGCGTTGTTGGGATGAGGCAGTAGTTGAACTTTTCGATAAACATTTCGGGGTTCGCGTCATAATCCGGGCTGCAATCGCAAATCACGATACGAGTGTCAGGGTAATCGTCCTCACGCCAGTCCGTGTGGTTAAGGACGGTAATCGTTGCTCCTAACCCGCCTCTGCGCCCCGGAATGTACACGCCATCGCCCAGGAGTTTTCGCAGGTTGCTTTGACGATCGAGGTCAATCAGCACAACATCATAGCCATTCAGCGCGAAAGCTCCCGCGAGATGAGCGCTAATCGTCGTTTTGCCCACACCACCCTTGCAGGTAAAGACTCCGATATAGGTAAGCTGCGCTTTGGTCGGCTGGAATGGAATGTCACCATCCTCCCAAAAAATCGCATTATCCTTAAAGCTACCCAGCGCGACATCGACGACCTCTTCCGTCCGCATGTAGGTGAATACAGATGGCGTAAAGCCCGATGCCGAAATGATAAAGCCCCGCGTAAATTTGACCGCTGTGGGGCGCTCTAGAAAATCAATAAATTTCTCCAGTTGTCCCGCATGGACTTTCGCCCGTTGATGCCTCACCTGCACGGCAACGCATTCACTGTCTCTTGTCAGTTCAATGTCATAGCCGATCGTGTTAGGCGGGGCAGGAGTTACTGTCCAGCCGTCTTGCTCAAAGCGCTGTAGGACAGCCTTTTTGAAATCGGAGTCGTTCTCAAACTGTGGCATGGGGTTGCACCGATCGCACGTCCGGTGGGAATAGTCGCTACTAGAGATTAGCCCAAACCAGCCAAGCAGCAAAGCGCGATCGTCAGCGCCTGCTAGCAAAATCTGTCTGCGCGATCGGTGAATCATCGCCTTACTCTACTGACTTGGCTTTCGGTCAACGCGCCAGCCGCAGATACCGTTCCTGTTGGGCGCACGCTGCCTTGCTCAGTCCATAGAGTGAACAATAAACGGTGTGAGGCGATCAATCTAAAGAACCGCAGTTCAAACAGCCACCGCTTCACTCATTTCTGCGAGGAGCTTTTTCAGGTTTTGAGGCTGCATAAACTCAACATATTTTGCAGCCATTGAAGGGGGTAGGAACTCTAGCAGCAGTTTGTTCTCGACCCACACTTCGATCACATCAAAGTAGCCCTCGCGATCGCAACGAACCACACGCCAGCCTTCCCGTGTAGCGATGCGCTCAATTTCCTCCTGGCTGATCGGCACAGAAATAGCAGCGTGGGTCGCACTAAACGGCGAGGCAAAGGCATTGCTAGAAAATATAGCCTGCTCGGCACCGAAACCTGGCATCAGTTCCGTTTCGGCAGGATAGACCTCAACCATCGTGCCGTAGTCATCTATAGCGATCGCCATGAAGCTGCCAGGATGGGGCGGAAAGGGGGCAAATTCGCCGTTAAAAAGCTCTGCCAGAGCTTGAGCAACACGACCAGGGTTTTCAGCAGCGATGGAAAAGTGATGCAGCATTATAGAATCTCCTTACAGGATGAAATGGCTAAGTAGCTACTGGTCAAAGAAATGGTTAAGTAGGCTACCTTTTATTCCTCTAGCTGAAGCGACTGCATTACGCAAAATCTAGCCGCAGCAGAGCCAAATTCACCCGATCGTCTTACCCCTGCGTCACCCAAGTGGATCATCAGCTTGGGTAGCAGTAACACTGTCTGAAGGCTCTGACACACTGCAAGCTCAAGCCAACGAGAAAAGAGGCTGCGACTGAGGTCTTGCGCTCGCTCTGGCTGAGATCCAGCTTAAAACTATAACTGGCGGAGTTAGCACGGTAGAATACAGTAGAACAATTGTCCTGAATCAAGCTTGTCGCTTTAAGTAAGAGCTGCTTTGAGAAAGTCGTCTGCCCAAGCTAGCCTCGCTGAGCCATCGCCACGCTACCGCCCTACGACGGTAAGAACTGTGCGATCGCCCATGCCGCCAGTCCAACAGCAACGCAGGCGATCGCGAGAATCTGAGCTACTCCTGCTTGTTCATGCAGGATGGGTTGGCATGGCGCTCCTAATCGTTGTCTGCATTCCCGCATGGAAAGCTGATTTTGACAAACGGGCGCAGCAGACTACTAGCAAGAGTGCGGTCACGCTCAAGCAGCCCCTTGTGAACGATGTGCACAGCGATTCCTTTGGCACACAGATTTTTACAGGTGGTTCAGACTCGCTGGTGGCGCGCACGGTCGGTCATGCCGAAGGGACACGTACACCAGACGGCAGAAAAACCCGTGCCTACTATGGGCATAGAGACCCTGGTAACGGAGTCTGGAATCTAGGCAGTTTCTCCTTTCAGCACTGTCGAGAGGCGTATTACCACTGCTCAACTCCTGAAGAAGCCGACGATCGCCAACTGCGACGCTTACAAGTGCAGAATGCTGTTTTGCAGCGACGAGCAGCAGCAATGCAACTCCAGATGACTCTAGCTGAAGCACTCAACGGCATTGACCTAGCAAACCAGGCACCATTGGCTGCCTTGGGCGACCAGGGCTATCTCGATCGCTTGCTACAAGTCAAGCAAAAGGGACTCAATGGACAAGATGCCATTCTTGAAGCTCGCGTGTGGAGCTATTGGAGTCCTCAAAAAAAGCGGTGGGATGCGCCCGGACTGGGCAACATCGAAACTAGCATTCGTCATGATCAGGAACGACGCATGCTGGCGATCGCGCGGGCGATGACGATGGCGCAACAGCAGCTTGCAGGGCTACCAGCTCAGCGGAGTCTTAACCTACTCAAGCTACAGCCAGAAGCCGTTAATCCCTACAGCTTTAGCCGTCAGCGATCGGACTATCTCTGGTGGGATGCTGGCTACTGGGATGCCAAGCTTAACCAGCAGCGACAAATTCCCCTTGACTCTGACCCTGCTTACGATCGCGGCTTTGCCAACGGCTCAAACTTTTAAGGCTGGAATGAGCCTTTGTTTTGCATCGAACTTTGATGGAGAGGTTTCATCTGAGGGGCGAGGTGCTCGAAAAGGAAATCAACCGCAATAGCATATGCTTACCGATGACACAGTGGCTCATCGTAAGCGTAACAGTAAGTTTGAATGAGGCTTCGTCAAGAGGGGCTTAACCCCTTTTAGCTTCAAAGCTTTTCTTTTGCATATCCTTTGATGAGTGATGAACGTTCATGGACTGTGAGGTGATTACAACATTGGATTGATCACTTAAGCGGTGGCTACTACTACCAGTCTATAAAGGTCTTCTCTAACGCCATATGTGGAGTTTCTAGGGCAAAGACATGTTTGAATCTGGCAGTCAGTTAACAATGTTCAATTCATACTTCGTGCCTGAAATAACTTACGGTATGAGCAGTAAATTTTACTTAGATTGCTTTGGCACAGGTTTCCAGACAAGCATATTTAAAGCTCAAGTGAAGTCTTGAGTGATTGATTAAACTGAATAGTGGATTTAAGGTAAAAGTGCTGTAAGTTTAGATTGCACTGATGACTCGTCTTAGAAACGCTTGTTAGGATCAACCTTGTCAAAGAATTATTTGCACCTTTAGCAAAAGTACTGCTAAAAGGTTTGTACAAGCTACAATTTGTCTTGGGAGTTGTCGCAATTTAGGTTAGAAGGTGTGAGTGGCACTTCAGCGTTTTTAGGTGGAACTGTATTTGCTGGGGCTTTAGCATTTTTGCTGCTAAAAGGAGAGGCTCCAGGCTCTGCGGGTTTTTTGGGTGGTAAGGCAACGCCAACGCCTCTACCTTCCGATCTGCCTACAGTGACTGTTTCTCAACTCCCTCAACCATCAACGGCTGATCCCCTTGCGGTATACAATGCCGAGCAGCAGAAAAAGGAAGCCGACCAGCTAAAGGCTCAGTTGGAGAAGCAAATCTCAGACTCTGAGCAGCTAAAAGTCAAAGTAGAAAAGCAAAGTACTGACTCCGATCAGTTTAAAGCTCTGTTGGAGAGTCAGAGTAACGATAATAAACAGATCAAAGCCCAATTGGAAAAACAGACCGCTGACTTTGAACAGTCTAAGGGTCAGCTTGACAAGCAGCATATTGAAACTGAGCAAGTTAAATCGCAGCTCCGCAATCAGCAAATGATTGTCGAGAGCCTGACGACCCAGCTTAAGGCAAATACAGCAGAACTTCAAAATCAAAACGCACAGTCCCTTTTTGGTGGGCGCTCCACTAACTATGCGGGAGGTCTTGCATGGCTGTTGGCAGGTGCTCTCACCACGATCGCGGGAGGCTTTGTGCTATTGCGGTTCATGGCAGTCACGTCTCAGCGGCAAGCACGCTTGCTCAGGTACAGCAAAGCACAACGAAGCCGTTTACAGCAACCGAAGCGCTACAGCAGATTTTTATTGCCTTCTCAGCAATCTCCCGAAGTGCATTATGAAGAGCGGCAACTGCGGTAGTTGACTCAACCGTTTAGCGCTGGTCGAATAGCTGGATTGGTTTCACAATCGGACACATTCAGCGCTCGCCCTTTCAATCATTGATGCCCAAGGATCGCGGCTTAAATAAAACCGACAAATTGTTCGTAGGTAGGGGCGCACAGCCGTGCGCCCCTACGGAAAACGCCGAGGTGATTAAATTCTTGTTCCCAAGCTGCACGCGATCAACCATCAGTTTTAGCTTGAAGCCGCCAACCAGGTTTCATCACCTGGCGGGTACGGGCAATAACCAGGCAATCGTTTGGGACATCTTCAGTAACGGTGGAGCCAGCCGCAATGGTGACATCTTCGCCGAGTGTCAGCGGTGCCACCAAAACGCTGTTAGAACCTGTTTTTGTACGATCGCCAATCTGCGTTCGGTGCTTTTTCACGCCATCATAGTTGGCTGTAATGGTGCCTGCGCCGATGTTCACCTGATTGCCAGCCGTCGTATCGCCCAGATAAGATAGGTGGGCAACATTGGTGCGATCGCCCAGTTTGGTATTCTTCAGCTCGACAAAATTACCGATGCGACAACCAGAACCTGTCTCTACGTGTCCTCGCAGGTGGGCATAGGGACCAATGCGGGTATTTGCTGCCACGGTGCTATCGGTGACCACTGAGTACAGCACCGTCACATTTGCACCAATTTGGCTATTTTCAATCAAGCTGCCAGGACCAATCCGGCTACCTGTCTGGATCGCCGTCGTGCCCCGCAAATGGGTTTGGGGTTCGAGCACTACATCTGGTTCTAGCGTCACCGTATCGTCGATCGTGATGCTGTCTGGATCGATCAACGTAACCCCGGCTGCCATCCAGTGATCCTTAATGCGTGTTTGTAGGATGTCATAGGCAGTGGCAAGCTGTTTGCGATCGTTGATGCCCAGAATCTCCTGATCATCCTCCACATCCACCGCCATCACAGGATCAAGATAGTTGACGACATCTGTCAGGTAATACTCTTTCTGGTCATTATCGGCAGTCAACTTTGGCAATGCTGCTGCCAGGTCAGCCCAGCGGAAGCAGTAAACTCCGGCATTAATGCGGCGATTTTGTTTCTGTGCAGGGGTGCAGTCCCGGTCTTCTACAATCTGCTGCACCACATTTTGGTTGTTGCAAAAGACCCGTCCATACCCTTTAGGGTTGGGTAGCTGAGCGGTTAAAATCGTCGCTGCATTTTGATGGTCTCGATGGGTTTGTAGCAGTTGCTTCAGTGTTTGAGGACGCAGTAAGGGGACATCACCATTCAAGATCAGCAAATCACCCTGGAAGCCCTCTAAAGGCGGCAATAGCTGTTGCACAGCATGTCCAGTGCCCAGTTGTTTGAGTTGCTCGACAAACTCAAGCTTGACTGTTGTGCCAGCATTCTCTGCTCCGGCAAGCGCTTGCGTGATCAACTCGCTCCGATAGCCCACAATGACCAGCCGACGCACGGGTTCAACCGCTGATAGGCTACCTAGCACCCATTCGACCAGAGATTTCCCCCCTAGTCGATGCAACACTTTGGGCAAGTCAGATTTCATCCGTGTGCCGCGCCCAGCAGCCAAAATTGCAACCGCTACCATGATTGTTTGCGCCACTTAGTTTGCAGTGGAAAGAAGAGCGAGCGATCGCATCTCCTCTCCGCTTCATCACGCTCTACAGAATACCATTCGCTACACAGACATAAACCTGCAACTGAGCTTTTCAGCCGTTAAGCTGACAGACCCCTGTAGAAGGTTTAAGCAGATTGCGGCATCAGTGCTAACTCAAGCGACACGGTGCGTTGCTCTGGCAGGGCTGTATGAATGAATTCTCTAAACTGTTGCACTAAGATCGGATTTCGCCAGCCTTTTGCTGTTTCTTCATCCAAAATAGCGAGGGCTTCGATCGGGGTAAAGGCTTTTTTGTAAGGGCGTTCGCTCGTTAGAGCGTCATAGATATCGATGATTTGAAAAATCTGAGCCAGTGTAGGAATTTGTTCACCCACAAGACCATCAGGGTAGCCTGTTCCATCCCAGCGTTCGTGGTGATAACGGATAATGGGTAACACCCCGCGCATCGTGCGCAACGGCTGGCAGATCTTCACCCCAATGAGGACATGCTGCTGCATAATTGCCCATTCTTCAGGGATAAATTTACCTGGTTTCAGCAGAATGGCATCGGGGATACCCACTTTGCCGATGTCGTGCAGATAGCCGCCCCACATGAGATCGCGGATTTCGATGCGGGACAGCCCAAGAAATTCCCCAAAGGCTTTGCCGTGAGCAACGAGGCGTTCACAGTGGTCACCAGTATTAGGATCACGGCTTTCTACAGTTTGCGCGATCGAAAAGAGCACTTTCTCGGCATGGTCAAGATCTTCATTCAGACGTTTCTGACGAATGAGCGATTTGACGCGGGCGGACAGTTCCAGTTGATCAAACGGCTTGGTTAAGAAGTCATCACCGCCTGCTTCAATGCCTTTCAACCGAGCGTGACGATCGTCAAGCGCCGTCACAAAGACCACAGGAGTTAGGCGGGTTTGCTCATCTTGTTTGAGACAACGACACACCTCAAAACCGTCCATCCCTGGCATCATGACATCAAGCAGAATTAAATCAGGATTGGTGGCAACAACAGAGTCTAACGCTGCTGGACCGCTGCCTGCCTCCAGCACGTCATAGCCTTCAACTGACAGCAAAGCCACGGCTGTCAAGCGGCTAGAAGGGTTGTCATCAACAACAAGCACTCTGGGTCGCTCTGTATAGATGCGGTTCACTAAAGCAGACCTCACATATGGATAAACTACACCTGTTTAATTGAGCCATTGAGCACAGTTAAATCGGTGCGGCGTTGGTTACTTAGGTTATTACGACTCTAGTATGAGCAATTGCTTGGGGTGAGAAATCGGGTTTTCTACGGAAATCAGCCTCCTGACAAACTGGGTAAGTTCACGAGGATCAGCGTAAATGCTGCTAAGCAGAACAGTTTGAACCTTACGACTGTTACTCAACTTAGCTTTTGCCAGCTCTAGTACGTTAGCGGCACTTGGTCAGGCATTGAACTAAACGATCGCTCCAAAACAACGCTAAACTTCAGTCGTGATGGGAGGCAACTGCTGCTGGACGTGCTCTGTGAAGGCATCAAGCTGAGGCATTGGCGACAGCGCTACCGAAAGCTGTGGAAGCGGTAGCTTGCTAGAAGCGTGCGTCGGATAATTTTTTTCTAAAATTTCGAGGCGACAGCGCCGACACAGCCAGTAGGGTTTACCAGAGCGAAGATGACGCAGTAAAATATCAGAGCACAAAGGGCAACTTATCATTTTATTACCAGTTGAATCTTTAGTTTTAGATCAACGCTTTAGGAACGTCACTTTAATATCGCAGCCGTGCGATCGCAGGGCTACAGCCTTTGGATATAGTTTGCTCCACAAGCTTGCTTCTGCGCTGGGATCATTAGGTAGCGAGTGATCCCCTTGACGATTCGGATACCTATGCTAACTATTTTTGCTGTGCAAATCCAAAGGTGCCGTATCTGCAACTACAACTTAAACTAACTTTATAAACTTGGATAAAGCAACTCTTTTCCCAATTTTGAAGGGTGAAGCTGCCTTATCGAGGAAGCCTTTCAGCAGCATGAAGCCTTGAACACTTTTCAGCCTGCACTATTGCTGTCCAAAATTTTTTGATGCATTGAAAACCAGCAAAAATACCCTTACCCGATCGCACTTTTGTCAAGCGAAAATTGACAGACTACCAGCCCTATGAGAGCCAGAATTGAGCATGAAATTGTATTTCTTCATCATGAAGACGTACCTGAGTACAAAAAAAGTGGCTCAATTGTCCGAAACAGCTATTTTTGGGCATTGAGATCGATCGCGGTGCAAGCGTACCGTCAGCGTGACTGGGAGTACGAAGCTGATGTCTGGCTAGCGCTTCAGCGGATGTTGCTTTCTTTCTCCGAGTCAGGCTATCTAGGCTTGCGAGAAACCCAACTGGAGTTTCCGGCTGATGCTGAAATTCCAGCCGTTCTGAAGCCTATTTCAACTTGGGAATAAGAGGTGATACAGTCGGCGTTTCATGCAACAACAAAAAGATGCGATAAAAACGTCGTGGCAATAGAGCTTGCCAAACCTGTCTCCAGGCAAGGCTGCGACCACACTGCTAAGGATCGCGAATTAAATAAGATCGGCTTTTGTAGGATGCGTTATGGCTACCGCCCAACACATCCCAAGCCTTGAAGATGATGCGTTACGCTGCGCTCACACATCCTACGCGAGTATTCGGTTTTATTAAATCCACGATCCTTAGGACTCAGCGCTGCAAACTTGGCTGGCAAGCTGATAGTTTCTACTTTCCGCGTTTCTGGGGAGGTGTGGGGCTGTAAGTAAGCTTCTCGCTCCTGCGATCGTCCACCGCTTCAAGTTAAATGCTCCGAGAGTTGCAGAATGTTCACCCGTTTCCTCCATTATGTTTTCAACGGCTTGGGTCACACGTTAGGGCTTCTCTCTGTCGTAGATCCAGCGTTACGTGCGCCTTTAGCTGTGAGCCTGGGAGCAATTCCGGGTGCTTTGAGTCGCTACTATTTAACCCTAGCATTAGCTCGGTGGCTGGGTGTCGCTTTTCCCTACGGCACTTTTGTTATCAACATTACAGGCTCAATGATCATGGGCTTTTTCATCACCTTGACGCTGGAGCGATCGCTGACCGCGCCAGAGTTGCGCTTGCTGGTTGCTACTGGCTTTCTAGGGTCTTACACCACGTTTTCCAGCTACGCACTGGATACATTTAACCTTTTACAGGCAGGCAACAGAGGTTTGGCGCTGGCTTACTGGCTAGGGAGCGCGAGTGTGGGCTTCATCGCTTTGGAGATGGGCAGTGCTCTAGCAAGACGGTTGCCGTGAGTGTGTGGAGAGCGAAGAAATGTTCCCGCCATTCTTTTGTAAAGTTTATGTAAAGTTAGCGGTTTCGTGTCTGAAGCTTATGTAAAGAGTAACGGTGTGAGTATTGCCACTCTGGTATAAAAAAGCTGTCTTTTCCCCTTAAGCTGGTTTTAGTTTGTGCTGCATTAGAATACAGCGGCAGCAAAAGCAACGGAGATCTAGACAACTAGATGGAAGCGCAACGCCGCAACAGGAATGTTGTCGACACAAATCAAACTGGTAGCAACGTCCCTGGTACACGAATGGGCTTCCTCTACTGTACTGAAGTCAAATTGACGGTTTAGGGACTCTACCAAGCAAAAAGAGTACGTACGTTTTCAGAGAGCATCAGGCGCATATGTCCAGACAGAGAGTTGAATTGAGTCCCGAAAATGCCGCGATAGTCAATGAACTGGTGACGCTAGGGTTCTTTAAAACTCCCACGATCGCCGCTAATTATCTTCTATCCGTAATTGGTAAACGAGCGCTGCATCGTTTGCGAAGAAAACTAAAACACCGCTTGTTAGAGCGTGATGACCAGCAACGCTATGTAGAGTAATTTCATCAATCGGCAGTGTTTTAAAGAGGTTGTCTGCGTCCCTAAGAAGGTTACATGCAACTGTTCTAGGGATGGTCAACGTGTGTTTCTGTTTTTTTCTTGCGCTCACTGTAGCGATCGGTCAAGTAATCGACCTGATCGCGCAGCAGCAGCGTGAATTTGTAGAGTTCCTCCATCACATCAACGACGCGATCGCGGTAGGGTGAGTCTTTCATCGTGCCGTCTTCGTTGAACTCTTGATACGCTTTGGCAACTGAAGATTGATTCGGGATGGTGAACATTCGCATCCAGCGACCCAGGAGCCTCAAGGTATTAACGGCATTAAAGGATTGGGAACCGCCGCTCACTTGCATAACAGCCAGAGTCCTACCCTGTGTCGGTCTGACTGCCCCTATGCTTAACGGAATCCAATCAAGCTGGTTTTTCATGATGCCTGTAATTTGCCCGTGCATCTCTGGACTTGTCCACACCTGTCCTTCAGACCACAGGCTTAACGCTCGTAGCTCCTGCACTTTGGGGTGTGTGTCGGGGACGCTCCCGTAAATTGGTAACTCACGCGGATCAAAAAACGTCACGTCTGCTCCAAACTCCTGCATGATCCGGGCAGCTTCTTCCGCGACTAGGCGACTATAGGAGCGCTCACGCAAGGAACCATACAAAAACAAAATTCTCGGTGGATGGTCAAACGATGTCACCTGACAACTCTCCTGCTAACGCTTTCAGAAACGTCGTTTGGGCTTCTCGCAATGCCACATCAGGGTTGGCGCTCTGGATGTTCTGCATTGCCTCGTCGTAAGACAAGCCAGTCTGGATTAAGTAAGCAGCGAGCATTGTGCCTGTCCGCCGTATACCGTTGGTGCAATGTACGGCGACTCCGTTGCCAAGGCGATTTTGTTGATCAACAAACGCTTGTAGTGCTTGAATCTGTTCCTGGCTGGGTGCCGTGCCACCTTTCGTTGGTAGCCACAAATTTGGGATGTTTGCTTGTTCATACAGAGCCAAATTGGAGGAGTCATCCAGCACGGACACGATCGCTCCAATACCTGCTGCCTGTAGCTCGAGGAGTTCTTCTGCAATAGGCTTCCGCACCCCGCCGAGCTTTCCAGGCATAACCCACCATAAATTGTCGGCAATGGGTTGTTCGATCGTCTTTTCTGCCTGTGCTGCCTTCATAGCGATAGGAAGTGAGTCGTCTACCTTGTCTGACTCGTTGGCTAACGCCTGGAGAAACAAGGTCTGGGCGGTTGGCAGCTCAAGCTGGGGGTTTGTCGCCAGGATCGTCTGCATCGCACGCTCATACGACGCACCCGCACCAATGAGGTAAGCCGCTAACATCGTGCCTGTGCGATGCCGACCCGTGCTGCAATGGACAGCCACAGCATGACCCAGTTGGGTTTGCTGCGCCACAAAGTCCCGAAATGCCTGAAGCTGTGACGGGTTCGGGACAGAATCAATAGCAATCGGCAACCAAAGAGCGGGTATATCTGCTTGTTGATAGCGCTCCAGGTTATCAGCCTCATGAAAGACGGACACGATCGCGCTCACACCCGCTGCTGCTAACTCAGAGATTTCGGCTGTGGTTGGTTGACGCACTCCGGCGAGCTTGCCGGGAAGCACCCACCACACGTTCTCTGCAATTGGCTGAGTTGGTTGTTGCGCCATTGGTTTAAGCCTTGAGTCTTGAGCTACGGCAGCGTCGCTTCAGATTGAAAATAGCGTCTCTCCAGCCAGAAGGCGACGTTCACCAGACCAATCAACACGGGCACTTCGACGAGAGGACCGACAACGGCAGCAAAGGCAGCACCGGAATTAATGCCAAAGACTGCAATGGCAACGGCGATCGCCAGTTCAAAATTGTTACCTGCGGCAGTAAAGGCAACACTGGTCGCTTGAGCGTAGTTTGCCTTGATGCGCCATGCCATGTAGAAGCTGACCAAAAACATCACGATGAAGTAGATAATCATCGGCATGGCAATCCGCACTACATCCAGAGGAATCTGCACGATCAAGTTCCCTTTCAAGCTGAACATGATGACGATCGTGAACAGCAGTGCTACAAGCGTGATTGGGCTAATTTTGGGCACAAACTCATCGTGATACCAGACTTTGCCCCGCGCTTTCACCAAGAAAAAGCGAGTGAAATAGCCCGCCAGAAAGGGAATACCAAGATAAATAAACACACTCTTGGCAATCTCAGCGATGCTGACGTTCACCACACTGCTCTGCAACCCGAACAACGGCGGCAGCACTGTAATAAAAAACCAGGCGAAGGGACTGTAGAAAATGACCTGAAAGATGCTGTTGAACGCAACCAGCCCAGCCGTGTACTCAGTATTGCCGCGAGCTAGATCGCTCCACACAACCACCATCGCAATACAACGCGCCAAGCCAATCAGAATCAGCCCTACCATATACTCTGGGTAGCTTCTGAGAAAGGTGATTGCTAGCAAAAACATCAGGATGGGACCAATGACCCAATTCAGCAAGAGGGACACACCCAGAATCTTGCCGTTGCGAAAGACATCGCCCAACTCCTCGTACCGCACCTTTGCCAGCGGTGAATACATCATGAGAATCAAGCCGATCGCAATGGGAATATTCGTTGTCCCCACTTGAAACTGATTAATCAAAGCATCGACGGACGGAACGAAGTAGCCGATCGCCACCCCGATCGCCATCGCCAGGAAGATCCACAGGGTCAGGAAACGGTCTAGAAAGGAGAGTTGCTTTGCGGTCGCTTTTTTCATCACAGATGCCATTAGTTAATCGCCATCGCCAGCTTTCCAGGCGATCGCTTTGGTGGGTTGTGGATCGGGCAGCTTCAGCGAAATCACCCCGGCTGCCAGCACTAAAGCGGTGGATACCCACAAGCAACCCACCAAGCCAAAGAACTGATAGACCAGACCGGACAACACCGTACCTGCTAACCGCCCACCAGAGTTAGCCATGTAATAGAAACCCACGTTCAGCGCGACATCATCATCAGCGGTAAATGCCAGCACTAGATAGGAATGCACGGCTGAGTTAAAGGCAAAAACCAAACCAAACACGGTGAGACCAACCACAATCACAACATTTTGGGGCGCACCGCTTTGGAGTGCGATCGCGATCGCGGCTGGCACCACAGTTAACGTAAACGTCCAAAATTGAATGGTCTTTGCCTGAGGTGGCTGTCCAGAGCCAAACCGTTGCAGTAACGCGGGTGCTGAAAACTGCACCAACCCGTAGCCAATCACCCAGCACGCGAGAAAGCCTCCCACCTGGTAAAATGACCAGCCTAAAACACTTCTCAGAAAGACGGGCAAGCCGACGACAAACCAAACATCTCTGGAGCCAAAGAGAAAGAACCGGGCAGCAGAGAGAATATTAATTTCTGAGCTTTTAGAAAAGAGTTGGGTGAACTTCACCTTTGCCTTGATTTTGCCCATCCCCTTGGGTAAAGACAGCCCCGTGAATATCAGCACAAACAACCCCACAGCCATGATGCGTAGGGCACCCACAAAACCAACCGATGCCAGCAGCGCGGCACCCACGAAAAAGCCCACACCTTTAAGCGCATTTTTAGAACCCGTCAGAACCGCTACCCACTTAAACAACGACGATTGGGCATCTTGCGGCACGACCAAGCGAATCGCGCTCTTAGAACTCATTTTGGTCAGGTCTTTGGCAACACCTGAAAAAGCTTGAGCCACCATCACGTAACCCACTGCCACCCACTGCGCCCAGCCAGGATTGAGGAAGGACAGCATGACTAGAGCAAAGACTTGTAGCCCAATGCCGCTGTAAAGTGTCACTTTCAGCCCTAGCTGAGAGCCAATCCAGCCACCGAGAAAGTTTGTGATAACTCCAAAGATTTCATAGAACAGAAACAGGGAGGCGATTTGGATGGGGGAATAGCCGATGTTGTTGAAGTACAACAGCACCAACATCCGCAAAGCACCGTCTGTAATGGTGAAACCCCAGTAAGCAAGCGTCACCAGAATGTAGTGCTTAAAGTTGGCGCTAGAGGCAGTGGTGGAAGCCATGAGGGAGTGGGAGTGAGGAGTGGGGGAAATAAGGGAAGCAGAATGAACTCAAAATTAATTCAGACTGAGCGCAACTTTACGAGCTAACTCCACCATGCGGTTGGCATAGCCCCACTCGTTGTCGTACCAGGCAAGAATTTTCACTTGCGTCTCATCCACAACCATGGTGGAAAGGGCATCAATGATGGACGATCGCGGGTCATCTTTGTAGTCGATCGACACTAAGGGACGTTCCTCGTAACCCAAAATGCCGTTCAACGCTCCATTTGCTGCCGTTTTCAATAATTGATTGACTTCTTCAACAGTGGTGGGGCGATCGACTTCAAACACGCAATCAGTGAGAGAAGCATTGAGTAACGGCACTCGCACTGCCAAGCCATTGATTTTGCCTTTGAGTTCGGGATAGATAAGCGCGATCGCCGTTGCCGATCCTGTGGTGGTGGGAATCAATGAGAGACTCGTTGCCCGCGCTCGACGGAGATCCTTGTGAGGGGCATCGACGATCGTCTGCGTATTGGTATTGTCGTGAATCGTGGTAATCATGCCATGCTTGATGCCTAACCCTTCGTGAATCACTTTCACCACTGGAGCCAAACAGTTGGTCGTGCAAGAGGCGGCTGTCAGCAGGTGATGTTTATCTGGCTCATAGAGATGGTCATTGACTCCCATCACAATGTTCAACGCCTCTTTTTTCACGGGAGCCGCCACAATGACCTTTTTCACACCCCGTTTGAAATAGGCATCGAGCGTTTCTGGATCACGAAACTTACCAGAGCATTCCAACACTAGATCCACACCCAACTCTTCCCAGGGCACGTCACCAGGTTTGGCAAACTCACTGAAGCTGAGGGCTTGATCGTCAATGTAGACGCGATCGCCCTGCGCTTCCACCGCTGGTGCCCAACGTCCATGCACAGAGTCAAACTTGAGGAGGTGAGCCGCAGTCACCGCTCCTCCCTTCAGTTCGTTGATGTGGACAAACTCCAACTCAGACCAACCCCAGGCAGCCCGCAACGCGAGCCGCCCAATCCTACCAAACCCGTTAATGGCAACACGTACTGTCATGGTTCGATTGGTTCTTCATTACTTCTTGGCAGCGTCATTGGCACTGAGCTGAAACACCGCTTCCTTGCGGAGTAACTGATCGATCGTCACATTCGGTTGGGGCACACCGGCAAAGACAGTGCCCACTTTGCCCTTGTAAAACTGGACGCTGGCAAGGCGGTAGCCTTCCTCTGGCAGCGGAATGGAACCCACAGACGCAACCAGCTTTTTGGCGTTTTTCAAATAGAAATCGACAAAGGCGCGGACTTCTGGCTTATCCTGCGCTGATTTGTAGTTAACGTAGATGAGTAGAGGACGTGCAAACGGTTGATACGTCGCTTTTTCTACCGCTTCACGGGAAGGCAGCACCGCACCCTTGCCACCGTCAATTGCCACTGCTTTCAGGCGCTTCAGGTTGGCTTCGTAGTAAGAAAAGCCGAAGTAACCCAGCGCGTTTGGATCGTTCTCAACGCCCTTCACCGTGTCGTTATCATCCTCACTGCCCTTATAATCACTGCGGCTAGCTTTGGCTTGACCAGAGGTAACTTCATTGAAGTAGTCGAATGTACCCGAATCTTTACCAGCGCCGTAGAGATTGAGCGGTTGGTTGGGGAAGGAGGCACGGACTTGCTTCCAGGTCTTGATTTTGCCCTGAGCCGCTGGTGACCACATCGTCTTCAGTTCGGCAATGGTCAGGTCTTTTGCCCAATCGTTTTTGGGATTGACCACGATCGTCAGCGCATCAAAGGCAACGGGTAGCTCGATGTAGCGCACACCAGCCTTGTCGCACGCGGCTGCCTCTGCCACCAGGATGGGTCGAGAGGCATTGCTGATGTCCGTTTCCCCCGCGCAAAATTTCTTGAAGCCGCCGCCCGTACCGGAGAACTTGACTGCAATGTTGGCATTCTCATTTCCAGGCGTTTTTCGGAACTCCTTTGCCACCAGGTCTGTCGTGGGGTAAACCGTGCTGGAACCATCAATCTGAATGCCCGGTGCTGAGGGTGCGACCCCAGCCTTGTCTGGCTCTGCCGTGTTGCTCACTGGTTGAGTGGCATTGCCCTCCGGTGAAGCCGAGCCACTCACCTGGGTTGGCTGACTACAGGCAGTCAGAGACAGGGCAGTAACCGTGAAAGAAACCAGTAAACCGCTCAACTTTGCTGTAGTTGTAGTCGCTGTAGTAGTGCTAAGCATAAATGTCGGTGCTCTCTAGGCAAAATGTTTTGTCACTGTTCGCCGAACGGGTCTTGTATGAAAAATTTTGGCATAGAACGCTAACCGCCTGCCCTGTAAATGCTTGCCATTGGCACAGGCGATCGCGTCATTACTTCATCACGTTCTGAGCGCTAGGGTTTGAAGCGCTATGACTCTATCATTTCAAATAAACTTGATTTGTCAAGTAGTTCTTTAGGAGGATTAACCAGGCGAAGCTAAAAAAATTGATGCGTTAGCGATCGTCGCGGCAGGTTCGAGCGGGCAAGATTTGGCTAAAGCGGCGGTATTCTGATAGGTATTGTTCGATCGACACAAACTGAGCCAGATTTAGACTGTAGTAAATCCAGCGTCCCTCCTGCCGCGCATTGACGAGCTTTGCTTCTTTCAGCGTTTTCAGGTGAAACGACAGTTTCGATTGGGTGACATCCAGGCGATCGCACAATTCACAGACGCACAATTCCTGTTGGCGCAGCAGTTCTAGCACCTTAATTCGCAGCGGATCAGAGAGTGCGTGAAAGCCAGAAATAATTAAGGTTGGAGTTTCTGTCGCTTGAGCCATCAACTTTTATTGAAACGATTGGTTTGATTCTAAAGCAGTCTGGAGCAAAGGCGCGGATGATTGCTCTAGCAGCAGCCTTCAGATGGCGCACAGCAAGAGTTGGCAGTGTCCGTAACGGTTGCGCGATAGTCTGCACCCTTCGTTTCGCGGGGGTGACGCACCTGAGCGCGTGAGCAATCAAACGCTTGAGCAGCTTCCAGCGAGATATCTGTATGGGGCGGAATGGGGATGATGTCTTGCTGGTAGGGGCTGTTGCGATCGGTGTAGAGCTTGAGCGTCTTATCGCAAACTGCCATCCGCTGACCGCGATAGAGCGTGTGTCCATCGTCGTCTTGCACTGCTTTCCAGGGACCTTTGTAAACCACTGCTTGATTGCGTTCCCAGCACGCACCGTCTTTGCCTTTGTAGGCGCGTACGGTCATCGAACGGAATTCAACACCATCGATCACCTGCCAGGGTTCTGCCTGCCGCACCAAAATTTCCACACCGTAAAAGCCTGCTTGCTCAAACATTTCCAGAAAAGCATCTTCTCGGAAGGCTCCGGCAATGCAGCCGCTCCACAGGTCGGGATCATCCAGAATCGCTGGAGTCGGGTCTTCATCACACACAATATCGGAAATAACGGCTCGTCCGCCCCGCTTCAGCACGCGGTAGAGTTCTTGAAACAACTGCTGTTTGTCTTGAGGACGCACGAGGTTGAGCACGCAGTTTGAAATAACGACATCCACGCTATCCGTGGCGATGAGGGGCTGTTCTTGCCGCAGTCGATCGCACTCTGCTTCAAAGCGGTTTAATTCATCCAGCGCGGTGATGGGGTGCTGCGTCAGCCATGCCTGGGCACGATCGCGATCCAGCGCCAAATCCTGAATCTTCCCTTTCACAAAGGAGACATTGCGATAGCCCAGCTTGTCTGCCATTTCATCGAGATATTTGCGCGACAGCGACAGCATTTCGTCGTTGAAATCAACGCCAATTACACGCCCCTCAGCGCCGACCTTTTGCGCCAGAATATAGCAGTTTTTTCCCGCACCGGAACCCAGATCAACTACCGTTTCACCCATCGCCACGTATTTGGTGGGATCGCCACAGCCATAGTCTTTCTCAATAATTTCTGAGGGCAGTTTGTCTAGATATTGAGCGTCGTAGCCATCGGTCGGGCAGCACAACAAGGCTTCGGGCTGACGCGCCCCTGCTTCGTAGCGCTGGAGGACTGCTTGTTCAACATCGTAGGCGACGGCTTCGGACGGGTCGCAGCAAGGTGTCTGTGGGATCGTTGCAATCTCAGGCATCGGGTTTTCTCGCTCAAATTCCATCGCGATCAGGGATATTGCCTTTAGTGTAGTCATATTTATAGCGGGCAGGAAGCAGGAGATAGGAGGGTTAATGGCTAAGGCTTATGCAATCCAGCCAAATCTTTGTGCCAGGAACCCAACGATCGCGCCTGCCAGTACTAACCACACAGAATTGACCTTGAAGCGAAAGACAATCATTGCGCTCACCAACGCCACGACTATAGTCAGCCAATCTACAAGCGTTTCCCGCGCCAGGGTATAGGTGACAACTGCCATTAACCCCAGCGAAGCCGCATTCACGCCATCTAAAAAGCCGCTTGCCCAGGGAGACGATCGCAGCTTGGGCACCCAGGGATTCACCAGCGCGACGAGCACAAACGCGGGCAGAAAAATGCCGACTGTACCCGCGATCGCCCCCGCGTTACCTGCCAGCAAGTAGCCAATAAAGGTCGCAGTGGTAAAGAGCGGACCGGGTGTAAACTGCCCGATCGCGACGGCATCTAAAAGCTGCTGTGAGGTTAACCAGTGGGTACGTTCCACCAGATCACGTTGCAAAAAGGCGAGCAGGACATAACCACCGCCATAGAGCACTGAGCCAATTTTGAGAAAGACGAGAAAGACTTGCAGCCAAGTGGCGTGACCAACGGCAGCAGTCGCAACATTCGCCTGTGCCAAAATGCCTGGGATGGGTAATAACGCGGTTACGCCCGTTGTGCCACCACGCCGCAGATTCCGATACAGCGTCACGCCCAACCCTGCTAGCAGCAGCAGCACAAGCTCATTCACGTTGAAAAAGAAGGCTGCAATGACCACGGCACCCGCGATCGCCGTGGGTACATCCTTAATTGCTGCTTTGCCCAGCTTCCACAACGCCTGAAGCACGATCGCAATCATGACAGGCTTTACGCCATACAGCAGCCACCCCACTTCAGGAATGGTCTGAAAACGGACATAAACGGCTGCCAGCGCCCAGACAATGAGCATTGCAGGCAAGATGAAGCACGCGCCAGCAATCACTAAACCCTTCCAGCCCGCACGCTCGTAGCCAATATGAATGGCCAGTTCCGTCGAGTTGGGACCGGGGATGAGATTGGTCACACCCAGTAGATCCAACAGCCGATCGCGGCTCATCCACTGCCGTTGTTTGACAAGCTCATCATCCATCATGGCAACGTGAGCCGCAGGACCGCCAAACGCGATCGTGCCCAGCTTGAGAAAGACTACTGCCAATTCGCTCAACCGCTGCTGTTGCTGTGGGACGCTAAGCTGCGCGTAAGGAGTGTCCTGTACTTCAACCAGACTGTCTTCCTGAGATTCCGGCACTGCATTTTCCTCAGTCATCGTGATCCACGCTCCGCATCCTCAATAGAACGTGGTCAACGGAACCTTCTATTGTGATCCGTTGTCTCAAGAGATGTTACCGTGCCATCTGCTTTAAAGGCGGTCTTGATGCTCACTTACGCTGTTGATGTCCTGGTAGGGCATGGCAGATACTCCGGGTAAAAAATAAACGACCGTAGATTGCCCAAATTGCTTTGCTCAAAAACGTGTCTCTCAAAAAGTGATGCTGACGTGCTACGGAATCATCCACATGGCGATCGCATCAGTCTGCTATGGCGTGATGTCGTTGTTTAAACGTTGTCTCAAGTCACGAATCGCCGCGCTGGTGTTGCGATCGTAGGCAAGTTGCAGACAGCGATCGACCATAGCCTGAAGATCAAGACCCGGAAAGTAGCGGCTTTGGGCTTCCGGGCGATAACCATTGCCCTGAAGCTGGTGGATACGAAGCTGCTGCCGCTTATAGAGCCACACTTCTGGAACTCGATAGGGCAAGTAATCATCGACATCAGAATAGCTCGTCACATCAATCTCAAGCACCAGATCGGGTGGCGGGTCGATGCGCCAATCAATGCGCTTCTTACCTAGCACAGCTTCCCAGTTGTCGATGTAAAAACAGTAGTCTGGTTCAATTCCGCTCTCCTCCGGAAGCTTCATCGTGATGGAAGCAAAGGCATCGTATTCACGGTCTGTATGATCCAGCAGCGTTGTGATGCCATCAGCGATTAAACTGACATCTTTCCCGTGGTGAAACAGTGGAGACATAAGAAACACTTCTCCATTGCGGTACTTGAGGCGAGGCAGCGAACCATCGCCCCGCTGTTGGCTCAGGCTCTCATACTCGTCCCAGGTTGCGGGCAGTCTCAGCACCGCACCGGGTCGAAGTTGAATGTTCTCACGGGAGACGATCGCAAACATGGCTGGACGTGCCAGAAGGGTACTTTCATTATCTCAGGTCGGATGGCGATGCTTGTTGATTGTCCTCGGAGGAAGGTACCCAAGCTATTCATGATTAGCTGAGGGCTGAATTGAGCCAGTAGTCTCGCTTTCAGAAACCGGGTTTCTTGAAGAAACCCGGTTTCTCAACCTTCGCCTTATTCATCGATCGTTAAATGCTTAATCATCGAGTGATTCTCGTCGTGCGCCTTAACAAAACGGCAGTATGCCTCCGCTGAGGTGAACTGCGATCGCACAGCATCCATTTTTGGCAGTGTGCCATCACGCAAACCAACGTATTCTCGATAGCTTGAAAACTCCCATGCTTCAGGCGCTTTGACAAATCCAGCCTTCACCGGATTCAAGTGAATATACTGCACCAGATGCAGCAAATAGGCATTGCTATCCACATGAATTCCCTGAAAACGTCCTTGAAATAAGGAACCGACTCTTTCGTAACGCTTGTTGATCGCCTTGGTATATGCCAGCAAAAACGGCTGCATCTTCTTTGAAAGTGCGTCGGTCTTTAAGTTAACCAGGAGATGGTAATGGTTTGGCATCAAGCAGTAAGCAATCACGTCCAGCGCTTCACCCATAAGATGCTGACGCAGCAAGCGCAAGAAATGCAAATAGTTCTCACGCTCGAAGAAAACGGACTGAAAATTATTACCCCGATTGTAGAGGTGGTAGTAGTGTCCTGTATGAAATTCAACCTTACGCGGTGGCATTCGTCTTGCTCGATCGACTCACTTTTAGTAAGCCCATAAGTCGCACAGGAAACCAGGTAGCTCAGAAACCGGATTTCTTCGAGAAATCCGGTTTCTAGTTAGGTGATGCACATAAAATGAAGGCAGTTCAGTGGCGATCGCTCCGCTCACACTATGGTTCAGACAAAACCCAAATTTCTTAGCTTTGAGGAGTACCTGTCTTACAACGATGGGACAGAACACCTGTATGAGTTATTGAATGGAGAGCTGATTGAAGTGCCACCAGAGTCAGGAGAGCATGTTCAGATTGCCAATCGCCTGTTTCTCGTGTTTGCACTGCTTCTGGGCACCGATCGAGTTCGTGGGCACGGCTTAGAACTCGAAGTGAGAGGCGAACCGAGAAATCGTTACCCTGACCTGACCATTCTTCGAGCAGAGCACATTGAGCAGTTGAAGCCACGCAACACGATTCGCCTTTCAATGGCTCCTCCATTACTCGTGATTGAGATTGTGAGTCCTGGAGAGTTGCAGCGCGATCGCGATTACGTCGCCAAGCGAATGCAATACCAAGATCACGCCATTCCTGAATACTGGATTGTCGATCCACAACTACAAACCGTTTTGCTTTTAGAACTGAAGAACGATGTGTATATAGAGGTTACGACCTTGAGCGGAAACGCTCCCGTTCGCTCTACCCAATTCGGCGACCTGATATCTACCTCCCAAATCTTTGCTATTGCCAGCAAGGAAAATGAGAGCGACGATCGCTCGCTTTAGTAACCAGCCTCAGATTTAAAGCTGATCGCTAACATCCAGCCAAGTTTCATGAATCCAGTAGGATTGCTCTAGATGTCTGTAGCAACGGAAAAAGCCGCTATGACCACGCAAACAACGCCGCTTCCGATTCCCACCTTTTTTGATGCTGCTCGGGTGGGCGAAGTGTGGCGAGTGCCGTATGGCGATCGTGCTGCTCAAGCAAGCGATTGGGCAACTCAATATAATATGCAACCAGCAGCACAAGACGAAACCCGCGTGTGTTTGCTGATGATCGATGCTCAAAACACCTTCTGCATTCCCGACTTTGAGCTGTTTGTGGGTGGACGATCGGGCATCGGTGCCGTAGAAGATAACGTGCGGCTGTGTGAATTCATCTACCGCAATTTGGGCGTGCTGACCGCGATCGTGCCCACAATGGATACCCATACGGCTACGCAAATCTTCCATCCTGTCTTTTGGGTAGATGCGGCAGGCAAGAATCCACCGCCGATGACGATGATTGCGTTCGACGAGGTGAAGGATGGCAAGTGGACGGTGAATCCGGCGATCGCGTCCAGCATTGCTAAGGGCGATTATGCCACGCTGCAAACCTTTGCCCTCCACTACACGCAGCGCCTCAGCGACAACGGCAAATATCCCCTCACCATTTGGCCCTATCACTCCATGCTGGGCGGCATTGGTCACGCACTCGTTTCTGCCGTTGAGGAAGCCTGCTTTTTTCACAACATCGCCCGCAGCAGCCAAACTCGCTTTGAGATTAAAGGCGGCAACCCGCTCACAGAAAATTACTCGGTGCTGCGTCCTGAAGTGATGGACGATGCGAAGGGTGACGCGATCGGGCAAAAGAACACGTCTCTCATTCAAACGCTGCTGGACTTTGATGCCGTGATCATCGCAGGGCAGGCAAAGAGCCATTGCGTTGCGTGGACGATCGACGATCTGCTGACCGAAATCAAGGCAACTGATCCCACGCTGGCAACGAAAGTCTACCTGTTAGAAGACTGCACCTCACCTGTCGTCGTCCCCGGCGTTGTAGACTTCACCGATCAAGCAGACATCGCATTTCAACGCTTTGCCAACGCCGGAATGCAAATAGTGAAATCGACCGATGCGTTAGCGATCGCCTAAACCTCAACCACGCCTCACTCCACTGTCTCCACCATCGCCTGCAAACCCTGACTGCTGAGCGTTTGCATCAACTGCTCTGCTTTGCCACGATCGCCAAACGCACCCACTTGCATCAGCGATCGACCCTTGATCGAGGTGCGAAAGGCATTGGGAAAGGCAGCTCGTAGCTGTGCCTGCTGGCTATCGTTCGCCTCAACGACTACCCGGTAGGGTAACTTTAGCGCGGCACTCGCATTGCTTTGCTGGGTATGGTAGACGATCGAAGCACTGCCCACGTTGCCAATGGGAGCATCCGGGTTGGGGACGGGCAGCAACCCCGCACTCGTGAAAGGTGGCGATGGAGCGCTCGCGATCGCCGGAGTTACTGCAACAGCCCGAATGGGAGTCGATCGCGCTTCGGGAGCAGGAACAGGAATCTCGATCGTGCCTGTACGTTTAAGGGCGATGGGCTTCTGGGTTAGCAGTGGAGTGAGTTGAGTTGGACTGGCAATTGGGTTGCTGTTGATGACAATCGGCGTGCGTACTGGCAGTAAGCTGGCACGGGTGGTCACGACGGTTGGCGGCAACGTGGCGTTGAATGACGCGGGTTTAGCTAGCGGCGATCGTTGCAAAGGTGTTGGCGGCGCAACGGCAACTCTTACAACCTGTATGGGACGCGATCGAGCCTTGGTGGGTAGCCCCGAAAGTGCTGACGGCACTGGAAATCCAGGGTCTGATGCCGCACTGGCAGGTATCGCCACTGCGACGAGAGGTACCGCTGGACGGATTGACAATCCAGATGGTTGAGGCGCTGGCACTGGAAAGGCGGCGGCTGAAATCCCACTGTCCTCTAGCCGCTGTCCAAAGGGAATGGTTTGGCTTGTGGGGGCGATCGACTTCTGTGTCCGCACGGCAACGTTCTTGCCACCAGCCGTCGATTTGTCTGCGCTGACGGGCGATCGCTGCTCTGTTGACAGCGCCAATCGACTACTGCCAGGAGTGCTTGCGGTTGACCAGGGCATCGGGGCACTGGAGGCACTCGCTCCCAGGCTAGTGCCAGCTAAATCCAGCTTCCCGGTCGTTTTGTCCAGGTCATTGCCAAAGGCAGGAATGGACTGACTCGACCCTTTTGCATTCACATCAAATTGACCATTGTTGCGAAACGTGTTGCCGCCTGGTGCTGCTGCCGTTCCCAGGTTTGGGCGCGCTTGCGCGATCGCCACCAGCCCATCGCGTGTGTTGCCATCGACTGAATTGTTTTGCAAAACAGGCTGTGCGCTTGCCTGTACCACAATGCCATCCTTGTTTTGGGTGATGCGGTTGCCGACCAGCAGCGGCGTTGCCTTCTGGTTCACATTGATAGCAAACCCAGTTTGTTCAAAAATATTTTCCCGCACCTCAGCCTGAGACGTACCGTAAATAGTGATGCCGTTTGCGCCATTTTGGTAGAAGTAGTTGTTGCGAATGAGCGGCGCACCGTTGCCCGTCACCGAAATGCCATCATGTCCGCTTTCGGTAAAGGTGCTGTCCACGATCGCTGGACTGGTGGACTCAATCCACACGCCATAGCCCTGTGCGTCTGGGTTTTTGACCGTTACGCCCGCGAGCATGGCACGATCGGCACCGACGATCGCCACCTTCTGCCGCGCAAACGTCGGGCTAAGAAAGAAACCACTCCCTTGAATCACAATGCCCTGACCGCGCGTTTCTGTATTGCCCTGCACTGTCACATCAGGTTTGAGACGCAGCGGAAAGGTTTCACCCGTCTCCTGGCTATACGTTCCCGGTGCTAAGAGAATGATCGTGCCTGTCTGCGCCACCCGCAACGCCTGCGTGATCGTCTTAAACGGTGCACGATCGCTCCCATCCGCTGCGTCATTTCCCGCTACTGGATCAACCAGCAAAACGGTTTGATGGGTCGTTGTTTGTGTGGCTGCTGTAAGGTTGGGTGCTGCAAAGTCAGCCGCAGAAAGCGTTTGCGCGAAAGCTGGGGATTGCCCTCGATCGAGCAACGCTAGAGCGCACCCCACAACCAAGAGAAACCGGAGACAAGGACACACTCTATTGGGCAGATGTTTAGTGACCGAGTAAGGCATTTTAGACAGAGAAATGAGAGGGGCGATCGCTGCGTAAAGGGGCAAAACATCAGCAGGTTCAGCCACTACACAGCATTTAAAGCAATGGAAGATCGGCTCAAAAACACGACTGTCATTAAGCTTGAAGGGAAAGCAGAATGAACTCTGGTCAACTCTACTCCATCCCTTCAGTTTTGAAACACATAATTTCCGTTTGAAGATCCCCGACTTCTTGAAGAAGTCGGGGATCTGTTAAGAGGGTCTTAAAAGTTGGCTTCCCTCCCATAACCCGATAGCCTGGGTATAGCAATTGATCGATACTTTCCAGACGTAATATCTATGGGCAACGTAGACAGTCAGGCTCGGTTTGTGCAGCTTGCACTTTATCGGATCTTAGATGCCAACTTAGACCGTGCTCGCGAAGGCTTGAGAACGATCGAAGAGTGGTGTCGTTTTGGCTTAGATGATGTCGCGCTGACAGACGAGTGCAAACATTTGCGGCAGGAACTGGCACATTGGCATACGTCCGATCTCCGGGCAGCGAGAGATACACCAGGCGATGCAGGCACGGCGCTGACCCATCCTAATGAAGCGGAGCGATCGAGCGTTCAGGAGGTGCTGCAAGCCAATCTTTGTCGGGTTGAAGAAGCGCTGCGTGTGTTGGAAGAGTACGGCAAGGTCTACAGTGCTGCGATGGGAGCCGCGTGCAAACAAATGCGCTATCGGGTGTATGTGCTGGAGAGCAAGTTAACGGCATACCAGCGGCAGCAGCGGTTGGCGCGATCGCACCTCTATCTCGTCACGGCTCCTACCGATAATCTGTTTGAAACGGTGGAAGCCGCGCTTCAGGGTGGCTTGACGCTGGTGCAGTATCGGGATAAAACTGCCGATGATGAAGTGCGCTTACGCAATGCCGAGAAGCTCTGCCATCTCTGTCATCGCTACGATGCGCTGTTTATTGTGAACGATCGCGTTGATTTGGCGATCGCGGTTGATGCCGATGGCGTGCATCTGGGGCAGCAGGACATTCCGATCGCGCTCGCACGCAAACTGCTTGGCGCTCAACGCCTGATTGGACGCTCGACCCATTGCCCAGATGATCTCCATCGTGCCATTCAAGAAGGTGCTGATTACATTGGCGTGGGTCCCGTCTACGAAACACCGACAAAAGCCGGAAGACCTGCCGCTGGCTTTGACTATGTGCGCTATGCCGCTGCACATGCGACGGTTCCCTGGTTTGCGATCGGGGGCATCGACACCAGCAATTTGTCAGAAGTCCTGGCGGCGAAGGTCGAACGGGTGGCGATCGTCCGCGCGATCATGCACGCTGAACAACCTACACTGACGACACAATACTTCCTTTCGCAACTGCCTCAGCCGTAATTAGGAGTAAGGGCGATCGTGCAAACAACACCTGAAATGAAGTACACCTTACACCCAATCCTCTGCACCCTGGCTGCGCTTGCTTGCTCTTGTACCGAAAAACAGGTGACGGTATGAATGAAACACGATGGACAACCAATTTTCATCACCTCTTTCCCACGGCGCTGTTTGCCTTTAATTTGCAAGACTACGCGACGTTAAATCAGCAGCTTTTAGAAACGATTTATCGGTTAAAGCAGTTAGATCCAGGGTATGAAGCCTCAAATGTGCTGGGTTGGCATAGTAAAAGCAACTTGTTTACCCTGGCTGAAATTAAACCGTTTCAAGCATTAACAGATGCCGCGATTTTGCAGGTTGCTCAAGCGGTTGGCTATGGTGATGTTCAAATTAAAGCGGCTAATTGTTGGGCAAATGTGAATCCCAAATACGCCAGCAATAAGATTCACGATCACGCTAACTGCTTGTTTAGCGGCGTTTATTATGTGAAAACGCCGAAAGAGTCCGGTAACTTAATGTTCTACGATCCTCGCAGTGCCCGAACGTTCTACAAACCGATCGTGTCAAACTTTACGACCTATACGGCTGATGCGGTGGCTCACGCAGCAGCAGCAGGGCTGATGTTGATCTTTCCAAGCTGGCTGAAACATGGAGTTGAGCCAAATTTGAGCAATGACGATCGCGTTAGCATCAGCTTCAACTATATCTTTGTTTGAGGCTTGAGCATTGAACATTCGATGAGTCTACGTGGTAACGCGATCGGGGTATGCGAGAAGAAACGCTTCAGCCAGCAACGGCAACGAGTCAGAGTTTTTGGTTGCCTCTTTGGGGCTTTGCTCTGGCAATGGGGCTGTTGAGCCGTCTGGTCATCTTTGTCAGCATGATGCTGATTGTGCCGCTTCTTCCCGCTTCAGGAGCGAGACTTTCGGTGGGAGATTGGCGCGTTTTAGTGGGATGGGATAGCGTTCATTACATTGGCATTGCAACATCAGGCTATGAGTACGCGCCGGATGGCATTGGTCACAATGTGGCGTTCTTTCCGATGCTGCCGCTGTTGATGAAGGTGGGTATGGCATTGGGATTGCCAGCCGCATTAGCGGGCGCAATCGCTAACAATGTGGCATTTCTGGGTGCGCTAGTGATTTTGGCGAGTTGGATGGGCGATCGCTACGGCTTAGCAGCAGCGCGTTGGTCGGTAGCGGCGCTTGCCTGGTGTCCTTTTTCGCTCTTCGGCACCGTTGTCTATACAGAAGGGTTGTTTTTGCTGTTTAGTACCGCAGCGCTGCGATCGTTTGAGCAGCGGCGACACCTCTGGGCTGCTATATGGGGGAGTTTGGCTAGCGCAACCCGATTGCCAGGATTGACGCTCGTGCCAGCCTTCTTGCTGATTGCTTGGAGAGAGAGGCGATCGTGGTCTGCCTATGGTGCGGCGATCGCGTCGGCTGGCGGTGTGCTCTGCTTCAGCCTCTTTTGTTGGGTGAAGTTTCAAGAGCCGCTGGCGTTTTTGTGGGTACAAAAGGCGTGGCATCCGGCGGGGTTAACCTATGGGGAAGGCTGGTTGAAAACGCTGGTGCAAATTACGCTGGGTCCCACGACCTGGAATAAGGGGACGCTTGTTGACCCGCTGTACCCCCTCGCGTTTGTGATCCTTTGTAGCTTGGGTACGTTACTCTGGCGGTTCCGCAAGCAGGCAGGACGCAGGCTGATATACTATGGGACGTGCGCGATCGGGCTACTGCTGTGGCTCTTAGCAGGTTCACCGCTTATCAATGCTGTAACGTTTTGGGGTGGCGTTTACGTGCTCTGGCGCTTTCGTCGCACACTGCCGCCCGTTGCCGTTGTCTACGGCTGCTTAAGTCTGGCATTGATTTTGAGTTCTGGCAGGACGATCTCCGTCGAGCGACATGCGTATGGGGTAGTCTCGCTGGCGATCGCAATGGGTCTACTGTTGTCGCGCCATCCACGCTGGGGCTACCCAGTCATGGGCTTTTTTGCCCTCTTGCTAGTCAGCCTTTCCATTCGCTTTGCTCAACATCTGTGGGCTGGATGAAGTGGTGCTTGAAGTCATCAGACGATCGCAGCTTCTATGACGATCGCTCGAACTTGGCAAACGCTCAACCGTCAGTGGATACCACAGTTTCTTTAGGGATACTGCAAGTCCTTGAAAGAAAGGAAAAAAAGGGAGCAAAACTGCTCCCTCTTGCCTCTCATGATAAAGCGAGAAAACTCTTCTACAGAGCCTTGGCTACTGTCAGGTGAACCACTACCTGCTTTTGATCCTCAGTAGACTTACGGTCTGCTTGAATGACTTTCTTACGCCTAGTGTAAACCCTGATGACAGTTACTCGGTAAAGTCACGGTGTAATTTGATCAAGATTAGATGAAGTCCCGGTCAGATGCCTGTGTAAAGATGGGTAAGCATTCACAAGCAGCTTGAAGTCTCAGTGAGAATGCAGAAACTCAGCGATCCTCGCGACCGCCGCTTGCAAACGTGCGGGTTCGTGTACCAGCGCAAACCGGACGTAGCCCTCGCCAGACTTACCAAAACCAGCACCGGGTGAGGCTGCTACCCCCGTCGCTTCAACAAGCTGCGTGCAAAATTTCACGGAGTTGGTCGCCCAGAGTTCTGGCAGCTTTGCCCAAACGTACATCGTGGCAGAGGGTTGTGGCACCTGCCAGCCGATCGCGTGCAGCGCTTGCACAAAGGCATCTCGACGCTGACGGAAGATCTCTACACCTGCATTCACATCGGTTTGCGATCCGGTCAAGGCAGCGATCGCGCCATTTAAAATACCGCGATACTGGTTGAAGTCTACGGCGGCTTTGACCTGTCGTAGGGCGCGAATCAAGTCAGCGTTGCCGATCGCGTAGCCGACCCGAAATCCTCCCATGTTGTAGGACTTAGACATGGTAAAAAACTCGATCGAAACCGTTTTTTCACGGTCGGCTTGCAGCACAGAAGGCGGCTGAATGCCGTCAAACACAAAATCTGGGTATGGGAAATCGTGCACTAGCACCAAGTCGTGCTGTTGGCAAAAGGTAACCGCTTTTTGGAAAAACGATAAGGGCGCGATCGCGGTGGTGGGATTGTGAGGATAACTCAGCACCATCAGGCGCGACTGTGCCAACACGTGCGGTGGAATCTCCTCAAACACAGGCAGAAAGCTATGCTCAACTCGCAGCGGCATTGGGTAGATTTGCCCACTTGCCAGGTAAACCCCGCCAGCATGGGAGGGATAGCCAGGATCTTGCAAGAGAGCAAAATCACCTGGGTTGAGAATGGCAAGCGGCAGATGCGCCGTACCTTCCTGAGAACCAATGAGGGGTAAGACTTCTGTTTCTGGGTCAACGGCAACGCCAAACTTCTGGGTATACCAGATCGCTGCGGCTTGCCGAAACGCCTGCGTCCCGTGAAACAGTAAATAACCGTGCGTAGTGGCATCGGGAAGAGATTGCGCGATCGCCTCCAGCACGTGCGGTTGAGCAGGCAGGTCAGACGAGCCTAACGATAAATCGATCAACGTTTGTCCTGCTGCTCTGGCTCTGGCTTTTGCCTGATCCATATCAGCGAAGACATTAGATTGAAGCGGTTCTAGGCGTTTGGCGAATTGCATGGCGATTAGCGGTGAGGCAACTCTCCGGGAAGCAAGCTACAGCGATGGGCGTTCAGCTTGAGGCAGAGAGGATGCGATTGAAGCTTTCAGTCTATCGCTTTCAGTTCACCACGAGTTAGCAAAACTCTCCGCTTTCACGCTAGATGTGGACTCAGAAAGCTCTCTAATTTTTGCTTGCTAATCGCGCCTTCGGTTGCTTCCAGAACTTCTCCAGCTTGAAATAACCGAAACGCTGGAACGCCCTCAACCTGGTACTTGACGACAGACATGGGATTAGGGTCTACTTCCATTTTGACGATTTTGAGGCGATCGCCATAGGTGGTTGCGATTCCATTCACGACGGCAGTCATCAACCGACACGGACCACACCAGGCTGCCCAAAAGTACACCAGAACGGGCTGATCTGCCTGTAAAACCTCTATTTCAAACTCGCTATCCGAAATTGTAATGACGCTACTCATACCCGCTTTCATAACCATGTCATAAAAATCAATGCCTCAGTATTCTGACGCGTTTTGCAGCGCAACGGCAAAGAGGAAAGGCTAAAAGCTAAAGCTATTTAGCCTTCAGCCTTCAGCCTTCAGAGTTTCTTCTTGAAGACGTTCTTCTTACAGTTGATCCAGCTTCGTCTTGAGCGCTTCGAGTTCGTCATCCACAGCGGGGTCGTGTGCTGCTGCGGACGGAGCCTTAGCCGTTGTTGAGTCGGCTGTGGCTGTAGCAGGAAGCTGCGCTTGTGTTTGGGGCGTTGCCGAACCCAAAAGCTGCGCTTTCATCGCTGCCAGCTCATCATCCACACCGCTGCCCGATTCCAGCAAGGCGAATTGACTTTCCAAATCGGCACCTGCCAGTTCTGCTGAGGCTTGAGAGCGGGCTTCCATTTGCAGCACTTTGTCTTCCATGCGCTCAAAGGCACCCATCGCGCTACCAGTACCCAGGCGACCAACGGTGTTTTGCAGTTGCTCGTTGGCTTTGGCAGCACTTGCCCGCGCCTTGAGCATATCTTTCTTGGTCTTTGCTTCCGAAATTTTGCCTTCCAGAGCAATCAGGTTGCGCTTCAGCGTATCAACCATCGTTACCTGCTGATCAAGCTGGGTCTTAAGGCTGGCTGCCGTCTCGCTGTTGGTCTTCTTGCGTACCAATGCCTCGCGCGCCAGGTTTTCGTCACCTTTCTGAAGGGCAAGCTGCGCCCGCTGCTGCCAGTTGTTTGCCTCAGTTTGAGCCTGGTTATGTTGCTGCTGAGAGCGCTTTTGACTGGCGATCGCGCTGGCAACAGCTTGGCGCAACTGCACCAGGTCTTCCTGCATGTCAATAACGGTCTGCTCAAGAATCTTTTCCGGGTCTTCTGCCTTACTGACGACATCGTTCAGATTGGCTCTCACTACCCGGCTAACACGGTCAAATAATCCCATGACATTCCTTTCCTTTCAGCGGTGTACGAGGTTAGCAGTGCAGGTTGAGACGGTTACCTGCCGATCAGCTCAGTCCAATATGACTATTTTAAGCAATGACGTTTGATTGGTCTTGATTAAAGCACTCTTACGGTTAACGATGCCATAACGTATGTTGAGCATCCAATATCCCTACTCCAGTGTAGAAACTCTCAGCCGCGATCGCGTAGATCGCAGCAAATTTTTTAAGGGATACGATCGGCGTTAGCGCAGAAGACTAGCATAGCAATGAAGCACTCCGAGATATGGGAGCCACCAAGATGGTACAAACACCCGCAAAGTCCCTGACGCTAGAAGCATTTCTGCAACTGCCAGAAACGAAACCTGCTAGCGAATACATTGATGGTCAAATCATTCAGAAACTCATGCCAAAAGGAGAACACAGCACACTTCAGACCGATCTAGCTAGCTCGGTCAATGCCGTAACCAAACCTCAGAAAATTGCCAGGGCTTACACAGAATTACGTTGTACCTTTGGTGGTCGATCGACCGTCCCTGATGTCTCTGTGTTCATTTGGAATCGGGTTCCTCGTAAAAAGGATGGTGGCGTTGCAAACATCTTTAGCATCGCGCCTGATTGGACGATAGAAATTCTCTCTTCCGACCAAAGCCAAACTAAAGTTACGCGCAATATTCTGCACTGCCTGAAGTATGGTATGCAGCTAGGCTGGCTGATTGACCCAAAGGAGCGATCGATCCTGGTCTATACTCCACCCAGTCAAGTCGTCTTGTTCGACGAACCAGACGACATTTTACCTGTGCCAGACTTTGCCGTTGGCTTACACCTCACCGTCAGCACCGTGTTCGGCTGGCTCTTAGAGTAGGCGCCGGGCGATCGTCGTATAGCTTACCCATGCGTGAAATCGTCTAAAAATGATTCTAAATCGCTGCTAAATGTATGCGTCCAGGCATCAGTGCTTATTTCCTGCTGATGTGCCCACGCAGTTTCTAACGCAAGGCGATCGCTGCCGTTCATTGACTGAAACGATAGAAATTTACCTAACGCTTTGGCACGTTCAAGCCCCGCAACCAACCCAGCAATACCGTAGGCATCTGTCGAATCTACCCAAATTAAATCGACGATGACTGCTTCAGTCACTTGCTCTAAAACGTTTTCTAGCTCATATTGAAATTCGCGGCTGTTCGCTTGAGTTAAAGCACCACTGGGCTGGAGGACGAGGATCGTGGGTTTTACCTCTGGCACCAGGTTTAGCCGCCTGAGAGCCTCAGCAGATGCAAGTGCTACTGAAGGAACTCTCCTTGAATCGATCGCCTCGAGTGTTGTGGTCATAGCGCCTCCAAATTGCCGCAACGGGCAGCAGCAGCTAGCTGTATAAGCAGAAAAAAGATACACTCATCTATCTACACAGTGAACTAACATCGTTCCCTAAACGCTGTAGCGAATCACTGATTGCATGTGTTTCTCCTCAACCGAGCCGTTGCTGCAAATCACTGAGGAAATGTGGCGAGTATCATCCGTGGAGGTGATTTAAATTACAGCTTTTCCTATGCCTCCCACTACGCCTCGTGCGGGTTATACGCTACCTGTTTTTGCTTGTGCCGCCGCGATCGCTGCCTTGCGCTGGTTGCGCACACCTCAGTCGATCGCAACGGTTGATGTAGATTTGCTTGAACCAGCAGAGACAGTGACGATTCCCATTGAGCAGGTAGCAGGATTGAAGCCTGATACTGCGTTGGCGATGACGCGCAGCGACCCTGGTGATAATCTCGATTTGACCCGCCATACACCCCTTTGGGCACTGGTTGAGTGGGGTGATGCTAGTCAGCTAGAGCCGATCGTGTTGCAGGGCGGCGAAGGACTGGGTAGACAAGCAGATGGGCAGGCGGCAATTTATGCCTATGCGAAACGGCTGTTAATGGAGAACTTGCAGCGGTGGCTTGAGCCGCATGAGACGATTCAGGTAACGTTGATTTTGCCAGAGGGTCGCGCCCTTGCTAAACGCACGTCGAACGAAGCCTTTGGCGTTGTCGAGGGACTGTCGCTGCTGGGCACAACGGGCATATCGCAACCGCTGAGTGCGCCAGGTCAGCTTGAGGTATTCCGTGAGGCTTTGCGGCAGAAAACTGACTGGTTTGACTGTTTGGTGTTTTGCGTCGGCGAAAATGGACTGGATCTGATGCGACAGATGGGGGTGGAGCCGTCCCGGTTGGTTAAAACAGCGAACTGGCTGGGTCCACTGCTTGTGGAGGCGGGGATGCAGGGGGTTCAATCGATCTTGCTCTTTGGCTATCACGGCAAGCTGCTAAAGCTAGCGGGCGGCATTTTTCACACGCATCATCATGTGGCGGATGGTCGGCTCGAAATTCTCACGGCTCATGGCGCGATCGCGGGCTTACCCACCAAAGATCTGCAAGCGATCTTTGGCAGCGCTACAGCAGAAGATGGCTTACGGTACTTGAGGCATCTGGATGAGACAGAAGGGCAATTCTGGGTGGAGCAGATTTATAGCGCGATCGCTGAAACCATTGACCTGCGATCGCACGCATACATCCAGACTCACACCGAGGGCTGCGTGAAGGTGGGCACTGTCTTGTTCGATCGTGACCGTCAGATTCTAGTGAAGAGTCAAGCGGGTGTCGCTTTACTTGAGCAAGTTTTGCTAGTCTAGGTACAATACGCAAATTTACGCATCGCGATTTAAATCTTGTGGTTTGAATGTTTTGGTTTGAAAAGGGCTGGTTCTTTGAAATTGACTGTTTGAAACTCACTGTTAGAGCCAACGTTCTCGCTCTCATTGTCCACTTTGCAGCAAATTTTAGGACTCCTCGGTGACTCTACAAACAGAACAACACTCCCAGGTCGAATCCATCGACCAGAATCGGCTTGATCGCCAAATGATCGTCATTCTAGACTTTGGCTCTCAGTACTCTGAGCTAATTGCTCGTCGCATTCGGGAAACTCAAGTTTACTCAGAGGTGCTTTCCTATCGGACAACAGCAGCGCAACTGCGGCAGCTCAATCCGAAAGGCATTATCCTCTCAGGCGGTCCCAACTCGGTGTATGACAACGGTGCGCCTCAGTGCGATCGCGAACTTTGGGACTTAGGCTTGCCCGTTTTGGGCGTTTGCTATGGGATGCAGTTGATGGTACAGCAGCTTGGCGGCGGCGTGGAGCGTTCCGAACTAGCGGAATATGGCAAAGCATCTTTGACCATTGATGATCCCACCGATCTGCTGACGAATGTAGAAGACGGCACAACGATGTGGATGAGTCACGGTGACTCGGTGACGCATCTACCAGAGGGCTTTGAGCTACTGGCGCATACGGCAAATACTGCCTGCGCCGCGATCGCCCACCACGAGCGCAAACTCTACGGGGTGCAGTTTCACCCAGAGGTCGTGCATTCTATTGGCGGTCTGGCACTAATCCGTAACTTTGTGTACCACATTTGCCATTGTGAACCGACATGGACAACAGATGCCTTCGTTGAAGAGTCGATCCGCGAGATTCGGGCAAGAGTCGGCGATAAGCGGGTGCTGCTAGCGCTCTCTGGGGGGGTTGACTCGTCTACACTCGCGTTTCTGCTGTACAGGGCGATTGGTGAGCAGCTTACCTGCATGTTTATTGACCAGGGCTTTATGCGCAAGCTAGAGCCGGAGCGACTGGTGAAATTGTTTCGAGAGCAATTCCATATCCCGGTTGTGTATGTCAATGCACGCGAACGTTTTCTAGCGCAAATCAAGGGCATTACCGATCCCGAAGTCAAACGGAAGCGGATTGGACATGAATTTATTCGTGTTTTCGAGGAAGAGTCTCGGCGGTTGGGTCCCTTTGACTATCTTGCACAGGGCACGCTCTACCCGGATGTGATTGAATCGGCTGACACGAATGTTGATCCCCAAACGGGCGAACGGGTGGCAGTCAAAATCAAAAGTCATCACAACGTAGGTGGCTTGCCCAAAGATTTACAGTTCAAGCTGATCGAGCCGCTTCGTAAGCTCTTTAAGGATGAAGTCCGCAGAGTCGGTCGATCGATCGGCTTACCCGAAGAAATTGTGCTGCGACAGCCATTTCCTGGTCCTGGGTTAGCCATCCGCATCTTGGGCGAAGTGACGGAAGATCGTCTAGATATCTTGCGCGATGCCGACCTGATTGTGCGGCAGGAGATTAATCGAGCGGGGCTTTACAACGACCTGTGGCAAGCATTTGCGGTTTTGCTGCCGATCCGTAGCGTGGGTGTCATGGGTGACCAACGCACGTATGCGTACCCGATTGTGCTTCGCTTTGTTTCTAGCGAAGATGGCATGACTGCGGATTGGTCTCGTGTCTCCTACGATCTGCTAGAAACCGTTTCAAACCGGATCGTGAACGAAGTGAGAGGAGTCAATCGTGTGGTTTATGATATCACCTCTAAGCCGCCTGGCACGATCGAGTGGGAGTAGTCTGAGTCTGACTTAAGGGTTTGTGGCAGAATCGCTCTCTGTGGAAAACTCACGGAAGTCTGTGGAAAACCCATGTAAAACCAGAGATTTCTGTGGAAAACCTTGCGTTTTCAGAAGTCTCGTGGTTAGGAGTGTCGCTCAAAACAGTAAGTTGAAGTGGTCAGATCCTGGTCATTTGTGGGCACTGCCAGAAAGCAAATGTGTTTAGTATGCTGCTTCGCTTTCAGTGCCTTTCATTTTTGCCTTTGCCTTGGCAGCACTTTTCTTGAGTGCATCCAGACGTGCTTCATACTTTGTCCGCTGCCGTTTTTTAGACGATTGTTCGATCAGCACTTTCAAAGCGCTACCGAGACTTTTATAGGCGTTTGGGAGGGTGTAGCCAAAGCGAGTGGCAAGCGCGATCGCCTTCTCATCTGCATCCAGCACCTCTTTCATGGTTTTCTCAGCGTTGTTCTTCTGCCACAGCCGCCAACCTGAAACACCGCACAGACCCAGCGCCAGCAACAGCAACAGACCGTCTTGCACCCAAAGTTCACCCACGGCTCCGCCCAAGCCGATCGCCAAAGCCGCCATCTCCCATCCATCTCTGGGAATTGTATCGTTCTGGATGCGTGCGATTTCGTGCCAGAACAACAGATTGCGCTGGTCGGTTGCTAACTGCTCCCACTTCACCATGTCAATTTGAATTTCGACTTCGTCTTTGCCAATTTCTTCGCAAGTGACCAGCGGTGGATTAACGGCTGTTGTGCCCTCAACTGAAACCCAACTCTGAAGCTCTGGCGGCAGCAAGGTTCTTAGCCGCCGTAGTTCACTCATTTCAGCTTTAGCCGAGGTCGTTGCGTATGATGTCATGGTTCCGCTCAGAAAATCCCGAATGAGAAGACGCTTCACTTAGATCATAGCGATCGGAGGAAGCCTTTGCATCTCCATTTATTTTGCAAGATCTTGCTCCCTTCACGCAAGCGCGATCGCCAAAAAATGGCTCATGCCCTAACGACCGCTCGCTTGAGGCAAGACATAGCCACTAGAGGGCAACGAGTCTGAACCGCCTGAATAGTAAGCAATCACTGCTAAGGGCGCAATGAGGGTCAAAATGGCGATCGCAACCCCAATCATGCCTGCCGCCCAATTGGTCGATTGCTCAGACGGGCTAACAGACTGACTCTCTGGCTCCATAAAAATCTCTGTGCATCAAATATTAGTCTAACGAATCCAACCGATGTTTCGCTTCGTGTCACTCTAGCGATTATTCTAACGAGTACGTCTTAGGTAGTGGACTCTAGTAAACAAACTCAACGTTAGCCCTAGCCGCCCCTACGATCGCTCCTTCAGTAACGCATGAATGCTTTGCAATTCTGCCAATATTGCCTGTAGCAATTCTTGTGTTGGAGTGGGAGGAGCTTCACGCACTTCAATCGTGACCTGCTTCATCTTTAACACATCCCGAGCGAAGCGGGCAACTTCATTGGGGTGGAAAAGCAACACGTCATCCTTGTGCAAGCGCAATTCGGGGTTCAACAGGGTTGGGCTGTAGGGCGGATTTAGAGCCGTTGCATCAGTATTGGCGTACCGATAAATCGAGGCTCTAGAACGGTTGAGCGTTTTTTGTACCGCTTCAATGTCCATCAGCCCGTTCCTCTCAACGTCAGCTTCAGTGTCCATCGGCATCCCTACAGTGATCGCTCTAAATTCAATGAATCCTATCATGAGATTCGAGCCTCGCTAAGGCGCGTCGCCCTCAAACATGGCTCGGGCTTGGTGTGAACATTTTGTCTACATTAAAAGCGAGACCTGCGCTGATACCCCTTTCATTAAAATCGCCTTGGGTTAAGCTAACGTCTTTACGTCGCTGACCAGCTTTTGTTTCAGTTAACTGGAACACCTAACTAAAGAGCGTCAGCGGTTAAGACCACAGCCAGCGTACCGATGAAGAAAAAACCAATGCTGCACAGGGGGCTTGCTTGTAGAAGCTCCACTAGCACGGCACACAAAAGAGCGGTGAGTAAAAAAATCATCCCTACTTGCAATAGAGGCTTGAAAAATGTCATCGCCAATGACCTAACGAAGTATGCGGAAGTTAGATTATGCTGTGCATTCTGTGCAGAAGAGACTAGAGGTCTGTGTCTACGCCTATAGTCCAGCAACGCGGGTTCTAGCTGAGAGAGGCTAATGGATCAAGCCAGCGCAAGACTGTCCGTTCTAGTTGATGGAGTTCTCGGTAAACCTCCTGGCGCACCCATTGCCCGATCGCGTCAAAGGGTGTGAACACTGCGCCTGCTTGCCAACTCACATCAGGACCCAGCGGCGTGAGATGGTTGCCAGAGAGCGTTTGAGTAGCAATCATGCCTGGAAAGCGGGTTTGCAAGACATCTGCCAAAGCAACCGTTTGATCGATCGTGTCGTTCGTAAATTTCACTAGCAAATTCCGGCGTACCTGATAGCTGTCAGCCACAAGCTGGTTTGTTTCCAGTGGTGACGGTGTAAATTCAACCGCGAAAACAGGTGAAAATTGCTCCACTAACGGAACGGCATTGCGCGCCGAGAAATTATTGAAAGCGATCAAGATATTGCCCGCCCGCTCTACGGGAAACAGACTGCCGATGAGCAAATGCAGCTTGCAGCCCATGCTGTGCCCGACACCGTAGATCGGCAGGTAGCGTTTGCGGAGAACCTTGGTATAAAGCGTCTCCAAAGCTCGATCGAACTCCTTGAGCACGTTTTTTGCGATCGCGGTATGGTCAAACGTGTTCACAAACGGTGTGGCAACAATGACGTACCCTTGCACTGCCAGTTGCTCTAAAAAACGGCGATAGGTGACGTGAGGAGCGGTCGCCACAAACGCGCCACCGAGAAAATGCACGATCGCAGTGGGTCGTGGTGGCACCAAGACCCAGTTGCCAGAAATTTCCTGCCAGTCCATGCGTTAGAAAATGAAGGAATCAGCAGTAGAACGATACCGCATAGTCCCATTCTGCCGCATGAGACTAGCTTCCTACTTTGGCTACACACATTGTCTCAGCCGTGCGATCGCCCCTTTCCAAGAATTAGCTTGCATTTGGTTACATAGGTTTGCTAAGTTGATTAAGCGCTAAATCTCCGCCGGGATAGCTCAGTTGGTAGAGCAGAGGACTGAAAATCCTCGTGTCCGGGGTTCAAGTCCCCGTCCTGGCATCTGAATAGATAAGCAAAAAAGCTCTGAATTCGAGTGGTTCGGAGCTTTTTTGTGTGCCGACATTCAGAACATTTGTCCTATGTTTGGGTATTTTTAGGCAAGTTTGGGGAAAGAATTGGGGGGAAATTGGGGGAATTTTTTGGGGATGCTCGATACAATTTGAGGTAGTACAAATATTCTTTCATCCTGAACTAGCAATGTACTCCAAAGATAAGCAGGTCAAGGGTAGCAAGGGTTCGGTTCAATTCAAAAATACGAAGGGACGCTTGCAAATTGTCTTCTCGTATCCAGTACAAGAAAATGGCGAAATTAAGCGGAAGCGCTTCTACATTTCTACGGGTTACGACGACACACCGCTCAACCGCCAACGAGCAGGCAACACAGTGAGGTCTATCCAGCGCGATGTTGACTACGGTGAGGTTGATTTGAGCCTCAACAAATACAGACCCACAGCTTCCCTCACCACGGTTTCATCCATTCCCCCAACTTCACCCAATTCCCCCACGAAGCCCCAGCCCTTATTAGATGCGCTCTGGGAGAAATATTCGCAGTTTAAGAAACCTCAGATCAGTCCAAGTACCTACGTAAAGGACTTCACCAAACACAAAAATCACATCAGCAGGTTTCCCTGCAAATCTTTAGAGGATGCTACCGTCATCCGTGATCACTTGCTGACGAACCTCACGCCGGACGCTGCCAAACGATGTCTGACTCAATTGAAAGCATGTTGTAGTTGGGCAGTAGAAGAAGGGCTAACTGAGTTAAACCCTTTTCTGACCATGAAGATCAGATTTCCTAAAGGGTCATCTGAGGACGAGGATGTCAACCCGTTCACCAAAACCGAGCGTGACCTAATTATCGCCAGCTTTGCTAGCGATTGCTACTACAAATACTACACAAACTACGTAAAATTTCTTTTCTTTACGGGTGCCCGCCCTTCTGAAGCGATTGCCTTGCAGTGGAAGCATATTGGCGAATCCGTGCTCAAGTTCAGGCAATCGGTTGTTGTGTCCGAAAATGGTTTGGTTCTGAAAGATGGTCTAAAGACTCAGCGCAAGCGAGATTTTCCAATTACGCCAGAGGTTCAAGCCATCTTGGATGATTTAAAGGATGAAACTTATGATCCTGAAGGATTCTTATTTCGTAGCCTTAAAGGGAAATTCATTGACCAACATAATTTTACTAACCGAGCGTGGCGCTCTATTTTAGAGAAATGCGGTGTTCCGTATCGAAAAAGTTATCAGTGCAGACACACGTTCATCAGCTTATGCGTTGAGGCTCACATTAACAGCACGGCGATCGGTAGATGGACTGGAACCAGCGCTGCGATGATCGATCACCATTACGGCGCAACGAACTTTACAAATCTCCGCCCCCCTAATCTCACCTGACAATTACCATCTAAGTTAATCTACTCATTAGGTTTCCATCTCGACTGGTTGCGACAAATTCCCGAGCATTATTTCTTGGAATAACCAAGAACTGATGACTCTGCACTTGAAAGCCGTGATCTTGGGTCTCCCATAGTGCTTTCACTTAGGAGTACAGGCAACTGCGATCGCCTCATTGCTCTTCTCAATTCTCACCGTCAGAGTTTAACCTGGGAGACAACGACTGTTTGCAGGTACTTCCGAGGGAATTGTGTGACGAGTCAAACCTTTGCTAACGGCTATGCCTTACTCATCGGCGTAGGAGCGGATCTCCCCGTGACTGTTCAAGATGCGACTGCTTTGCGGGATGTGCTGGTTGATCCTAACTGTGCTGCCTATCCGCCCGCTCAGGTGACGCTCTTGACTGAGGCGGCTGCGACTCGACAGCAAGTTCTTGCCGCGTTTGACCAGACGATCGCCCAGGTGAATCAGAACCCAGAAGCAACGGTGATCGTTTACTACTCTGGTCATGGGGGACGCATCCAAAGTACGGATGCATACTTTCTGGTGCCTTATGGCTACGATCCGTCTCAACGAGCGGCGACGGCGATCGCTGGGTTGGAGTTTACCGAGAAGATTGAGGCAATCAAGGCGCGGAAGTTGGTGGTGCTGTTGGACTGCTGCCATGCTGGGGGCGTGCCTGCGTTGAAAGAGGCGGGTGAAGCCTTCGTCAAAACGCCCCTTCCTCCAGATCTGCTGCATGTGCTGGGAACAGGCAGTGGGCGAGTCGTGGTTGCCTCGTCGCGGGAAGATGAATTCTCCTACACGGGGAATCCCTACAGTGCCTTCACTGCTTGTCTGCTGGAGGCATTGCAGGGCAAAGCGGCGGTGAATCAGGATGGCTTTGCCCGCATTCTGGACATCCTGATTTATCTTTTCCATCAGGTGCCGCAACGGGCGAGTGGTTCGCAGCATCCCTATGTCAACAAGGTGTTGGATTTGGGGGACAACTTTCCGCTGTGCTATTACGCTGGGGGCAGTAAGTTTCTACCGGGTGAGGTGCCCAATCCCCCTGAGTCAAACAATCCGACTGCAACCAGCCTAACTCCCTGGCAGCGACGACAACTGGAGGGGCGACGCGATGCTCTGATGCCTGAGTGGGAGCTGCGGAGTCAGAAGGTGAAGCTGATGCGAAAAGAATTGGCGATCGAGGTGGGGACAGCCGTGAAGTTTCAACTGGAACAACAACTTCTGGATGAGGAAGCAAAACTGTCTCAGCTAGCAGCAGCATTGGATGAAATCGAGCAGAAGTTGAATCAGTAAGCCAATCCTCCCGATGTTTTTCTCATTTACAACCATATTTTTGATTCAACCTATAACCTTTAACCCATTTCTTTTGGAAAACTCTTACCTATGACAAATGAAGAACTCCTAGAAGTAATTCAAGAGGCTGCTAAGCAAGGTGCTAAACAACTTGATCTCTCTCGTCAAGAATTGGCTTGCTTACCCCCAGAGATTGGGCAGCTCAAAAAACTTGTTAAGCTCAATCTTAGTAGTAATCAGTTGATGGATCTTCCAAAAGAGCTTGGTAGACTTTCAAACTTGCAAGAACTTAACCTCAACCATAATTATTTGAAAAGTCTGCCAGTACAGATTGGTCATCTTGCTGACCTAATGATTCTTAGAGTGCGAGATAACTATTTAAGAGATTTGCCAGCAGAAATTGAGTTCTCTTCTCTTCTTATTGAGCTTGACCTTTGGGGAAATCTGCTATCAGCTCTGCCTGCTCAGATTGGACAGCTTGTGAATTTGCAATCTCTCAATCTGAGTAGAAATAAACTGATGGATTTACCAGCAGTGATTGGAAATCTAAGTCATTTAGCTGAACTTGATCTTACTTACAATAATTTAACTAGCCTGCCTCCTGAAATTGTTCAGCTTGTCGAACTAAATGAGCTTTATTTAACTGGCAATCCTTTACCATCCTTCCCACCAGAGATTTTAAAGAAATCAGGCTTAGAGATTCTGAGCTTTTACAGGCAACAACTCCAACAGGAAACAGATCGTCTTTATGAGGCTAAATTGCTTGTTCTTGGAGAGGGGGGCGCAGGGAAAACAACATTAACAAGAAAGATCCGAGACCCAAACTATCAACTCCAGCAAGATGAAGTTTCGACTGAAGGTATCGATGTGGGTCGATGGCATTTTCAATTAGATAATGGCAAAGAATTTCGTGTCAATATTTGGGATTTTGGTGGGCAGGAAATTTATCATTCCACACATCAGTTTTTTCTGACTAAACGCTCTCTCTATGTTCTGGTTGTCGATACGCGCAAAGAAGACACTGATTTTTATTACTGGCTAAATGTAGTAGAGCTGTTAAGTGGTAATAGCCCTCTACTTATTATCAAGAATGAAAAACAAGAACGAAAACGCGAAATTAATGAGCGGCAATTGCGTAGCGAGTTTACCAATCTCAAAGAAATTCTACCGACAAATCTTGCTACAAACAGAGGTCTACCAGAAATTCTTATTCAAATAAAGCATTACATCAGTACTCTATCTCATGTTGGAACAGAACTACCTAAAACTTGGGTTAAAGTACGAGAGACGCTTGAGGAAGATGCTCGCGACTACATCAGTTTAGATGAATATCTCAAGATCTGCCAGGACAATGGTTTTACAAGACTAGAGGACAAACTGCAACTCAGCAGCTATCTACACGATTTAGGTGTTTGTCTGCATTTTCAAGAAGATGACTTGTTGCTTAAAACAATTATTCTCAAGCCTACTTGGGGAACAGATGCAGTTTATCAAGTGTTAGATAACTCAAAAGTGATTCACAACTTGGGTAAATTTGATCGCAACGACTTGGCAGCCATTTGGCACGAAGACAAATATGCCACTATGCGCCCAGAACTGTTGCGACTAATGATGAATTTCAAGTTGTGCTACGAAATTCCAAATTACTCTGGTAGTTATATTGCACCTCAGCTCTTGAGTCCTGAACGATACGAGTATGAGTGGGATGAGTTAGACAACCTACTGCTACGTTATGAATATGAGTTCATGCCCAAAGGCATCCTCACTCGCTTTATTGTCGAAATGCACCAATGGATTGAACACCAAACTCACGTTTGGAAAAGTGGTGTCGTTTTAAGTAGAGATCAGGTAAGAGCCGAGATCATTGAGCTTTACCGTTATCACAAAGGTGAAATTCGTATTCGAGTTTCTGGTAAACGAAGACGAGATCTATTGACAGCTGTTCGGCATGAGCTTGATAAAATTCATGCTAGCTATGAAAGTTTGAAGTATAAGACGCTGGTTCCATGCAGTTGCCAGGTTTGCAGGAATAACCAAGTGCCTTACTTCTATGCGCTGGAAAGGCTTTACAACTTCTTAGATACTGGAAAGACTCGAATTCAATGTTACGAAAGTGGTGAGGACATAGACGTTCGAAGTCTAATTGATGATATTACTGCTGCAGTATATCATTCGACTGCTGACCAAAGAAGGCGCGCAAAACAACAGCAAGATTCTTTCCAGTCGGAGTGGGAACTTAGAAATGAAAAACTAGTGCAGCTGCGACGAGATTTAGTGATTGTGAATGACACTAGCCGGAAGTTTGAGTTGGAAAAGAAAATCCAGGCTGAGGAAGCGAAACTAATTCAGCTAGAAGCAAAATTGGCTGAAATTGAGGAAAAACTGAGCCAGTAAAAGAGCAGCCAGTAATGTCATGTCGTCAACTAAAGCTTTGACTCATCGACTAGAGCGACTGAACAGCACTCTGGATACTCTCCAGCAAGAGTGGAAACAACGAAATGCAAAGCGGAAGCAGTTCCGCGCGGCTTTTGGCATTGAAGCGAACGTCGCTAATAAGTTTCAACTGGAGCAGCAGGTGCAAGCTGAGGAAACGCAGCTTAACGAGTTGGAGCAGAAGATCCAGCAGATCGAAACCGACATTGAGCAGGTGACTCAGGCGTTGGTGCTCCGCTCTGGAGGGGTGGATGAGGCGATCGCCCTCCACAGTGAAAAGGCTCCAGAGGAGGAACTGGATACTCAAGATCTGTCGCCAACGGTAAGTGATGCTGCTGATGTGGTGGCAAGGGACAAGATTGATTTGAGAGAGTCGCAGGGGGCGATCGTCAATCCGGCAGCGGGGGCGGTCATTACGCAGCAGTTTGGGCATACGACGAACATCATACGGGGGGTGGCGACTATGCCGGAGGGAACTTGTCTAAGTAACAAGCTCACCTATCTCACTGGCTCGGTTTGCTAAACCCCTACTGTTATGATTGATAGAGCGGCATAGCAAAGCCGGAGAAAGTCCCTCTAAATCAAGGTTTGAGCCGCTATCGAGGGAGCCTTTTCGTTACACTAAATCATCTTTTACGGGTAAGCCGTTATGGTTACGCTTCAGCTTCGACAACTGGTTGTTTATCCGGGGCAACGCATCCAACTGCAAGAAGTGAGGTGGAACGAATTTGAAGCGATTCTGGATGAGTTGGGGGATAAACGTGCTTGTCGGATTGCTTACAGTGATGAAGTTTTGGAGATTCGGATGCCTTCACCAGAACATGAGGTCGATAAAGAGTTAATCGGCGATATGGTGAAAATCCTGTTGGAAGAGCTGGATATTGATAACGAATGTTTTGGCTCAACGACATTTAAGCGGCAGGATGTGTCAAAGGGAATTGAGCCTGACCAATGTTTTTATATTGAGAACTATGCTGTGATGATTGGGAAACGGCGCATTGATTTGACTGTTGATCCGCTTCCCGATTTAGCAATCGAAGTGGATGTGACCTCCAAAACTGGACTGGATGCCTATCAAGCACTGGGCGTGCCAGAGCTGTGGCGGTTTGA
>ENA-ORBV01000651-ORBV01000651.1-microbial-mat-metagenome-genome-assembly--contig:-NODE-651-length-78700-cov-14.300357_pt1 | contig 78700 bp, 78 predicted proteins | sample MGYA00237777_ERZ505514 | MGnify/ENA primary metagenome ERZ505514 (study PRJEB26160, sample SAMN06269048) | microbial mat metagenome | isolation source: Oligotrophic lake microbial mat | place...
ATGACGGCGGATCCGAGCAGCACGTAAATCAGGATGTTGTGGAACTGCAGCAAGAAGCGGGTCAAGGCGCTGCGCCGAGGCGGTTCGGGAAGGCGGTTCGGTCCCTGGCTCACGAGCCGCGCCTGCGCCTCGCTTTCGCTCAACCCTGCAGGTGTTACGCCGAGATCGGCTAGCGTGGTCTCCACGGACCGGTCATGCCATGGCGTTGAAGCTACGTGCGCTACCGTTTTGTTCATATCGGTTTCCAATCCAGAGATTCTTTAGTGGAAGCCTGCGATATTCGGCCGTGACCACCAGGGTTCAGCAGTATTGGACCATTTATGCTGGTAAACGTGCACTTTCGCCCTACCGTCCCAGTTCGGACGGCCGTTGCTTGCAGCGGACTTTTCGGATCGGTCCTGCGGCTTTAATCATTGCGTGCGCCCGTAACGACGCTGACTACGGCAGGTACATCGAAATCGCCAACTGGAAGCGGTCTACGTGTTCCCGTGGCTTAGAGCCCGAAACCAAGCAATGGCGGCAAGGTAAATGCTGCCAATTTCAAGACTGACCCCAGTCCTGTAGCGGCTCTCCTGCCAATATGTTGCCATGACCTGCCGCCGCACCCGCGCACCGGAGCGCGCTTCCAGGATTGCTACCGTCTTTCCCTGCGCGCGTGCCCCGCGCTCAGGCCTTGGGGATGAAGCGCATTCCCACGGCGAGGCGATTCCACGCATTGATCGTCGCGATGGCCAGCGAGAGCTTGGCGATTTCCTCTTCGCTGAACTGCGCGCGCACCTGCTCGTAGACCTCGTCGGGCGCGTGGCCCTCGGTGTACGCCGACAGCGTGCGCATCGCCTGGTAGGCCTCGGGCGAGGCCTTGTGCATCTCCAGTCTCTGCTTCATCGGCGTTGTCGCGCTCATTGCTCGATCTTCACGCCGCGCCAGAACGCGATGTGGTCCTTGATGTGCTTGGCCTCGGGCTTGGGGTCGGGGTAGAACCAGGCCGCGTCCTTGTTGACCTTGCCGTCGACAACCACGTCGAAATAGCTGGCGATGCCTTTCCAGTGGCAGTCGGTCTGCGTGTCGCTCGGGCCGAAATGCTCCTTGCGGATCGCGCCCGGCGGGAAGTATGTGTTGCCTTCGACGATCTCGACCTGCTCGGATTCGGCGATGACCTGGTCGTTCCAGAGTGCTTTGGGCATGGGGCTCTCCTGTTGTCTCTAGTAATGGAACTCGGCGAACACGATGTGGCCGTCCTTCGCCGGCCAGTTCTGCACGGTCATCGCCTCGTCGTTGAAACGCGCCGGCACGGGACGCAGCGGCCCGGCCGGAAGAAGCAGCTTGCCGGTAGCCACGCCCGGCACGCCCTGGTTGATGCCGGGCGGCACCTTGCCGTCCAGCGTGAACACGTCGCGCCCGTGGCCGAAGTAGCCGCGCGGCCGGTTGATCGACACCACGCTGCCGGCGCTGGCGTCGTCCTTGCCAAGCGTGGCCGGGCGCAGGTGGACGATCGAGCTCGAGCGCGGGAAGGGCGAGCGATAGACATGCGTGATCGCATGGCCCGGCACGGTGACAACGAACTCGTAATGCGCGTCGAGGTTCGCGTTGAACGGTCCCCACAGGCCGTCGGGTCCGGTGGTCCTGGTGTGCACGGCAGCACCGCGCCTTGCGCCGGTGTCCCTCGAGACCTCGTAGATCTCCACTTTCGCACCGGCGACCGGCAGGTTGGTCGGCACGCCGCCCTCCATGCCGTTGACCTTGCCGTTCAGCACGGGGCGCTGCTCGGTTGCGATCGAGAGCTGCGCCGGCGGCCGGCCGGTGATGAAGCGATACATCTCGGCGAAGGCGGGCGTGTCGTAGGACGTCTCGCGATGGTCGATCTTCGGAATCACCACGTTCTCGGCGCCCTTCAGCTCGGGGCTGTCGAAGCCCACGCCGGTGGCGCGGCCCGGCGCGCCGACAAAGGCGCCGTCGGGCTGCGCGAACTTGTCGTTGTTGTCGCTGCGGACGGTCATGAAGCGCACGCCCGGCATGACCTCGTCGGGACCCGCGTTGAGCTGCATCAGGAAAGGGCCCTTGCCGTTGAATTCGCTGCCGCGCGTCTGCTCCCAATCGAACACGCCGTGGTTTGGCGTCCCGCCGAGGATGGCGTGCGACACCTTCGCCGCGCCGCCGCCGTTCTTCACGTAGTTGCGGATCACATTGCCGCCGCGCGAGTTGCCGATGAGCACGACCTTGTCGCGGCCGGTGATGCGCCGCACTTCGTCCACCTTGGCGGAGAGTTCCCGCATCTGGTCCGCGGTGGACGAGCGCAGCGGCTGCGGCTTGGCGTCGTCGCTGCGCGCAAGCGGGTACTGGAAGTCGATCGCGTGCAGCAGGCCGCGGTCATAGCCATTCGATTCGAAGCGCCAGAGCGTCGTGTTCCAGAGCGCGGCGGTGTCCCCGTTGCCGTGCACGAACACGATCGGGGGGTGCGATGCCTGTTGCCCGATCGAAAGCGGCGCGCACGCGCCGAGCGCAAGCAGGAGCAAAAGGAAGAGGCGGCGCGACATCTGCAGCATGGGATCTACTCCGGGATTGCGTTGCGCGAGGTATAGCAGATTTGCGCGCGAATCGTACACCCGCGCGGATAGGCGGATCATTGTAAGGAATCGGCCCTGCTGCCGACGAATCCGAAGATCGGAGCGCTCGACCATTCCGCGGCGTTTTGACCATTCCATCGAGGGCGCCGAGGGCATGAACGAACTGGCATTGAAACCATCGGATCCGCCGGCGCTTGCCGCACCGCCCGTCTGGCGTCGCATGGCCGTCTGGTTCGCCGCAGGGGGGCTCGGCGTCCTGCCCTCCCACGTGCAGCGCGAGCTCGACACCCAGCGTCAGCGCAATGAGGTCCTCGCCGGGTGGATCCAGGCCAGCCTGGTACTGGTGTTCGCGGTTTTCTACGCGCTGTCGCGCAAGACGTTTTCGGAAGACACGATCCTGCGCCCCGTTCCCTGGGCGCTCGGAATTTATGCGGTGTTCACGGCATGGCGCCTGTACCTCGCCTACCGCGGCAAGCTCGGGCATCTGATGCTGATGCTCTCCGTTGTGGTGGACGTCGCGGTGCTCATGGTCACGATCTGGAGCTTCCACATCCAGTACGGCCAGCCGCCGGCGTTTTACCTCAAGGCGCCGACGCTGCTCTATGTGTTCATCTTCATCGCCCTCAGGGCCCTGAGCCTTTCGCCGGTGTATGTGATGTTTGCCGGCGCCGCGGCCGCGGCCGGCTGGCTGATCCTGGTCGCGATTGCCATTGCAGCGCCCGGCGGCCATGCCCTCCTCACCCGTGACTATGTCGAATACATGACCTCGATTCACATCCTGGTCGGCGGGGAAGTCGACAAGATCATCTCGATCCTCATGGTGTCCGCCCTGCTGGCAATTGCAGCCGCACGCGCCCGCTCGCTGCTGCACCGAGCGGTGGCGGAACAAGCCGCCGCGGCGCAGCTCGCGCGCTTCTTTTCGCCGGAGATCGCGGCGACGATCGTGAGCTCGGACGAGATCCTGCAGCCCGGGCGCGGGCGCCAGCTCGAGGCCGCGGCGATGTTCGTCGACATGCGCGGATTCACGCGGTTGGCATCGGCGCTGCCGCCGCACGAGCTCATAGCCCTGCTGGGGGAGTACCAGGGCATCGCGGTTCCCGTAATCCAGCGAAACGGCGGCAGCATCACAACCTATCTCGGTGACGGGATCATGGTGACCTTCGGCGCCACCCGCATCACGCGGACGTACGCGGCTGACGCGCTGCGTGCCGCGGAGCAGCTGCTGGATGCCCTGGACGACTGGGCGCAGTCGAGGCGCGGCGCCGGGCTGCCGGCCCCGGGCGTGGGTATCGGCATCCACGTCGGAACCGTGACGTGCGGCGCCATTGGAGACCAGAGCCGCCTTGAATACGCGGTGATCGGCGACCCGGTCAACCGCGCGGCCAAGCTCCAGAATCACACGAAAGCCGAGAATGTGCTCGCGCTGACCACACCGTATGCGGTGAAGGCGGCGATCGAACAGGGATACGACGGCCTGCGCGCGGGCGAAGTCCGTAGCGCACGCAAGGTCGCTGGTATCGACGCGCCGCTCGATGTGGTGGTCATCGCGTGAGGCCTCTTCGCAGACCGCCTTGCACCAGGCCGGCTTGCGCAGTGCCGGCTTGCGCTGCGAGCGCGAAAGCCATAGATTGCCGCGGTTCGTCACTTCTTCCGGTTGACCGCAATGGAACAGAATTCCGGTGGCGCGCTCGACGCCCGGGATCTCGCCGGGCACCGCCCGCAGCTCCTCAAGTACGCGATGCTCCAGCTGCGCAACACCGCCCAGGCGGAGGACGCCGTGCAGGAGACACTCGTGGCGGCGATCCGCGGCGCGCAGTCGTTCGCGGGCGGATCATCGGTTCGCACCTGGCTCATTGGCATCCTCAAGCACAAGATCATCGATTCGATCCGCAAGTCGAGCCGCGAGCAGAGCCTCGACCAGTACGAGGCTTCGGCGGACGACATGGACGGATTCTTCCAGCCCGATGGGCATTACTCGGACAAGCCCGCCGACTGGGGCGATCCGGAGGAAGCGCTCTCCCAGCGCAGGTTTTTCGAGGTCATGGAGCAGTGCATGGAGAGCCTGCCGAAGATGACGGCGCAGGCCTTCGCGATGCGTGAGGTCATGGGACTGGAGACGCAGGAGATCTGCTCGAACCTTGGCATCACGAGCTCCAACTGCTGGGTGCTGCTCTTTCGCGCAAGGATGAAGCTGCGCGCCTGCCTCGAGAAAAACTGGATAGCCACCGGCGGGCGCTCATGAGGCCGAGCTGCAGGCAAGCCAGCCAGCTGATGTCGCGCGGCGAGGACGAGACCCTCGCCTTCGGCCAGCGCGCGGCACTGCGCTTTCACCTGCTGATCTGCACCGCCTGCACGCGCGCGAAGGCGCAGTTCGCGTTCATGCGCCGCGCGGCTCGCGAGTATCCCGGACCCGAAGACGACGGCTCACCCAAGGCCTGAGGAGGACCAATGAGAATCAATGCGGACATCAAGGCGCTCACTTTCGACACCGGCGGCACCGTGCTCGACTGGCATACCGGCATCAGCCGCGCTTTCGCTGCAGCCGGCGATAAGCGCGGGCTGCGCGCCGACTGGGCCGCAATCACCAACGAGTACCGCCGCCGCTCGCTCAAGGGCATCGTCGGGCAGGTGAATCCCGCGTTCAACTTCGACGACGTGCATCGCACGATGCTCGATGACGTCATCGGCGAGTTCAAGCTCGACGCGCTGACACCTGAGGATCGCGACACCATCTGGCGCACCTGGCATGCATTGGATGCCTGGCCGGACTTCGCGCCGGCGCTGGCGCGATTACGCAAGCGCTACGTAATTGCGTCCTTCACTCTCCTGACCACGTCGCTCGTCATCGACGTGTCGAAAAAGAACGGGATCGACTGGGACGCGATCCTGTCGTGCGAGATGTGGGGCATCTACAAGACCCGGCCCGAGGCTTACCAGCGCGCAGCCAGGCTGCTGCAACTCGAGCCCGCGCAAATCCTCATGGTGGCGTGCCACAACTTCGACCTTAACGCGGCGCTCGCCTGCGGTTACAAGACCGCGTTCGTCCGCCGGCCGGATGAATGGGGCAAGGAGGGTCCGCCCGACCCGGTGCCGAATCCGGCGCACACCATCATCGTGGATACGTTTGCGGAGCTGGCGGAGCGCCTTAACGCCTGACCGCGCGCGCGGCGGGTCCGCCTGGCAGGGTCTAGAATCGGGGGATACCGCATTGCCCCGAGGCCCACCATCGATCCCGCCGATACCCTGCTGCTCGCGCGCGCCCAGTTCGGCCTGAACATCGCGTTCCATATCCTTTTCCCGACGCTGACGATCGCGCTGGCGTGGTTCCTCGTGTATTTCCGCGTGCGCTTCTACCGCAGCGGCGAAGCGGTGTGGATGGAGGTCTACAAGGTCTGGGTGAAGGTGTTCGCCCTTTCCTTCGCAATGGGCGTGGTGTCGGGCGTGACGATGTCCTTCCAGTTCGGCACCAACTGGCCGGGCTACATGGCGAAGGTGGGCAACATCGCCGGCCCGCTGCTCGCCTACGAGATCCTGTTCGCGTTCTTCCTCGAGGCGACCTTCCTCGGGATCATGCTGTTCGGCATGAACCGCGTCTCGCCCAGGGTGCACCTGTTTTCGACCTTCATGGTCGCGATCGGGACGTCGCTCTCCGCGTTCTGGATCCTCGCGCTCAACTCGTGGATGCACACGCCAACCGGCCACGTGATGGCCGACGGGCAGCTCATCGCGGGAAGCTGGATGGAAGTCGTCTTCAACCCCTCGTTCCCTTATCGCCTCACGCACATGATGATCGCCTCGGGCCTCACGGCTTCGTTCGTCATCGCCGGGCTGTCGGCGTGGCGCCTGCTGCGCGCGCCCGCGGATGCGTCCGCGCTGCTCGGCCTGCGCACCGGGTTGGTGGTCGCGGCGGTGCTCACACCACTGCAGGTGCTCGTCGGCGACCTTCACGGCCTCAACACCCTCGAGCACCAGCCGGCGAAGGTCGCGGCGATGGAGGCGCTCTGGAAAACGCAGAAGGGTGCACCGCTCGTCCTGTTCGCGATCCCCAACGAAAAAGACAAGCGTAACGATTTCGCCATCGAGGTGCCCAAGCTCGCGAGCCTGATCCTCAAGCACGAGCTCGACGGCGAGGTCCAGGGACTCGAGGCTTTCGCCCCGGATATCCCGCCAGTGGCGCCGGTGTTCTTCGCATTTCGCGCGATGGTGGGACTGGGCGTGCTCATGCTGGCCATGTCCTGGGTTGGCACATGGGTGCTTCGGCGCGGCGCAGTGCCGCCGCGCTGGCTTCTCTGGGGATTCTCCGCGTGCACCTTCATCGGCTGGCTGGCGACGCTCTGCGGCTGGATGGTCACGGAGATCGGACGCCAGCCGTGGCTGGTCACCGGCATCCTGCGCACCGCCGACGCGGTCGGCAAGGTGTCCGGGGCGTCTCTGGGCGCGAGCTTCCTTGGCTACCTCGTGACCTACACTGCAATGTTCGTCGCCTACATGGTGGTCATTACGCATATGGCCGGCAAGGGCGCCCAGTCCGATCCGCTCAGTCCGATCCGCCCAGTCCCGCGAGCACAGTAGTGACCGAGCATTCATGACCGCGTACCTGCCGCTGATTTTCACCGTCCTCATGGGGTTCGCGATCCTCATGTACGTCGTGCTCGACGGCTACGACCTCGGGGTCGGGATGCTCATGCCCGCCGGCACGGCCGAAGAGCAAGGGCTCATGGTCGCGTCGATCGGCCCTTTCTGGGACGCGAACGAAACCTGGCTGGTGCTCGGCATCGGATTGCTGCTTTCGGCTTTCCCGATTGCGCATGGGATCATCCTTGGCGAGCTTTATCTTCCGGTCGCCGGCATGCTCATCGGCCTGATGCTGCGCGGCGTGGCTTTCGAATTCCGCGTCAAGGCCGAAGGCTGGCACCGCGACCTGTGGAACTGGCTGTTCTGGTTCGGCTCTTTCATGACTTCGTTCGCGCAGGGTTTCATGCTCGGGCGCTACATCACCGGGTTCGAGCCGGGCTTCGGATACTGGGTGTTCGCATGCATGACGGGGGCCGCGCTTTGCGGCGGCTACGTGCTGCTCGGCGCGACATGGCTCATCTTCCGCACCGAGAACGACCTGCAGAAGAAGGCCTTCGCATGGACGCGCTGGGGGTTGCTGTGGGTGGGCTTGGGCGTCGCGCTGGTGAGCGTTGCCACTCCGCTGGTCAGCGCGACCGTGCGGGCCAAGTGGTTCGATTTTCCGGGCACGCTGGGCCTGATGATCCTGCCGGCCTCGAGCGTGCTCGCATGGCTCTGGGTATGGCGCTCGACCTCGCGGCTGGGCAGGGCCGAGGCCGCGAAGGAATGGGCGCCGTTTGCCGGGAGTGTCGCGATCTTCACGCTCGCGTTCCTCGGCCTCGCCTACAGCCTGTTCCCGTTCGTGGTGATCGACCGGCTCACGCTGTGGGAAGCGGCCGCGCACCCCTCGGCGCTGTGGATGATCTTCTACGGGACGGCGGTGGTGCTGCCTTTCCTGATCGCCTATACGTTTTTCGCGTACCGGGTCTTCGGCGGCAAGGTCCGCACACTTACCTACTACTAAGCAGGATTGCCAGGGGGTAACGGGGGAGCCCGCAGGGTCCCCTGTTCCGATCGTTCCCCTGTTCCGAGCGTTCCCCTGTTCCGATCGTTAGCGTTCGAGCAGCTTCTTCTTGTCGGCGACCTTGGTCCAGTCGTCGGCGTCGGCCGGCGCGTCCTTGCGCTCGATGATCGGCTTCCAGAGCGCCGACAATTCCGCGTTCAGCGCGATGAACTCGCGCTGCGTGTCGGGCACGTCGTCCTCGGCGAAGATCGCCTCCACCGGGCATTCAGGAATACAGAGGGTGCAGTCGATGCATTCCTCGGGGTCGATGACGAGCATGTTCGGCCCCTCGCGGAAGCAGTCCACGGGGCACACGTCGACGCAGTCGGTGTACTTGCACTTGATGCAGGATTCGGTGACGACGAAGGTCATTTGCGCGTTTCGGATACCTGGAGGGTTTGGAAATAAGGTTACGAATCCGCAGTTTAGCATGCGCCCTTGCGTTCCCCGGGGTCGCCCCCATAATTGTTGAATGCAGTGAGCGCCCGCGGCGGACGCACCGATCGCCGCACCCCCAAACCACCTTCGAGGAAACATGAGCGGTTCATCGATCCACCACATTACCGACGAAAGCTTCGAGCCCGACGTCCTGAAGTCCGACGTTCCGGTCCTGCTGGACTACTGGGCCGAGTGGTGCGGTCCGTGCAAGTCGATTGCCCCGATCCTCGAAGAAGTCGCCAAGGACTATCAGGGCCGCGTCAAGGTCGCCAAGATCAACGTGGACGAAAACCAGGCGATCCCCGCCAAGTTCGGCATCCGCGGCATCCCCACGCTGATGCTGTTCAAGAACGGCAACGTCGAGGCCACCAAGGTCGGCGCCCTCTCGAAATCGCAGCTTACGGCGTTTCTTGACAGCAATATCTAAAGGTCTTACGCTTATGCACTGAATCGCCGCGCCGCCAGAAAACCCGCCCTCCGGCGCGGCGCAATAAAACGAGTTTCAAGGCAAGACTGAGCAGGTCCAGGCAGGTCCCAGCACCCGGTTGCGGTGCACCCCCTCCGTAGCATTTCTTCTTCGCGTACTTCCGCGTTCCACGCATCCCTCCTTTCCGGCGTTCGCCATGCATTTATCAGAACTGAAAACCCAGCACGTCACGCAGCTTGTCGATCTCGCTGTAACCAACGAGATCGAAGGCGCCAACCGCCTGCGCAAGCAGGACCTGATCTTCGCGATCCTCAAGAACCGCGCGAAAAAAGGCGATTCGATCTTCGGTGACGGGACCCTCGAGGTGCTGCCCGACGGCTTCGGCTTCCTGCGCTCGCCGGACACTTCGTACCTCGCGAGCACCGACGACATCTACGTCTCGCCCTCGCAGATCCGCCGCTTCAACCTGCATACCGGCGACACGATCGAAGGCGAGATCCGCACTCCCAAGGACGGCGAGCGCTACTTCGCGCTGGTGAAGGTCGACAAGGTCAACGGCGATACGCCGGAGGCTTCCAAGGGCAAGATCCTTTTCGAGAACCTGACCCCGCTCCACCCGACCGAGCACCTCAAGCTCGAGCGCGAGATCAAGGCCGAGGAAAACATCACCGGCCGCATCATCGACATCGTCGCGCCGATCGGCAAGGGCCAGCGCGGCCTCATCGTCAGCCCGCCCAAGGCCGGCAAGACGGTGCTCATGCAGCACATCGCGCACGCGATCACTTCCAACCATCCGGATGCAGTGATGATGGTGCTGCTGATCGACGAGCGCCCGGAAGAAGTCACCGAGATGACCCGCACCGTGAAGGGCGAGGTCGTGGCCTCGACCTTCGACGAGCCCGCGCAGCGCCACGTGCAGGTCGCGGAAATGGTGATCGAGAAGGCCAAGCGCCTGGTCGAGCACAAGAGGGACGTCATCATCCTGCTCGACTCGATCACGCGCCTTGCGCGCGCATACAACACCGTACAGCCCGCGTCCGGCAAGGTCCTCACCGGCGGTGTCGACGCCAACGCGCTGCAGAAGCCCAAGCGCTTCTTCGGCGCGGCGCGCAACGTCGAGGAAGGCGGCAGCCTCACCATCATCGCCACGGCGCTGGTCGAAACCGGCAGCCGCATGGACGACGTGATCTACGAGGAATTCAAGGGCACCGGCAACCTCGAGATCCACCTCGACCGCCGCATGGCCGAGAAGCGCATCTACCCTGCAATCAACGTGAACCGCTCCGGCACGCGCCGCGAAGAGCTGCTGATCGAAAAGGACATCCTGCAGAAGATCTGGGTGCTCCGCAAACTGCTGTATCCCATGGACGAGCTCGAAGCGGCCGAATTCCTGATCGACAAGGTGCGCGCCAGCAAGACCAACGCGGACTTCTTCGACTCCATGCGCCGGGGCTAGCCCCTGAGCCGGGAACTTGCGTTAACTCCCTGATTTACGTATAATTCGCGCCTCAAATTTCACGCCTGCCACGGCAAATTCCCGCGGCAACCCGCGGCAACCAAAGGACCCCGAATGAAAACCGCCGGCCACCCCGAATACAAGGACGTCATCTTCCTGGACACGAGCTGCAATTTCTCGTTCATCACCCGCTCGTGCGTCGAAACCAAGGGCCGCGAGACCATGAAGTGGGAAGACGGCAAGGAGTACCCCCTGGTGAAGATCGAGATCTCCTCGGAATCGCACCCGTTCTACACGGGCAAGCAGAAGATCGTCGACACCGCCGGCCGCATCGAGAAATTCAAGCGCCGCTACGCGACCAAGACGAAGACGGCCTGACCCCGGCCTGCGACGTCCTGAAAGCCCCCGCGGCGAAAGTCCCGGGGGCTTTTTCTTTTAAAACAAATGTTTGAGACACGCGCTACAAACGCGCCGCAGTCCCCCCTGCGGTTCCTGCTGGCCTTGCCGCCTTCGCTCGGGCTGCTTGTGCTGCTCGCGCTCGCTTTCGTGCTGCCGGGGCTCCTCAACCACGACCCGTGGAAATCGTTTGACGCGATCGGCATCGAAGTCGTCCACCAGATGCTGGTTTCGGGGGACTGGCTGGTGCCGAGGGTCGCAGGCATGCCCTGGCTGGAGGACCCGCCCTTCTTCCACTGGGTGGCGCTGTTCTTCGCCAGCATTGCCTCGTTCGCAATCCCTTTCCATGACGCCGTGCGCATCGCAAGCGGACTCATGGTGCTCGCGTCGTGCGCCTTCCTCTACCTGGCCGCGCGTACCCGGGTGCAGGAAGACGACGTGCAGGATGACTTCCGGGACGATACTCGCGATGTCAGCCGGGCCGAGGCTGCCACGGCCGTGGTGCTGCTCCTCGGGACGATCGGCCTCATGGTGCATGCGCACGAGGCGATCCCGGACCTGTCGACGCTTGCCGCCTGCAGCGCGGCGCTTGCCGCGCTGGTTCGCGCCACCGACCGGCCGATCCTCATGGGCATCGGTTTCGGCGCGGCGCTCGGTATTGCGTTCCTTTCAACGGGTTTCGTAACGCCGGTAGCCCTCCTCCTCGCGGCGCTGCTTGCGGCCGTGGTGTGCAAGGAATGGCGCACGCCGAGGACGGCGATGTTTCTTGCAACGGGCACGCTCGTGGCGCTCGTCATCTCGGCCAGCTGGCCCCTGGCGTTGCGCTCGCATTCCCCCGCCATCTTCTCGGACTGGCTCGGGAGCGCGCTGGCGCAGCGCGGCGCGTTCACCGCCAACCTCAGCTACTTCCTGGGGATCCTGCCGTGGTTCCTGTGGCCGTTGTGGCCGCTGGCGCTCTGGGCGCTGTGGGCGCGGCGCCGCTCGCTGCTGTCGCTGCGGATGTTCGGCCCGCTTGCGGCTTTCACGCTCCTCTTCGCGGGCGTGGCCCTGAGCGGCCCCAGGCAGGACATCAACCTGCTCGCGACGGTGCCTCCGCTGGTGCTCTTCTGCGCGCGCTCGCTGCCGGCGCTGCGGCGTGGCGCGGCGGCTGCATTCGACTGGTTCGGCGTGATGACCTTCGGGTTCTTCGCGTTCCTGATCTGGGGCGGCTACATCGCGATGATGACCGGCTGGCCGCCGCGGGTGGCGCGCAATTTCACCAAGCTCGCCCCCGGGTTCGAGCCTCATTTCGCGTTGCTTCCTTTCCTGGCCGCGCTGGCGATCACTGCGCTCTGGGTCCTGCTCGTGCTGCGGCTTCCGGCAGCGTCCTCGCGAAGCGCCACGCGCTGGGCCGCTGGAGTGATTCTCTTCTGGGGCACGTTTGCGACGCTGTGGATGCCCTGGGCCGATCACTTGAGGTCGTACCGCTCGGTAGCCGTTCAACTGAAGGCGAGCATTCCCGCCACTGCCTGCGTCGCGGGCCGCAATGTCGGCACGCCCCAGCGGGCTGCGCTCAGCTACCATGCGGGCCTGCGCGTTGGCGGGTCCGAAGCGCGCTGCGCCTATCTCGTAGTGCAGGGCTCCCCGCGGCACGAGCGTGACGCGCCCGGCGCGGGCTGGACCAAGGTTGCGGAGATCGGCCGCCCGGGTGACAAGGGCGAGCGCTTCAGGCTCTATCGGAAAACGCAATGACCTCCCTCACGCAAACCACGGCATGGCGCGCGCTTCAATCGCATGCCGCGGTGCTCGACACGCTCAAGCTCGGTCAGCTCATGGCCGAGCCGGCTCGCGACGCGCGCTGCGTGGTGCGCGGCGGCGGGATCACCTACGATTGGTCGCGCCAGAAGGCCAACCACGAAACGCTCGGCCTGCTCGCGCGGCTGGCGCAGCAGCAGGACTGGACCGGGTGGCGCTCGAAGCTTTTTGCGGGCGAGCACGTCAACACTACGGAAGACCGCGCCGCGTGGCACGTGGCCTTGCGGCGTGCGGAACATGCGCCGGACGAAGTGCGCCAGTCCCTCGAGGCGATGCGCGCCATTGCCAGGGCGCTGCGAAGCGGCGAACGGAAAGGCGCGACCGGCAAGACCATTGCCCATGTAGTCCACATCGGCATCGGGGGCTCGGACCTCGGCCCGCGCCTGGCGCTGGATGCGCTCGACGAGTTTCGCGATGCCCCGCTCAAGTTCGATTTCGTGGCCAACGTCGATCCGGCGGACCTCGGCCGCGTCCTCACGCGTTGCGACCCGGAACGAACGCTGTTCATCGTCGCTTCGAAAACCTTCACCACGCAGGAAACGCTTTCGAATGCGCACGCGGCACGGGCCTGGCTGCTGGGCCGCCTTCCGGCCGGCGCGACGCCCGGGCAACACTTTGTCGCTTCGACGGCCAACGTCGAAGCAGCCGTGGCATTCGGCATCGAGCCAGCGAACATCCTGCCGACGTGGGACTGGGTCGGCGGACGCTACTCGATCTGGTCGAGCGTGGGCGTCACGCTCATGATCGCCATCGGTCCGGCCGGCTTCGACGATTTCCTCGCGGGCGCGGGCGAGATGGACGCGCATTTCCAGTCGGCGCCGCTGGAGAAGAACATCCCGGCGCTGATGGCGCTGCTCGGCCTGTGGAACATCAACTTTCACGGCGCGAGCACGCTCGCGGTGCTGCCCTATGCGCAGCCGCTGGCGCTCTTCCCCGCGTACCTGCAGCAGCTCGAAATGGAGTCGAACGGCAAATCGGTGAACCGCTCGGGCGAACCGCTCGACTACGCGACCGCGCCCATTGTCTGGGGATCGGCCGGCACGGTCGGACAGCATTCCTTCTACCAGCTGCTGCACCAGGGCACGGTCCCCGTCCCCGCCGACTTCATCGTGGTCAGCGAGGGAAGCTACGACGCCCAGAGGCACGCGATCCTCACGGCCAACGCCTATGCGCAGGCCAAGGCGCTCGCGCTTGGCCGCCACGACACCGCGCTCGAACCGTACCGGCGCTATCCGGGCGAGCGGCCGTCATCCATCATCGGCCTTGAACGCATCGACCCGCGCACCCTCGGGCGCCTGGTCGCGCTGTACGAGCACAAGGTGTTCGTGCAGGGTGTGGTCTGGGACATCAACAGTTTCGACCAGTGGGGCGTCGAGTACGGCAAGCAGCTCGCAACGCAAATGCTGGCGCGCGCAGGTGGCGAGCCCAGGGACAACCAGGCCTAAGGAGGGTCATACATGGACCAGGAAACATTCAATCTCGGCATCCGCAAGTTCCTCAAGATGGTCGGCGTGAATTCGCAGCGCGAGATCGAGCAGGCGGTCGGCAAGGCGCTCGAATCCGGGCGGCTCAAGGGCGACGAAACCATGAAGGCGCGCGTGATGCTCGAGATCCCGGAGATCGGCCTGAAGGTGCCGTTCGAGGGTGAGATCAAGCTAAAATGACCGCAACCGCGCTTGCGCATTGGAACGCACGCGATGCGGCGTTCAATGCGCATTAGGAGAGTGTAGTGAACAAGGCCAGAGACTTCGACCAGAGCGTCGTCACCGAGCTGCAGGCCCTGCTCGGGGACCGGGTGACCACCTCGCCGGGCATCCGCGAGCACCACGGCAAGGACGAATCCTATTTCCCGATCGCGCCGCCGGACGCGGTCGCTTTCCCGCATTCAACCCAGGAAGTGCGCGACATCGTCAACATCTGTCGCCGCCATCGCGTGCCGATGATCCCGTATGGCGTCGGCACCTCGCTCGAGGGACATACGCTGGCCGTGGAAGGCGGCGTGTGCATCGACCTTTCGCAAATGAACAAGGTCCTGCATGTCCACGAGGAAGACCTCGACGCAGTGGTGCAGGCCGGCGTCACCAGGAAAGCGCTGAACGAGCACATCCGCCACACGGGCCTCTTCTTCCCGGTCGATCCGGGCGCGGATGCAACGATAGGCGGCATGGCCGCGACGCGTGCCTCAGGCACCAATGCAGTCCGCTACGGCACGATGCGCGAGAACGTGCTCGCGCTCACCGTAGTGCTTGCCGACGGGCGCATCATCCACACCTCCAGCCGCGCCAAGAAATCCGCGGCCGGCTACGACCTCACGCGTTTGTTCGTCGGCTCGGAAGGCACGCTCGGCATCATCACCGAGGTCACCGTCAAGCTCTACGCGGTGCAGGAGGCGATGTCGGCGGCGGTCTGCGCGTTCGAATCGATCGACGGCTGCACGAAGACTGTCATCCAGGTCATCCAGGCCGGCGTGCCGATCGCGCGCTCCGAGATCGTCTGCGAGAACTCCATCGCCGCGATCAACAAGTACAGCAAGACCAGCTATCGCGTGGCGCCCACGCTGTTCTTCGAATTCCACGGCACGGCCGCTTCGGTCGTCGAGCAGGCCGAGATGGTGCAGGAGATCGCCAAGGAAAACGGCGGCATGGACTTCATCTGGGCCACCAAGCCCGAGGACCGCACCAAGCTCTGGGAAGCGCGGCATAACGCCTACTTCGCCTGCCTGCAGCTGCGCCCGGGGTCGCGCTCGGTGTCGACCGACGTGTGTGTGCCGATTTCGAGGCTGGCAGAGTGTGTCGCAGAGTCGATGGAAGACGTGAAGAGTTACGTGGCCCCGGTGCCCCTGATGGGCCACGTGGGCGACGGCAATTTCCACCTCATGTTCCTCGTCGACCCGAACAACCCGGCGGAGCTCGAGCAGGCCAAGGCTTTCAACGAGCGCCTCGTCAAGCGCGCGATCGAGATGGAAGGCACCTGCACCGGCGAGCACGGCATCGGCCTGGGCAAGCAGAGCTCGCTCGTGCAGGAACATGGCGAGGCGGTCGACGTGATGCGCGACATCAAGAAGCTCTTCGACCCGGAGAACCTCATGAACCCGGGCAAGCTGATCCCGATGACTTCGCAATAGACGCGGGCGGGCCGACCATGAGCGCCGAAAAGAAACTCAAGGAACTGGGCATCACGCTGCCGGCAGTGTCGCAGCCCGTGGCGAATTACGTAAACGCGGTGCAGACGGGCAACCTGCTTTACCTCGCCGGCAAGGGGCCGCTCTCCGTCGACGGCAAGCGCCCGTCAGGCAAGCTCGGGCGCGACTTCACCATCGAGCAGGGCTACCAGCACGCGCGCACCACGGGCCTCGACCTCATCGCGGTCATGCGGGCGGAGCTCGGCAGCCTCGACCGTGTAAAGCGAATCGTGAAAGTGCTCGGCATGGTCAACTGCATGCCCGACTTCACCGACCCCCCCAAGGTCATCAACGGGGCCTCGGACCTCTTCGTCGAAGTGTTCGGCGACAAGGGGCGCCACGCGCGATCGGCGGTCGGCATGAATTCGCTGCCGATGGGCATCCCGGTCGAGATCGAAATGATCGTGGAGGTCGAGCCGCCCTTGCGCAAGGCGGCGGCCAGGAAGACCGCAAGAACCGGCAAGCCCGCGAAGAAGGCGCCTGCAAAGGCGAAAGCGCGAGCCAGGAACCGTCGCTAGGCGGTGGCCACCGCCCGGCGGTTTTGCCGTTTCCGGAATCGAAACTGGCCGGAGAGCCGCATGCAGGCTGGCTTCCGTAAAAAAATGTTCGACTTTCAGATCGTCATTACGGTCCGGCGGTAGTACTTCAGCTCCTCGATCGATTCGAGGATGTCGGCCAGCGCCTCGTGCTTGTTGTGCTTGGCCATCCCCTTGGCGACTTCCGGCTTCCAGCGCCTGACCAGCTCCTTGAGCGTGCTGACGTCCAGGTTGCGGTAATGGAGATAGGCCTCGAGCTTCGGCATCCAGCGCGCCATGAAGCGCCGGTCCTGGCAGATCGAGTTGCCGCACATCGGCGAAGCGCTCGCGGGCACATGCTCCTTGAGGAACTCGACCGCCATGGCCTCGGCCGCGGACTCGTCGAGCGTCGAGGCCTTGACGCGCTCGATGAGCCCGGACTTGGCGTGCGTCGACTTGTTCCACGCATCCATGCCATCGAGCACCGAGTCGGGCTGGTGCACGACAAGCACCGGGCCCTCGGCCACGGGATTGAGCTGCGCGTCCGTCACCACCATCGCGATCTCGATAATCCGGTCGGAGTCGGGAGCGAGGCCGGTCATCTCCATGTCGATCCACACCAGGTTGTTCTGGTCCTGCGCCATCCGCTTTCTCCTTGGTCCTCGCGTCCGAACTTTCTGCCTACCCTGTTAAGAGGTATTCTCTCACGGTCATGAATGCATCCACCCTCAGCGGATTCAGCACGAACGGATTCACCATTGCGTTCCTGTGTGCGCTTGCGCTCGCGACGCTCACGCGCCTGTGGCTCGCGCAACGCCAGATCGGCCATGTCATGCGCAATCGCGGCACGGTGCCCGGAAGCTTCTCCGATTCGATCACGCTGCCCGCGCACCAGAAGGCCGCCGACTACAGCGTCGCAAAGAGCAGGCTCGGGATCGCGGACATCGTCCTCGGCGCCGTGGTGGTGTTGCTGCTGACGCTGGGCGGCGGGCTGCAATGGTTGGCGCAGGCCTGGGGCCGTGTGCTCGACCCGGCCGGGTACTGGCATGGCGTCGCGCTGGTGATGAGCGCGATCGTGCTGCTTTCGATCATCGACCTCCCGCTCACCCTGTACCGCACGTTCGTCACCGAGGCAAGATTCGGTTTCAACCGCATGACGCCCGGCCTGTTCCTGGCGGACCTTGCCAAGCAGGCGCTGCTGGGGCTGGCCCTCGGGGTCCCGCTCCTCCTCCTCGTGCTCTGGCTCATGGCCCGGATGGGCGACCTCTGGTGGCTTTATGTCTGGCTGGCATGGATGGGGTTCAACCTGCTGGTGCTCATGCTCTATCCGACCTTCATCGCGCCGATCTTCAACCGTTTCACGCCGCTCTCGGACCCCTCGCTCGCGGCGCGCATCGAGCAGCTCCTCTCGCGCTGCGGGTTCAAGTCGCAGGGCCTGTTCGTCATGGACGGCTCCAAGCGCTCCTCCCACGGCAACGCGTACTTCAGCGGGTTCGGCGCCGCCAAGCGCATCGTCCTGTTCGACACCTTGCTCACGCGCCTTGCGCCATCCGAAATCGAGGCGGTCCTTGCCCACGAGCTCGGCCACTTCAAGCGGCACCACGTCTGGAAGCGGGTCGCGGTGCTCTTCGGCATGAGCCTGGCCATGCTGTGGGCGCTTGGCGGGATCATCAACGAAACCTGGTTCTACAGCGGGCTCAATGTGCAGATGCAGACCACGGCGATGGCGCTGCTGCTGTTCTTCCTCGTGGTGCCGGTGTTCACGTTCTTCCTGCAGCCGCTCACCAGCCTGTATTCGCGCCGCCACGAGTTCGAAGCCGACGCTTATGCGGCCTCGCATGCGAGCCCCGCCGACCTCGTGCAGGCACTGGTCAAGCTGTACCAGGACAACGCCGCCACGCTCACGCCCGATCCATTGCATTCGGCCTTCTACGATTCCCATCCGCCGGCGGCGACGCGCATCGCGCGCCTGCAGCAGATGCCCGTCGGCTGAGGCGCCCGATGATCGACTTCACGAAGAAGAAGTGCGTGCCCTGCGAAGGCGGCACCCTGCCCTGCTCCGACGACCAGGCAAGTCAGATGCTCGGCTCGCTCAAGGGCTGGATCATCGAGAACAACACGCTGGTCAAGGTCTACCCGTTCACGAACTACTTCCAGACCATGGCCTTCGTGAATGCGCTTGCGTGGATCTCCCACCGCGAAGACCACCATCCCGACCTCACGGTGGCCTACAACAAGTGCCGAATCGAATACAGCACGCACGCGATCGGCGGGCTTTCGGAGAACGATTTCATCTGCGCGGCGAAGTGCGACGCGCTGTTTTCGCTGTGACCTGCGTGCGGGCTAAAGCGGGCGCCGCGGCCGCAAGCGAAGGAGCGTGACCTCCGCGCTGACCCATGCGACCGTCGTGGCGGGCTACGGGCGCGAATGCCTTGCGCGCCTGGACTCCGGCGAGGTCCTGCGCTGCCAGGTGCGCGGGCGCCAGATGCAGCCCGTGTGCGGCGACCGGGTGCAGCTCGCGCGCAGCTCGGCCGACCAGGGCGTGGTCGAGGCCGTCGCTCCCCGCACGAACGAGTTTTCCCGCGCGGCGTACCACCGCCGCAAGGTGCTCGCCGCCAACCTGTCCCAGGTCGTGATCCTGCTCGCGACCGAGCCTTCGTTCTCGGACGAGCTGATCTGCCGCATGCTGATCGTGGCCGAGCACGCGGGGCTGCCCACGGTGCTGGTGCTGAACAAGGTGGACCTCGTCGACCAGCGCGAGCGCGCGCTTGCGATGCTCGCGCCCTTCCGCGGCCTGGGCTACCCGCTGGTCGAGCTCGCGGGCCGCATCGACATCGAGCCGCTTCGCGCCTACCTGAGCGGATTTCGCAGCCTTTTTACCGGCCAGTCGGGCATGGGCAAGTCAACGCTGGTCAAAGCGCTGGTGCCGGATGCCGATGTGAGGATCCGGGAGATCTCGGCCTTCCTCGACGCGGGCAAGCAATCGACCACCGGCTCCAGGCTGTACGCCCTCTCGGAAGGCACCGAGATTATCGATTCCCCGGGGCTCGCAGAGTTCGGCCTCGCGGGCATGGACTACCTGCACATCGCCGCGGGGTTCCGGGAGTTCACGCCGTTGCGCGGAGCCTGCCGGTTCCAGAACTGCCGCCACCTCAACGAGCCGGGTTGCGCTTTGCAGGCCGCGGCCGAGAAAGGCACGCTCCATCCGCGCCGGCTCGCGCTCTACCAGCGCATCGTGCTCGCGGAGGAGACCGCGGGGGCGCGCCGGTGACGCGCGACTTCGACGCGCGCATTTTCGCGTCGATCAGCCTCGTCGAAGTGCATCACGCGAAGAACCTGCTCGATTCGGTGGGCATCCGCACCTTCGTGAAGAACGAGGCGCTCGCCTCCGCGGTCGGCCAGCTGCCGTTTACCGACTGCCAGCCCGAGCTCTGGCTTGCCGACAGCGCCGATGCCGAGCGCGCACGCAAGGTGCTGTCCGAAGGCATCCTCGCGCCGGCCGAGAAAGGCAATGTCTGGCAGTGTGGATGCGGCGAGATCCAGGAGGCGCAATTCACCCAGTGCTGGCGCTGCGGGGAATTTCGCCAACGCTAGCCGAAGATCCTGGCCACCGTCAGGATGCCCAGCAGGAAGACCCACACCACGAGCGAGCGCCAGAGCAGGCCCACCGTGCTGTCGAGGAAGGCCACATCGGCGACTTCGCCCAGACCGATGTCCGGCCTTGGCTCCACGGTGCCGTCGGCTTCGGTGAGCGGCATGCCAAGGCGTACGCCCATCGCCCCGGCGCCTGCGGCCAGCACGATGCCCAGGTTCGGGTCCTTCCAGGCCGCCGCCTGGGTGCGCCAGCAGTAGATCGCGTCCTCGAAATCGCCGACCACGGCGAAGGCGATCGCCGTCAGCCTCACGACCGGCCATTCCATCGCGTCGTTGACGCGCCCGGCAAAGGTGCCGAACGCACCCTGCGACTTCCACCGGTGAGAAAGGAATCCGGCGAGCCGGTACAGGATCGCTCCGCTCGGGCCCGGCAGCACCATGAACCAGAAGAGCACCGCGAACACATGGTGATGGGAGGCCGCAAGCGCTTCCTCGATCGAAAGGCGCACGACCTCCTCCTTGGTGCGGTGCTGCGCCGACTCCCCGCGCCAGGTCCCGATGAGCTCGCGCGCGCGGTCCATGTCCCCGGCCTTGATGGCCACCTGGATCGCGGTGAAATAGTGGCTGAACTGGCGAAAGCCGAGGGTCACGTAGAGCGCCGCCACGTTCAGCGCCAGCGCGAAGAGCGGGTGCATCCAGAACAGCACGTAGTACAGCGCGAGCGAGCCGAGCACGAACGGCGCGGCGGCGGCGAGCCATGCAATGCGGCCGTGGTGGGATTCGCCCGCGTTGAACGTGCCTTCGAGCCAGTTGGCCCAGCGCGAGAGCAGCGCGTGGTAGGTCCCGCGCTCGCCGAGGGGCCGCCACTGCTCGAGCAGCAATGCGGCGATGATCGCGAGGACACTCATGGGGAGACGGTGCGGATTCTGGAAAAAATGCGAAGGCGCAAGATATCACATGCCTTCATCGGGTCCGGCGCGCAACCGGCGCGACAGCTAGGGCACCAACAGGTGCCGCTGCAGGTTCACGAGCATGCCCGCCGTCGCTCCCCAGATGTAGCGCCGCTCGTAGGGAATTGCGAAGAAATGGCGCTGCTCGCCTTCGAACTCGCGCGAGTGTCGCCGCAGATTGTTCTGGTCGAGCAGGAACGCGAGCGGCACCTCGAAGACTTCCGCGACTTCGTTGGCGTCCGGCACGAGCTCGAACGGTGGTGTCACGATGCCGACCACCGGCGTCACGCGATAGCCGGTGCGCGTGTGATAGTCCGCCAGCCGGCCGAGCACTTCGATGTAGTCCGCGGGCAGGCCGATCTCCTCCCTCGTTTCGCGCAGGGCCGTCTGCTCCGCGCTTTCGTCGGCGGCTTCTGCCCGTCCGCCCGGAAAACTGATCTGACCCGAATGATTCCTGAGGTGCGCTGTGCGCTGCGTAAAAAGCACCGTAAGGCCATCCGCACGCGCGACAATCGGCATCAGCACGGAAGCCGCGTGCAGCTTGTCTGCCCCGGGCCGGGTGCCCTGGTCGCCATAGATGGATTCGGCCGGCGGGCGCGACCGGGCAAACCGTTGCCGGAGCCAATCCAGGTCGGCGCCCTTTGCATCGTTACTCATTCGGTCCGGCGTCCAGCCTGCCCTGAAAAGCGTTTCTGGAAAGCGGGCAGGACGGTGGGCAGTTCGCTGCCGAGACTCCGACCGGCCGATGGCAGCATTTCACCTCGAACGCCAGTAACTGCGGGGGCATCGGCAAAAAGATGGCAGCATTTTGGTGATCGCCTCGCGGTGGCGCTACGGCTTTGCCTTGCGCCGCTCCAGCAGCCTCTTTTCCTCTTTCCGGATGCGCTCGAGCATCGCGGCGTCGGGATCCTTCCAGCTGCCCCCGGCCGAGCGCGCCATGTAAGCGACCGAGCGCGCGAATTCCTCCAGGCTGAGGGTTGCGCGGCCCCCTTTCGGCGGCATCGCGCGCACGCCGAGCCACGCATCCGCGGTCAGCGCGGGCTGTCCCTCCTTGATCAGCGGTGCCCATGCCTTGCGGTCGCCGAACTTCGGTGCCTTCTCGAGGCCCGTGGCATGGCAGGCAAAGCAGGTTTCCTTGTAGACCTGCTCGCCCGACAGCAGGGCCTGCGCAGACGCGCCGGTGACCAAGCCAGCGGCAAGCGCGGCGGCCGCCACCAGCAGGATCGCGCGGCGCATCGGCGTTCGCGCCGCAAAGATCGGCATGGCTCCCGGCCTCCAGTTGACTCGTATGGCGTGCCCGGACTCGTCGGGGTCGGCGTACCGCACCGCGGATATCGCCGACTACAAGATGAAGTTCACGGCGCGCCCCGAATTGCCCACCGCGGCTTTGCGTCCATCGCAAGCGACCCACGCCGCGTGGGCAACCCTGCAGCTTCCGCGATCGGCCAGGAATCCCCTCATGCATCGGGGAAAGTTGTTCAAACAGACGGGGCCACTTCTGCCCCGTCGAGCCGCACTGTTACTTGATGGCCTGCAGCTTGTCGTACACATCCTTGGGCCAGGGCAGCGCGCTGCCGTCGGGCTGCTTGCCGTCGCGGTAGAACTTCTGCACGGCGGCGATGAAGGGCTTGCGATCCACGCGCACCACCGTCTTGCCGCGCTTCTCGAACTCGCCCACGAGCTTCTTCTCGCTGTCGATGATCTCACCGGTCGCCCGCGTGGCCGCCTGCCGGAAGACTTCGGTAAACGCCTTCTTGTCCGCGTCCGACAGCTTGGCCCACAGCGGCGCGCCAACGATCGTGAGAAGCGCATCGGTGATATGGGCGGTAAGGTTGATGTGCGTCTGCACCTCGTAGAACTTCTTCGCGTCGATCGTGGGCAGCGGGTTCTCCTGCGCGTCGACTGTCTTGTTCTGCAGCGCGAGGTACACCTCCGCAAACGCGATCGGCGTCGGGTTGGCCCCGACCGCTCGCGGGAACAGGGTGTACAGCGGCGCATCGGGAACGCGGATCTTGAGCCCTTTCATATCCTCGGGCTTGTTGAGCGCCTTGTTCGACGTTGTCTGGCGGTCTCCGTAGTAGGTGATCGCGAGGATCTTGTTGCCGCCCGTGCCTTTCGCGTAGCCGTCGGCGAGGTCGTCGAACAGCTTCGAGGTGGAGAACTTCTTCCAGTGATCGAAATCGCGGAACACGAACGGCGCGCCGCCGATCGAGATCGGCCCGTGGCTGCGGCCGGCGAAGAGCTGGCCGGTATAGATGATGTCCACGGTGCCGAGCGTAAGGCCCTGGTTGATGTCGGTTTCCTTGCCGAGCGACGAGGCCGGGAACACTTCCATCGTGTACCGGTTGGACGTGCGCTTGGCGATCTCGCCCGCCGCCCAGACGGCCGCCGTGTGATAAGGCTCGCTGGTCTCGTACACGTGTGCGAACTTGAGCTTTTGCTGGGCAAGCGCGCCTTCAGCTGCGAAGAGCGCTGCAAGCGCGGTCAGTGCGGTGTATCCGAATTTCATGGGTCCTCCTCCCTTTGTGTAACGTTGGTCTCCGGCGACGATTCTACAATGCCCGCCCTCAGGGGACGAGGATCACCGAGCCCGTGGTCTTGCGGCCTTCTAGGTCGCGGTGGGCCTTCTCGGCTTCGGCCAGCTTGTAGGTCCCGGTCACCTCGATCTTCACCTTGCCCGAGGTAACCACATCGAAAAGGGAATTCGCGGTCTCCTCGAGCTCGGCGCGCGAGGCGATGTAGCTGAAGAGCGTCGGCCGCGTGAGGAAGAGCGATCCCTTCTGGCCCAGGATGCCGATGTTCACCGGAGGCACCGCCCCCGACGCGTTGCCGAAAGACACCATCATGCCTCGCGGCTGGAGGCAATCCAGGGACCCTTCCCACGTGCTCTTGCCCACCGAGTCGTACACCACCGGCACGCCCTTGCCGCCGGTGATGTCCTTGACGCGCTGGGTGAAATTCTCGGTCGAGTAGTTGATCACGTGCGCGCAGCCCGCCTTTTTCGCAAGTACTGCCTTCTCCTCAGAACCGACTGTCCCGATGACGGTCACGCCCAACGCCTTCAGCCACTGTGTTGCGATGAGGCCGACCCCGCCGGCCGCGGCATGCCAGAGCACGGTGTCCCCGGACTTGACCTTGAAAGAGCGATGGATCAGGTACTGCACCGTCATGCCCTTGAGCATCATGCTCGCGGCCTGCTGGTCGGTAATGCCCGCCGGAATCTTCACCAGCCGGTCGGCCGCATACAGGCGCGCTTCGGCGTACGAGCCGACGGGGTTGCCGGTATAGGCAACACGATCGCCGGGCCTGACGTCCGTGACGCCGGGTCCCACGGCGTCGACCACGCCGGCGCCCTCCGAGCCCAGGCCCGAGGGCAGCGGCATCGGGTAAAGGCCCGAGCGATGGTAGGTGTCGATGAAGTTGACGCCGATGGCCGTCTGGCGGATGCGTGCCTGTCCGGCGGCCGGCTCGCCGACATTCACTTCCTCCATCTGCATGACCTCGGGGCCGCCCGTCTTGTGGAACCTGATTGCTTTCGCCATGGGATCTCCTTGGGGTTCGATTAAATATGGATCAGTGGAAAAGCGTGAGCACGCCGGTGTAGCCGTACAACCGGTCATGCGAAATTTCGCCGTTGCAGAAGAAGCCCACGAGGGGCACATCGCCGATCGCGTCGCGAATCTGCTCGAGCTCCGCGCCGCGGCGGCCGAACAAGTGCTCGCCCCGGCCAACGCATGAAAAGTAGAGCGCGCCTCGCGGGGATGGGACCTGCTGCTTGAGATCGGCCAGCACGCGCGCGAGATCCTCGCGCGCAGTCTGCGGATCGCGTTTGCAGAAGAGGATGGTGTTGCCGGGCTCGACCATGTCGCCGACCGCGATGAGCTTGTTCTTCGGGTCGATGCCTACGAGGTTGCGCACCACGTAGTCGCCGGTATCCGAGCCCTGCACGGGAAAGCCCACATGCATCAGCTGCGCCGCGCGGCGCAGGTCGCCCGAGAGCGATGCGCCCACGTCCTCCTCGAAAACATCGAGCGCCGGGCGGCCATCCAGGGTGATGAGGATGTTGTCTTCGCACTGGGTCACCGTATGCCGCGCGGGCAATGGAGTGCAGCCCTGCGTATGCCGGGTTGCCACCGGTACATCGGAAGCCAGGACCACGCCCGACAGCCCGCCGGTGAGCACTTCATTGGCGACCTGTGCGGTTTGCGATTGCCCGCTGGACAACCCGCCGACCAGGTAACCGCTTTCGATGCGCGTTGCCATGTCCGAAACCAGTTCGGCCATGTCGGGAGTCTGGGGGTCGCCGTGGACCACGGCGAAATGCGCGGCGATCGCCCCCGCGGGCGTGCGCTCGCCGGGATGCGGCGCCCGCCGCTTGCCCGAGAAGATCCGGTAGCTGTCCGACGGCAGGTCGGCCACCATCAGCGCCAGCGCGGGCTCTCCGACATACTCCTTGCCGGTGGCGACGATGCCGACCCCCACTGTGCCGACCCAATCGCTCACGCCGGTCAGCTCCCTGAGGGTGTCGACCATTTCGGCCGCGTGAGGCAGAAGCCCGTCGGTGAAGTAGATGAAACCCAGACTGCCCGCGGGCTTGCCGAGCGCGGCGGCGCACCTCGCAACGCATTCCTGCCAGTCGGCGCCCGAGGCGTGCGCGTAACGGAACCGGTCTTTCATTTGCCTTCTTTGCGGTCCTTGCCCGTCTTGGCTGCGGGTGCGGCCGGCGCCTCGGGCGCTGCACCGCCCTGCATCATCGCCCATGGCCAGAGCATGGGATTCGACAGGGGATTGGATGCGGGATTTGCTTCCGGAGCCGCCGCCGCGGGCTGGCCCGGGACCCCGGCCGCCCCGCGCGAGAAGGCGGCGAAGGCGTTTGCGGCATCGGTCGCGGCGCCCGCGTTGGCTTTCATCGCGACCAGGGCGAGCTTCTGCACTTCGAGTCCCTGGATCGCCATCTTCACCATGTTGAGGTTCATGCCGAGCCACGTTTCAACCGATTTCAGATCCGCGATGCGCTTCTCGAGTTCGGCCGGGTCGAGGGTGGGCATTGCCATTCCCGGAACAGGCAGCCCGAGCGGCGCCCACAGCCGGCGGAACATCTCGAACGGGTCCTGCGCACTGCCTGCGGGCTGGTCGGCCATGAGGGGCTCCTTGGCGTGTTTTGAGGCGGCGCAGAGTATGACTGCGAAATCCCGGACTAGGGAGTGCCTGCGAAAAAGGCGGTCACTTCGCCCTGCCTTCCGATCGTGTCCTGGTAGCCCAGGTCGACCAGCGCACGGCAAAAGGACTCCTCGAACAGCAGGTAGCTCGCGAGGTTCGAGCCGGAACGATTCAGGGCGCCGGTCGGGCGCAGCAGCACCCGCACCGCACGCGGCAGTTCGTGCAGGAAGCGCGCGGCGATGCGCTCGATCGGCTGGCTGGGCGAAATGAACAGCACCTTGATCGGCCGCAGGGGCAGCTTGCCCTCGGCTAGCCGCTCCGGGGGAATCATGCTCACGGTTCGGTTGATTCGCTCGAGCCGCTCGAGGTCCACCGACAGGCTGTCGAGAAAGATGCTGTTGAGCGCATGGCCCGCGATCTGCGCAAGCGACGGGTAGATGTTGGACCGGCTGCGCGCGGTATCCAGCGTCTGCCGGCCAGTGCCGACCACGAGCACGCGGTCCGCGCCCAGGTGCAGCGCCGGGCTGATCGGGGCGATCTGGCGCATCGAGCCGTCGCCGAAATACTCGCGATGCACCTTGACCGCGGGGAAGATGAAGGGCAGCGAGGCGCTCGCCATGAGGTATTCGAGCTTGAGGGTGACGGCCGCGCCGATGCGCTGGTTCCTCTCCCAGCCCTCGATGCCGGAGCCGCCCTGGAAGAAAGACACGCTCTGCCCGGACGTGTAGCCCGAGGCGGTCACCGACACCGCGTAAAGCGCGCCGCTTTCGATGTTGTCCTGGATGCGCTCGAACGGAAGCGTGCGCGCGAGCATGTCGGCCAGCGGCGAGTTGTCGAGGAGGGAGATCGGGTTGCGGCGCGAGATCAGCATCAGCGAGGCAAGCCATTTGGCGCCGCTGCGGATGATGCTGGGGAAGTCGGCCTTGTACACGTGCTCGACGTGCATGTTCTCCCAGCTTTCGAGCAGGTTGCCTACCGCGCGCGTGAAGTTGTCCGAGTAGGCGGCAAGCGTGGCGGCGTTGATGGCGCCCGCCGAAGTTCCCACCAGGATCGGGAATGGGTTCCTGACCGGGTTGCCGAGGATGTCGCGCACCGCCTTGACCACGCCGACCTGGTAGGCGGCCCGCGCCCCGCCTCCCGTAAGCACGAGGCCCGCGCGGAATTTCGGGCGCAACTCGGTGACGTTGCTTTCGCTTGCGTCGATGCTCATCGAGGCGCGGGGTGAAGCCCCGCTCAGAACAGCGACTGCTCGGCGCCCCGCGGTGCATTCGCGTCGACGACGGCAAGCGCGGTCATGTTGACTATCCTGCGCACCGTCGCCGAAGGGGTGACGATATGCGCCGCCCGCGCGGCCCCCAGCAGGATCGGCCCGATCGTCACGCCGTCGCCGGCGGCAGTCTTGAGGAGGTTGAACGCGATGTTGGCTGCATCCAGCGTCGGCATGATGAGCAGGTTCGCCTCGCCCTTGAGGCGCGAATTGGGGAATACCCGCATGCGGATCTCGGCCGAGATCGCGGCGTCACCGTGCATCTCGCCTTCGACCTCGAGTTCCGGGGCGGCCTCGCGCAGGATCGCCAGCGCGGCCTGCATCTTGCGCGCCGAAGGCACCTCGACCGAGCCGAAATTCGACGCCGACAGCAGCGCTACCTTCGGGACGATTCCGAAGCGGCGGACCTCTTCGGCCGCGAGAATGGTCATCTCGGCAATGTTCTCCGCCGTGGGATCGGGCGTCACGTAGGTGTCGCAGATGAACACCGTGCGGTCGGGCAGCATCAGTGCATTCATCGCCGCGTAATTCTTCACGCCGGGGCGCAGCCCGATCACCTGGTCGATGAACTGCAGGTGCAGCGCATGCGTGCCGAACGTGCCGCAGAGCATGCCGTCGGCCTCGCCCTTGTACATCATCATTGCGCCGATCAGCGTGTTGCGGCGGCGCATCTCGATCTTGGCGTATTCCTGCGAGACGCCTTTGCGCTCGGTCAGGCGGTGGTACGTGGTCCAGTAGTCGCGATAGCGCGGATCGCTCTCCGGGTTGATCAGCGAATACTCGCTGCCCGAACGCATGCGCAGGCCGAAATGCTCGAGCCGGCGCTCGATGACCGAAGGGCGGCCGATGAGGATCGGCATGGCGAGCCCTTCGTCCACAATGACCTGCACGGCCCGCAGGACGCGCTCGTCCTCGCCCTCCGCGTACACGATGCGTTTGGGCGATTCCTTCGCGGCCGCAAAAAGCGGCTTCATGATCAGGCCGGAATGATAGACGAACTGCGCCAGGGTCGAGCGGTACGCCGCGATGTCTTCGATCGGCCGGGTCGCGACGCCGCTTTCCATCGCGGCCTGCGCAACCGCGGGTGCGATCTTGGCTATCAGCCGCGGGTCGAACGGGCGCGGGATCAGGTACTCCGGCCCGAACTTGAGGTCTTCACCGCCATAAGCGAGGGCGACGATGTCGGAAGCCTCGGCCTGCGCGAGTTCGGCGATCGCGCGCACGGCGGCAAGCTCCATCTCGACCGTGATGCTGGTTGCGCCCACATCCAGCGCCCCGCGGAAAATGAACGGGAAGCACAGCACGTTGTTGACCTGGTTGGGGTAGTCCGAGCGGCCGGTGGCCATGATCGCGTCGCTGCGCACTTCCCTGACGAGTTCCGGGCGGATCTCGGGCTCCGGGTTTGCGAGCGCGAGGATCAGCGGCCGGGCCGCCATGCGCTTGACCATGTCCTGCTTGAGCACGCCGCCGGCCGAAAGGCCGAGGAATACGTCGGCCCCGTCGATGACCTCCGCGAGCGTACGGGCTTTAACGTCCTTGGCGTAGCGATCCTTGTCCGGATCCATGAGCTTCTTGCGCCCGGTGTAGACGACGCCCTCGATGTCGGTGACGAAGATGTTCTCGACCGGCATCCCGAGCTTGACCAGCAGGTCGAGGCAGGCCAGTGCCGCGGCGCCCGCGCCTGAGGTCACTAGCTTCACCTTCTGGATCTCCTTGCCGCCCACTTTCAGCCCGTTGATGATCGCGGCGCACACCGTGATCGCGGTGCCATGCTGGTCGTCATGGAACACCGGGATCTTCATGCGCTCGCGCAGCTTCCTCTCGATGTAGAAGCACTCGGGCGCCTTGATGTCCTCGAGGTTGATGCCGCCGAACGTGGGCTCGAGGGCCGCGATCATGTCGACCAGCTTGTCCGGGTCGCGCTCGTCGACCTCGATGTCGAAGACATCGATGCCGGCGAATTTCTTGAAGAGCACGGCCTTGCCTTCCATCACGGGCTTCGCGGCCAGCGGGCCGATGGCGCCAAGACCGAGCACCGCGGTTCCGTTCGTGATCACGCCAACTAGGTTGCCGCGCGAAGTGAGGTTGATGGCCTCGCGCGGATCGCGCACGATCTCTTCGCAGGCCGCGGCAACCCCGGGCGTATAGGCGAGGGCAAGGTCGCGCTGGTTGGTGAGCTGCTTGGTGGGCAGGATCGAGATCTTGCCCGGGCGCGGCAGGCGATGGTATTCCAGCGCGCTTTTCTTGATCTCGTCTTCCAATTGCCACTCCCTCGCAGCCGGCGGGTCGCCGGGACTTTTTTCTCTCTGAAATTATACCCCCGGCGCATTGCCGGGCACCCCCCGCTGCAGGGCCTGCGGCGCGCATGGCGTCCGTATAATTGGCCACCCAATCCAGGATTCATTGCAATGCGTGTCAGCGAGTCGATCGGCCTTCCGCAATCGCGAGTGCTGGCCGCTGCGCGCGCGATGCAGATCCAGCCCTTCGAGGTTATGGAGGTCCTGGCGCGAGCCAATGAGCTGGAGCGCGCGGGCCGGCGGATCGTGCGCATGGAGATCGGCGAGCCCGACTTCACCGCGCCCGCGCCGGTGGTCGAGGCGGCCGCGCAGGCCATGCATGCGGGATTGACCGCGTATACGCCCGCGCTCGGCATTCCCGAGCTGCGGGACGCAATCGCGCTGTTCTACAAGGAACGTTACGGGATCGACGTTTCTCCGGCGCGCATCGCGGTCACCGCCGGCGCCTCGGGAGCGCTGCTGCTGACAATCGCGGCGCTGGTCGATCCTGGCGACGAAGTCCTTGTCACCGATCCGGGATATTCATGCTACCGGCACTTCGTGCGAGCGTTCGAAGGGGTGGCCCGCGCTCTGCCGGTTGAACCCGCTGCGGATTTCCAGCCCACCGCAGCGCAGGTTGAAAAAGCCTGGGGTCCGAAGACCAAGGCGGTGATCCTCGCCTCGCCATCGAACCCCACCGGCACGCTGATCGATCCCGCCGAGCTCGCGCGCATCGCGTGTTTCGTGCAAAGCCGCGGCGGCGTGCTCATCTCGGACGAGATCTATCACGGCCTCTCTTATGTCGACCACGTCCGCAGCGCGCTCGAACTGCCCGGCAACGTGGTGGCGATCAACAGCTTCTCGAAATATTTCTGCATGACCGGGTGGCGGCTGGGATGGGCGGTGCTGCCGGAGGAACTCGTGCGCGCGTTCGAAAAGCTGGCGCAGCACTTCTTCATCTGCCCGTCCGCGCTTTCGCAGCGCGCGGCCCTGGCCGCCTTCGGTCCCGCGACGATCGAGATCCTCGAAGAACGCAGGCGCGAGTTCCGCCGCAGGCGGGATTTCTTCGTCCCCGCGCTACGGGAGATCGGGTTCGGCGTCCCGGCGCAACCGAACGGGGCGTTTTACGTGTATGCCGATTGCTCGCCTTTCCATGCGGACGGGCGTGCCTTCGCCTTCGAGGTCCTGCTGGAGCGCGCGGGCGTCGCGGCCACGCCGGGGAGCGACTTCGGCTCGCACAACACGAAGCAGTTCGTGCGCTTCGCCTACACGCGGAGCATGGCCGAGATCGAGGAGGGGGTGGACCGGCTCCGGCGCGCCTGCGCCGGTTGATTCGCTGACCGCAGCCCGGAAGGAGATCCGCGGCGCGCAGACGTCAGATTGCGCGGGGGCGGAGCTTGGCGACCGTCTGCTCGATGCGCGAGCGCTCCGACAGGACCAGCTTCGAATACATCGAGGTTGGCTCTTCGTACGCGCCGGCATAGGCTTGGAGCGCGCTCTCCGTTCCGCCAAAGCGCTTCATGTACTCGCGCAGGACCTGCGCACCGACGAGGATATTGACCTCGGGGTCGAGCAGCGCATCGTCGCCGCCGTGCTTGACGAGCTTTTCCTTGTGGAACTTGGGAATCACCTGCATCAGCCCCTTGGCGCCGAAGGTGCTCTCGGCCACGGGGTTGAAGCGGGATTCGACGCCGATGACGGCGAGGATCAGCAGCGGATCGACCGAAGTGTCCGTGCCTATGCGGTAGGCCGCCGCGACGAAGCCGCCCACCGCTTCCTGCGCTACCCGAAAACGCTTGGACAGCATCTCGGTCACTGCGCGCTGCTCTTTCTCGCGCTGGGTCAGCACCGGCGGCTGGATCGGACCCGCGGCGAAATTGGCACCAGGAGGCACGGTGGCCCGCAGGGCAAGCGTTGCCGGGGTCACTACCGCCTCGCGGGACGCGGAGAGCAGCGCTTCGCGCGCTCCCGGATGCGCTGCCGCGATCATCACGGCAAAGCCCACCACGGCGAGCATCACCTGAAGCAAGGTGCGTGCACGTAAGATCGCGCCACCGGAAAGGGCTCGCACCGGTAAATCTTGCAGAGAATTCGCTGTTTCCATCGTCTACCTCCTCGTACGTGGATCGTCGCGCTGCCCTTCAAGCAATCCCGATGCCACAAAACGCGCGTGGCGGCTGGGAGTGACGAAAGCTGGGACTGGGTGGATCTTTTTCGGCCGTGGCCGGGATCCGTCCGAAACGCCAGTCCTGGGGGTCGTTGACCCTGACTGGCCGGACAAGGGACTGCTTGAACAAAATTTGTGCAATGCAACGAGGCGCATTGTAATGGAAATTCCCTCAATTAGTCAATAACTTCACCTCTTTCACGCAAGCCATTGTTGCGCATCGCAAAATTCCGTTGCCAGAAGGGACAATTTTCTTTGTTGCAAAAGACCGAAGCCCGGTAAAATGGGTTGTCAGTCGATTCGGGCGAGTCCTTCGCCCGGATGAAATGAAGACTCGCGGACCAGCCTTGGTCGCCCGGTGCTACGACGCGACCGAGGCGGTCCGCAGAGCTTCGAGGGCCGGACCCTTAGCTTTCGCTTCGGGTCACTTTCCCTCCGGTTCCCGGTTACGGCCGGGAGCCGGTTGGGAAGGGCCAGGCAGCCGCTGGATTCAGCGCAGTACGCGCGCCGGGTGTTGCAGCGGTCGATGGCCTTACTACTGGTGCTGGCGCCATCGGGGCAACCTGAACAGCCTTTTTTGCAGGCTTCTTGGCCACTTGCTTCGTGGCAGCTTTTTTCGGCTTTACTGCCGGTTTTTTCTTTTTAGCTGCCTTCTTTTTTTTTGCGGCCTTCTTTTTTTTGCCTGCTGCTTTTTTCTTGGCGGGTTTTTTAGCCGCTTTCTTCTTTTTCGAGGCCTTCTTTTTGGTGGCCTTTTTCTTTGCCGTTTTCTTCGCCGCTTTCTTTTTGGCTTTTGCCATGACTAGCTCCTATCAAGTAGTTGCACAGAAAGAGCCCGACCCGAAACGGCCCGGACTATCCAAACCGCCCGGCCGGATGGCCAGGCAGATTGAATCCTTTGATGCACCAGCTCACGCATCTATTCACTTCGCGCTCTTCGCGAGCACGTCCTGGTAGAGCACTTCCGGATCGAGCCGGATTCCGCCCTCCCAGGTCACGGTCGCGGACTCGGGATCCACCGCCACCTTCTCGAACTCCCGCACGTCGCGCCAAAGCTTGAAGGCGCCGATTTCCAGCAGGTTGCCAAGGAAGACGCTGCCCTCGAGCCCGTCGTCGAAACGCAGCCAGAGCTTGTAATCGTCTTCCACCTTGCACGCAGTCACTCGATGCATCTTTGCTCCCTCCCTGTTACCGGGGCAAAAAAAGAGCCGGGTTTCAGTCCCAGCTCAGCGCCCCGCCCGTCTGATACTCGATTACCCTCGTTTCGAAGAAATTTCGCTCTTTCTTCAGGTCGATCATCTCGCTCATCCACGGGAACGGATTCGTCGCCCCCTGGAACAGCACGTCCAGGCCTATCTGCTGGCAGCGCCGGTTGGCGATGTAGCGCAGGTACTCCTTGAACATCGGCGCATTCAGGCCGAGCACGCCGCGCGGCAGGGTGTCCTCGGCGTAGCGGTATTCGAGCTCGACGGCCCGCCGGAACAGTCCCTGGATTTCCTCGCGGAACTGGACCGTCCAGAGATGCGGGTTCTCCATCTTGATCTGGTTCACCAGGTCGATGCCGAAGTTGCAGTGCATCGACTCGTCGCGAAGGATGTACTGGTACTGCTCGGCCGCGCCGGTCATCTTGTTCTGGCGGCCGAGCGCGAGGATCTGCGCGAAGCCGACGTAGAAGAACAACCCTTCCATGATGCAGGCGAACACGATCAGGCTCTTGAGCAGGTCCTGGTCGCTTTGCTGGGTTCCGGTCTTGAATGCCGGATCGGTCAGCGTGTCGATGAACGGGATCAGGAACTCGTCCTTCTCGCGGATCGACGAAACCTCGTGGTAGGCGTTGAACACTTCGCCTTCATCCAGGCCCAGGCTCTCTACGATGTACTGGTAGGCGTGGGTATGGATCGCCTCCTCGAAGGCCTGGCGCAGCAGGTACTGCCGGCATTCCGGAGCCGTGATGTGGCGGTAGGTGCCGAGCACGATATTGTTCGCGGCCAGCGAATCGGCCGTGACGAAGAAGCCGAGGTTGCGCTTCACCAGCCTGCGCTCGTCCTCGGTCAGGCCGTCGGCGGACTTCCACAGGGCGATATCGCGGCTCATGTTGATTTCCTGCGGCATCCAGTGGTTCGCGCAGGCGGAAAGGTACTTTTCCCAGGCCCATTTGTACTTGAACGGGACGAGCTGGTTAACGTCGGCCTTCGAATTGATGATGCTCTTGTCTTCGACCCTGATGCGGCGGAAGGCGTTGCCCACCGGGAACCGCTCTTCATCGGCCCGACTTGGGACCTGCGGCGCGGGCTGCTGTGCCCCCGGCGCGCCGGCCGGCATGAAGCCGCTGACCGGGGCGATCGCCAGGCCCGGCACGGCGCTCAACGCGCCTTCGTCCTCAAAGTTCAACATGGCGTCTTCTCCTCACGCTCGAGTTGTTTTTTTATTGGCATGCTTCGGCTCACTGGCATGCTTCGCATTCGGAATTGTCGATCGAGCAGAACTGGCCTTCGGCCGGGACCGTCGAGGCCGATTCGGTCATTCCGCCTCCGGACGGAACGGCGTTCAGCGCACCCGCCTTCGAAGTCGACTTCTCCGCGTGGGTCGCACCCATCGCGCGCAAGTAATACGTGGTCTTGAGCCCGCGCAGCCATGCAAGCCTGTAGGTTTCGTCCAGCTTCTTGCCCGACGCGCCCGGCATGTAGATGTTTAGCGACTGGGACTGGTCGATCCATTTTTGCCGTCGGGCCGCGGCTTCCACGAGCCACTTGGGCTCGACTTCGAACGCGGTCGCATACAGGCGCCTCAACTCGGCCGGGGCGCGATCGACGCGGGCAAGGTTGCCATCGAAATACTTGAGGTCGGCAATCATGACCTCATCCCACATGCCGGCCTTCTTGAGGTCGGACACCAGGTACTCGTTGACCACCGTGAATTCGCCCGACAGGTTGGATTTCACGTAGAGGTTCTGGTAAGTCGGCTCGATCGAGGCCGACACGCCGACGATGTTCGCTATCGTGGCCGTGGGCGCGATAGCGAGGCAATTGGAGTTGCGCATGCCGAATGTGCGGATCCGCTCGCGCAGCGCACCCCAGTCAAGGGCGCCGGAGCGGTCGACTTCGACGTATCCACCCCTTTCATCGGCCAGCAGGTCGAGCGTGTCCTGGGGCAGGATGCCGCGATCCCACAGCGAGCCCTTGAACGAGGCGTATCGGCCGCGCTCCTCGGCCAGTTCGGTGGACGCCCAGTACGCGGCGTGGGCCACCATTTCCATCGAGCGGTCGGCGAACTCGACGGCTTCCTGCGACGCGTACGGCACTCGCATTTTCTGCAGGCAGTCCTGGAAGCCCATGATGCCCAGCCCCACCGGCCGGTGCCGCGCGTTCGAGCGCTCGGCCTTGTCGACCGCGTAGTAATTGATGTCGATGACGTTGTCCAGCATCCGCATCGCGGTCCGGATCGTCTTCTTGACCTTGGCGAAATCCAGGCCTTGGTCGGTCATGTGGGCCACGAGATTGACCGAGCCCAGGTTGCAGACCGCGATCTCTTCGTGGTTGGTATTGAGCGTGATCTCGGTGCACAGGTTCGAGCTGTGGACAACGCCCACATGCTGCTGCGGGCTGCGGATGTTGCAGGGATCCTTGAACGTGATCCAGGGATGCCCGGTCTCGAACAGCATCGACAGCATCTTGCGCCAGAGCGACAGCGCAGGAACCTTGCGGAACAGCTTGAGCTCGCCCGAGGCCGCCTTGGCCTCGTAGGCAAGATAGGATTTCTCGAAGGCCTTGCCGAAGCAGTCATGCAACTCCGGCACGTCGGAGGGCGAGAACAACGTCCACTCCCCGGCTTCCATCACCCGCTTCATGAACAGGTCGGGAATCCAGTTCGCCGTGTTCATGTCGTGCGTACGGCGACGGTCGTCGCCCGTGTTCTTGCGCAGCTCGAGGAACTCTTCGATATCGAGGTGCCAGGTCTCGAGGTACGAGCAGACCGCGCCCTTGCGCTTGCCACCCTGGTTGACGGCCACCGCGGTGTCGTTCACCACTTTCAGGAAGGGCACCACGCCCTGCGACTTGCCGTTGGTTCCCTTGATGTGCGAACCCAGGGCACGAACCGGCGTCCAGTCGTTGCCCAGGCCGCCGGCGTACTTGGCCAGCAGGGCGTTCTCCTTGATGGCATCGTAGATGCCGGTCAGGTCGTCGGACACCGTGGTGAGGTAGCAGGACGAAAGCTGGGACCGCAGCGTGCCCGCATTGAAGAGCGTCGGAGTCGAGCTCATGAAGTCGAACGTCGAGAGCACGTTGTAGAACTCGATGGCACGGGCCTCGCGGTTCTTCTCGTTCAGCGACAGGCCCATGGCCACGCGCATGAAGAACGCCTGCGGCAGCTCGATGCGCTGCTCTTCCATATGCAGGAAATACCGGTCGTACAGGGTCTGCAGGCCGAGATAACCGAACTGGAGGTCGCGGTCGGCCTTCAGCGCGTCGCCCAGGCGGGCCAGGTCGAACTCCGCAAGGCGCGGGTCGAGCAGTTCCGCCTTGATCCCGCGCTGGATGAAGCGCGGGAAATAAACGCCGTAGCGCTTCTCCATCGAGGCCTGGCTGGCTTCTTCGCCGAGGACTTCGCAACGGATCGTATTGAGGAGCAGGCGCGCGGTCACGTAGCTGTAGGCCGGGTCTTTCTCCAGCAGCGCACGGGCTGCGAGGATCGCGGACTTGCGCACCTCGTCCATCGGCACGCCGTCGTACAGGTCGCGCAGCGTGGCCTCGATGATCGCGTCGGCCGAAGCCACGCCCTCAAGGCCGATGCAGGCAGCTTCCACCAGCCGCCTCAGCGCGGCGAGGTCGAGCGGCTTGCGCACCCCGTCTTCGACGACGTTGATGACGCCCTCGACCGGCTTGTGCTGCGCAACTTTTTCCTGGGCACGCGCCCTGGCGCGCTCTTCACGGTAGAGCACATAGGACCGGGCGACGTCATGCTCGCCCGAGCGCATCAGCGCGAGCTCGACCTGGTCCTGGATGTCTTCTATATGGAAGGTGCCGCCGGCGGGCTGGCGCCGGATAAGCGCGCCGACCACTGTTTCGGTGAGTCCGGCGACCAGCTCCCTGACGCGCGCCGAAGCGGCGCCCTGGCTGCCATTGACGGCGAGAAACGCCTTGGTAACGGCCACCGCGATCTTGGAAGGCTCGAAGCCAACGACCGATCCATTGCGGCGAATGATCTTGTAGTCGGCGTAGATGCCCTGCGCCGGGCTGCTGTCTTCAGTGATGCTCACGCTCTGCGCGGTATTCGGGGCTGCACCTTCTTGCGCAATCTGCATGTGCTCGTCTCCAGTCTTCTTGTCTGTTTTGCGCGCCTGCCGCTCCTGCCCTGCCGAGGCCGCGTTCCCCGTGAGGCGTTTCCGCCCCTCCCGCCGCTTCGACACAAACCACAACATATAGTACTTGTATGCCGATTTGAGACTAATTCTAGTGCGCGCGTTTTTACTTTGCAAGATCTTTTTTGAGGAAAGTCATGGCGATGGCGCGCGTGACGGAAATCACGCGCGTTTGACTGCGCTGCAAAAAATCAGGATTGCGCGAGAAGCAGGAGCAGTCTGGGCCAGTCGAACAACGCGCCGGGATCGGTCTTGCGTCCGGGCGCGATGTCGCTGTGGGCGGCGATCGCCGTGAGTGGCAGTGAAGCGCGCAACGCGCGCGCGAGATCGGCAAGCCGCGCGTACTGCGCGGCTTCGAAGGCCGTGTCGTCGAGTCCTTCGAGTTCGATGCCGACCGAGAAGTCGTTGCAGCGCGGGCTGCCGCGCCAGGCCGAAGCGCCCGCATGCCATGCGCGCCGGTGCACCGGGACGAACTGCATCACCTCCCCGTCACGGCGCACGAAGAAATGCGCCGACACGTGGAGGTCGCGAATGCCTTCGAAGTAAGGGTGGGCGGCCGGGTCCAGCCGGTTGGTGAAGAAGCGCTCGACTTCGTCGCCGCCATACTCGCCGGGGGGCAGGCTGATCGAGTGGACGACCAGCAGCGAGATCGACGCGCCCGGGGGGCGGTCGTCGCAGTTCGGCGAAGGCACGAAGCGCGCGCCGCTCACGATGCCGTCGCGGCCTACGATCATGCCTGCATGCCCATTTCAGTGTTCGGGTTCCCGGATTGAGAGCCGCTGCATGCGATAGCGAAGCGCGCGGAAGGTCACCCCCAGAAGCTTGGCCGCGGCCGTGCGGTTGAACCCCGTTCGCGTCAGCGCCTGCATGATCGCATCGCGCTCGACGCGATCGAGGTAGTCCGGCAGCGGCAGGTTCGGAAGCCCGGCCGCTTCACGCTGGCCGCCGCTCGCCTCGGCTTCTTCGCCGGGCAACGGCGAGATCCGCAGGTCGTCCGGCCCGATCTCGGCCGACCCCGAAAGCGCGGTTGCGCGCTCCAGCACGTTTTCGAGCTCCCGGATGTTGCCCGGGAAGTCGTACTTGGAAAGCGCCTCGAGCGCATCCGGCGAAAGCCGGGCCGGTGGGCCGCCGGATTGCGTCGCGAAGCGCGCGAGGATGGCCTCGGAGATGCGGCCGATGTCCTCGCGGCATTCGCGCAAGGGCGGCATCCGCAGTTCGATGACGTTCAGGCGGTAGAAGAGGTCCTGGCGGAACCGCCCCGCTTCGACCAGGGCCGAGAGGTTCTGGTGCGTTGCGCAGATGATGCGGACGTCGACCGGGTCCTCCTGCGTCGCCCCAAGCTTGCGTACCTTCTTTTCCTGGATCGCGCGCAGCAGCTTGACCTGCATCGCCAGCGGCAGGTCGGCCACCTCGTCGAGGAACAGCGTACCCCCGTGCGCAGCCTGGAAGAACCCGTCGCGGTCCTGCTCGGCGCCGGTAAACGCGCCTTTGCGGTAACCAAAGAACTCGCTCTCCATGAGCGTTTCGGGGATCGCGCCGCAATTGACCGGCACGAACGGGCCGGCGCGGCGCGCCCCGTTGCCATGGATGAGGCGCGCGGCCAGTTCCTTGCCGCTGCCCGATTCGCCGGACACGTACACCGGGGCCTGGGTGCGGGCGAGCTTGGCCACGAGGTCCTTCACCTGCAGCAGTGCCGGGCTCTCGCCGAGCAATTGCTGGCCATCGAGCTCGCGCGCGCTTTTGTGCTCGGGCAGGGACAGTACCGATTTCACCAGCGCCCGCAACTGCTCGAGCCCGACCGGTTTGGAGACGTAATCGAACGCGCCGGCCTTCAGGGCGGCAACTGCGTTCTCAGCGCTTCCGTAGGCCGTGATCACCGCCACCGGCAGGTCCACGCCAAGGGATGCGATATGCCGCACGAGCTCGAGGCCTTCGCCGTCGGGCAGCCGCATGTCGGTGAGGCAGAGGTCGAACCTGGAGCGGGCCAGCCTCTCCTTGGCTTCGGCCACCGTGCCGGCCACCACGACGCCGATGCCCATGCGGATAAGCGTGAGCTCGAGCAATTCGCGGATGTCCGGCTCGTCGTCCACGACAAGGACGATGCTCTCGCGCAAAAGCGGCAGGCGCTCCGGTTTCCTCATGCGGGTACCGCCTCGCAGACGATCCTGAAATGCGCGCCGGCGGGGCCATCGACGTACTCGAGGACCGCATTGTTGGCGGCGCACAACTCCCGGGCGAGGTACAGGCCCAGGCCCGTGCCTGCGCTGTAGGTAGTGAAGAACGGCTCGAAGAGCTGTCCCTGATTGGCTTTCGAAACGCCCGGGCCGTCGTCCATCACGTTAAATTCTACTTGATCGGGTTTGGCGTTGACGATCATGCGCACGCTGCCCGGCGCGCCCGTGGCATGCCGCACGGCATTGCGCAACAGGTTCCAGAGGACCTGGTGGAGGTGCCCGCGGTCGAAGCGCACATGCGCGTCGCGCTGCACTTCGAGGACCAGGCGCCCCGGATCGACGGACTCGTTGCGCTCGAACTCTTCCACGAATCCCCGCAACCATTGGTTCAGGTTGATGCGCTCGGTCTCGACCCGGTCCCGGCGATTGAGCTGCAGGACGTCCGAGACGAGCCTGTCGAGGCGCTGGGTGTTGTCGCGGATGATGCGCGTGAGGCGCATCTTGTCGCCGCGTCCCGTGTCGTCCGGGCGCTGCTCCTCGTCGAGCAGCTCGGCCGCGTGGCTGATCGCGGACAACGGGTTGCGGATTTCGTGCGCGATGTTTGCGGTCAGCCGGCCAAGCGCGGCGAGCTTGAGCTGCTGGGCCTGCTCGCGCAACCGGGTCAGGTCCTCGAAGAAGGCCACCGTGAATTCTTCTTCCGTCCCCGCATCGATGAAACGCACCCGGAGATCCCGCCCGCGCGTGGTCAGGTCGAACACGTCCGGCTTGGCGCCGGGACGCTCCGCCGCCTCGCGTCGCCAAGCCGACCATTTCGCTGCCGCCTCCGGCAGCACACCGCCGAAGTCCGCGCCTGCGAGGCGCTCGAGCCCCAGCATGCGCGAGCTTTGCGGGTTGGCCTGCGCTATATGGCCGTCCCGGTCGAGCACCAGCACGCCATCCTGCATGTCAGCGAGCACCAGCTGGTTGACGCGCTGTTGCGAACGCAGCGCCCGACCGCGCTGGCGTGCAAGGGTCTCGTTGGCCACCACGCGCTGCGCAAGCTGGCTGGTAATGCCGGCCGTGGCGAAGTAACCCATCGACAGCAGGCCAGGCTGCAGGAAGTTGCTCGTGGGCGCGTCCAGGACCAGCACCCAGTAGCCCTGCTCTATCAGTACCGCGATCGCGGCCATGGCTGCATAAAGGTAGGTCAAGCGTCTTGGCGCGACCAGCGCCGCCCCGGTTAGCGAGATGAGCAGCATCACGCCCAGGCCGCTCTTCATGCCGCCGCTCGCGTACATCAGCACTGTGATTGCCGCGATGTCCGCGAACACATGCAGGCTGAGCTGGAGGTTGAATCGCTCGCGCAGCAGGAACATCTTGGCCTGGAAGACGCAGGCCACCAGCAGGTAGGCGCCACAGGCATACAGGAACAACGGCAGGCGGTGCTGCCCGAGCGGCAGCTCATCGTGATAGACGAGCGCCGTACCGAGGAATACCGCAACCACGGCGATCCGGTAGACGTTGAAGTACCGCAGCGACACCCAGAACGATTCGGGCACCCGCTCGGAGAAACCGGCGCCGGGCGAGGGCGCGGCCACAGGCGTGGGCAGGGACGGAGCGGCCGCGGAAAACGCTTGTGACGCCATGGGCTAGCGCGGCCCCAGCCGCAGGTGCTCCCTGGTGCAGAAGAAGCGACCGGCCTCCGGCGCGCCCCCTTCGGTCGATTCGATCGCCTCGTTCTGCGGCAAGTGCACGCCGCAGTGCGCGCAGGCCACGAGCGCCGGCGTGGCCTGCGAAGGTGCGTCTTGCGGGCGGGGTCCGGACTTCGGCTTGCGGCTGCTCAGCGCGCGCCGCAGCAACCAGAAAAAGGCCAGCACGACGATCAGCAGCACCAGCATCTTGGTCATCGCGCGACCATGCCCTCGAGGCGCTCGCTGGACGTAGGCGCCTCGGTTTGCGTCACTGTCACGTGCACCGTCAACTCCTGGTCGCCGCCGCCGAGGATGACGCCGCGCATCGGCGCCACATCGCTGAAATCGCGGCCCCAGGCCAGCGTGATGTGCTCGTCGTCGACCACGAGGTCGTTGGTGGGGTCGAAATCCACCCATCCCGATGCCGGGCAGTAGACCGACACCCAGGCGTGGGAAGCGTCCGCCCCGACCATCCGGACGTGCCCGGGTGGCGGCGTCGTGAGGATGTAGCCGCTCACATAGCGCGCGGGCAAACCCAACACCCTCAGGCACCCGGTCATCAGGTGCGCGAAATCCTGGCAGACACCGCGGCGAAGCTCGAGGACTTCGGATAGCGGCGTGGACACGCTGGTGGCGCTGTCATCGAATGCGAACTCTTCGTGGATGAGTCGATTGAGTTCGTACACGCCTTCGAGGAAGGGCCGCCCGGGCGGAAAATTGCGCAGGACGAACCTCGTCAGCTGCGGGCTGAACTGGATGTGCGGCGATTCGAACAGGAACTCGGCGGCCTCGAGCTCCGGGGCGAGCGAGGCCTCCCGCAGGCGATCGCGCACGCTTTCCCAGGACGGCGAGCCCTGCGGAATGCGGCCCCCGCTGCGCGCAGCGACAGTCACTTCCGATTCGGCGCGCACCGTGAGGGTTTCATGCGGCGAATCGAGCATCGCCCGGCGGACGGAATTGCCGAAATAGTCCAGGTGCTCGGTCGTCTCGCTCGGCACGGGCTCGATCTCGATCGAATGGCTGACGCGCTTTTGCCAGGGCAGCTCGCGAGGCGTGAGGTGCAGCAGCTGCTGCGCCACGGCCACGCGGCTTTCATATTCGTAGCTCGTCTCGTGGATGACGTGGTAGCGTGCGTCGCTCATCGATTTCCCGACCCGAAGCGGCAGCGCTCAGGTCGCATAGGTCTGGCGCAGCACCGAGTGGCTGAAAAACCGCAGGCCGATCTGCTCGGAAAGGGTATAGCTCGCCTCCCTCAGGCCGACGAGCAGGCTCTTCAGGCGCTCGCTGCGCGGATCGAGGTCGGTGCGGGGCTCGAGCGATTTGAGCAGCTCGATCGATGGCAACAACTCGTCCGCGCCGCAATCGCCGAGCGCATGCCCGAGCTTGACCAGGTAGTCGTGCAGGCCCTTGACCTGGAATGCGATCGAGCGCGGATTGCTGTCATCGCGCACGAGCAGGTCGAACACCGGCATCCACTCCGGGCGGGCCATGTAGCGCGAACGGTAGGTAATGGTGCTGTCGGCAAGCGACAGGAGCCAGTCCAGGTCCGGGGCGGCCGCGCCTTCGAGGGGCATTTCGAGCGCCTGCTCGAGCGCCGTGCACTGGAACTGCATGCGCTCAATGCGCCGGCCGACCGACAGGAACCGCCAGCCCTGGTCGCGCGTCATTCCGTCGAGCGCGAATCCCGCGAGCGTCATCAGCGCGACCACGGTGCGGTCGATCTCGGACAGCGCATCGGACAGGGCGAGCGTCTGGTGCTTGCGCTCGGCAAAATCCTGCACGAGCTTGTTTACGGTGCGCCAGTTGTCCAGCGACAGGCGCTCGCGCAACTGGGAGGCGACCCGGAACAGCTGGCGCAGGTTGCCGGCGAGGCCGCGATGCTCGTCGTCCACGATGGCCGTGCGCAGCGCCCTGACGAGAGCGACGTCATCGAGGTCGTCTTCGTCTTCGAGGATCTCCGCGCCGCGCAGCATCGCCGTGATGCTCGCCCACCCGGCGTCTTCGGGGCTCGGAACGGCTTCGATCATGCGCTCGAGCGCAAGGCGAAGCAGACGTGCGATGTTGTCGCACCTTTCGCAGTAGCGGCCGAACCAGTAGAGGTTCTCGACCACTCGGCTGGTCAGGTTTGCGCCGCTTCGCACGAGATCCTGCGGGCCGGTGATCCGGCGAAGCAGGCTGAATGTGTTGACCGGCCCGGGCGCAAGCACCCAGGTGTCCTTCGACGCCCCGCCGCGCTGCATCGAGATCACGCGTGCATTTGCGCCGGTGGCGACCCGCGTAAGGCCGCCCGGCATCACTACATAACCGTTCGGCGTGGCGCAGGCGTACACCCGCATGCCGATGGCGCGCGCGAGCAACCGGCGCGGATGCTGGCGGTCCCATACGGGGGCCTGCGAGAGCTGGACCATTTCCTGCGCCACATAGTCCTGCGGCTTCGCGCGCATCTGCGCGATCAGGTCGGCGCGCTTCGTGCCAGGGAGGTCGTCGCCGAAGACCGTTTCACGGCGCAATTGCGGGAACGCCGTCTTGATGACCAGCGAGTCCAGGCGAGCGATGACCTGCTCGAGCGCGGCCGGCTCGCCGCACCACCACGTTCCGACCGAGGGCATCAGGAGTTCTTCGCCCAGCAATCTCCGCGCGAGCGCCGGCAGGAAGCCCAGCAGCGCGCCGGATTCGAGCAGGTTCGAGCCCAGCGCGTTGGCGAGCAGCACGTTGCCGCGCCGCGCCGCATCTGCAAGACCAGCGACGCCGAGCGTCGAATCGCCGGTGAGTTCGAGGGGATCGCAGAAATCGTCGTCGAGCCTGCGCAGGATCGCATGTACGCGCTGCAGCCCGGACAGCGTCTTCAGCCAGACGCAGCCATTGCGCACGGTGAGGTCGTGGCCCTCGACCAGAGGAAACCCGAGATAGCGCGCGAGGTAGGCGTGCTCGAAATAGGTTTCGTTGTACGGGCCGGGCGTCAGCAGCACGATCAGGGGCGCCTCGTCGTCATGCGGCGCCCAGTGCGCGAGACTGTCGCGCATTGCGGCGAAGAAGCTCGCGAGGTGCTGCACCTTCAGGTCGCGGAACAGGTCCGGGAAGACGCGCGAAATGATCAGCCGGTTTTCGAGGGCGTAGCCTGCGCCGGAGGGCGCTTGCGTGCGATCGGCGACCACCCACCAGCGACCGTCGGGCGAGCGCGCGAGGTCCGCCGCATACAGGTGAAGCATCGTGCCGCCCAGCGCGGCCACCCCGTGCGCGGGGCGCAGGAACCCGGCGTGCCCGTGGACCAGTGCAGGCGGCAGAAGGCCTTCCTGCAGCAGGTACTGGCTGCCGTAGACATCGAGCAGGATCCGGTTCAGCAACGTGGCGCGCTGTGCGACTGCGCGCTCGATCGAGCGCCATTCTTCGTGGGGCAGGATCAGCGGCAGCACGTCGAGGTCCCACGGCCGGTCGGCGCCCTGCGAATCGGCATAGACGTTGTAGGTGATGCCGTTCTCGCTGACCTGCCGGCGAACAGCCTGAAGGCGCTCGCGCATCAGCTCAGGCGGTGCCGAGGCCAGCTGTTCGAACATCGTGTGCCAGTGCTCACGGGGCGCGCGGCCCGCGTCGAGCATTTCGTCGTACCGGGCGAAAGCCGGCGGATAGGCGGAAAGGAGCTGCCGAGGCATGTAATGCGGGGCGCGTGAAGATTGGGGCGCAGGTTAGCACCCGCACTCCCATGGCGCAAAGAAAGGGGACTAGCGGCGCAGGTCCAGCGTGAAGGGGAAATTGGGGTTGCGCGGTTCTTCCTTGACAGCCACGTGCCCAGGCGTGTGCCCCATGCGAAAAAACCTCGCGAGCCTGCGGCCTTCGGCCTCATAGGCGTTGACCGGGAAGGTGTCGAAATTGCGGCCCCCGGGGTGCGAGACGTGGTACTGGCCGCCGCCGAGGCTGCGGCCCATCCATGTGTCGACGATGTCGAAGATCAGCGGCGCATGCACGCCGATGGTCGGATGCAGCGCGGACGAAGGCGCCCAGGCCCGGTAGCGCACCCCGCCCACGTACGCCCCCTGCTCCCCGGTCGGGGTGAGCGGGATCATGCGCCCATTGCACATCAGCGCGTGCCGGTCGGCCACGAGGCCGCTCGCCTTCACCTGCACCCTCTCGATCGATGAGTCGACGTAGCGCACAGTGCCGCCGGCGCTCGCCTCCTCGCCCATCACATGCCAGGGCTCGAGTGCGAAGCGCAGCTCGACGTTGACCCCCGAGGCCGAGAATTCACCGTAGCGCGGAAAGCGGAACTCGAAATGCGGCGCGAACCATTCCGGCCGCAGGTGGAACCCCGCCTCCTTGGTTTCGGCCAGCACATCGCGAAAATCCTCGCGCACGAAATGGGGCAGCATGAACCGGTCATGCAGCTCCGTTCCCCAGCGCTTGAGGCGCGAGGGCCGGTAGGGCTGGCGCCAGAAGCGCGCAACCAGCGCCCGCAACAGCAACTGCTGCGTGAGCGACATCTGCGCATGCGGCGGCATTTCGAAAGCGCGCATCTCGAGCAGGCCCAGCCGGCCGGTGGAGGAATCCGGCGAGTAGAGCTTGTCGATGCAGAACTCGGAGCGGTGCGTATTGCCCGAAGAGTCGACGAGCAGGTTGCGCAGGATCCGGTCGACCAGCCAGGGCAGCGATGCGCCCTCGCCTTCGAGGCGCGCAATTTCACGGAACGCGATCTCGATCTCGTAGACCGAGTCGTTTCGAGCCTCGTCGATACGCGGTGCCTGGCTTGTGGGGCCAACGAACAGCCCGGAGAAGAGGTAGGAGAGCGACGGGTGGTTATGCCAGTAGCCGATGAGGCTCGCGAGCAGGTCCGGTCGCCGCAGGAAAGGCGAGTCGGCCGTCGTCGCCCCACCGAGCACGAAATGGTTGCCGCCGCCGGTGCCGGAGTGGCGGCCGTCGAGCATGAACTTGTCGGTCGTGAGCCGCAGCTGGTGCGCGGTTTCGTAGAGGAAAACGGTGTTGTCGGCCAGTTCGCGCCAACTGCGCGTCGGCTGGACGTTGACTTCGACCACGCCCGGGTCCGGCGTGATGCGCAGCGTTTCGAGGCGCGGGTCGCGCGGCGGCTCGTACCCTTCGAGGATCACCGGCTGGTTGAGCTTGGCCGCGGTCGATTCGATCGCGGCCACCAGCTCCAGGTAGTGCTCCAGCTTCTCGAGCGGCGGCATGAAGATGTAGAGCACCCCGTCGCGGGGCTGCGCGCAGATCGCGGTGCGCGTGATCCATCCGGCGGATTTCATGCGCAGCGGGACCTTGGCCGTGTCGAGCTTGCCCGCCTTGGCTTCGGCCCGCAGGTCGGCCAGCTTCTTCCAAGATGCGAGCGGCTCGAAAGCCTGCGTCGGATCGATCTCGCGGATCCACGGATACTCGGTCTGCGAGACCCATGGCTGGGAATCGAGCGGCAGGCGCAGGCCCATCGCCGAGTCGCCCGGGACCAGGTAGCAGCGCTGCGCGCGCAGGAACCAGGGCCCGCTCAGCCAGTTCACGTGCTTGCCATCGCCACGCTGGATCGGCAGCGCATGTCCGACCGCCTTGTCGAGCCCCTCGGTGAAGACCTTCGCCAGCCTTTCGCGCTCGAGGGGATTCTCGAGCTTCGATTCGAACGGGTCGACGTTGACCGGCAGCTTGCGCTCGCGCCACAGGTAATAGAACGTGTCCTCGAAGGCCGGGAACACATACTCCGGCTCGAGCCCAAGGCGCGTACCGAGGCTGGACAGGAAAGTGCTCGCCGAGTCGGCGTTTGCACTGCCGCCCTTCGCCTCATCGGCAATCAGCGAGGCGTCCTGCCATATCGGCTCGCCGTCCTTGCGCCAGAAGAGCGACAGCGACCACCGCGGCAGCGGCTCCCCCGGATACCACTTGCCCTGGCCGAAGTGAAGCAGGCCCTTGGGCGCATAGCGCTCCTTCATCCTCGAGAGCAATGCGGCGCCCAGTCGCCGCTTGACCGGCCGCGAAGTGGGCGAGTCGGCGGTGGTGTTCCACTCCGCGCCATCGCGGTCGGTGGCGGAAACGAACGTCGGCTCGCCCCCCATCGTCAGGCGCACGTCCTCCGAGGCAAGGTCGGCATCGATGCGCTCGCCGAGCGCGTCGATCTCCTTCCATTGCTCATCGGTGTAGGGCTTGGTAACGCGCGGAGCCTCCCACACGCGCCCGACTTTCATCGTGTGCGTGAATTCGGTCTGGCATTGCTCGGTAAATCCAGTGACCGGCGCGGCGCTGCCGGGCTCGGGAGAGCAGGCGAGCGGGATGTGGCCCTCGCCCGCAAAAAGGCCGGAGGTCGCATCCAGCCCGATCCAACCCGCGCCCGGCAGGTAGACCTCGCACCACGCATGCAGGTCCGTGAAGTCGACCTCCGTACCCGAAGGCCCGTCCAGCGCCTTGACGTCGGCCTTGAGCTGGATGAGGTATCCGGATACGAATCGCGCGGCGAGGCCGAGATGCCGCAACAGCTGCACCAGCAGCCAGCCCGTATCGCGGCAGGAGCCGCTCGCGTTCTCGAGCGTTTGCTCCGGGGTCTGCACGCCCGGCTCCATGCGGATCAGGTAGCGAATGTCCTTCTGCAACGCCTGGAGCAGCTCGACCAGGAAGGTGACCGAAGGCCTGGGTTCCCGCGGGATCGAGGCCAGGTACTGCGTGAACCTCGGCGTGGCCGGCAGCTTGACGAGGTAAGGCGCGAGCTCGTGCATCTGCGCCGGGTCGTACCGGAAGGGAATCTTCTCCGCCTCCGGCTCGAGGAAGAAATCGAACGGGTTGATCACCGAGAGCTCGGCCGTCAGGTCGACCTCGATGCGCAGTTCGCGGGTCTTCTCAGGGAAGACCAGCCGGGCCAGGTAGTTCGACTGCGGGTCCTGCTGCCAGTTGATGAAGTGCTTGGGCGGGTGGACGCTGAGCGAGTACGAAAGGATCGGGGTACGCGAATGCGGCGCCGGGCGCAGGCGCACGACCTGCGGCCCGAGCGCGATAGGCCGGTCGTAGCGGTAATGGGTGACGTGGTTCAGGCGGACATGGATCGACACTGGTGCTCTTCTCCTGGGGACGGCAGGAGAAGTATCGGCAATAAACGTGCAAAGGGGTAGGCCCCCTGCGCGTTAGCTACTACCCGCACCAGCGCGGTGCGCCGATGCGGTCGCAAGTCCCTCAAACTCCGACGTTTATGCCAATTCAAGCAACGAACCTTCCTTCGGAGCCGCGCCAGATGCGGACTTACAGAAAGAAATGTTTAAGAAAGTTGCTTGAACTACTCGAACTTGAGGTTTGCCGTCCTGACGAATTTCCCCCACTTGTCGTATTCGGAGCGCACCCAGCGGTCGAGGTCCGCCGGCGAGCTGCCGATGCCCTCGACACCGGCCGCAGCGAATTTGCGCGTGACCTCGGGGTCCTGGGCTGCCGCGACAAAGTCCCGGTTCAGCCGCGCCACCACCGCGTCGGGAGTCCCGGCGGGGGCGAAAATCCCGATCCAACCATAGACTTCGAAGCCGGGAAAACCGCTTTCGACCATGGTGGGCACGCTCGGAATATCGGGCATGCGCTTTGAACCGGTCACCGCGAAAGCCTTCAGCTTGCCGGCCTGGATATGCCCTTTCATCGAGGCGAACGAAAGGAAGCTGTAGGCGACTTCACCGGTGAGCATCGCCTGGATCGAGGGACCGCCACCCTTGTACGGGATGTGCGCGACGCTGATGCCCGCGAGACTGTGCATGTACTCGGAGTACAGCCGGTTCGAGCTGCCCGACCCGACCGAGGCGTAATTGAGCTTGCCCGGCTCGCGTTTGGCCAGCGAAATGAACTCGGCGACGCTGTTGGCGGGCAGCCCGGGCCACACGCCCATGACAAGCGGCAGGCGCGCAAGCAGCGTGACCGGAAGGAAATCCTTGAACGTGTCGTACGGCAGGTCCTTGATGACAACGGCGTTGATCGCATGCGTGTCCCATGAAAGAAACAGCGTGTGCCCGTCGGGCGTGGCCTTGGCCACCGCGTTCGTCGCGATTGCACCCGAAGCGCCCGGCCGGTTTTCGACCAGCACCGGCTGGCCAAGGCGTTCCGAGAGCTTCGGCTGGATGATGCGCGCCACAGTGTCGCTGCCGCCCCCGGGGGCAAACGGCACCATGAGCGTCACGGGCTTTGTGGGAAACGCCTGGGCGAATGCGCTCGAAGCCGCGAACAGCAGCAGTGCGACAGCGTATGTGGGTTTCATACAGGTCTCCTTTGATTGTTATGTGCTCGCGCGCGGCGGAGGGATTGCAGGTCGCGCCTAACCGAACGCGTCCTTCAGCACCTGCGTCGCGGCACCGGTCATGATCTTCGACGCGTAGCCCAGCGACAGCAGCTTGTAGCCCTTCGCTTTCGCAGCCAGCGCCACCTCCTTGCTCGCCGTATGCATGCCCGCGGCGATCGAATGCTTCCTGGCGGCTGCGACGACGATGTCCATCGCACGCTCAACCTCAGGATGGTTCGGCGTATAGGAAGGCTTCGCGCCGTGCGACACGCCGAGGTCATTCGGGCCAAGGTAGACCATGTCGAGGCCCGGCACCGCGGCGATCGCGTCCAGGTTGCGGATGCCTTCGGCCGTTTCGATCAGCGCAACGGTGAGGATTTCGTTGCGATAGTTTTCGAAGTAGTCCGCGCCGCCATACATCACCCCTCGAGTGGGACCCCAGCTGCGCACGCCGCGCGGCGGATACTCGCAGGCCGCGACAAACGCCCGGCATTGCTCCTCAGTTTCCACCGTGGGGCAAATCACGCCGTACGCGCCCGCATCCAGCACGAACGCGATTTCACCCGGGTCGTTTTGGGTCACCCGCACCATCGGGGCGCCGTTGCCCAGCGACAGCGCCTGGAAGAGCGAGACCAGCACGCTTCGGTCGATGAGGCTGTGCTGCAGGTCGACTGTGTAGGAGTCGTACTGCAACCGCCCGAGCGCCTCGACTGTGACCGGCCAGCCGATATCGATCCACAGGTTCGATGCGGCCTCGCCCCTTGACCAACGTTCACGAATCGGGTTTCTGCGCACGGGTACCGCTCAGGCCGCGGCCAGCAGCTTTTCCGCGGCAGCGCGCTCAACGGTCGGCGTGCCGCGCACGGTCGTGCGGTAGAACTTGCGCAACTGGTCCAGCGGGTAGTCGAGGTTGCCGCTATGCCAGGCCGAACGGTTTTCCCAAAGTATGGTGTCGCCGACCTGCCATTGCTGCTGCCATTGGAACTCCTCGCGCTCGCACCATGCGAAGAGCTCGTCGAGCAGCACGTCGCTCTCCTTCCTGGGTATGCCAAGGATCGACACCACATGGTAGGGATTCGCATAGACCGACTTGCGACCTGTATCCGGATGCACACGAATCACCGGATGCACGACGTCATTCGAACGGTCGCGGTCCTCCTGGATGCCCTGGTTGAGACCCAGGCGACCTCCGTTCCGGAAGGAAGCGAGCTTGCCGTCCACGCGCTTCTTCAGGGAGTCGGGCATCCTGTCCCACGCGAGGTACATATTGGCGAATTTCGTATTGCCGCCGCGATCCGGGACCGCGACCGCGTGGAGGAAGGTGCACTTCGCCGGAGTCCAGTCGTAGGCGAGGTCCGAATGCCAGCCAACGCCGCGCTCGGCACCCACCTTGTCGAAGTTGCCGTTGGCATCCTGGTTGATCATCAGGACCACCTCGGGCGCCTCGGGCAGGCGGTACTTCTTCGCGATATGCGGCTGGAGCTCGCCGAACCGGCTGCTGAACGCGCAGAGCACTTGCGGCGACATCGGCGCGCCGCGAAAGCGCAGTACCAGCCTGCGGAGGAAAGTCTCGTTGAGCGCCGCGAGTTCCGCGGGCGAAAGCGGCGTTTCAGGTTCGAGCCCGAGGACTTCGGCGCCGATCGGGCCTTCGAAGTCTGTGATCTTCAATGCCATGGCTGGCTCCAAAAGAATGGGGACGCGTATCGCGCAGCGGGCCAGACGATAGCAACCGCGCAGCGGGCGCGGAACTGCATGATTGCCGATGCCTGTCAGAAGGATTTTCTTATATCGGCGAGCCGCTCGGAGAGGTCGGGCTGCAAGGTGCCGCGCCAGACGTCGTCCTGGACCATGCCGGCCAGCACCTCTATTGCCAGGAGCACCGTCTCATGCGCGGCGCGCGGCAACGCGTTTTCGCTGCGGCGCAGGAAGCAGATGTCGCGCCGGATGACCGGCTGCACGATGCGCGCAACGTACAGGTCATGGTGCTCGAGCTCCCTGCGCACGTTGGCGCGCGAAAGCACGCAGAACCCGGTGCCGCCCAGCGCAAGCTCCTTCATGATGTAAAGCGAATCGACCTCTGCGAGCAGGTGGGGCGCGACCTTCCTCTCCCGCGCCACTCGCTCGACCAGTTCGCGCAGGATGTGCGTGCGGCGCGAAAGGTACATGGGCAGGCCGGCCAGATCCTTGAAACCGACTTCGTCCTTGAGTTTCTTTCCGAGATATTTCTGCGCGAGCCTGCGCTGCCCGACCAGGCACATGTCCTCGGACAGCACGCTGATCACCTCCACCCCATTGCCGCTCGTCGTGTTGTATGAGATGGCGAAATCGACCGCGCCTGAACGCACGAGCTCCGGGAGCAGCCCGCTCAGCATCTCGCGGATCTGGATGCGCACGCGCGGCATTTGGCCGGCCGCGGCTTCGAGAAGCGGCAACACGAGCAGCGAACCGACTGTCTGCCCGACGCCGATGACCACTTCGCCTTCGGGTTCGCTCGAATCGCCGCGCACGCGTTCCACGAGCAACTTGGCGCCCGAGAGCATGGCGCGCGCTTCGTCGAGCATGCGTTCACCGGCCTCAGTCAGCGCGACGCCGCGAGACCCGCGCGCGAGGAGCTTGACCCCTACCTCCTCTTCGAGCCCGCGGATGTGCTGGCTAAGCGCCGGCTGCGCAATGTGCAATGCCTCGGCCGCGCGGGTAAGCGAGCCAAGCTCGGCCACCTTTACGAAGTAGCGCAGGCGCCGCAGGTCGAGGTTGCCCGGCATGGGGCGCTCCTTTGCGATGTTCGTCCGACAATGCTGTCCGGGGCATTGTGCGCATCCGCCTTCTTGGAGGCAATGACGCAGTTCGATTCGATCGCCCATCTGACGGACGTACGCGCTCACGCCACCAGAGCGTAACTCGGCCGCACGCACGGCGTCCGTGCGCGGATTTGCTTATTCTCTCGACCGATCCCGTTCTTCAATGAGAACACACGCTGTTCGGCACCGGCGGCTCGACGATGTCGATCCAGCCGTTCGTGTTCAAGGGCAAGCTGCCGTTAGATAGTTAAACCATGCCTTAACAGACTTAAGGCATGGTTTATTATGCTTATCAATTTACATCGGGAGTATTCAAAGGTAGTATAAAACGTGCACAAATCTAACTAAGGCACGTTCTATCATGCCGAAACAGAAACTTTCGAGCCACACGCTCCCAACCACAGTCGCTCTCGCCATAGAGCGGTTTGGACGGAACATTGCCCGAGCCCGTAAGCGGCGAGGATTCAAACAGGTCGAGCTCGCGGATAAAGCGGGAATCTCGAAGGTCACGATGCAGTCAGTCGAACGCGGCGCCTCTACCACGGGCATCGGGAGCTACTTCGCCTGTGCGTGGGCGCTCGGGATCTTTGAGGAACTGGCCAATCCTCTCGCGCCTGAACGCGACGAAGAAGGCAAGGCGTTCGAAGCTCGCCTGACGCCAAAGCGCGTGCGCGGACAAACCGGGGAGTTGAGCGATGACTTCTAAATCCCAGGAGTGCTTCGTCTATATCCAGCTCCCGGAGACGCTCGAGACAGTTACTGCCGGGCGCTATCGGCTCGAATCGCATGATGGCGTACCGGTGGGACGGTTCGTTTATGGCCGTTCATATCGTGAGAATGCAAAGGCAGTGCCCTTGGATCCGTTCGAATTGGCGATCGTGCCGCGCACTTTCGAGACGGCCAAGATGCGCGGAATTTTTGGCGCGTTGCGGGACGCATCCCCGGATTCGTGGGGGCGCAGCGTGATCGAAAAGCAGCTTAAGCGCACCGAACTGTCGGAGATCGACTATCTCCTTCACTCGCCGGAGGATCGAGCGGGCGCTCTCTCCTTCGGGCTCAACGTCGAGCCACCCGCGCCGGCCCGGCGGTTCAATCGAGTGCTGCAACTAGAGGTGCTACTGCATGAGGCCGACCGGTATATCCGCGATGCGGCGCCGGCTAATGGTGCCGACCCCGCGGTCGCGGAACAAGTCGAAGCACTCGTTAATCCGGGCACGTCGCTCGGCGGAGCGCGGCCGAAGAACGTCGTCGAGGATGAGGACGGTCTCTGGGTGGCGAAATTCCCGCATCCTGACGATCGCTGGAACGTTACGCGCGCCGAGGGAGCGATGCTCTCCCTCGCCCGCGAATGTGGGCTTCGGGTTGCGCAGTCGAGGGTCCAGATCGTCGGCGCGCGGGACGTACTCCTGGTAAAACGGTTCGACCGCGAGAAAAAAGACGAGGGGTACCTGCGGCACCGGATGGTGAGCGGACTGACGGTACTTAGGTCCGAGGACTCCCACCGTGATCGCGAGCGGTGGTCTTATGCGCTACTCGCCGACGAGCTGAAGCGCTGGAGCCGCCGCCCTGATGACGATCTTCGGGAGCTCTATCGCCGGATGGTGTTTAGCGCCTTGGTCTCGAACACCGACGACCACCCACGGAACCACGCTCTGATCGCACCCGGGCGATCATTCGAGCTGTCGCCAGCATACGACCTTACCCCAATGCCTCACGTGAGCGTCGAGCGGCGAGATCTCGCGATGAAGATCGGAAAATATGGACGCTACGCGAACCGAGTCAACCTGGTCTCGTCGGCGGGGGCATTTCGGCTGCGAGAAGAGGAAGCAGCGACCCTCTTTGACGCGATGGCGGCCACGGTCAGGGACCGCTGGTACACCGCGTTCCGCCGCGAGGGTGTGTCGGAGAAGGACTGCGAGACTGTTTCGCGGGCATTCGTCTACGAAGGACTGTTTCTTGATCCGGCGGTAGTTTCGCCCGTCGCATAAAGTTTGCGGGTCGGACTCGGTTTCAAGCTCGCGCCCCCAAGCCTCGGCATCCGCGCGAGTCGCGACCCCCTGCTCTGCTTGGGCAGCCAATTTTACGAATGACCGCCTGCCATCCGCTTGCCGCGGCGTCGAAACAACCCGATGAGACGCCTCCGCCTGAACCCGATGCGCCCAAAATGTGCCCAATACGGATTCGGCTGACCGGCCAAAATTCGACTGCGCAAGCCAAGCGCTTGATACACCGAAGGAAGGATTGGTCGGGGTGAGAGGATTTGAACCTCCGACTCCTGCGTCCCGAACGCAGTACTCTACCAGGCTGAGCTACACCCCGAATTCGCGGCCAGCACCTCAGGCAAAGAGGCGCCGCGGAAAGGTCGCGGATTTTAACAGAGAAAGCGAAGCGCCGGCCTTTAGGTCCCCGCTCTCCAGAGGCCGGGCGCCTTCGCGCCTACTTCTGGACGATCTTCCAGAAAGTGTCCTTGTTGAACACAAGGCCGTCCTTGAATTCCCACAGGTCGCAGCCCTTGTAGTTCAGGACCGTGCCGTCGGTCGACTTGCCGGTGACCATCCACACGGTCACTGCGCGATTCTCGTCGCACACATACCGGTCCAGCGTCTCCCATTGCATGTCCGGGATGACCTTGAACCGGTCAGCGAGGAACTTGTGCACCGTCGCCCAGCCGCGCACCGTGCGTCCGACCGGCTCGGGCCCCAGCGCGGGGTAGAACGTCGTCTCGGGATGGAAGTACGCCATGATCTGGTCGGCGTCGCGCGTGTTGAACGCGTCGTGGATTTCGTCGAGCAGTGCAATGCTCAATTTGCTCGGCTTGAGCGGGACTTTCGGGGCCACTGCGTCGGGCGCTCCCATGGAGATCTCCTTTCCTGGATCAGTTGTCGCGTACGACTGCGTAGTCTGCGAGGCGCACAAGCGTGTCCTTCGCGGGCGAGTCGGGCAAGCACCGTATCGCTATCTGTGCCGCGTCGGCCTCGGCCCGCGCCGATTTGCGCGCATAGGCCAGGGCGCCGGTCGCGTCGATGGCCGCGACGATCTGGGCGAATTCTTCGCGCCCCCCGTTCACGATGGCGTTGCGGATCAATGCCGCCTGCGCCGGAGTCCCGGTGCGCATCGCATGGATGAGCGGCAGCGTCGGCTTGCCTTCGGCGAGATCATCGCCTACGTTCTTGCCGATCGCGCCCGCGTCGCCGCTGTAGTCCAGCACGTCATCGATGAGCTGGAAAGCCGTGCCCAGGTGCATGCCGTAATCCGCGAGGCCCTTTTCGGTCTCGGGCGGCACGCCCGCCAACACCCCTGCAAGCCGGGCAGCGGCCTGGAAGAGCTTCGCGGTCTTGCGATGGATCACCTCCAGGTACCGCGCCTCGTCCACCTGCGGGTCGTGCACGTTGAGGAGCTGGAGCACTTCGCCTTCTGCGATCGTGTTGGTGGCCTCGGCCATGACTTCCATGACGCGCATGTTGTCGATGCCGACCATCATCTGGAAGGCGCGCGAGTAAAGGAAATCGCCGACGAGCACGCTCGCGGCATTGCCGAATGCGGCGTTGGCCGTCTTGCGGCCGCGCCGCATGTCCGATTCGTCGACCACGTCGTCATGCAACAGCGTCGCGGTATGGATGAACTCGATGACCGCCGCGAGCTCGAATCGCGAAGGGCCGTCGAACCCCGCTGCAGTGCACGCCATGAGGTGCAGCGCGGGACGCAGGCGCTTGCCGCCCCCGGCGACGATATGCTCGGCGATCTGTCGGATCAGCAGGACATCGGACCGCAGCCGCTCGCGGATTAGCGCGTCCACGCGCTGCATGTCGAGCGCGACGGAACCGGGAATCGGGGGCAAGGTCAAGGCTTTGTGCTTGATACGATTGAATAAATTTCGGATTCGCTGCGTCCGGAAGGGTCCGGGCGGGGGAGGCAGAGGTTAGCATAACGCCCCGCTCCCCGCTTTGACTGGAATACCCGAAATCCGTTAAAATTGAAGGTTCTTCGGATCGATGCGGCAAAAGAGCCGCGCCACCCGCCAGAAGGCCGCACAGCCAGTACCAGGGTGCGGCGGGCATGGGCCCTGGCGGGGCGCGGTGAAAATCAGGCCCGCAATAAAGGAAACGTAATGTACGCAGTGATCAAGACCGGCGGCAAGCAGTACCGGGTCAGTTCCGGCGAAAAACTGAGGATCGAGCTTCTCCAGGCGGAAGTGGGCTCGGCGGTGCAGTTCGCGGAGGTCCTCGCGATCGGTGAAGGCGACTCGGTCAAGGTCGGCGCCCCGTTCGTCGACGGTGCGAGCGTCAAGGCCACCGTGGTCTCGCAAGGCCGCGGCGACAAGGTGCATATCTTCAAGATGCGCCGCAGGAAGCACTACCGGAAGTCGCAGGGACACCGGCAGTCGTACACCGAAGTGCAGATCGACGATATCGTCGGACTATAGGAGCCCTCCATGGCACACAAAAAAGCAGGCGGCAGTTCACGCAACGGCCGCGACTCCCAAGCCAAGCGCCTCGGCGTCAAGGCTTTCGGCGGCGAACTCATCCCGGCGGGCAGCATTATCGTGCGCCAGCGCGGCACCCGCGTTCACCCGGGGCCGAACGTCGGCATGGGCAAGGACCACACCCTGTTCGCGAAGATCACCGGCAAGGTGATGTTTGCAATCAAGGGCGAGAAGGGCAAGCACACGGTCAGCGTGGTGGCTGCATAAGCAGGCCAACCCGCAGGACCCGAAAAAGCCCTATCGAACGGTAGGGCTTTTTTGTTTCTGGACACCCAATGAAGTTCATAGACGAAGCACGCATCCAGGTTTACGCAGGCAAGGGCGGCAATGGCGTCGCCGCTTTCCGCCGCGAGAAATTCATCCCCCGCGGGGGCCCGAGCGGTGGCGATGGGGGCCGCGGCGGCAGCATCTGGGCGATCGCCGACCGCAACATCAACACGCTGATCGACTACCGGTTCGCGCGCCAGCACCGCGCCAAGCACGGCGAGAACGGCCGCAACCGCGATCAGTACGGCAAGGGCGCGGAGGACATCGAGCTGCGCATGCCGGTGGGCACGATCATCAAGGACAGGGACACCGGCGAGCTGATCGCCGATCTCGCGAGCCACGGCGAGCGCGCCCTCATCGCCAAGGGCGGCGAAGGCGGCCTGGGCAACCTGCATTTCAAGTCGAGCACCAACCGCGCGCCGCGCCAGTTCACCAAGGGCACCGAGGGTGAGGAACGCGAGCTGCAACTCGAGCTGCGCGTGCTCGCCGACGTGGGGCTGCTCGGTCTCCCGAACGCTGGAAAATCCACGTTCATTCGCGCGGTGTCGAGCGCTCGCCCCAAGGTTGCGGACTACCCATTCACCACCCTCAGCCCGCAGCTTGGCGTCGTGCGCGTCGGCATGGCCTCGAGTTTCGTCATTGCCGACATCCCCGGCCTGATCGAAGGCGCTTCCGAAGGCGCAGGCCTCGGCCACCAGTTCCTGCGCCACCTATCGCGCACGCGGTTGCTGCTGCACATCGTCGACATCGCGCCGCTGGATGAAGGCGCGGATCCGGTCAAGGATGCCAAGGCGATCGTCAAGGAACTCAAGAAGTACGACAAGGCGCTCTTCGACAAGCCGCGGTGGCTGGTCTTCAACAAGATCGACCTCGATCCGGACCACGACAAGAAGATCGCTAAATTCATCAAGTCCATGCGCTGGAAAGGCCCGTGGTTCAAGGTGTCTGCGATCAAGGGCGAAGGCTGCGAAGTCCTTAGCCAGAAGGTCGCGAAGTTCCTCATCGCCGCCGCGCAGAAGGAACACGGGGAGTGAGCGTTAGCGCCGCCACCGGGACCATGGCGGGCGAAAGCGTCGTCGCGGCCGCCAAGCGGCTGGTCATCAAGGTCGGCTCATCCCTGGTCACCAACGACGGACGCGGCCTCGACCAGGCGGCGATTGCGCGCTGGGCGGCCCAGATCGCGAAGCTGCGCGCCTCCGGCAAGCAGGTCATCCTCGTGTCCTCCGGAGCGATCGCCGAAGGCATGCAGCGGCTGGGATGGACGAAGCGTCCGCACGCAGTGCACGAATTGCAGGCCGCGGCGGCCGTGGGGCAAATGGGACTCGTGCAGTGCTACGAGGCGTGCTTTCGCGAGCACTCCATCTCGACCGCGCAGGTGCTGCTCACGCATTCCGACCTGGCCGACCGGCAGCGCTACCTCAATGCACGCTCGACGCTGCGCACGCTGCTCGATCTCGGCGTGATCCCCGTCATCAACGAGAACGACACGGTCGTCACCGACGAGATCAAGGTCGGCGACAACGATACGCTCGGCTCGCTGGTGACCAACCTCGTGGAAGCCGACGTGCTGGTCATCCTCACCGACCAGCCCGGGCTTTACGATGCGGACCCGCGCCGCGAGCCCGGCGCGAAATTCATCCCCGACGCGACCGCGGGAGACCCGATCCTCGAGACTTTCGCAGGCGGCACCGGCAGCGCGCTTTCCAAGGGCGGCATGCTCACAAAGATCCTGGCGGCCAAGCGCGCGGCGCGCAGCGGCGCGCACACCGTGATCGTTTCCGGCCGCGAGCCGGAAGTGCTCGTTCGACTTGCCGCCGGCGAACGCATCGGCACACAGCTCAAGGCGAGCACGATGGCGCTGGCCGCGAGAAAGCAGTGGATGGCCGATCACCTCACCGTGAGCGGCCGGCTGATGCTCGACGCCGGTGCGGTGCGCGCCCTCTCGACAGGCGGCAAAAGCCTCCTGCCGATCGGGGTGGTGGCGGTGTCGGGAGAGTTCGAGCGCGGCGCCGTGGTGGCCGTCACCGGCGAGGATGGCGTGGAGATCGCGCGCGGCCTGGTGAATTACGCATCGACCGAGGCGCGCCAGATCATGCGCAAGCCCTCGAGCGAGATCGAGTCCATCCTCGGGTATGTGGACGAGCCGGAGCTCATCCACCGCGACAACCTCGTCCTGATCTAGCCCGGCGATCAAGCCGGAGTTCGGGTGCTAGCGCTTGCCCAGTCCCGGCTGGTAGCTGACCGCATGCGGATGGATGCCCTGCCTGAGGGCCTCGATGCCTTCTTCGCGCGTGAGGATCGGCGAGCCCGAGGGGCAGAAGAAATCCCGCATCAGCGCGATGTGCTGCCGGGTCACGGTTTTCTGCTGGAGTTCGTTCCAGTCGCTGTTCGGCACCGGGGTCCACGTCTTGTCCGAACGCCCCGTTGCATAGACCCGGTGCGCATTGGTCTTGCAACGCAGCCCGTTGAAGCTCACGTTCTCCGCGCCGGATGAGCTGCGTGCCATCATCGTGTAGCGCACCGCGCCATCACGGCCCGCAGTGATCGACTGGCTGTCGACGAAAAACCTGAACGTACTCGCGGCGCTGGCTTCGAACTCGATGAGGTCGGCGGGTTTCGGGTACGCGGGCAGCTTGATCTCGGCCTCCTGCCAGTCGCGCGTTTCCATCTTGATCTCCCAGTCGGACTTGGGCTGTGCGAAAGCATTGCCGAATAGCGCGGCCGCGGCAACGAAGGCGCCAATGCGCGCAAAGATGATCAAGCGAGGTCCCCGACCAGCGAAGCGCGCACCTGCGGCCCCAGCGGATCCTCGGTGGCCGAGTAGACCGGATGGTCGACGCCGACGGTCAGCGACACGCCGTACTCGAGCGACTTGCGTGTTTCGTCGTCGAGCTGGAAGCGCAGGAAATGCACCGCCGCGGTCTTCTCCGCGTTCTCGCGCGGCAGGTCCTCGTCGGCGATCGCAAACACTTTCCCGCAGCCTTCGGCCTGCACCCACACACGGTCCTCGATGCCCTTCATCTTCGCGAGCATGCGCGCCCGCTCGGCCACGTCGGGGTACTCGATCATCATCGTGGCCTTGAAATTGTCCCCGTCGGGGACCAACGGGTTGTACACGTCGAGCTCTTCCTGGATGCCCGCTTCTTCGAAGGTCTTCTCGATGCGCAGCATTTCCTGCACCTGGTAGCGGATCGTGAGCTCGTCCTCGAAGATGAGCGTAACGTGCTCGCCGAGGTGGACGGTGCGCTCTTTCTTGTGCGCGATCACCTTCGCGCGGAATTCGTTGCGCGCCTTCGCATAGGCTTCAAGCGAAAGCAGGCTGTCTCTGGCGATGCGTGGCATGTCTTCGGGTTTTTGAAATGAAGCGGGCGAAGCCGCGAGGCTCCGCCCGTAGTGGCGGCTGAGCGCGTTAGTCGACCAGCGCGTCGAGCGCTTTCTGGAAGCGATTCGCATGCGAGCGCTCCGCCTTGCCAAGCGTCTCGAACCAGTCGGCGATCTCGGCAAAACCTTCCTCGCGCGCCTGCTTGGCCATGCCCGGGTACATGTCGGTGTACTCGTGCGTCTCGCCGGCTACCGCAGCCGCGAGGTTATGCCGCGAGCTGCCGATGGGAAGGCCGCTGGCCGGGTCGCCCACCACGGCGATGTAGTCCAAATGCCCGTGGGCATGGCCGGTCTCGCCTTCGGCGGTCGAGCGGAACAGCGCGGCGACGTCGTTCTGGCCTTCCACGTCGGCCTTGGCTGCGAAATAGAGATAGCGGCGGTTGGCCTGGCTCTCGCCGGCAAACGCCGCTTTCAGGTTGTCGAGCGTCTTGGACCCCTTGAGCTGCCCATTTTGTGTCATATGCGCCTCCTGTAGGTGCTGCTTTGAGAATTCGGATTTCGTTCAGTGAATAGGATTCTAGGCTAGAACCCGCGCACCCATTAATCAAATCGAAATTGGCAATCTCCTCGATTGAACCCGGCTATACACATGTCGTTTGCTAGCGCGGGATCGCCTCGTCGCGGCGGCGGCGATTGCGCTGGTCCATCGAAAGGAAGCGATGCAATTCGGTCAACGCCTGCTGGTACACGTCGCGCTTGAATTCGATGACCGATTCCAGCGGCACCCAGTAGTCATGCCACCGCCATGCATCGAACTCGGGCTTCTCGTTGGCGCGCAGCTTCACGTCGCAATCGCGCGCGGTCATGCGCAAGAGAAACCAGATCTGCTTTTGCCCGCGGTAGGTGCCGCGCCAGTCGCGCCTCACCCATTGGTCGGGGACCTCGTAGCGCAGCCACTGGCGCGTGCGGCCGAGGATGCGCACGTGATCGGGCTTGAGCCCGGTTTCTTCCTCCAGTTCGCGGAACATTGCCTGCTCGGGCGTCTCGCCATGCTTGATCCCGCCCTGCGGAAACTGCCACGAATGCTGGTGCACCCGCTTACCCCAGAACACTTCGTTGCGCGTGTTGCAGAGGATGATGCCGACGTTGGGGCGGTACCCATCTTTATCGAGCATCCTGACACCGCCATCAGTTAGAATCTTGGGTCGATTTTTCCACACTTTCGCAACGATTAAAAGCTAAATGCGAACATCGGGTTACCTCATTTCCACGCTCAAGGAAGCACCCTCCGAAGCCGAACTTGCCAGCCACCGCCTCATGCTCCGCGCCGGGCTCATCCGGCGCCTGGCGAGCGGGATCTACACGTGGATGCCGCTGGGCCTCAGGATCGTGCGCAAAGTCGAAGCCATCGTGAGGGAGGAAATGAACCGCGCCGGCGCGCTTGAGCTTTCGATGCCGGTCGTGCAACCGGCCGAGCTCTGGCAGGAGTCGGGCCGCTGGCAGGAATACGGCCCCGAGCTGCTGCGCATCAAGGATCGCCACGACCGCGACTTCGTCCTCCAGCCGACCTCCGAAGAAGTGATCACCGAAATCGCGCGCAGCGAGCTCAAGAGCTACCGCAAGCTGCCGATGCACCTCTACCAGATCCAGACGAAATTCCGGGACGAGCGCCGCCCGCGCTTCGGGATCATGCGCGGCCGCGAGTTCGTCATGAAGGACGGCTACTCGTTCCACGCCGACTTCGCCGATCTCGAGCGCGAGTACCGCAACATGTACGACACCTACACGCGCATCTTCAGGCGCCTCGGCCTGGCATTCCGCGCCGTTGCGGCGGACACCGGCGCGATCGGCGGCACGGGCTCGCACGAGTTCCAGGTGCTGGCCGATTCAGGCGAGGATGCCATCGCGTTCTGCCCCGACTCCGATTACGCGGCCAACGTCGAACTGGCCGAGGCCGTTGCGCCCGCATCGGGTCGCGCTGCGCCCTCGAAGCCGATGCAGAAAGTGGCAACGCCCGGCAAGACCACTTGCCAACAGGTGGCCGAGCTGCTGGACATCCCGCTGCGGAACAACGTGAAAGCGATCGCATTGATGGCGAACGAAAAGTTCGTCCTGCTCCTTCTGCGCGGGGACCATTCGCTAAACGAGGTCAAGGCGGCGAAGATTGCGTTCCTCAACGGATTGCGCTTCGCCACGGCGGCGGAGATCGAAGAGCACATGCATTGCGTGCCGGGCTACATCGGCCCGGTCGGCGTGAGCGGATTCAAGGTGGTGGCCGACCGCTCTGTCGCAGCGCTTTCGGATTTCGTGTGCGGCGCCAATGACGCGGGCTTTCACCTCACCGGTGTCAACTGGGGCCGCGACCTGCCCGAGCCGGACGAGGTTGCCGATATCCGCAACGTCGTGGCGGGCGATCCGAGCCCCGACGGCAAGGGCAAGCTCGAACTGTGCCGCGGCATCGAGGTCGGGCACATCTTCCAGCTGCGCACCAAGTACTCGGACAAGCTCAAGGCCACCTACCTCGACGAGAAAGGCGGCTTGCATTCGATGGAGATGGGCTGCTACGGGATAGGCGTGACGCGCGTCGTGGCGGCCGCCATCGAGCAGAACCACGATGACAAGGGCACGATCTTCCCCGCGCCGATCGCGCCCTTCGAGGCCTGCGTGGTGCCGATCGGCTACCAGAAGAGCGCGGCAGTCAAGGCTTCGGCCGACAAGCTGTATGCCGACCTCCTCGCCGCGGGCATCGATGTCCTGCTAGATGACCGCGACGAGAGGCCTGGCGTGCTGTTCGCCGACATGGAGCTCATAGGCGTGCCGCACCGGCTCGTCGTATCCGAGAAGGGTCTTGCCGCCGGCACCGTGGAGTACAAGGGCCGGCGCGACGAGAAGCCTTCGCTCCTGCCGCAGTCAGGGGCCGTGGCCGCCATCCTTGAGAGGCTCGCCGCGGCGTGAACTACGCGTGAGAGCGTTTTTCGCAGCGTTCCTGCTGGCCGCTTGCGGCTGGGCCCATGCGGGCGCGCAACAGTACGAACCGATGGCCGAAAACGTGCGCGCTGCGATGTCCGCCGCGGTCAGCGACAAATCCGCGCCGCACCTGCTCTTCAAGGACCCCGAGCAGGCCCGCTACTGGCTAAATGAAATGTCTTCGCGCCTTTCCCGGCGCATCCCCGACCGCAGGGGCCGCACCGAACTGCTGAAGACCGTGCATCACGAGGCACTGCGCGCCGGGCTCGATCCCCAGCTCGTCCTCGGCCTCATGGAAGTCGAGAGCGGCTTTCGAAAGTACGCCGTCTCGAGCGCGGGGGCGCGGGGCTACATGCAGGTCATGCCGTTCTGGGTGAAGGTGCTCGGCCGGCCCGGCGACAACCTTTTCCATGTGCGCCTCAACGTGCGCTACGGCTGCGCAATCCTGCGCCACTACCTCGACATCGAGAAAGGCGACTACTACCGCGCGCTCGGCCGCTACAACGGCAGCCTGGGCCAGGCGGAGTACCCCAATCTCGTGCTCGCCTCATGGAAGGGCAAATGGGGCTACGCGGGAGCCACGAGCTGACATGGCCGGCACGCTGACCGCCTCCTCGGCGGACCGCAAAGGACTGCTTGCGCGCCTGCGCGCATGGTGGTCGGACAGCCATCGCGCGACCGAACACGGCCCGATCACGCTTGGCCATCGACGCGTTTACATCATGCCCACGCGCATCGGCATGATGTTCGCCGCGACACTCGTCATCATGCTCGTCGGCTCGATCAACTACGTGCTGTCGCTCGGGTTCATGCTCACGTTCCTGCTCGCCGGCCTTGCGATCGCGGGCATGGTGCATACCGTGAGGAACCTCGCGCGCCTCGTCATCGTCACCGGACGCGCGGAGCCCGTCTTCGCGGGCGAGGCCGCGCAGTTCCGCCTCTTCCTCGAGAATCCCGCCCCTTGGGTGCGGCCGGCGGTGATGGTCCGGCATGAGAAATCCGGCGCCCAGACCGTCACGGATATCCCGGCTTCGGCGACCGCCGAGATCGTCCTCCCCGTGCCCGCAGAGCGGCGTGGATGGCTCGCGATTTCGCGCGTCCGGCTGGAAACGCGCTACCCGATCGGCTTCTTTCGCGCCTGGAGCTACGTGCAGCCGGATTTCCGCTGCCTCGTCTATCCGCGCCCGGAGAAAACCGCGCTGCCGCCATCCAGCCCCGACGCGAGCTTCGGTTCCCGCCAAGCCGCCCTCCAGGGCAATGACGATTTCTCCAGCCTTCGGACCTACCAGCTGGCCGACTCCCCGCGGCATGTCGCATGGAAAGCAGTAGCGAGGAGCGAGGACATGCTGACCAAGCAATTCACCGGCGACGCTTCGGCGGAACTCTGGCTGGACTGGTCCCTGCTGCCGCCCGGCCTCGAGCTCGAATCGAAGCTTTCGCGCATGACCGGCTGGGTGCTGGCCTCCGAGACGGGGGGCCTGCGCTACGGACTGCGCCTGCCCGGCGTCATCATCCAGCCAGCGCACGGCGACACCCACCGCGCCACGTGCCTCACGGCGCTCGCGCTGCACGACTCGTAATGGCCGCGACAATCGCCGCCCATCCGCTTGCGCCCGAACAGCGCGCAGTGACCGGTCGCGACCTTGGATGGCTGTGCGGATGCCTCGTCTTCGTCATGGCGCCGCATGCCATGCGCGTCCCATGGTGGCTCACGGCCTTCGCGATCTGCCTCTTTGCCTGGCGCAGCTATTTCGCCTTCACGCAGCGGCGGCTGCCTTCGGCCTGGGTGCTGTTCGCGATCGCGGTGCTCGGCATGGTGGCGATCGGCCTGGAGTACCGCACCATCTTCGGCCGCGCCTCGGGCATCGCGCTCCTCATGATCTTCGCGGGATTGAAGCTGCTTGAAATGCGCACGCACCGCGACGCCACGATGGTCGTGTTCCTCTGCTACTTCCTGGTGCTCACGAATTTCCTTTTCACGCAGTCGATCCCGACCGCGTTCGTCATGTTCGCCGCGCTCGTGGCGATCACCGGCGCGCTCGTCTCGTTCAGCGCACCGCAGCGCAAGCCGGTCTCGAACCTGCGCACGGCAGGATTGCTGCTCACGCACGCAATTCCGATCGCCGCGGTGCTGTTCGTCCTCTTCCCGCGCGTGCAAGGCCCGCTGTGGGGCATGCCGCAGGATGCGTATTCCGGCGTCACCGGGCTCACCGATACCATGTCGCCGGGCACGCTCTCGCAACTCTCGGTCTCGGACGCAATTGCCTTCCGCGCCCTCTTCACCGGCAAGGCCCCCTCGCCAAGGCAGCTTTATTGGCGCGGCCCCGTGCTGTGGGATTACGACGGACGCACCTGGCGAACCGGGCCGCGGCGCTGGCAGCAGGCCGAAGAGGTCACCGGCGGCGAGGCCAGGTTCGAGTACTCGGTAGTGCTCGAACCGCACAACCGCAACTGGCTGTTCGCGCTCGAAACGGCCGCCTCGCTGCCGCCGAACGCCTGGCTTTCGCACGACGGCCAGATCATCTCGGTCAGCGAAATCCGCAACCGGATGCGCTATGAAATGGTTTCGGTCGCGGGCGGCCAGCGCCCCGCGGAGGAATCTCGAGGGAGCCTCGCGCGCGCGTTGGCGCTTCCGCCGGGTTTCAATCCGCGCACCGCCGCGATGGCGCTGGAATGGCGCGGCACGATTACCGACCACGATGCCATGCTCCGCCACGCGATCGGGTGGCTGCGCGACCAGCGCTTCATCTACACGCTGCTGCCGCCCATGCTCGGCCGCGACAGCGTGGACGAGTTCCTGTTCGACTCCAAGCGCGGTTTCTGCGAGCACTTCTCCTCCGCCTTCGTGGTGCTCATGCGCGCGGCCGGCGTGCCCGCGCGCGTGGTGACCGGCTACCAGGGCGGTGACGTCAACCCGCTCGACGGCTACGTCACCGTGCGCCAGGCCGAGGCCCACGCCTGGGCGGAGGTGTATATCAAGGACAAATGGGTGCGCGTGGATCCGACGGCCGTGTCCATGCCGGGGCGCCTGGACTCGGGCATGGCGAACTCGGTGCCCACGGGCGACCCAGTCCCCTACTTGATGCGCATGGACGCGGCGTGGCTCAAATCGATGCGCTACAACTGGGAAGCCCTGACCAACCGCTGGAACCTGTGGGTGCTCGGCTATAACACCGACCGCCAGCGCGAGTTCCTCGCGCGCATCGGCTTTACCGACGCGGACTGGCGCAACCTGGCCACCATGCTCTTTACCGCCGTGGGCCTCATCATCGTTGCCTTGCTCGCTTGGTCGCTCAAGCGCCTCGTGCGGCCCGATCCCGTCCAGCAGTTGTGGCTGAAGTTCTGCCGCAAGCTCGCCGTGGCGGGCCTGCCCCGCGAGCCGCACGAAGGCCCGCTCGATTTCACCGGGCGCGCGGCACAACGATTTCCCGCGGTAGCCGCGGCCATTGTTTCGGTCGGCGAACGCTACATCGCGTTGCGCTATGGGGTCGTGCGACATGACGCAGACCTCGCCGAACTCAAACGAACAGTGCGGGAGTTCCGTCCGGCATGATGCGTTTCCTGTTCGGCTGTTGCACTTTGCTCGCATTGGCGTCTCCGCCCGCCTTTGCCTCACAACCCAGCACGGTCGAGCGCGGCTATTCGGGCCGTCCAGAGACACGGGCCTTCATCCGCGAGATGGTGGAGCGACACGGGTTTCCCGAAGGCGACCTGTACGCGCTCTTCGCGCTGACCACGCGGCAACCCGAGATCCTCAAGGCGATCCGTCCGCCCTCCTCGCCGCGCGTGCGTTCGTGGCGGAACTATCGCCCGATCTTCGTGAACGAGCGCCACATCGCCGACGGCGTGCGATTTGCCGCACAGCATGCCGAAGCCCTCGCCCGCGCCGAGGCCGAGTACGGGGTCCCGCGCGAAATCATCGTCGCGATCATTGGCGTCGAGACGTACTACGGCCGCAACATGGGCAAGTGGCGGGTGATCGATGCGCTGGCCTCGCTCGCATTCGACTACCCGCCGCGCGCGGACTTCTTCCGCTCCGAGTTGGAGGCTTTCCTCCTCTTTTCGCGCGAGGCGCGCCTGGACCCGCTGGAGATCCGCGGATCGTATGCGGGCGCGATCGGCATCCCGCAGTTCATGCCGAGCAGCTACCGCCGGTGGGCGGTGGATTTCGACGGCGACGGCGTTGCGCTCCTGCGCTCGAGCCCCACCGACTCGATCGGGTCGGTGGGCAATTTCCTCAAGTCGCATGGCTGGGTGCGCGGGGAGCCGATTGTTTTCCCGGCCGATATCGGCGGCATGGACCCGGCGCCGCTCATCGCCGAGGGAATCAAGCCGGCGCGCACGCTCGCCCAGCTCGCCGCGGCCGGCATCACGATCCATGCGCAACCGGGGCCGAACCCTGAAACGCCGGGTGCGCTCATCGACCTCGTCACGCCCGACCGCGCCACCGAGTACCGCGTGGGGCTCAACAACTTCTACGTGATCACGCGCTATAACCGCAGCTCGTTCTATGCCGCGGCGGTCCATGACCTCGCGCAGGCCTTGCGCCTCGCGATGAACCGCTAGCCGTCGGCGCCCGAAACGGCTCCCGCCTTTCCTAGACCCGCTCCGGGTCGGATTTCTCGATGGCGTGCAACAGGCCGAGACGGCCCTCCTCTACCAGGTCCAGGAGCGGTACCCCCCGGTTGCGAGGGGATAGAGGGAAAGGTCGCCGGCGCCGCCGCCCTCGGGCAAGGAGGCGTCGCGGCGCTGCGGGGTCATGACGGCGGCAGGTATTTCATCGGATCCACGGGCTTGCCCGACCTGCGGATCTCGAAGTGCAGCTTGGGGGTATCGGCGTCGGTGTCGCCGAGCTCGGCGATCTGCTGGCCGCGCGTCACGGCCTGGTCCTGCTTCACGAGGATCTCGCGATTGTGCGCGTACACGCTGTTGAAATTGTTGTCGTGCTTGATGACGATAAGCTTGCCGTAGCCGCGGATGCCGGTGCCGATGTAGATCACGCGCCCGCTGGCCGCAGCGACGACCGGGTCACCCGGCTTGCCGCTGATGTCCACGCCCTTGTTCGTGGGCTCCGAGAACCCGGCGAGGATCCTGCCGCGCGCCGGCCAGATGAATTCGATCGCCTCGCCCTCGCGCGCTTCCGTCGCTGTGCTTGCAGGCGGCGCGGGCTGGGCCGGTGCCGAAGCAACGGGTTTCGCGGGCGGCTGAGGAGCCGCCGGCTGGGCGGCCTGCGGCGCGGGCTCGCCCCGTTGCAGCATCGCCAGGTTTTCGCTCGAGTAGGGCAAGCGCAAAGCCTTGGGATCGTTCTTGACCGCGGCCGAAGGCACCGCGGGCGCGGGCTTCGTTTCGGGCGGACGCGTGGCGATCGGCTTGGAGTCCGGAGGCCGCGATTCGAGCGGACGCGAATCGATGGCGCCAGAGCCGCGCGCCGCGCCGACCTGCACGGGCGGCTGCTGCTGGCCTTCTGGCGGCGCAACTCGAATGACCTGGCCGGGCTGGAGCCGGTCGGGGTTGTCCATCCGGTTCCATTCCCTGAGGTCACGTGGATCGGCGCCGTGATCGAGGGCGATGCTGTAAAGCGTATCGCCTCGCTTGACCTGGTAGGTTCCGGAGGGCGAAACAGTCAACGCAGAACCCGGAGCGCCCGGCACCGGCGTCTGCTGTGCTACCGGCGGCGCCGGCTTGGCGGTCGCCGAGGGCGAACGGTCGATGACCGGCGCCGGCGTCGAGCGTGATGCGCAACCCGCGACGAGCACGCTCAGCGCGCACACTGCAAGCGCGCCATGAAACGGGAGCACCTTGCCAACCGGGACCGTTGTACGAATTGCGCTTGTGTTCAAAGCCTGCCTGTCTCCAGTGGAACGAACCTCACCGCATCCATGGTCTTCTCGCTGTAACCGCGCGGACCGCGCTCGATCAGAACCAGCCGCTGCGTCCCTCGCCCTGCCTGCGGCATCTTCAGCGGCAGGATCATTCTGCCACCCACCGCCAGCTGTTGTAAGAGGGCCGGCGGGACTTCGGGCGCGGCCGCGGCGATGATGATCGAATCGAAAGGCGCGGCTTTCTCGAGCCCCAGATTGCCGTCGCCATAGGTCAGGCGCAGGTTGGACAGCTTGAGCCCCAGCAAATTGCTTCGGGCGCGGTCGAGCAACGCCTGGATGCGTTCGATCGAATACACCTCGGGGGCAACGTGCGCGAGCACGGCGGCCTGGTAGCCGCACCCTGTGCCGATCTCGAGCACCTTGCCGAGATCCCGGCCGCCGGCGCGCAGGGCTTCGATCATCTTGGCCACTACGTAGGGTTGAGAAATGGTTTGGCCAAGGCCGATCGGCAGCGCCGTGTCCTCGTACGCGCGCGAAGCGAGCGCTTCTTCCACGAAGACATGGCGCGGCACCGCGGCCATCGCCGAGAGCACGCGCTCATCGGTGATGCCCTCGTCGCGCAACCGGTTGGCCATGCGCTCGCGCGTGCGCTGCGAGGTCATACCGATGCCCGCGAAATTTTTCGCGTCGCGCATTGCGCCTACTTGCCCATCCAGTCGCGCACCATCGCGCCCTGCCCGCGATGCGTGAGGTCGACCTGCAACGGGGTGACCGAAACCGCGCCGCTGGCCACGGCATTAAAATCCGTGCCCGGGCCGCCGTCCTGCGCGCCGCCCGCTGCGCCGATCCAATAGATGGTCTGGCCGCGCGGATTGACGGACTTCACCACCGGCTCGGCCTTGTGGCGCTTGCCCAGGCGTGTCACCTCGATGCCCGTGATTTCGTCTTCGGGAATGTCGGGCACGTTGACGTTGAGCAGCACCGGCTCAGCAAAAGGCTGGCGCTGGAAACGCTTCACCAGTTGCGCCGCCACGAGCCCGGCGGTGCGCATGTTCTTGCCGACATGGCTGGTCAGCGAAATCGCAATCGACGGGATGCCGAGCAGGAAACCCTCGGTTGCAGCCGCGACCGTGCCCGAATAGATCGTGTCGTCGCCCATGTTGGCGCCGTTGTTGATGCCGGAGACGATGATGTCGGGCTGCACTTCGAGAAACCCGGTAACCGCAAGGTGCACGCAGTCGGTCGGCGTGCCGTTGACATAAGTGAACCCGTTCGCGGCGCGGCGCACCATCAGCGGCCGGTCCAGGGTCAGCGAGTTCGAAGCGCCGCTGCGGTCGCGCTCAGGCGCGACGACGATGAGTTCGCCCAGCGGCGCGAGGTGCTCCGCGAGCATGGCCAGGCCCGGCGCAAAATAGCCGTCGTCATTTGAGAGGAGGATCCGCACGAGGGAAAGCCGCGATCGGTGACGGGAGGTATTGCCACTGCGGGCCGGTTGCAGGGTGCGAGAGCCCGCGTATGCGAAGCGGAGTCTATCATGAACACTCGCGCATCCGGCCGCCGCGTGCGCCACCCGCGGGCGCCTCAACCGCGCCGAAATTCATAACATTCAAATGGCTAGATTGGCTGTGGGCGCGGCTCGCAGAGCACCCAAAATATTTATTTTGTTATACTGGCCCGGCCGCGAAGCAACCGGAAGGAGAACCGCGCATGGCGAACAGACGCTCCACAGTACCCACAAGCGAGCAGATGCGCGCGCAGGTCCTGTCCGCGATCGCGGAGCGCCTGGCCCAGTCCGGCCATACCCAGAAGGCAGTCGCCGCGCAGCTCGGCCTCGCCCAGCCGCAGGTCAGCGCATTGATGAACGAGAAAAGCGACGGCTTCAGCCTCGATCGCCTGATCGATGTCGCAGTGCGCGCCGGGCTCTCCGTGCGCCTTACGGTTACCCGCCCCTACAAGCGCGACTGAAACGGGACCTGCCCAGATGACGTTGCCTGCCGGCTGGCAAACGCTCGAGGTGACTACGCCCGAGCCGCACGTGCTGCTCGTCACGCTCAATCGGCCTGCGCTCGCAAACGCGCTCAACACCCAGATGGGACTCGACCTGCGCGACTTGTGGGTGACGCTTACGCGCGACACCGGGGACACGCGCGCCGTGGTGCTGACCGGTTCCGGAACCAAGGCATTCTGCGCGGGCGGCGACCTGAAGGAACGCAATGGCATGACGGTCGAAACCTGGCAGCGCCAGCACGAGATCTTCGAGGAAGCCTACTGGACGCTGATGGAATTGCCGGTTCCGGTGATCGCGGCGGTCAACGGGCACGCGTATGCGGGCGGTCTCGAGATGGCGCTCGCCTGCGACTTCGCCTACGCGGTGCAGGGCGCGCGGTTCGCGTTGACCGAAGTCACCATCGGCATCATGCCCGGCGCAGGCGGCACCCAGAACCTGCCGCGCGCGGTCGGCGAGCGCCGCGCCAAGGAAATCATCCTCACGGGACGGCCCTTCACGGCCGCCGAGGCGCTCGAATGGGGCATCGTCAACCGCGTAGTCGACCCCGACCAGCTGCTGCCCGCTGCGCTCGACACGGCGAGGACAATCGCGGGCAACGCGCCGATGTCGGTGCGCCAGGCCAAGAAATCCATCCACCTCGGCCTGCAGACCGATTTGCGCACCGGCCTGCGCATCGAGGTCGAGGCCTACAATCGCCTCATCGGTACCGAGGACCGCATGGAAGGCATCGCCGCCTTCAACGAGAAGCGAAAGCCCCAGTTTCGCAATCGCTAGCGGGCCGGGAGCCATGGCTCCCGTATGCTCTGTGCCACTGGAGGAGGCCACATGAAACTATTCTTTGCCCTGTTCGCCGCAGCCTGCGCGCTCATTGCGCCAGCGCAATCCGCAGCACAACCCGCGTCGCAGAAGTTTCCCGAAAAACCGATCCGCTTCATCGTGCCTTTCCCGCCCGGCGGCGGCAACGACATCCTGGCGCGGATGCTGGCGCCGAAGATGGCCGAATCGCTCGGCCAGCCGGTGGTGATCGACAACCGCGCGGGCGCTGGCGGCAACATCGGCACCGACCTCGCGGCCAAGTCGCCGCCCGACGGCTACACGATCGTCATCGCATCGAACCAAGTCACGATGAACCCGGCGCTCTACGCCAAGCTCCCGTTCGACATCGAGAAGGATTTTGCGCCGGTCGCGCTCGCCGCCTCGGTGCCCATGGTGCTCGCGGTGCATCCGTCAGTTCCGGCGAACAACGTGCGTGACCTAATCGCCCTCGCCAAGGCGAACCCTGGCAAGTACAACTACAGCACGCCCGGCGCAGGCACGCCGCAGCACATCGCCTACGAAGTCTTCAATCATTCCGCGGGGACCAAAGTCACGCACGTGCCGTACAAGGGCACCGGCCCGGCGATCGCCGACCTGATCGCCGGGCAAGTGCAGACGGCCTTCGGGACGTTGGCTTCACTCGAGCAGCATGTCAAAGCCGGCAAGCTGCGCGCGCTTGCCGTGGCGACTCCGAAGCGTTCGCCGGCAATGCCCAGCGTGCCGACGGTGGCCGAGTCGGCCCTGGGGGGCTTCGATGTATCGCTTTGGTACTCGATCCTCGCGCCGGCCGGCACGCCGGCGCCGATCCTCGCGCGTCTTTCGGCCGAAGTGGCGAAAGCGCTCGCCGCCCCTGAAGTAAGGGATCGCCTGGTCTCACAGGGATTCGAGATCTCCTACCTGCCCCCGGAAGCGATGAACGACCTCATGAAGCGCGACATCGCGCGCTGGGGAAAGTCGCTGCGCGAGATCGGGCTGAAGCTGGACTAGCAACCAACGTGAGCATCAACGCGGCACTCGCGGGAATCCGCGTCCTCGACTTCGCGCAGGTCGGCGCGGGACCGATGTGCGGCATGCAGCTTGGCGACCTCGGTGCGGAAGTCTTCAAGATCGAGGCGCCCTCGGGCGATCTCGGCCGCAAGCTCGGCCCGCCCTGGCAGGAAGGCGAGTCGGTCGTGTCGATGAGCTTCAACCGCAACAAGCGCTCGCTCGTCGTCGACCTCAAGAAACCCGAAGGCCCGGCACTGATCCGGCGCATGGCCGCGCAAGCCGATGTGGTGCTCGAGAGTTTCAGGCCCGGCGTGATGGACAAGCTCGGCATCGGGTACGCAGCGCTCATCAAGGACAATCCGCGCCTCGTGTTCTGTTCTGTTTCCGCCTATGGGCAAACGGGACCGTGGAAAGACAAGCCCGGCGTGGACGGCATCGTGCAGGCGGTCTCGGGCCTCATGAGCAACATCGGCGACGAGAACTCGCCGCCCATGAAAGTTCTGGTCCCCGCGGTGGACATGGTCACAGGGTTTCTGGCGACGACTGCGGTGCTTGCGGCCTTGCGCTCTCGCGACGCCGGCGGCAAAGGCCAGCATCTCGATCTCAGCCTCTACAACAGCGGCGTGATGTTGCAGCAGTCGGCGGTGGCCTCCTACCTTTCCAGCGGCGAGATCCCGGCACGCACGGGTACCGCGGCGCCCTACTCCGCGCCGAACGAGGCCTATCCGACCAAAGACGGCTGGATCATGATCGCCGCGTATCACGAGGATCGCTGGAAGGCGCTGTGCAAAGTGCTTGGTGACGAGTCGCTTTCAACGCACGCCGACTTCGCAACCAACCCGCTGCGTGTCGCCAACCGAGGCAGGCTCATGGCGGAGCTCAAGACGCGACTTGCATTGAAAACATCCGCCGAATGGCAGGAGATTCTTGAAGCCGCCGACATCATCTGCGGGCCGATCGCCGACTACAGAATGCTCATGGACTCGCCGCAGCTCGCTCACAATGGCGTGATCGTGGAGACGCAAAGCACAATCGCCGGCGCGGTTCGCATGCCCGGCATGGCCATCGGCGATCGGGACGCGCAATCGCGTGTGCATCGCGGACCGCCCGCGGTCGGCGAGCACAGCCGCGAGATCCTCGCTGAGTTCGGTCTGGCGAAAAGCGAAACCGACGCGCTGCTCGCGAGCGGCGTGGTCAGGCAGCGCGACTCCGCGCAAAAAGGATCACGCACATGAGATTCAAGGCGGTACGGCTCTACAACGAGGACGGCAAGCGCGTCAGTCGCATGGTCGAGCAGACCATCGACCAGCTCGACCCGGGTAATGTCGTCATCAAGTCGCAGTACGCCGCGGTCAACTACAAGGATGCGCGCGCGGTCACCGGGGTCGGCAAGGTGATCTCGCGCTATCCGTGCGTGCCTGGCGTGGAAGTCGCCGGAACCGTGGTCGAATCGAAGGATCCGAACTTCCGCGCCGGTGATGTCGTCACCGTGCAGGGGGGACGCGAGTTCGGCATGCGCCGCGACGGAGGCTACAGCGAGTACGTGCGCGTGCCGGGCGAATGGATCGGCCGCGTGCCCCAGGGCGCCGATACGTTCGAGTCGGTAGCGATGGGCCTCGCGGCTTACACCTCTGCGCTGGCCGTGGAAGAACTCATCAATCGCGGCGTGTCTCCCGACAAAGGCCCGATCCTGGTCACCGGCGGCACCGGCGGAAGCTCGTCGTTTGCGATCGACATGCTCGCGGGCCTGGGCTTCCACGTGGTTGCGAGCACCGGCAAATCCACCGAGCACGAGTACCTGCGCGAGATCGGCGCCGCCGAGATCGTCGGGCGCGAGGGCATTGCGGCCGGAGACGACCCGCTTGCCGAGCAGCGATGGGCCGGCGGTATCGACGCGGTCGGCGGCAAGCCGCTGGACGCGCTGCTGCGCTCGACCAAGCAGCGCGGCGTGGTGTGCGCCTTTGGCAATGCGGCGGGCGAGTCGCTGACGACGTCGATCTACCCTTTCATCCTGCGGGGCGTATCGCTGGTCGGCATCAACGGCAACCATCCCGTGCCCGAGCGCGGCTCGGCGTGGGCGCGCATGCAGGCCGGCGGCGACCTCCGCCCGCGCCACATCGGCAAGATCGCGTACGCTATCGCCTTCGACGATTTGCAGGCGCATTGCGAAAAGCTCATCGCGTCCGGTGCACGCGGGCGCGCGGTGGTGAAGTTCGGCTGAGATGGAATCGAAATGCTGCCATTTTTCGAATAAAGTCCGCATCAGCACTGGCTGACAGGTCGAAATGCTGCCATCCAACATACCGAAAGGAGATCCCATGAAGGTCGATAAAGATCACCCAGCGCAATTCCGGCATATCGAAGACATGCCGTGGGAAACGCTTCGATTCCCCGGCCAGCACAGCAAGATGCTCTTTCATCCGAGCCCCGAGCGGCCTACCGAGCCGAACGCGGGCTTCGTGCGTTATGAGCCGGGCGCGCACCACCCGCTCCACCGTCATGATTTCGCGCAGGTCTGGTACGTGCTCGAGGGGACCTTCAAGGTCGGCGAGCGCACGATCGGGCCGGGCACCATGGTCAACCACCCGGATCCGCACTTCGAGGCGGACTTGTCGACCGAGACCGGCGGACTCATGCTGTTCGTGCAGTACCAGGGGCCGACCACCGGCAAGGGCCCGATCTACGACGGCCGCTTCAACATGGAAAAGCGCAAGGACCTTTCGCAAGAGAACCTGCAGGTCTGACCGAAACCCGCGGGCATTTGGATTTGGGCCCGCGACCTCAGGAGAGCTCGCTCTCCAGCTCGAAGCGCGCGCTCGGGTCCTGCCCGAGCGCCTTGACCAGGTACGGCATCGCCTCGGCGAGGAGCTTGGGCAATTCCCACGGCGGGTTGAGGATGAAAAGGCCGCTGCCGTGCAGCCCGAAGCCCTCGGGGGCCGGCGACTTCACCGTCAGCGCGACATGCAGCCAGTCCTTCTTCTGCAGCCGCCTGAGCTCCTCCGGGAATTGCTCCGACTCGCGGCGCTGCACGATCGGATACCACAGCGCGTAGACCCCCGTCGCGAACCGCTGCAGCGCATCCTCGAGCGTCGCGCGCGCGCGGGCGTAGTCGCGTTTGTCCTCGTATGACGGATCCATCAGCACCAGCCCGCGCCGCGAGGGCGGTGGAAGGACGGACCTCAGGCCGTCGAACCCGTCGCCCGCCTGCACAAGCACGCGCGGGCTGTCGTTGGCGAAGGCTTCCTTGAGCCCGCGGCTCTCCGTGCTGTGCAGTTCGAAGAGGCGTACGCGATCCTGCTCACGCAGGAGCTGCAGGGCGATCTGTGCCGAGCCGGGATAGGCGCGCAGCTTGCCGTTCGGGTTCTGCGCGTGGACGAGCTGCAGATATTCGGCCACCAGCCTGGGCGTGTCCCGCAGCGAGTAGCCCGCTTTCCATAGGCGTCCAATGCCGGTCTCGAACTCGGCCTTCTTCCGCGCCCAGGCATCGTCGAGCGAATATCCTGCGGCGCCGGCATGGGTGTCGACATACCAGAGCGGCTTGTCCTTCTTCGTGAGGTAGCCGAGCAACTGCACAAGGACGGCGTGCTTCAGGACGTCGGCATGGTTGCCGGCGTGGAATGCGTGGCGATAACTGAGCATGGCCCATTATCGGCGAAGTCGTGCGACGGCCTGCCGCGCTAAGACGCCGGCTGACATCCCCGCAGGGACTGCCGAAGCATCGGAATTTTTTACAGGCAAACCTTCGGTCAAGGGAGCCGCTCGAGGCAGCCGTGCGGTGAAGCAGCGCACGGACGGGAATCAGCCCATCGGACATGCTGGTCCCCCGACCGGCGAGAGCCACAACCAAGATGCAACGCGTATTCGCCCGGCTCCTCGAAATCCTCGCCGGCACCATGCCGGGCCACACAGTCCGCACCGTGTTCGACGTGGGCGCGCGCGACTGCGAGGAAAGCCGCCAGTTCGCCCTCGCCTTTCCGGAAGCGCGCGTGTATGCCTTCGAATGCAACCCGGCCACGCTGCCGAAGTGCCGGGCGCACGCGGCGTGCGAGCCGCGCATCGTGCTGACCGAAAGCGCCGTCTCGAACACGGCCGGCACCACGACCTTCTACCCAATCGACCAGGAGCGCACGGTGACCGGCGCAGCCGACGGGAATCCCGGCGCCTCGTCGTTGTTCCGGGCCACGGGACACTACCGCGAGGAGAAGTACGTGCAGGACGAAATCGAGGTCGGCACACTGCGCCTCGATGCCTTCATGCAGGAGCGTTCGATCGACAGCGTCGACGTCCTCTGGATGGATGTCCAGGGCGCCGAGAGCCTCGTGCTCGAAGGCCTGGGCAGGCGATTGCGCGACGTGCGTTGCCTGCACATCGAGGTCGAGTTCTTCGAGATCTACGAAGGCCAGGCGCTCTTCGACGACGTCGACCCGATCCTTCGCGAGCGCGGGTTCCAGCTGCTGGGATTCACCTCGTACTCCCGCTATGCCGCGGATGCGCTTTACCTGCGCGCCGGTATCCCGGTCGATCCGGCGGCGTTGCGCAGGGACTTTCCCTATTTGTCACGCAATCTCAGGAAGATGCGGGCGCACCGGATGCGAAGGTCGGTCAGGAAGTTTTTCGGCTTGCCGCCGTGGCAGCAGGGACGACGGACTGAGCATGTGCGGCTGGGAAGCCCGGGGTAGGCAAGCGCCTACGGCGTGCCTTCGTCCGTCCGCTTGCAAGTCGCGAAGCCGACGGACTGGCACAGCGAAAGAGATAACGTTTGCTATTGTGCAGGCGCGGCAGCGCCCCCGGGTGGACCGGGGAGATTTCTATACGTAAAGAAAGCCAGCAATTGAGCCTGAAGGCGCAGTACGCCGTCCTCAGCCATCGACTTAAGCCGTGTCAAGCTTTGGATGGTGCGCATTTCCATCGACACGATGTGCCTGAGATCAGCGTAGCCGGTGCCGATTTCAGGCACACCGTCGAGCGCCAAGAAAGGTATTCGCTCTCCACGAAGTATCGTGTCCCGATGGGATGGTTGCAGATGCGAGATCGAAGCGATTGGTGCCACCAGCACGCGCTTGGTCTGTGATTTGTCAAGCTCGCAGTCATGTGTCACGACGAGCGCGGCTGCAAAGCGTCCGCGTCCAAGATAGTGACCGATACCGTCAGGATCCCCGAACCACTCGTCTTGTTCGTGCCAAACGGCCTGCTGATCCTTATTTGTAGGACCTTTTTTGAGTGGTCGTGTGGGGAACGCCGGAGCTCCGAGCGGAACTGCGGACAAAACGTCACCTTGGGAAAGGGCGCTCTTAAGCGCCGGTTCCCACCAGTCTGGCATCAGATGATGGGATCTGGATCGTTCTCGAGGGACTGCGCTGCCAATGCAGGCGCGCTGCGCAGTTGGGACACCATGTCCGTCCAGTAGCTCGGAGAAACAACTACCCCGGCCATGGCCGGACCTTTGCTTTGCTTATGAGGCGCGAGGGGTTTGGCGATAGCATCGCTCGGCACGAGCACCGTCATCACCGCAATCCCTGCAGACAACACGGAGCTGACAAGACTTACCTTCCAATCCTGTCTACGCGTGGGAGCGCGCTTTACTTCAGTCACGACGGGCTCATTGCGAATAATCATCACCCCATCGCGCCAGGCGCTAGGCTGATACGACTCGAATCCGATCATGGTTTCACCTCCTTTTCAGCTTCCTGCTTCGCTGCCATTTCCCGCATCTTGGCCACAATCGCGACCGTGTAGGCTGCGGACAATGTCACTCTGACAACAGGATCCACTGCAAACTTTCCACCGTTCAGCATGCTCATCATGGTGAACGCCGAAGCGTAATAGAAATCTAGGCAAGCTTCTGTGCCCGACTGCGCCATAGCAATCATATTTGCCGCCAGCGCTACCGTCTGCTCGGGCTCCTCATGGAACACGGCGAGCGGCTTAGCCACCACCTTCGGCGCCGGGGTCGCCAGCCCCATGGTCGAATTTTGCACTTCTGCCAATGACGCCACGAAATGGGT